>WFLX010383827.1_pt1 | contig 14923 bp, 13 predicted proteins | sample 4967041 | NCBI WGS metagenome assembly WFLX01 (sample SAMN12857096, study PRJNA449069) | gut metagenome | isolation source: stool from male and female vole | host: Microtus ochrogaster | place: USA:Florida | collected 2017
TTCTTCATATGTATGTCCTTCTTTTTGATATGCTACTGCTGTTTCTCTTAAATCTTTACTTTTACTCATATTTTTATTATATCACTTTTGTGTTCGTTTGTAAAGTGGATTGACTATAATTGCAGTTTTGGCTAATATATCGGAAATTGTACAGCTTTTTAAAGGCGATGACAAACCTGCAAAGCAGGAAAGGGAAGTTGCAGTTGTGGAAACAGTTGATAAAAATATTGAAGAAACAGTAATTGAGCAGGCAGACGTTATTGAAGAAAATTATGCAGAAGTGGTTGAAGAAGTACCACCAACAGAAGCACAGCCTAAAGCTGTATATCTTAATAATATGAAAGTAGCTGAATCAAATTATGACTTTAATTTAAAAGATGGAAGTGGTGCTATTGATACTATAGGAAATACATACTCGGGATATGTTCTTACAGCAGGACATCAAAATTGGATTGAGGAAGGTTATGCAACATATTATCTTGGAGGAAAGTATGAAACATTGAGTGGTGTAATTGCAGTTCATGATGATACTTATGGTGATAATACTGGAGAATTATCAATATTATGTGATGATAGTATTGTTTATAGTACTGGGATTATTGGAAGAACCAGCATACCAACTGAATTTTCAGTAAGTGTTGAAGGCTGTCAATGGCTTAAATTTTATCATAATAAATCAGCAATAAAATTTATACTTTCAAACTGTAAATTAGAAGAATAATACATAAAATACCGCTCTGAAAAATCAGGGCGGATTTTTCTTTACAAATGTAACAATAAATGGTATAATAGACAAGAAAATAATTTGTAAAGGAGAAATGAAATTGACAAAAGAATCAAACGGCGGAATCCTGAAACACAAATGGTATCTTTACCTTACAGAATTTTTTTCAGGCGTTTCGGTAATGGCGGTGGAACTGGGAGCAAGCAGACTTCTTGCACCTTATTTCAGTTCGTCACAGATAGTGTGGACTATTATAATTGGTACTATCATGATTGCCATGGCACTCGGAAACATTTTCGGCGGAAAAAGTGCGGACAAGAATCCGAATCCCGACAAGCTCTATGCGAGGATTTTAATTGCGTCGGTATGGATTGCGGCTATTCCTTTTCTGGGAAAGTTCGTCATACTCGGTGTATCTGCGCTTTTAGTCGTGACAGTCAATACAAATTTTCTGATATGGGCGGCGTTTTTCACCTGTATGATAGTTTTTGTGTTTCCGCTTTTTCTTCTCGGAACGGTCACACCGTCGCTTGTCAAGTACACCGTTGACAGCCTTGACGACAGCGGAAAAACAGTCGGCACACTCGGAGCGTTCAACACGATAGGCAGTATTATAGGTACTTTTGTACCGACTTTCATTTCAATACCAGCCGTCGGGACTTCTGCAACGTTCCTTATATTTTCAGGAATACTTCTTGTTATTGCGGTAATCTATTTTGTATTCAGCAGACGGGGAGCGGTGAAGTGTGCGGTTACGTCCGTGATTTTTGTGGTATGCTGTGTTGTTTCGACATCTTTCGGCTTTGCTTTCTGGGAAAATGACCTTGCGTATGAAGGTGAATCGGTCTATAATTATTTGCAGGTAAAGGACAATGAAAGACGGACAGCTCTTTCTACAAACGTGCTTTTCGGTGTGCAGTCTGTCTATATGAAATCAGGAGAACTTTCCGGAATGTACTACGATTATGCAATGTCAGCACCATTAATGGCTGATACAAAAAGCAGTAAAAAAGATATTCTGATACTCGGCATGGGTACAGGTACTTATGCTAAACAGTGTATGAACTACTTTGATAATATCACGGTCGAGGGCGTTGAGATTGATGATAAAATCACAGACCTTGCACATGAATATTTTGACCTTCCCGAAGATATAAAAGTTACGACGTATGACGGACGTGCTTTTCTGAACGTTTCGGATAAAAAATATGACGTAATAATGGTTGACGCATATCAGGATATAACTATTCCTTTTCAGATGTCGTCAGTGGAATTTTTCCGACTTGTAAGGTCGCACCTTAAGGAAAACGGCGTTATGGTTGTAAATATGAATATGAGGTCAAAGGAATCCGACGGTATAAACAGTTGGCTTGCCGATACAATAGCGGACGTTTTCAGCGAAGTCTATACAGTGGACGTTACTGGTTCGACAAACCGTGAACTTTTTGCGTCGGACAATCCCGATATGCTGAAAGTCCTTTCCGAAAATACGGGAAAACTTGAAAACAAAAACCCTTCCTTTATGATGAAAAACATTTCTGCTGATATTGTCAGATACCAAAACGGTAACAGACTCCTTACTGACGACAAAGCTCCTGTCGTACTACTCGGAATTAGCGTGATTGACGATATTATTCAGGAAGAACTTGTATATTACCGTGAAAAATTCAAGACCGAAGGCATAAAGGGTATTATCGGATAACATAAACCTGTACGGAAATTTTTTCTGTACAGGTTTTTTTGTCATATTATCAAATTTTCCGGAATAGACTGAATCAGTACATTATGGAGGCGATTTAATGGACCAGAAAGCTATTGAACAATATAAGCGTGAAATGATGAAACTTTACGGCAAAAGTACTTCCGTTGCGGAGGAGGCTAACGAAAATCAGAATCCTGCTATGAAAGGTACGGCAAATCCTATTATTGAGGAAGCCAATGAAACAGAAGCACCAAAGAAGAATAATAAAGAGCAGATTTCCGAAAATCAGTCATATAAGGAACAGCACCCAGTTTCTGAGGAGATAAGCGATGTGAATGAAAACGCTCCCGACGATACGGCATATTCCACAAATGAACGTTATCCCGAACCGGATTTGTCAGAGCTTAATATTGGTTACGGACAGTCTGAACCGCAGGACATAACTCCGTCCGAATATGCTTCAGAGGAAAGTATTGGCAGTTCAACAGGATATATATTGGTAAATACACGTACCGGAGAGGAGTCGTCACCCGTTGCTGATGCGTCTGTTCTTATTACGGCAATTGTTGACGGAAAGCGTGAAATCATTGCATCAGGAAAAACAAATGAGAGCGGTACAAGTGAAAAATTTGCTGTTCCTGCTCCTGCATTTTCTCTATCTCAGTCACCCGGTTCGTACAAAAGACCCTATAGTCTTTTTGATGTTAGCGTGACGGCAGACGGTTTTTTCAATGCCCGAAGTGTTGACGTACCTGTTTTTTCGGGAATTACTTCCGTGCAAAATTTCGGCATGATACCTGTACCACTTATGATGAAACCGAGTGACGAAACAGTTACCTATATCAATCAGGAGCCGAATTTTCCTGATGTAGACTGATTGCGAAAGGATTTTGATATGCTTACAGGAACACCATATATTCCCGAAACTATCACCGTACATCTTGGTACTCCGGATTCAGATGCACCGAATGTTACGCTTGATTTTGCATCATATGTCAAGAATGTTGCTTCAAGTGAAATATTTCCTACATGGCCGGAAAACGCACTGCGTGCAAATATCTATGCTATAACGACTTTTGCACTCAACAGAATCTATACAGAGTGGTACAGGTCAAGGGGATATGATTTTGATATAACGTCTACTACCCAGTATGACCAGAAATTTATAAACGGACGTGAATATTTTGAAAATATAAGTTATCTCGTTGACGAACTGTTCAACGACTATGTCAGGCGACAAGGTAGTATCGAACCGCTGTTTACTGCATTCTGCAACGGAACTACGACAACGTGCGATGGACTTTCTCAATGGGGTACGGTTACTCTCGCAAACCAAGGATTGACACCTTTTGAAATTCTTCAATATTATTATGGAAATGACATAGAAATTGTAAAAAATGCTCCTGTAAATACCACAATGCCATCATATCCCGGTATGGAGCTTTCACTCGGTTCAGCACGAAATGATGTAAAGTCGTTGCAGATATATCTGAACCGGATTTCAAGAAACTATCCGGCAATTCCTAAAATACCGGCTGCGGACGGTATTTTTGACACGNCGACAGAAGCGGCNGTAAAAAAGTTTNAGGAAGTTTTNGGGCTGGANGTTACAGNCGTTGTGANTCAGGCAACATGGGATAAAATCACTTATATCTATACAAGTGTAAAAAGAATTGCTGAACTGGATTCGGAAGGTGTACGTATTGAGGAAATTGCTCCCGATTATGAAAATTTAAAATTCGGTATGCAAAGCGTTGCCGTGAGTGTTTTACAATATTATCTTGCTGTAATCGGTGCATATTACGAAGCCGTAACGCCTGTTGAGATTACAGGATATTTCGGCGAAAAAACAGAAAATGCCGTTAAATCATTTCAGAGAGTTTTCGGTTTGCCTCAGACTGGTGAAATTGACCGTGCCACACGAAATGATATTTACCGAGCATATCAGGGTATACTTGAATCAGTTCCGCCCGACTATACCGAAGTTGCACTTTATCCGAATACCGTTTTGAAAGAGGGAGTGACGAGTGATGCCGTGCGTATTATTCAGGAATATCTCACGCTTATAAACGAGTCTTATCCGAATATTCCGGCGGTGAATAATACGGGATATTTCGGACCTATGACAAAACAGTCCGTCATTGAGTTTCAGAAACAGTTCGGAATAAATCCCACCGGTATAGTAGGTGCGGTGACGTGGGATAAGATAGCAGAGGTATATTCAGACCTGAAATACGGCTTTGACAAGCGTCCGTATCAGAATCCGGGTTACACTATTACAGCATAGGAAAGGAGTTTTTTATGGCATATACAAACGCCCAGAAAAAACAGCATATTATGGAATTACAGACGTATCTGAATGCAATTTCTTTTGCAAACGGTCAGATTCCGAAAATCGTTCCGGACGGTATTTACGGAAAGGAGACAATATTTGCAGTAAAAATGTTTCAGCGTGAATACGGTCTTTCAGAAACAGGAAATACAGACCCTGTTACATGGAATAAGGTTGTAAGCGTTTATCGTTCGTATATTCTTACAGAACCTGTTCCGTACAATGTTTTTCCGTCGTCTTCATATGTTGCACATCTCGGTGAGCAGGGGCAAATTATTTACGTATTGCAGGCAATGCTGAACGATTTGGGAAATAATTACGACAATGCACCTAAATTGGAAGTATGTGGAACTTATAATATGGAAACATCAAATGCAGTGAGATTTATTCAAAGAAAAATAGGACTTCCTCAAAGCGGAAATGTTGACAGCTCAACATGGAATATGCTTGTAAGCTGTTGTGAACATATAAATAATACTTGTCTGAGGGGAAAAAAGAATTAAAAAATTTCCTGAAACTATTGAAATTGGTGGAAAATTATCGTATAATTAAAATATAAGGTATTTAAATATTATGAGGGAGCGTTAAAATGATTAAAAAACTTATAATTTCTGTATCAGCCTTGACAGTTGCATCAGTTGTTTTGTGTACAGCTGTCTCGGCAGCATCAAACTATTCTGTTTCAGATTTGAAAAATCTCGGAAATGCACTTCTTGGAAAAGGAAAAGTTACGGCTGAAATGGATTTGACAGGCGATAAAAAGGTAGATTCATTTGACCTTGTTGCAATGAGAAAGACTTTTGTTTCTACAGGGGAATTTTCCGAATCTGTTCATGAGGTTACAGAAGCCAATGTTAAGTATACAGGAAGAAATTATTATGACGGTAAGACTGCATGGCTTGTGCAGAGTGGTTCAGCGGTGGAATTTACAGTAAATGCAAAGTCCGCCGAAGTCACCATTAACTGTGACTATTCGGTTAATAACGACGAAAAATATCGTCCGAGATATGCCGTAATTGTGGACGGTGAAATAATTCTTGACGAAGTAATCAGCGAAAAAACAAAGACCGTAAAGCTGTTTGAGGGGGAAGCTTCACGCACGTCAGAAGTTAAAGTTATACATCTTTCTGAGGCAAATAACGGCACAATAGGTGTTTCGGAAATAAAGACCGTTTCCGATTCTCCTGCCCCTGTAGTTCCTGCTGAAAAGAAGGATTTGAAAATTGAGTTTATAGGCGATTCGATTACGTGTGCTTACGGTGTCGAGGGAAAATCAAGCTCTGACCCGTTCCTGACCTCTACAGAAAACTTTATGAAGTCTTACGCTTATCTTACTGCTGAAAAACTCGGTGCGGACTACAGTGCGGTTTCATACAGCGGTCACGGAATTATTTCGGGCTACTCAAACGACGGTAAACGCAACACCGACAGTCTTGTAACTCCTTATTATAAGAATTATGGCAATCTAAAGGATTATGCAAAACCGTGGGATTTCACGGCAGACCCGAATGACGTTGTTGTAATTAATCTCGGTACAAACGATTCTTCATATATTGATAAGGATTTTGACGAGAGAAAACAGGAGTTTGTTGACGGATATGCAGAGTTTCTTGAAACAGTAAGGGAATGCAATCCCGACGCATATATTATATGTACACTCGGTATTATGGGCTGTACCGACGAATATCCGCTTATTGAGCAGGCGGTTGAAATTTTTAAGGAAAAGACTGGTGACGAAAAAATATCAAGCTATCAGTCACCTGTGCAGAACTCCGCTGACGGCTACGGCTCGGACTGGCACCCGTCGGCAGTTACACAGCAGAAAAACGCTTATATCCTTGCAGACAAAATCTGTAACGCTCTTGGTATGGAGTCCGACCAAATAGGTCTTGACGTGGCAGCAGATGCGGAATACAGTCTTTCCACTGTCGGCGATGCCAACGCTGCAACTTATTTTTCAGATTATGACAAGTCTTTCTGGATTAATATGGTCAACGGTGGACCGTCTGACGACTCGATAGAAGCGTTGATTTCCGGAATCGGTCTTAAAAAGGACGGAAAATACAGGCTTACTTTTGAAATCTCCACAACCGACGGCGAAGAAATTCCCGTATTGATAAGAAGTACCGACAAGTCAAAGGTCTATTTCAGTGATACTTTCACGGGGACAGGTCAGAAAGCACCTTTTGAAGCGGAGTTTACCGCAGAAGAATCAGACAGCAGTGCAGAAATTGTCTTACAGGTAGGCGGTAAGGATTCATATAATGTCACTCTCTATAATCTCAGACTTGAAAAAATCGGTTGATTTGAAAAAAATCCGTACATCTTTCAGGTGTACGGATTTTTTCTATTTTGTGTTAAATATTTTGTTGTTTGTGCGACCAAGTATATAGTCGGCGGAAACTTTGTAGAAGTCTGCAAGGGTCACAAGATGTCTTACAGGTAATTCACGTTCTCCGGTTTCGTAACGTGAATACTGTGGCTGTGTAGTGTGGAGAATCTTTGCAATGTCGGCTTGCTGTAAATCCTCATCTTCCCTTAAATCTTTTAAGCGTTGTAAATAATACACAAAAACACCTCGATAAAATTATTTATTAAATAGATTTTAGCATAGATTTGTCAAATTCTATTGACATTATATCCATTTGGATATATAATATTATTGCAACGTTGTAAAAAATATATCGAGGTAATTATTATGAAAAAATTATTGTCAGTTTTTCTTGTTATGATGATGTCATTTGTACTTTTCAGCTGTGGTGGAAATGTTGATTACAAAGATGCCGAAAGCTTTGAATCAGCACTTAATTCCGGTGATGACCTTACAGGCAAAATCGTTACATTTACTGTTGACAGCATTGAACCAAGCAGTACGTTTGGTTATAATCTTCAGGCAGGAGAACACCTTAATTTTTGCTCTGAAAACAATCCCAAAGTTAAGGAGGGTGACACAATAACAGTAAAGGTTGATGAAGTTAAGTCATTTATGGGGTCTTATATTATATACTATGAAATGAAATAAATATGATTCAAAAATTAATAAAAAGTATTTCCGAAAAATAAAATGTAAATTTTTTCCGCAGGGTATTGCATTTTTCTGTCAGATATAGTATAATAATAAATACAGGGCTGAAATATCGCCCCAGACAGTAAAATATCAGGAGGAATTTTTATTATGTTAGTTTCGGCTACAGAAATGCTTCAGAAAGCAAGAGCTGGCAAGTACGCAGTTGGTCAGTTCAACATCAATAATCTTGAGTGGACAAAGGCTATTCTTCTTACAGCTCAGGAACTCAATTCACCCGTTATTCTCGGTGTTTCTGAGGGTGCAGGAAAGTACATGACAGGCTTTGAGACAGTTGCAGCTATGGTTAAGGCTATGGACGAGTCTCTCGGAATTACAGTTCCTGTTGCACTTCACCTCGACCACGGTTCATACGACGGTTGCTACAAGTGCATCAAGGCTGGTTTCACTTCTATCATGTTCGACGGTTCACACTTCCCGATTGAAGAAAACGTTGCAAAGACAACTGAACTCGTTAACGTTGCTCATCAGCTTGGTCTTTCAATCGAAGCAGAAGTAGGTGCTATCGGCGGTGAAGAAGACGGCGTAGTAGGTAAGGGCGAATGTGCTGACCCAAATGAGTGCAAGCAGATTGCAGACCTCGGCGTTGATTTCCTCGCAGCAGGTATCGGCAATATTCACGGTGTATACCCTGAAAACTGGGAAGGTCTCAGCTTTGAAACTCTTGAAGCTGTAAATAATGCTGTAGGCGAGATGCCCCTCGTTCTTCACGGCGGTACAGGTATTCCTGATGACCAGATTACAAAGGCTATTTCTCTCGGTGTTGCTAAGATTAACGTAAATACAGAGTGTCAGCTCGTATTTGCAGACGCAACAAGAGAATACATTGAAGCTGGTAAGGATAAGCAGGGTAAGGGCTTTGACCCGAGAAAGCTTCTCGCTCCCGGCTTTGAAGCTATCAAGGCTAAGGTTAAGGAAAAGATGGAACTTTTCGGAAGCGTTGACAAGGCTTAATTAAATCAGAATGCGGACATTTTCAGAGTGTCCGCATTTTTATAAAAAATCATTTTTTTATCCTCCGGCATATAATGGTAATGGAAAGAAAAAAGTTTCTTTTCTAATATAAAGGAGGAATTTTTATGGCGACTTTTTATAATCAGGCGACTTTGTCGTATAACGGAAATGTTAAAAGTTCCAATATCACAACCGGCGAGATAATTGAAGTTCTTTCAGCTACAAAAAATGCAGTCAGAGACAATTATTCACCTGACAATGATTCTGTTTTTGCTGTCAGTATCGTCAACAACGGCAATACTGCTTATAATAATATAACTGTTACCGATAATCTCGGTTCATATACTTTGGCAGGAAGTACGGCTGATGTTGTCCCACTGACTTATGTTACTGATTCAGTGAATCTTTATGTAAACGGAGTTTTGCAAACTGCTCCTACAGTTTCTGATACAAATCCGCTTACCATAGAAAATATAAATGTTCCTGCAAATTCAAACGCTCTTGTAATTTATGCAGCAAGACCCAACCAGTTCGCTCCGCTTAATACAGATGACAGTATAACAAACAGAGCTGTTATCAGCGGAAACAATTTTGCTGATATTCCTGTTTCTGAAACTATTACACCAGAAAATACAGCTAACCTTGCTATAAGCAAGTCACTCAGTCCTACAGAAGTACAGGAAAACGGCGAAGTGACTTATACTTTTGTCATTGAGAATTATGGTAATACCGCTTCAGTTGCAGCTGATAATGTGATTTTCCGTGACGTATTCAGTCCGGTTCTTAATTCACTTACTGCAACATTTAATGGNACTCCATGGGTTCAGGGAACTAATTACAATNACGACANTACAACANGCGAATTTGTTACGCTTAACGGACAGATTGAAGTACCTGCTGCACAGTTNACCCANAATTCACAGACGGGNGCATGGTCTGNACAGNCGGGTGTAAGTACTCTTNNTATCAAGGGAAATATTCAGAGCTGAAAAACAGGGCGGATACATTCCGCCCTTTATTAATATTTTGTAGAATCTGCACTAAAATAACAATCCTATTTAGTTGAAATTAGAAATAGAATTTTTCGTCAGAATGTGCTATAATAAAATATAGTGTATTATTATTTGCTTTTTATAATATGATAACGCAATTTTAAGGAGGTTCATTTAATGAATACAGCTAAATCAACTGTTCCTTTCAAAGGTACTCCGGAACAGGAAACAGAGCTTCTTGATTTCATCATGGAGAAAAAGGACGACAAAGGTTCACTCATGCCTATTCTTCAGAAAGCTCAGGAAATTTATGGTTATCTGCCCATTGAGGTTCAGAAAATCATTTCCGACAATACTGGTATCCCACTTGAAAAAATATATGGCGTAGTTACTTTCTATGCACAGTTCTCTCTTTATCCAAAGGGTGAATATACAATTTCTGTCTGTCTTGGTACAGCCTGCTATGTTAAAGGCTCAGGAGAAATTTTTGACAAACTTCAGGAAATGCTTGGTATTTCCGGCGGTGAATGTACGGACGACGGTAAATTCTCACTTGAAGCCTGTCGTTGTATAGGTGCGTGCGGACTTGCTCCCGTACTTACGGTAAACGAGGACGTTTACGGTCGTCTCACAGTTGATGATATTGACCGTATTATTGCTAAATATGCTTGATTTGGAGGTTGATTTATGAAAACTCTTAAGGAACTGAGAGCCATAAGAAAAAAAATGGAGGGTGAAGTTGCATTAAGAACACACAAAAACTCCAATTCAAAATATGAAAGACACGTGCTTGTGTGCGGTGGTACAGGCTGTACGTCTTCAGGCTCACCGAAAGTAATTGAAAAGCTTGAACAGGAATTTGAGACAAAGGGTCTTACCGATAAAGTGCAGATTGTAAAAACTGGCTGTTTCGGTCTTTGTGAACTTGGTCCAATTATGATAGTATACCCCGAGGGTACTTTTTACTCACGTGTTAATATAGACGAAATACCAAGAATTGTTGACGAGCATCTTATAGGCGGTAATCCTGTAAAGGAATTTCTTTACAGCGAAACAGTTGATGGCGATAATATTAAATCTCTTGATGAAACGTCTTTCTACAATAAGCAGAAACGTATAGCACTCAGAAACTGCGGTGTAATCAATCCCGAAGATATCAACGAATACATAGGCAGAGACGGATATAAGGCTCTTGGAGAAGTACTCACAGAGATGACTCCTGAAGAAGTTATCCAGACCGTTCTTGACAGCGGACTTCGTGGAAGGGGTGGAGCAGGTTTCCCGACAGGTCTTAAATGGAGACTTGCAAGAACTATCGTTCCGGACGCTGATATTAAATATGTCTGCTGTAATGCCGACGAGGGTGACCCAGGTGCATTTATGGACAGGTCTGTTCTTGAGGGCGACCCCCATGTGCTTATTGAAGCTATGGCAATTGCAGGTTATGCTATCGGAGCAAGTCAGGGATTTGTCTATGTACGTGCAGAATATCCTATTGCGGTTGAAAGACTTAATATCGCTATCGGACAGGCTCGTGAAGCAGGTATGCTCGGTAAGGATATTTTCGGTACGGGATTTGATTTCGACATTGATTTGAGACTTGGTGCAGGTGCATTTGTATGTGGTGAGGAAACTGCTCTTATGACTTCAATTGAGGGCAACCGTGGCGAACCACGTCCACGTCCTCCGTTCCCTGCTGAAAAAGGTCTTTATCAGAAACCGTCCGTTCTAAATAACGTTGAAACTTATGCNAANATTCCGCAGATTANTCTTAACGGTGCTGAATGGTTTGCTTCAATGGGTACNGAGAAGTCAAAGGGTACTAAGGTTTTTGCTCTCGGTGGAAAAATCCATAATACAGGTCTTGTTGAAGTTCCTATGGGTACAACTCTCCGTGAAGTAATTGAGGAAATCGGTGGAGGTATTCCGAACGGCAANNAATTCAAGGCTGCANAGACCNGTGNNCCTTCCGGTGGCTGTATTCCTGCCGAACATTTTGATATTCCGATTGATTATGATAACCTTATAGGAATCGGTTCAATGATGGGCTCAGGTGGTCTTATCGTTATGGACGAGGATAACTGTATGGTTGATATCGCTAAATTCTTCCTTGAATTTACTGTTGACGAATCATGCGGAAAGTGTACACCGTGCCGTATAGGTACAAAGAGAATGTACGAAATCCTTGACAGAATCACAAAGGGCAAGGGTACTCTTGAAGATATTGACAAGCTTGAAGAACTCTGTTATCATATCAAGTCAAACTCTCTCTGCGGTCTTGGTCAGACTGCTCCCAATCCGGTACTTTCGACGCTCCGTTATTTCAGAGACGAGTATATTGCTCACGTTGTTGAAAAGAGATGTCCTGCCGGCGTATGTAAAGACCTGCTTCATTTCCATATCATCAAGGATAAATGTTTTGGCTGTGGTCTTTGTGCAAGGCATTGTCCTGCTGACGCTATCACGCAGACTGACTATATCGCTCCGGGCAAGAAAAAGGCTGCTTACCATATCGACAAGGATAAGTGTATAAAGTGCGGTGCTTGTATCGGAACGTGTAAGTTCAAGGCAATTATCAACAAATAAGCGGAGGAACAATAATGGAAAATATTACAGTTAAAATCAATGGTGCTGAACTCTCTGTACCTAAGGGAACTACTGTTCTTGAAGCTGCACATATTGCAGGTATTGAGATTCCGACACTTTGTTATATGAAGGAAATAAACGCAATCGGTGCGTGCCGTATCTGCGTTACGGAAGTAAACGAGGGCAGGGGATTCAGACTTGTTGCTGCCTGCGTCTATCCGTGTTCAGATAACATGGAAATCCGTACAAATTCACCGAAAGTAATCGAATCCAGAAAGAAAACTCTTGAACTCATTCTCTCTACTCATGACAGAAAGTGTCTTTCATGTGTGAGAAGCGGAAACTGCGAACTTCAGAAACTTTGTCGTGACTATGATATTCAGGACGTTTCTGTTTATGACGGTATAAGAAATGAGTACGAAATTGACGATTCTGCGGCTCATATGTACCGTGACAACAATAAGTGTATTCTCTGTCGTCGTTGCGTTGCAGTCTGTTCAGAAGTTCAGGGCATCGGCGTAATCGGTGCTAACGAAAGAGGTTTTAAAACATATATCGGTTCTGCCTTTAATATGGGACTCGGCGAAACAAGCTGTGTTTCATGCGGACAGTGTATAGCAGTCTGTCCTGTAGGTGCAATTTCTGAAAAAGACTTCACAAAGCAAGTAATGGCAGAAATTGCAGACCCTGAAAAAACTGTTCTTGTTCAGACAGCTCCGGCAGTACGTGCCGCACTCGGCGAGTGTTTCGGTCTGCCTGTAGGAACGAATGTTGAGGGAAAAATGGTTGCTGCTCTCAGAAAACTCGGTTTTGACAAAGTGTTTGACACTGACTTTGCCGCAGACCTTACTATTATGGAGGAGTCACATGAATTTATTGACCGTGTTCAGAACGGCGGAGTTCTTCCGATGATAACTTCATGTTCTCCGGGCTGGGTAAAGTACTGTGAACACTATTTCCCCGATATGACAGAAAATCTTTCAACCTGCAAATCACCTCAGCAGATGTTTGGTGCTGCCGCAAAGACTTATTATGCTGAAAAAATGGGCATTGACCCCAAAAATATAGTAATGGTTTCAATTATGCCGTGTACTGCCAAGAAGTTCGAGACGGGCAGAGACGACGAAAATGCCGCAGGTGTTCCGGACGTGGATTATGCTCTTACTACCCGTGAACTCGGCAGAATGATTGAACGTGCAGGTATCAATTTCCACGCACTCCCTGACGAAAAATTTGACGAACCGCTTGGAATTTCCACAGGTGCGGGCGTTATATTCGGTGCTACCGGCGGTGTTATGGAGGCTGCTCTCAGAACTGCTGTTCATACTCTCACAGGTGAGGACGTTGTTGATTTACCTGAACTCAGAGGAACAAAGGGTATCAAGGAAGCTGTTTACAAAGTCGGCGATATGGACATTAAGGTTGCTGTTGCAAGCGGTCTGAAAAACGCAAAGGAACTTCTTGAAAAGGTTCAGAAAGGTGAAACAGACTATCAGTTTATTNAAATCATGGGTTGTTCCGGTGGTTGCGTAAACNGTGGAGGANAGCCACANCAGCCGGCAAGTGTCAGAAACTATGTTGACCTAAGAGCTGAAAGAGCAAAGGTTCTTTATGATATTGACAAGTCAATGCCTGTCAGAAAGTCACATGAAAATCCTGCAATAAAGGAAATTTATGCTGAATATTTCGGCGAACCCGGAAGTCATAAGGCTCACGAAGTTCTTCATACAAAGTATGTAAAGAGAACAATAAATTAATAAATATAAAGAAACGGTCATATCAGATATGACCGTTTCAGACTGTTAAACTGAATCGTACATTATGTACGCTCTTTTTTATTCGCTGTAGTTTTTACGCAGGAACTTTATTTCTTTTTCATAACCCTCCATGTCATTTGGCGTTTCAAGAATTATAGGCAGTCCCTTGAACTCGGGACGATTTATAATACGAATAAGAGCATTAGCACCTATATGTCCCTCACCGATTTTTGCGTGTCTGTCCTTATGAGAACCAAGCGGATTCATGCTGTCATTAAGGTGAATCGCCCTGATTTTTTCAATACCTATAACTTTATCAAAATTTTCAAGAACACCGTCAAGATTGTTTACTATATCGTANCCNNCGTCCCANNCNTNACANGTATCAAAGCATATACCGAGTTTTTCCTTTCGTTCAACTCTGTCCATTATCGCACGCAGTTCCTCGAAACTTCTGCCCATTTCAGAACCCTTTCCTGCCATTGTTTCAANCAGGACAATAGTTGACTGTTGCNCCGTAAGAACCTCNTTAAGCTGTTTCGCAATAAGTNCTGTACCGATGTCAACGCCCTGTTTTACGTNCGAACCGGGGTGAAAATTATAGTAATTATACGGTGTATTTTCCATACGTTTCAAATCGTCTGCCATTGCCTGACGTGAAAAAAATCTTATTTTTTNNTCAGCAGAACATAGATTCATTGTATAGGGTGCATGGGCGACAAGTTTTCCGAAAGCGAATTTTTCAGAAAGTGCAAGATATTTCGCAACATCGTCAGATTTTATTTCCTTTG
>WFLX010014610.1_pt1 | contig 14918 bp, 10 predicted proteins | sample 4967041 | NCBI WGS metagenome assembly WFLX01 (sample SAMN12857096, study PRJNA449069) | gut metagenome | isolation source: stool from male and female vole | host: Microtus ochrogaster | place: USA:Florida | collected 2017
ATTTCTGCATTTTGAGGATGAAGAACATAGAATTTGTCTTTATCAGTGGTGTAACCGAATGGAGGGCGACCACCACTATGTTTTCCTAATGCCCTATTATGTCTTCTTCCTCTCAACATCCTTTCCTTTTTGACGGTCATTTCGGTTTCAGAAAGAGTTGAATAGAGGGCGAATACGATGGCNGCGGTAGTTGACATTTTACCATCTTCATCCAATAATTTCATATAAGGTTGAANAGCTATTAATTGGATTTNGCGNTCAATNAGATANTCCCTNATATTGAATAGCATAGTTTGACGACGGCTTAAACGGCTTAATTCNTAAAGGTACACNGCATTGATGGAGGGGTCATTNTTGATGTACTCTTTCATTCGGTTAAGTCCGTTTCTTTCTTCCTCACTCAGTTTGATAGCCGACTCCTTATCTTCAATAATGATGATATTGTCATCGGTGTAGCCGTCTTTTCTNACTTCTTTTAAGACGGCTTCCGTTTGTTGCTCCAACGTCTGATGATTGGAACTTACTCTACTTAAAATAATTGCCTTATTTGCCATATAGTCGTTGTTTTTCGTTCAACCATATTTCCCAAACTGAGGTCAAAAATTTAGTCCTATACTCAACTTTTTCACTCATTTTTTCAAAAATCCATAACCCATTAGTGGAGGTAAAATTTGGAGGTATAGGTTAATGGCTAAAAGAAAAATGAGGGGAGAGAATTAGGTTGAAATGGAGGTAAAAGGCTCTAACGTTTTCCTTTCTAAAATTTCAATGGTCTCTTTTCATTACCCTCTAATCGTCATTAAAGGGGAACACTCCAATATAGATGATATAGGACAGTGTTTAGGGGGAATAGTACCGTTAACACTATTTTAACATTTGAATGAGTAACGAAAGGATTTTAGGAGTGAATTGATTGAAATAGTGGATATTAAGGCGAATTGTAGAGAAGTTAGGTTGTTAAGGTGGAGAGTGCCNTTAATCTTTATATATACTAATAAAGGAGGTGGAACCTATTTGTAGTAACCTACAACAATCAACAATGGATTTAATAAGGTAATATAGTGGGATTTATAGCGATTTGGGAGAAATGTAGGTATATGAAGAGGCGATAGGAGGTTATCTTTTTATATAGTATTAACGGCGTTGAATTGCCTATGGATTGACCTATANCNNTCACNNAAAGAGNTAATNNAGTANTATTNTGGCGGTTANANTNNTTNGTGGCACTTATAGGTAGCGATGGGGAGTGACACCATTAGTTTTATACATATAAAACGATTTTGGAGAGAGTGGAGGGTTTCAACCTACAAATTCCGTATCCCCCATAACCCCTTACTACCTACGCCATTATACAGCGTAATAGTATAACAGCCAATATATTAACCAAATAGATAAAGCCCCTACGCCTATTTGATAAACTATGTTTTTGTTATGGTTTTATAAGTCGCAGGTCGAAGAGTCGTTCTATCAGCGCCTTGCCGACAAAGAAGTGGGCTGGAACTTCACTGACCAGGAGGAGGTTGCCATTATGGATATGCGCATGGGCATGGAGAAGTCGTTTCTCTTCGGTGCGCGTGCACGTGTGAGCATCGACGACTCCGGCGACGAAATCCTCCTCACAGGTGGCATCTGGAACCAGACAGAGCGCACCTTCTCCTACAGCTCCGGCGCCATGACCGAGTCACAGCTCATAGCGCTCTGCCGCGAAGCCTTCACCGGACGCTCCGGCTCAAAGCGAAAGATACTCCTTGCCGGCTCAGGGCTTATCCAGGCCTTAAGCCAGCTCACCATCAACCGCACCATCGCTGCTTCGGAGACATGCACAGTGTGGGGCATCGACTTCAACACTATCGTGACGAAGTTCGGAACTCTCTATGTCCACCACTCCGAGGTGTTTGATCTCTGCGGCATGGAGGGCTCAGGCATGGTGATCGACCCTGACTACATCACCAAGTATTCCCACGTCCCCTTCTCGGCGGAGCGCATCAGCTTCCGCAAGCAGGGGGTCCGCAACACGGAAGGTGTCGTGCTCACGGAGGCTTCATGTATCGTGCTCCGTCATCCTGACTCCCACATCCGTGTGGTCCCCGGAGAGTAGTCATCAATTGTGTGCCGATGCATAAATTTACCATATCATCGCATCTCTGGCGCTTTTTGCCTTGTTCTTCAGTCACGTAGCTACGGCTACGCTCCTTCATCACAAAACAAAAATCACTCAGAGATATGCGACCCCAGCGTTAACAAATATTGGGGGAACGGGGTCTAAACGACAGACGCTTCCTGCAAGCCATTGAGAGCTTGCGGGAAGCGTCGCTGTTTTCTTTAGATAGAGCTATTCGCTTTCGCGGAGATTACTCCTGGATTTCGGCAACTTCTACCTCGAAGATGAGCATCTCGTTAGCACCGATGCCGGCCTGCTCGTTTCCGTTAGAGCCGTAGGCGAGTTTGCCGGGGATGTAGATGATGTATTTCGCACCCTGGTTCATCATGGCAAGTGCTTCGCCGAAGCCGGGGACAACCTGACGGGGTGAGAATACCATACCCTCTTCGTTTTTGTCAAACACATTGCCGTCGATGTGCTGGCCTTTGTAGATCACTTTGGCGCGGCCATCCATACCTACGGGCTCACCTGTACCCTCTTTCACCACCTTGTAGGCAAGGCCTGAAGGAGTGGTCTTGATGCTGCTGTCCTTAGCCATCTGCTCTTTGAGATATTTCTCACCCTTGGCGATATTCTCTTTCGACTCGGGGCTGTTCTCGCGAGCTTCGGCCTGAGCCTGTTGCTCCTTCTCGTAGTATTCCATCATCTTCTGCTGAGCCTGCTGGGCAAGGATCTGGAAAGCAACCTGCTTCTTCTGGAGCTCTTCCATGCTGACAGAGTCGGCTGAGAATGCCTTGGCATAAGCCTCATAGACCTTTGAAGGGTCAACTTCGATACCTGACTGACGGTAGCGGGCGAGCTGGCTGTAGAGCGACATACCGAAATTGATACCGGCGAGATAGCCCTGCTGTGTGGTGTCAGTCATGATCACCTGCTTGAGGCCGCGGAGGATATCTTCTTTCTTGTAGTTGCCACGCTCTGATTCGGGGAGCGAGTTGAGATACTCGTTAAGCAACTGCATACCGTTGGTTTCACCGATTGCCATAGCGAGTGAGTCGGCAAATCCCTGGTCGGCGCTGTCAGATGCTGACTTGTTGCACGACACTACGCCGAGCATCATTGCGGCAACGCCGCAAGCCACTAAAAGTTTTTTCATTTCTTTGTTAATTGTTTTAATTTCTGGTTGTTACTTTATTGTGTTTTCAATTTCTATTTCGTCGTCATTTGGCGGCTCCGCGGTCCACTCCGAGGAGCGTGACGGTGAAGTCGAGGGTGGCTCCCGGGGGGATGGCCCCGGCTATACCCTTCTCGCCATAGCCTATCGAGGCGGGGATAACTNTGCGANANGTGCCTCCGGGGCGCNTCATCTGCNGACCCTCGGAGNAACCTTTGACCAGGTTAATGAGGTCGAAGTTGACAGGGGTCTCGGTACTGTCGATTATCGTGCCGTCGCTCAGGCGCCCGGTATAGTCGAGTTCCACGCGGTCGGCTTCGGTAGGGAAATCCCCCTCCCCCTCTGTGAGCACTTGGAATACGAGCCCTGAGGGGGTAGTGACGGCACCATCCTCAGCGGCAGCCTTGGCGAGATACTCAGCCTCACCCTCAAGGGTGAATTTCGAAAAGTCCGTGCTGCCATCAGGCCCCACGAGCGAACCTATGTAGGCCTCGGCACTCGCGGGAGTGAATCCCACACTCTTGCCGCTGACAACATCGACCAATGCTTTGTTGAAGAGGTCGCGGTCTGCTGTGAGCCCTATCTGCGCCATCTGATCGATTCCTACCGTGAGGCTCCTCCCGAAGGCGACCCCCTTTTCGAAGGCTTCGCCCAGAGAGGGCGAGTCGGCGAGAATGGCCTTCAACCCCTCTATGAAGCGGGCGTGCTGCTCGGGAGTGTAATCCTTCAGCACCACGGCGCTCCCCCAGTAGGTGGCCAGGGCGCGGGCGAGCGAGTCAGCTCTGTGGGGTGCCTCGCTGTGGGGTGCCTCGCTGTGGGGTGCCTGTGCAAAAATTGTGCCCGAGGCAGCTGAGATCGCTGCTCCGGCCACAATCATTATGATGCGTTTCAGTGCTTTTATCATCACTGACAATCTTTTAGTTATTTAAAAATCCATGTAGGCGCGACAATCGGGGCTGTGAATCCCGCTAAGGAGTCAAAACCCGCGATACCTATTTATTTTATCACCCTCAGGAGCTCCACATCAAAGATGAGGGTTGAGTTCGGGCCAATCACGCCNCCNGCACCCTGAGGTCCGTAAGCGAGCTGCGACGGGATAAANAGACGCCATTTNGAGCCGGCCTTCATAAGCTGGAGTGCTTCCACCCAACCGGGAATCACCTGAGTGACACCGAANGTGGCGGGGACACCGCGCTCAACCGANCTGTCAAACACCGTGCCGTCGATAAGCTTGCCGGTATAGTGAACCTCAACTTTGTCCTGAGCGGTAGGCTGCTCGCCGTCGCCATCCACGAGCACTTCATACTGCAGACCCGAAGCGGTGGTCTTCACCTCCTCGCGCTTGCCGTTCTCCTCGAGAAATTGCTTGCCGGCAGCTGCGTTGACGTCGGCCATCTTGGCGGCCTCTTCCTGCTGCTTCTTCTCCATCTCGGTGAAATATTTCTGAATTTCAGCCTTGGCTTCATCGTAGGTCATCTTGGGCTGCGAGCCATAGAACACGGCTGCTACACCATCGGCAAAATCCTGCACGTTGATTTCCTGGATGCCGCTGGCACGGAAATTATTGCCCATGCTGAGGCCAAGTGCATAACTGATACGATCAAATTCTTTGTTGTCCATAATAATAAGTGTGTTGTAAATTATTTTCCTATTCCTTTATATTACAAGCCGGAGGCCTCGGGAGTTCACTCCGGGGCCGGGATTTTTTTGCGGGCGTGCAAAGTTAAGTCTTAATCGCCGTTATCTATCTAAATTTTAATTTAAAAAAGTTAAAACTCGCTCAGGCGGNCAAGGTATTTNNCNATGATATCNAATTCGATATNCANNTTAGTNCCTNCNTTGATNTCTTTGAAGTTGGTATTCTCGTAGGTGTAGGGNATGATGGCCACCCTGAATGAGTANCGCTCTGAGTCGCANACGGTGAGGCTCACGCCATTGACCGTCACCGACCCCTTCTCAACTGTCACATATCCCTTCGAGGCCATCTCCGGAGCCACCTCGTAGGTGAATTTGTAGTAGCGGCTACCCTCTACCTCTTCGATAGCCTCGCAGACGGCGGTGCAGTCCACATGACCCTGCACGATGTGTCCGTCAAGGCGCCCGTTCATCATCATCGAGCGCTCGAGGTTGACGAGCGAACCCTTCTCGAGGTCGCCGAGGTTGCTGCGGTCGAGAGTCTCCTGAATAGCGGTGACGGTGTAGGTGCCGTCGCCGGGGAGCGACACCACCGTGAGGCACACGCCATTGTGGGCCACACTCTGGTCTATCTTCAACTCATCGGTGAAGCTGCACTTCACCCTGATATTCACATTGCCGTCGCGGCGCTCCACATCGACCACTTTGGCCGCTTCTTCTACTATTCCTGAAAACATTTCTTTTGTCTCCTTTTTCGGTTGATACACACCCTCAGAGTGGGTCTGAAATTTTTTAATGCCCCTGAGGGCTTGGATTTTGGTGCAAATTTACGAAATTTGCATATCAACACCAACCGACAATGAAAAAATCACCTCTCTATACCCGCACCGGCGACAAGGGCACCACAGCGCTTGTCGACGGCTCGCGTGTGGCAAAAAATTCGCCCCGAGTCTGCGCCTACGGCTCCATCGACGAGCTCAATGCCTTCATAGGCCTGTTGCGCTGCCACATCGCTCCCGTGGCCCCCGACCGGGAGGCCGTGGTTGCTATGGTAAGCAACACTCTTTTCAACATCGGGGGGTGTCTCGCAACTCCCGCCACCGAGACCGACAATTCGCTGGCGCTTAGCCTCCTTGGCGACATCGACCCGAGGATTGCCGAGCTCGAGAGAGAGATAGACCTGCTCGACAGCGAGGTAGAGCCGCTGAGATGCTTCGTGCTCCCCGGTGGGTGTGAGGCAGCCGCCCATGCCCACGTGGCGCGAGCCGTGTGCCGCCGTGCCGAGCGCGACATCCTCACCCTTGCAGACACCGGAGCCTTTATCCCCCCGGCGCTGCTGACATTCATCAATCGCCTCAGCGACTATCTCTTCATCCTCGCCCGCTATCTCAACCACCTCACCGCCCACCCTGACATCCCCTGGGAGAAATGATCCCTCCCGCTCCCGGGGGGGAAGCAAGCTCCCTTAACATATATTATTAAGGCCCGCATAGCATATTATTGAGAGCCAAATCGTAGCGTCGCAGAATTTTTTCGTAACTTTGCAGCCGCTCCCGGTCTCAGACGCCCGGCAGCCTTTACATTACAATGCTAATTCACATCTCATTATGGATAATAAAGAAATCGTGCTCTCCGGCATCCGTGCCACCGGCAATCTCCACCTCGGCAACTACTATGGTGCCCTGAGCAAATTCGTAAAGATGCAGGATGACTACGACTGCCTCTTTTTCATAGCCGACCTCCACGCTCTGACCACAACCCCTGACCCCAAGCTCCTCCACGAGAATGTCAGAAACATCCTCGCCGAGTATCTCGCCGCCGGAATCGACCCCGATAAGGCCACCATCTTCGTGCAGAGCGACATCCCCGAGGTCTCAGAGATGTATCTGCTCCTTAACATGCATGTGGGCATCGGCGAACTCCTGCGCACTGCCTCATTCAAGGATAAGGCCCGCAAGCAGCTGGGTATCAAAGACGACTCCGACGATATCGAAAAGCAGATCATCGGGGGCGACTCCAACAAGCGTGTCAACGCCGGTCTCCTCACCTACCCCACCCTCATGGCGGTCGACATCCTGATCCAGAAAGCCAATAAAGTGCCTGTCGGTAAGGACCAGGAGCAGCATCTGGAGCTCACACGCCGCTTTGCACGCCGCTTCAACTCCTTCTATGGCGTAGACCTCTTCCCCGAGCCTGAGAACTTCAATTTCGGCGACCACGCCGTGAAGGTCCCCGGCCTCGACGGTTCCGGAAAGATGGGTAAGAGCGAAGGCAACTGCATCTACCTCATCGACGATGAGAAGGTGCTCCGCAAGAAGGTGATGCGCGCCGTCACCGACGAAGGCCCCAAGGAGCCTAACCAGCCTGTCTCGCAACCGGTTGAGAACCTCTTCACCCTCCTGGAACTAACCTCTTCGCCCGAAATCGTCAAGAGCTACCGCGATGCCTACGCTGACTGCTCCATACGCTACGGCGACCTCAAGAAGCAGCTCGCCGAGGATATCCTGAAGGTCACAACCCCCATCCGCGAGCGCTATGCCGACATCCGCAACGACGATGCCTACATCTCGCGGGTGGTCCGTCAGGGAGCTGAACGTGCACGCGAGCGCGCAGCCAAGACTCTCGCCCAGGTGCGCGAGGTGATGGGCATCCGCAAATTCTAATCCCCGCTCACCCCACTGCGCCCCATTTCCGCCACCGAATTATCCAACATTCACGCCCCATTTCCGCCACTGAATTATCCTCCTTTTTCAGGCACTTTCCGCCACCGGGTTATTCCCCCAATCGCGGCGCCTCGCTGCTACCGAAAAAACTCTTCAAATAAATTGAATGAAAAGATATAATCTTATCAACAATACCCTCGGGTGGGTATGCTTCGCCATCGCAGCGATCACCTATCTCCTCACCCTCGAGCCTACCGCAAGTTTCTGGGACTGCCCGGAGTTCATCTCCCAGGGATATAAACTGGAAGTCGGTCACCCGCCGGGCAACCCTATCTTCATGCTGGCGGCGAGATTTTTCGTCAACTTCGCTTTTGGCGACATCTCGAAGGTGGCGCTGATGGTCAATGCCATGTCGGCTCTGCTCTCGGCAGGCACCATCCTGCTGCTCTTCTGGACCATCACTCATCTGGTGCGACGACTCGTGGTGAGCGACGACGCTACAGAGATCTCACCCGTGCGTCTGCTGGTGATCTTCGGCTCCGGAATCTGCGGCGCGCTTGCCTACACCTGGAGCGACACCTTCTGGTTTTCGGCCGTTGAGGGTGAGGTCTACGCCTTCTCCTCCTTCTGCACCGCCCTCGTCTTCTGGCTAATCCTCAAATGGGAAAACCGCGCCGAGCAGCCCCACAGCGATAAATACCTTATACTCATAGCCTACGTGATAGGTATCTCCATCGCCGTCCACCTGCTCAACCTGCTCTGTATCCCGGCCATTGGACTCGTGATCTACTATCGCCTCAACTCCGACACCACGGCCAAAGGCTCGCTCATAGCGCTCTGCATCTCTGCCATAGTGGTTGGATTGATCCTCTACGGCCTCGTCCCGGGATTCATCGAAGTGTCGCAATACTTCGAGCTCTTCTTTGTCAACGTCTTTGGCCTGAGCTACAATATGGGTGTGCTCATCTACGCTATCCTCGCTGTTGCGAGCTTCATATGGGCCATCCGCGCACTCTACCGCCAGAAGAGCGTGGCTGAGATCCGCTGGAGTGTGATATTGGCCATCTTCTTCTCCGGCATCCCCTTCATTGGCGACAGTATGCTCATCCCGGTGGTTATCATGGCCGGGGTCATCTTCTATATGTTCTTTGCCAAGAAACTCCCCGTCAGGATTCTCAACCTGGTGGTGATGAGCATTTTCGTGATATTCATCGGCTACTCGAGCTATGCGCTGCTCCTCATCCGCGCAAGCGCCAATCCGCCGATGAACCAGAATGCGCCCGACAATGTGTTTGCCCTCGCCTCCTACCTCAACCGCGAGCAGTATGGCGAGCGCCCGCTCTTCTACGGACAGACCAACCGCTCGAGCGTGGTCTACGACGTGAAGGACAATGGCGAAGTGTCGCCAATGTATAAACAGGGGCGCCCCATCTACACCAAAGTGGTCAAGACCGACCCCTCGCAGCCTGACCACTACGAAATCACCGGCTACAAGAAAGACTATGTGATGTCGCCCGAGCTCAATATGCTCTTCCCACGCATATATTCAGGACCTCACACTGCAGCCTATAGCGACTGGATCGGGGGTCTACAGGGGAAACCCGTCAGCGCCACCCGCTATATGCGCGATGGCGAGACTCTCCAGACCTTCGATGCCGTAAAGCCAACGATGGGTGAAAACCTCCGGTTTTTCTTCGTCTACCAGCTGACCCACATGTACTGGCGCTACTTCCTCTGGAATTTCGCCGGCCGCCAGAATGACATCCAGGGCAATGGCGAAGTGAACCATGGCAACTGGATCTCCGGCATCCCATTCATCGACAATCTGCGCCTCGGCGACCAGAGCCTCCTCCCCTACGACGAGGGTGAGGGAAACAAGGGTCACAATGTCTTCTATATGCTCCCGCTGCTTATGGGCATCATAGGCCTGTGGTGGCAAGCATTCACCTCCAAGCGGGGCATAGAGCAGTTCTGGGTCATCTTCTTCCTCTTCTTCATGACCGGTATTGCCATTGTCCTATATCTCAACCAGACCCCCACGCAGCCCCGCGAGCGCGACTATGCCTTCGCCGGCTCCTTCTATGCCTTCTCGATATGGGTAGGTATGGGTGTGGCAGGCCTGTGGGCTTTCATCTCCTCCCTGTTCAACAAGAAGGTGAAACCGGCCAAAGCCACCACAGAGGCCGCCCCTGCCGCTGAGGGTGCGCTGACAGCTCATGCTGCCGACTCCACCCGTCTGAGCGAGCGAAACGGCCTCATCGCAGCCATCATAGCCTGTGCGGTAGGCCTGATAGTGCCGCTGCAGNTGGTGTCGCAGACCTGGGACGACCATGACNGTTCCGGACGCTACACAACCCGCGACTTCGGCATGAACTATCTTGACTCNGTNGATGAAAACGGCATCATATTCACCAACGGCGACAACGACANCTTCCCCCTCTGGTATGCTCAGGAGGTGGNGGGACACCGCACTGATGTGAAAGTGGTCAACCTCTCGTATCTCACCACCGACTGGTATGCCAACCAGGTGAGCCACCCCTCCTACAAAGCCGAAGGGATCCGGACCCTCGCCACTCCCGAGGATTATGGCTACGAGAGGATGAATTTCAGCTACTTCTCCAACCAGGCAGACTCCACTCCGGTCAACATCTTCACCGCCCTGCGCCAGGTCTACGACAAGAAATCTAACGACAATGTCTGGGGGGCACCGATGCTCAACTACACAAACTTCACCATCCCCTCCAACCTTCAGGCTGCCGTCAGCTCAGGGNGCATAACTCAGTCAGAGCTCGACTGGGCCGACCCCGTGATGAAGGTNGACATGGCCNACGANCGCGANGCCTNGCNCCACGGCGGCATGACACTCNGCCAGATCCTCTCGCTCGACATCCTTGCCNCATCCGTGAAAAACGGCTGGNAGAATCCCNTCTACTTCGCCTCGACTGTCCCCTCTGACTACTATGTGTCCCTGCAGCCCTACATGCGCTCCACAGGCATGGCCTACGAGGTGACCCCCGTGCGCAACAATGAAAACAGCGACTACGATATCACAGCCGTCAATACCGACAAAGCCTATCGCAACATCACAGAGAAATTCCGCTGGGGTGGCCTCGACAAAGTCACTGACCCCTCGCAGATATATCTCGATGAGACAGTGCGCCGCATGGTGACAACCACCCGCTCCTATATCCTCAACACCGCCACNGCGCTGATCAACGAAGCTGCCGATGCCGAGCGCGCCGACTCCGTAGGAGCCGTCGACCCCGCGGTCAAAGCTGAGCTCGCCGCCTTCAAGGCCGACCGCTACGCCAAGGCCCTTAACCTGATGAAGATTATCGAGGANAANCTCCCNCAGGCAGCCTCGCCCTANGCTATTCAGGTNCCNCAGAAGATGGCACAGATCTATGCCCGCGTGGGNATAGCCACCGGCAATAAGGAGGCCTCAGAGCGCGCCCTCTCCCTGCTGCGCGACGAGATATTCCGCTACGCGAAGAANCTCCGCTACTACCAGAGCCTCAACCCCTGGCAGTATGGCACCCTGACGCAGACCGACCTCTTCATCGACAACTACTATCTCGTCTACCTGCTCCAGGACTATACCGATGCCGGAGGCGACGTAGAGCCGGTGATCAATCAGCTGGCAGATATGGGAGTTGACTTCGACCGCATCACTCGCCGACTGCAATAACACCCCCGAAGCTCATCCACATTCCCGCCGATGAAAAACTGGATAGCTCAACCACCCCTCTTCTACAGGATGCTCCTGCCTGAATCGTCGTGGCGCATAAAGCGCTACGGCCGCAAGGTGGTCTATCTCACCTTCGACGACGGTCCCATACCCGAGGTGACACCCTGGGTGCTCGACACCCTTGACCGCTACGGCATCAAGGCCACCTTCTTCATGGTCGGCGACAACGTCAGGAAACACCCCGAGGTCTTCGAAGAGGTGAAGCGCCGCGGCCACTCCTGGGGCAACCACACCATGCACCATCTTCAGGGCCTGAAGGGGAGCACAGTGACCTATCTGCGCGACATCACCGAGGCCGACAGCTATATCCACTCCCCACTCTTCCGTCCCCCCCATGGACTGATCTACCCCTCGCAGGCTGCCATAATCCGCAATCACTACAACATAGTGATGTATGACCTCGTCACCCGCGACTACTCCAAGCGCCTCACAGGCGAGCAGGTGTTGGAGAATGTGAAGAAATATGCCCGCAACGGCTCCATCATCGTATTTCACGACTCTCTCAGAGCCGAGAAAAATCTCCGTTATGCCCTCCCCCGCGCCATAGAGTGGCTCATCGAAAACGACTTCGAATTCCTCCCCCTGCGCATGTAATCCCCCGCCGGCNACCCCACCCCCNCCNCCCNACCGCCNNCCCCCGGCAAAAGGAATTTCAAATATTTAAAAAAGTTAATAAGTATTAACANATTTAAAATATCACAGCCCTAAATGAGCACTCCATAACATCTTTTAAAGATGACTTACCAATAATTTTTGAAACAATAACTAATAAAGAATAGAAGAGATGAAAACTATACATAGGGTTGCGATGGTATGTATATTATTATTAAATATATACATAACCGGTAATTTTGTTTTGTTTTTATTATTTTGGGAATATGATTTTTTTGAATATGAGCAAGTGTCAACAGATAAAACTGATTTTCAACCACGGTATGAAGAGGATGGTATCATAGCAACGAGATATTTAGAAGATAAAATCTCAATTGCTCAATCTTTCCTCGACAATACAGAAGCATTCAGAATTGTCGGTATGCATAAGGATGGAGACACTATCCCTACCGACAAAACAGACATGATAGGAGATTGGAGTGAAGCCGATAGTCATGTTTTTTGGGGATATGCCAACAGATGGCTCCCGCATTATAAAGATACGTTTTCACCATTAGAGATTTCGACCCAAATCAAACCACATGTTGACACTATTTTTTATAGTCCCGACAGTCTGCTTTGTGTTGCCCTCGTAATTGTTGAAAAGAAATATGCTAAAATTAAAGGATATGAGGACGAAAAGAATGGATTTGATGGATTAAGTTTGGTCGGTTGGCGAGAAAATAAAGATCAACGATTCAGAATTTATGCTAATGGGCAACTATACCTTGTTGCTTTTCCGAACTATGAAGGGGTATTGTTAGATCTCAAACGATATTATTTTGAGAATATAATTNGAAATATAAACCCAAGATATTTGAGTGCGGAGCCCTATAAGTATGGCGTTAATGATCCAAGATTTTTTGAAACGGCANCTGAATTCAAGAAAAATGATAGGGGAGAATATAATATGATTTATGATGGAAATAAGAAGTTCAATTTATACAGCAACACACCTGAATATGTTAATCGAAAGGTCTCCGAAGAAGAAAAAGCCCGCCTCCGCACCCCCCTTAAGAAACTTACGGTTGGCTATTAGGGATAGTAGAAAAATCCTCTTCACTCGGTAACTTTCACAACTGTTTAAAACTTTAAGCCTCAAGGAACACTAAATCCCTTTTGATTCCAACGATGGTAAAAATTTATAATAGCGGTAAGTACAATTAATATACTATCATTACCCATGTATCAGCATCAATTATCATTCAAAGAGACTGTTAAGAGAGCTCTCACCGTCAACTACTGTAATATCGCAGGCCGTTCATCATTGTCGGAATTTTTGTGGTATACTCTTTTCTACATTATTGTAAATTTGTTAATACTCCCAATATTAATTTTTTATCCAACTTTAGGAGTTGTCACCTACTGGATTGTGATCAATGGCCTATTTCTTCCCGGCTGGAGTATTATTGTGCGCCGTCTCCATGACGTTGGTACATCAGGCTGGTTAAGTCTCATTGGTTTCATCCCACTTAATTTTGGTTTAATCATTCTTCTTTTTTGGCTTTTAAAGCCGAGCGAACCTCGGCCCAATCAGTACGGGCCAGTCCCTAATATTAAAGATAATTTATAAAGTAAATAACGATAAAATTCATTTTGATCTTAACTCCCCTCGATTCGGACGATTTTTATACGTGCTTTTATTATTAAATAAAAATAGAAAAGATGAAAACTAAATACAGGGTTGCCATTGTAGTTTTATTATTGGTATTAAATATATTAGTAACGGCTTATGTATTATTTATCAGTTTTGGTGTTTTTTTCGTAGCAGCTGATACAGGCAAGTTCAAAATTAGCGATTGGATTGATGCTCTCTTCTTTCGGCTATAAGAAATAAATATTATATCAAGGATCTGATGATGACAAAATTTCGATTGCTCAATCATTCTTCCTCTTAGGCTTTTAAAGCCGAGCGAACCTAAGCCCAATCAGTACGACTCCGTTTCCAACCTTGAACATTTGTAAAGTGTAAAACGTGCAAAACGCAAAATTTGCAAAAAAATCATTTTGACCTCTAATACCCCTTGATTTAGATGATTTTATGCTTATATTTGCGTCTTAGCTTACGATGCATAAACAAAAAATCCCTGAAGAAATGAATCCGGCAAGAGTTTGGTATCTGATACTTGAAACAAATATGTTGGAGAGAATAACTAAAAACTTTAAGATATGATCAGCCGAAAAATAACAATAGTTGTTGTGATGACAATTATTGGCATGNGTATTTTGGGATGTCGGAAGGGAAAGACAGTCNACGGTGAGTCGGAATATCGTCAGGANGNAACTGTCGACTCCGTGGCTGNTGTGGACAGNGTGTTTCAATATAGTGTCGAGGTGCCTGACAGTATCATTATTGTATACTTCTTGCCAGAAAAAACTAATTTAACATTCCATCTATATCCGGATAGTAGCTATGTCAGCTATCGGACTTATGTTAGCGTTGAGCCGGATATTGAAAAAGACACAATAAGAATTCTGGACCGGAGGGTAATGGAATGGGCTTCAATACTCTTTTTTGCCAAAACCGAGCCGGTGGAAATTAGCAGGAAAAAAGCAGATGAGATAGGGTCAGAATGGCCCAAGTTTCATGTAAATGTATATAATATGGGTAAAAAGACAAACTATGATATGCTTGTTGGCCCTTGGGGTGTCAAGGGGTGGGAGGATTATTCGCAAACTTCTTGGGATGACTATGTCAGAGAGTATTCTCAACCATTTATTAGCTTGCGTGATTTAGCCTTTAAAATTGAAGAAGAGGAAGATGATAATTATTCAACAAAGGGGAGGGAGAGTTGGGAATTAAGAAGGGCTACTGCGGCTATCCAATTAAGAAGCAAGCAGTTTCACCAATTCATTGAATCGTTTTCAGATTCTGCCCTCCGTCGCAGCATATCGGATATCCCCAAAGTCGGGCCTTTCGAGTTTGTAGAACCGTATAAAGATTAT
>WFLX010025496.1_pt1 | contig 14916 bp, 12 predicted proteins | sample 4967041 | NCBI WGS metagenome assembly WFLX01 (sample SAMN12857096, study PRJNA449069) | gut metagenome | isolation source: stool from male and female vole | host: Microtus ochrogaster | place: USA:Florida | collected 2017
TGGCAGATAAACAGCAGCCATTATATCGGTGTCAAGTACGAATACTCCGCAGTACCTGATTCCAAGTCAAAATGGCTCACAGATGAAACAATAACGAAAAATAATGCCGAGGAAGATATAGTTCTATATCAAACGAATTGGCGAAGGAATTCAGTCCCTGTACATCTTGTGAACTTATATTATAATGGTAAAGTCAATGCCTTTAACATTTCAATCAATAATGATTATTATTCCCGAAGTAACAACAACCTACAGTCGATTGTGGAAAACAGTTTGAGCGGAGGTGAAAAGTTCATAAGGAGTGGCAACTGCATTAGAAGTTCAATGTTCGCGTCTAAGGGGGTAGCAGAACATTCGTTCAAAGGCAATACTCTTGAATTTGGTTATGAAATGACGGCGACCAACCGTAAAGATGTCTTCATCAACGAGGGTTGCAATCTGCCGGATGCGGATGACAGGATAAAGGAAANCACCNGTGCNGGNTTTGTNGCNGTNAACATNCCGATCAGGAANGTTGAACNNTANGCAGGGGTGAGATATGAGCATACTATATCGAATTATTATCAGAATGAGACGTTTGTAGTTGACCAAAGCCGCAAATACGGTAGATTCTTTCCCAATATGGATTTCACATTCCCAATTGGAAAAGCAAAATTCACTCTGTCATACGAAGCGAAGACCAAACGCCCTCTGTGTAGCCAGTTGAGCAGCAGTATCCAATATGACAACCGCTTCACATACGAGACCGGTAATCCTTTCCTGACATCGGAACAGATACATAATGTTTCTCTTGCCGGTATCTACAAGTGGATATTCTTCAGCGCGACCTACACTTACGACAAAGATGCCATCATCAGTGTAATCCGTCCATATAAACCGGAAGCACCTCAAAATATTATGACCTTCGAAAACTTCAATCATTTGTNAAAATATGNTATTGTGGTATCTTTATCTCCGAGNATTTCANGGTGGTCTNCGCGTCTTAGGTTNAACCTATCCNGGCAACGCTTCTCAANGGCCACAACAGATGGTATTATAAAAAAGAATACACCAATATTATTCTTCAATTTTTTCAATAACGTGTCATTGGGAAAAGGATTCAACATGACATGTGAGATTTCAGGACGAACCCGAGGAGATATGGATGTTGTCACGCTAAAACCATCGTGGCAGATAAATTTAGGTCTATCAAAAAATATGAAGAACTGTTTTTTTCAGCTTCAAGCCACAGACATATTCAAGACAGCGAGAAGTTCGATGATAACTTATGGAACTCAAATGACCCTTGACAAATGGAACTATAGTGATACTCAAGCGCTGCGTCTCATCATCAGATATTCATTCAACACGGCAATAAGTAAATATAAAGGTAAAGGTGCAGGAATAACTGAACGTAATAGAATAATGCAATAAAGAGATTCGTACTCATGAACTCAAAGAACATAAAAATAATCATCTATGTTGCCGACAGTGCCCCGATTATTGTTATATTCATAAACGGGAGCCCCCAATATAAATTGCCGGGAGTTATGGCACTCTTGGCAATTTGCCATGTTTTAAAGCACACACTCATAGGAAACAAAGGAAATTTCACTTCATATTGTAAACTTTATTAAAAAATAACTTCATCAAAAATTGGTAGTATAATTTAATTTTGTTAAATTTGCAACATAATAAAACTATTTAGTCACCTACTAATAGCTATAAAGATGAAGAAACACAATTTTTATGCAGGCCCATCCATCTTGAGCCAGTACACTATCAAGAATACGGCTGATGCCATTCTTGACTTCGCAGACATGGGACTCTCTATCCTTGAGATCTCACACCGCAGCAAGCAGTTCCAAGCTGTCGTTGATGAAGCGGTAGCCCTTGTTAAGGAACTCCTCGAAGTGCCCGAAGGCTATAGCGTGCTCTTCCTCGGTGGCGGCGCAAGCCTTCAGTTCGCTATGGCGCCGATGAATTTCCTCAACACCAAGGCCGCATATCTCGACACTGGTGTATGGGCTTCCAAAGCTATCAAAGAAGCTAAGCTCTTTGGAGAAGTGGACGTGGTGGCTTCCGGTAAAGACACAAAATATACAGTGATTCCAAAGGACTGGAAAGTACCGGCAGATGCCGACTACTTCCACTATACCTCCAACAACACCATCTACGGAACTGAAATCAGGAAAGATCCGGAGGTGCCTGTTCCAATGATCTGCGACATGAGCTCAGATATTTTCTCACGTCCCGTTGACGTAAGCAAATACGATCTCATCTATGCCGGTGCACAAAAGAATCTTGCTCCTTCAGGTGTGACTATATGTATCGTTAAAGATGCAGCTCTTGATAAAGTCAGCCGTGTGATCCCCACCATGCTCAAATATAAGACACACGTCGACAAGGGTTCTATGTTCAACACTCCTCCTGTGCTTCCTATATTTGCTGCTCTTCAGACATTGAAATACTATAAGAGTCTCGGTGGAATCCGTGAAATTGAAAAGATGGATCTCGCGAAAGCTGAGCGCCTTTATGAGGCAATTGACACAAGCAAGATGTATGTGGCAACTGTCCAGGACAAGGAGTCTCGTGCAATAATGAACGTTTGTTTCGTGATGAAGCCGGAATATGCTGGGTATGAGAAAGATTTCATTGATTTCGCAACATCTAAGGGTATTATCGGAATCAAGGGACATCGCGATGTAGGTGGCTTCCGAGCTTCTCTCTACAACGCACTCCCGATGGAATCGGTTGATGCTCTTGTGGAATGCATGCGAGAATTTGAATCCCTTCACTAAACAATTAAACGATTAAACAAATCGTATGAAAATATTAGTTTTTACGGAAAAGCCTTTCGCAAAAGATGCTGTCAAGGCCATAGCAAATACAGTCAATGCCAGTGGCAATGAACTGAAACTCGTTGAAATGGGCACTCGCGAAGATCTACTCGAGGCAGTGAAGGATGTAGAAGGTCTTATCGTTCGTAGCGACAAGATTGACGAGACTGTAATGGATGCGGCTCCAAATCTTAAGGTGATCGTACGCGCCGGTGCCGGATATGACAATATCGACCTGGATGCTGCCACAAAACATGGCATCTGCGTTATGAACACCCCGGGACAAAACTCCAATGCTGTTGCAGAATTGGTTTTTGGCATGGTCGTAATGATGTGCCGTAACCAATATAACGGCAAGTCCGGCTCTGAACTCAAGGGCAAGAACTTGGGTATCTACGCATTCGGTCAAGTTGGACGCAATGTTGCACGCATTGCCAAAGGTTTCGGAATGAACATCTCTGCACTTGATAAGTTTGTTGCAGACGCGGTCATGGAAGCTGAAGGAGTTCGTCCTGTGCATGATGTTGAATCTCTATTCTCCGAAAACGATTTCGTTTCGCTTCATATTCCGGCTACCTCCGAGACAAAAGGAAGTATCGGCTACGATCTCGTTATGAAAATGCCTAAAGGTGGAGTGCTCGTCAACACAGCCCGCAAAGAAGTAATTGATGAGGCTGGTCTCATAAAGGCACTTGAGGAACGTCCCGACCTACGCTATGTCAGCGATATCAAACCTGATTCTGCGGAAGAATTCGAACAGAAATTCGAATCAAGGGTTTTCTTCACACCTAAGAAGATGGGTGCTCAGACTGCAGAAGCTAACTTCAATGCAGGCGTGGCAGCTGCCGAACAGGTTCTGGCATATCTTAAAGACGGTTGGAACAAATATCAAGTGAATAAATAATCTTATTCAAACAATAGAAAAGCCTTGCGGAATTCCGCAAGGCTTTTTCTCTATTTGGAATCTCAGCTTACTTAGACCCCGTCTCATAAGATTTTAGAGGCCCCGGGGAAGCTGGGTTGGGATGATTTTCGGCATGCAGGCTCGGGAGCTTAGCGGGTCTTAATCTTGCTGAGTCCTTCTGTGTTCTTTTCTATCTGCTCATCCGAAACATGATAGTTTGCAAGATCACCGGCAATGTAGCTGTCATAAGCAGCCATATCGATCAGTCCATGGCCGGATAGATTGAATAGGATAACCGGAGCCGTACCCTCTTCGTTCGCTTTTTTTGCCTCGCGGATAGCCGCTGCTATAGCATGAGAGCTTTCCGGAGCCGGAATAATACCCTCGGTCTGCGCAAACAGAGTCGCTGCAGCAAACGTCTCAAGCTGCGGAATATCTACAGCCTCAATCAGATCCTGGCTCTTCAGCTGGCTGACCACCGAACCGGCACCATGATAGCGAAGGCCACCGGCATGAATGTTGGCTGGGGCGAAGTCATGACCCAATGTGTACATCGGAATCAAAGGAGTATATCCGGCCTCATCACCGAAATCATAGCGAAGTTTTCCACGTGTCAGTTTCGGACATGATTCCGGTTCCGCTGCTATAAAACGGGTATTGCGATCNCCGCTGAAATTATGGCGCATGAACGGGAAAGAAATTCCGGNGAAGTTACTGCCACCACCGAANCAGCCTATGACNATGTCNGGATATTCCCCGGCCATCTCCATCTGCTTCTCAGCCTCAAGACCTATAACAGTCTGATGCAGTGCTACATGATTCAGCACAGAACCAAGCACATATTTGCAATTATCAGTAGACATCGCAAGTTCCACAGCTTCCGNGANNGCTGTGCCGAGNGAACCCTGATAAGTCGGATGTTCCGTGATAATCTGCCGGCCTGCCTTGGTAGACATCGACGGAGATNCANTCACCTCTGCACCATAAGTCTGCATGATTGAACGACGATATGGTTTCTGATTATATGACACCTTTACCATATAAACCGCCAAATTCAGACCAAAATGCTTTGCAGCAAGAGACAGAGCTGCACCCCACTGCCCTGCTCCGGTTTCGGTTGTGATATTTGTTACGCCTTCCTTCTTGCAGAAATATGCCTGAGGAATAGCTGAATTTAATTTATGGCTTCCTACCGGACTTACGCTCTCATTCTTAAAATATATATGTGCTTTTGTACCAAGAGCCTTTTCCAAACCTCTCGCACGCACCAAAGGAGTAGGTCGATAGATTTTATACATCTCGCGGACCTCCTCGGGTATTTCAATATACTTGTCAGTATAGTTCATCTCTTGAAGAGATGCCTCCTTTGAGAACAATGGGAACAGATCTTCTGGCTTGAGAGGCTCATTGGTGGCCGGATTGCGCATAGGCTCTGGCTTCACCGGCATATCAGCCAAAATGTTGTACCATGCTGTAGGGATATCCTTTTCCTGTAGAATAAATTTCTTGGATTCCATTGAAAATCGTTTATGTGTAAATTTTTATTGATAATTCGCGCAAATTGTATAATATTGCAATTATACCGCATATTAATATAACAATATGCATCCGAAATCTATCATATTAAACTTAATTTAATTCCAATCTCAAATCTGTTGTCTGAAAACTGAGAACAGACTACCGAAAACAGTTGCACAATACCCCTTTTTTTAGTAATTTTGCAATTATGATTACAGCTTCACAGAAAAAAAAGGAAAACATAGCGGAATATCTGCTCTATATGTGGCAGATAGAAGATCTTATCCGTGCTTTCGGCCTGGACTTAGATCGTATCCGAGAGAATATAGTTGATAAACACGCTGGACTCTCCGAAGTACAGCGCAAAGAGATGACCGAATGGTATGAATCGCTGATCGACATGATGCGTCGCGAAGATGTTGTTGATAAAGGTCATCTTCAGCTCAATAAAAATGTCATAATTGCTCTCGATGACCTTAATGCACGATTAGTGAAAGATCCGAAATATGCAAAATATGCAGCAGAATACTACAAGATTCTACCCCTGATCGTAGAACTCAGAGCAAAGGCTGGCGAAAATAAGGCTGGCGAGATGGAGACATTATTCAACTTTCTTTATGGAATTCTAATGCTGAAGATCCAGGGAAAGGAAATATCAAAAGAAACTCTCGATGCAGCTCAGCAAGTATCGCACTTTCTCGGGACACTTGCTCAATTTTACAAGAAAGACTTCAACAACGAGCTTGACCTTGAATAATTATGTCAGAAGAACTTAATAAGGAGATAGCGCGTCGACGCACATTTGCCATAATCTCCCACCCTGATGCCGGAAAGACAACCTTGACTGAAAAATTACTTCTTTTCGGTGGTGCCATTCATGTAGCAGGCGCTGTCAAGAGCAACAAAATCAAAAAGACCGCTACTTCCGACTGGATGGAAATCGAAAAGCAAAGAGGAATATCTGTTGCCACATCAGTCATGGGCTTCAACTATAAAGACTATAAGATCAATATTCTTGACACCCCGGGACACCAAGACTTTGCCGAAGATACATTCCGAACCCTTACGGCGGTAGATTCTGTAATTATTGTGGTAGACGTTGCAAAAGGTGTGGAGACTCAGACACGCAGACTCATGGAAGTGTGTCGCATGCGGAAGACACCTGTCATTATCTTTGTAAACAAGCTTGACCGTGAGGGTCGTGACCCATTTGACATTCTTGACGAACTTGAGCAGGAACTGAAGATTTCCGTTCGTCCTTTGTCATGGCCTATCAATATCGGTGAAAAATTCAAAGGTGTATATAACATTTATGAGCATGGTCTCGATCTCTTCNCTCCATCCAAACAGACTATAAGCGAACGAGTTNAGATTGAAGATGTAAACTCCCCTCTCGTTGATGAACTTGTAGNGAAAGCTGATGCAGACAAGCTNAGGGAAGATCTGGAACTTATCGAAGGTGTATATCCTNAATTTGACAANGATGCCTATCTCAGAGGAGAGGTTGCACCGGTCTTCTTTGGTTCTGCCTTGAACACTTTTGGTGTGAAGGAACTTCTTGATTGCTTCTGTGAGATTGCTCCGGCTCCTCTGCCAATCGATGCTGTTGAGCGCACCGTAGACCCAAAGGAAGAGGGATTCACTGGTTTTGTATTCAAGATTCACGCCAACATGGATCCTAACCATAGAAGTTGTATAGCTTTCGTGAAAATTTGCAGTGGAAAGTTTGAACGCAATGTCAATTACAAACATGTCCGCCACAACAAAATGATGAAATTTGCTGCCCCTACAGCTTTCATGGCACAAAAAAAGAATATCGTGGATGAGGCATTTCCGGGTGATATCGTAGGTATTCCTGACACCGGAAACTTCAAGATTGGCGATACACTTACATCTGGAGAGGATCTACATTTCAAAGGTCTACCCTCTTTCTCACCTGAAATGTTCAAATATCTTGAAAATGCCGACCCCATGAAGTCGAAACAGCTTGAAAAAGGCATCAACCAACTCATGGATGAAGGTGTGGCACAGATGTTTATCAACCAATTCAACGGCAGGAAGATCATCGGAACTGTCGGTCAACTTCAGTTNGAAGTGANACAATACCGANTGCNGCATGAATACGGAGCACAATGCCGTTGGGAACCGATAAGTNTGTATAAGGCATGCTGGATAGAAAGTGATGATGAGCAGGCATTGGAAGCATTTAAGAAGAGAAANCATCAGTTCATGGCAAAGGATAAGGATGGTCGCGATGTGTTCTTGGCAGNCAGNAANTATGTTCTTCAGATGGCGCAGAGCGATTTCCCAAAGATACGCTTCCATTTCTCAAGCGAATTTTGATTAAACCTTTTGGTTTTTTTACGTCTAATAAGTATACCGTAAATCATACCATAAATTTTAAACACAGATCTATTCATGAAAAAGACATTCCTTACAGCATTTATGTCGGCTGCCGTGGCAGTTTCGGCATTTGCCCAGTTTGGCCCACCTGTAGATCGTGGACCCAAAAGCCTTAAGGACGCTTATGATGACTATTTCACTATCGGAGTGGCAGTAAACAAGCGTAACATCACTGATCCGGCCCAGATTGACCTTATCAAGAAAGAATTCAACAGCATCACAGCAGAGAATGCAATGAAACCCGGTGAGATTCATCCGGCTGAAGGAGTCTGGAACTTTGGATTTGCTGACAGCATAGCCAACTTCTGCCGGGAAAACGGAATCAAGCTTCGTGGCCATACTCTTGTGTGGCATTCACAGTTTGCAGATTGGATGTTTACCGACAAAAAGGGGAAACCGGTTTCAAAGGAAGAATTTTACAAACGTCTACGCGACCACATTCATACAGTTGTGAACCGTTATAAAGACGTTGTCTATGCTTGGGATGTTGTCAATGAGGCAATGTCAGACGGTGGTCCTATGTGGCCCGGTCGCAAACCAAATCCATATCGTGAGAGTAAGCTATATCAACTCTGCGGTGATGAATTCATAGCAAAGGCTTTTGAATACGCACACGAAGCGGATCCTGAGGCGATTCTTTTCTACAACGATTATAATGCAGCCACTCCAGACAAACGCGACCGCATATATAATATGGTGAAGAAGATGCAAGATGCCGGTGTACCCATAACAGGTATCGGTATGCAAGGGCACTACAACGTGNACGGACNTTCTGAAGAAGANGTGGATGCNGCTATNAAGAAATATTCTGAGTTGGTTGACCATATCCATATCACAGAGCTTGATATGCGTACCNACGATGAGATGGGAGGTCAGCTCCGTTTCTCCCGTGGAGAGAACAAACCGATGCCCGGCTACATCAACACCCTTCAGGAAGACCAATACGACCGCATGTTCCGCGTATTCCGTAATAACAAGGATGTGATCGATAATGTGACGCTATGGAATCTTTGCGACGGTGATTCATGGCTTGGTGTCAACAACCATCCGCTTCTCTTCGACGAAAATCTAAAGCCAAAGAAAGCATACTACGCAGTGAAGAACTTCGATAAGAATCTCGATAATCTTGTTCCAAAGGAAGATTTCGTTCCCAACGAACTGAATCAGCCGGGACAGGAATACCCGATGGTGAATTCAGAAGGGTTCGCGCGTTTCCGTATCGATGCGCCTACAGCAAAATCTGTTATCGTAAGTCTCGGGCTTGGTGGACGTGGAGGCACAGTTCTGCGTAAGGATAAAGATGGCGTATGGACCGGTACAACACTCGCACCAATGGACGAAGGATTCCACTACTACCATCTCACTATTGACGGCGCTACTGTAAACGATCCGGGTGCCAACAACTATTATGGATCTTGTCGTTGGGAAAGCGGTATCGAAATCCCGGCTCACGACAAGGACTTCTATGCCTTGAAAGACGTGCCCCACGGAAATGTCCAGCAGGTGCTTTTCAACTCTCCAAGCACTGGCGAGCAGAAGCGTGCATTCGTCTACACTCCTGCTGAATACAACAATGCTAAGAACAGTAAGAAGCGTTACCCTGTGCTCTATCTGCAGCATGGCTGGGGTGAGGATGAGACTGCATGGAGCAACCAGGGCCATGCAAACCTCATTATGGACAATCTGATTGCCGAGGGAAAATGTGAGCCGTTCATTATCGTAATGACTTATGGCATGACAAATAATGCTAAGTTCGGAACCATCGGATCATTCAATTACAAGGATTTCGAGACGGTTCTCGTAGATGAACTTATCCCTTACGTCGATGCAAATTTCCGCACTATCCCCGATAAGAAACACAGAGCTATGGCAGGCCTCTCGATGGGTGGCATGGAAACCAAGAATATCACACTTTCCCGTCCGGAGACATTCGACTACTATGGCCTTCTAAGTGGTGGAACTTATGCTCCTTCCGACCTTAAGGTGAAACCAAGCCTGATCTTTACTTCATGCGGATCAAAAGAAAATCCTGAAGGCGTGAAGAAGTCGGTTGAAGATCTTAACAATGCAGGTTTCAACGCCGTTGCTTACGTGTCGCCGGATACTGCCCATGAATTCCTCACTTGGCGCCGCAGCCTGAAGGAAATGGCCCCTCTCCTTTTCAAGTGACATGATTAATTATTATTTGACCTTGACAGCCGGAATATTATTCCGGCTGTTTTTATTATTTTTCTATCAGCAGCAAAAAAATACCTTTTTTCATGCAAGATTTTCTAAAAACGTGGGTTTATAAGTTATAAAGTAAATAAACAGCATTTCATTATGAACCGAATTGTAAATACTATTTTAGGTATCTCCACCCTATCGCTTGTGGCATGTAATGGTGAAACCGTGGAGTATTCAGGATCAAAAGAATTTAATGGAACTCTTCCGGAAGTCAACTATCCGGCAATGGCATCGGCACCTCTCAGCACAGTATCGTCTGATGATGTAGCCAACACCAACGAATTTGCATTTAAGTTTTATCGAGCCAATGCAGAAGATACAGATGACAATGTGTGCGTTTCTCCTTTCAGCGTTGAGGCGGTTCTTGCAATGATAGCAAACGGCAGCGATGGAGTTGGCAGGGATGAGATTCTGACTCTTTTAGGATTTGAAGCAAGTGAGTCCGGACTGGCGGCTCTGAACACACATTATCAAACTCTACTCTCGAATCTTCCGAATATGGAGAAGGAGATCTCTTGCAATTTCACCAACTCTTTATGGTATGATCCCGTACGGGAAGAAATCAACAGATCTTTCATGCAGCAGCTGAATGAATATTATTATGCAACAGAAATAGGGATCGCACCAAGCGGGGAAAATGGGAAAAATGCAATCAATGAGTTTGTAAGCCGTAACACAAACGGGATTATTGATAATTTCCTTTCTGAACCAATCAATTCAGATGTGGCAATACTCAATACTGCCTATTTCAAAGCAGGATGGTTCGACCCTTTCTATGAAAAAAACACATCGACAGGTGTCTTCAAAAACATAAAAAATAAGGATCAGAAGACAGATTTCATGTCACAAAACATCTTGACCCAGACATGCAAGATCAAAGATGGGACGGAAGTAGTCAGACTCTTCTATGGAAACAACCGTGATTTTTCCATGACTCTCCTTCTTCCACCCGCAGCTAAGAAACCTACTTCTCCCGACAATGTCCTGACTATGGACAACATCAAGGAAGTAGACAACAATCTTATAAACGAAAGATTCATCCTGAAGCTCCCAAAATTTGAAGTAGAGCTAAACAATCCGAGAACCATTGAAATCCTGAAAGAATTAGGATTGAAAGAAACATGCTCCGGGAGAGCAGCTTTCAGCAAGGTTTCCGAAAAGAAAGACTTTTATCTGAATTGCTTTATCCATGCTGCCAAACTAAAGGTAGACGAGGAGGGCAGCGAAGGGGCTGCCGCCAGCATGGGGGGCTGGTTAGGATCCAATGGCAACGAAAACACATACAAACCGCGTGAAATTGTTTTCAACCGGCCGTTTGCCTTCTACATTCAAGAAAACACCACAGGATGTATTCTCTTCGTAGGTAATGTGAAAAAATTCGACTGACCACGGATGAAGCATCATCTATATGATAAGGAACAGTATATAGTCTCTCTGATCAGCAAAGACATCCGGGAGGCTACGAAGCAAATATATGGCGTATATGCAGGTTATGTGACCGGCGTATGCGCCCGTTTCTTATCGGATGATGACGATATTAAAGATGTGGCCCAGGAAAGTTTTGTGAGGATTTTCTCCAAACTGAAAACATTCAGATATTTGGGGCGTGGTAGTCTTATAGCTTGGCTAAACAGGATAACGGTGAACTGCGCTCTTAATTATCTCAGGTATAACAGTAAGCTACGGTTCACCGACTATCCTGATATTCTTCCTGATATAGCGGAGGCTCCGCCGGATACGGAATNACTCACGGCGGAAGAGANAANATCGTTGATANGGAAACTTCCCGACGGCTACAGNAGAGTCTTCAACCTNTATGCTATAGAGGGCAAATCTCACAAGGAAATCGGAAGACTTCTCGGCATCAAGGAAAATAGCAGCGCATCGCAGTATCTGAGGGCAAAAACCATGCTTGCAATGAAAATAAAGGAATATCTGAAACAAAAATAACCACAAAACCAATGGAAGACAAATGGATTGACGACATAAGGAAAAAGATGTCGGAGTTGGAGATGACTCCTCCCCGGGGTATGTGGGATGATGTTTTGAAAGAAACCAATGCCCGAAAGAATAGAAGAAAGGTGATTATTGCCTCTGCTATAGCCGCATCGGTAACCTTAATAATAGGCTTTTCTTTTATTTTGTCGACAGAGAATAATATACATCAAGAGCTCCCGTTCATCCCTATGTTGACAAATGAGCATGAGCCTCACAATGAAAACAAAACAATAAATACAAGTGGACAAAACATTCTTGTCCAAGAAATTCAAGCTTCCACCCAAGTAAAAAAACGGCACTCTCGCCATGAATCTTCAGCCGGACAAATAGATGAAAATGCTGACAAGACAGTAAGTGTTTCGGAAACTCTGGTTTCATCGTTACCGGACTATTCAAATGAATCCGAAGAAATAACAACTCAAGAGAAGGTTGGGGAAACAGAGGACGCTATCTACAACGAAGATACATTTTCAGCCAAAGAAGAAAAATATGGTCATGCCGGTTCGAATTGTGATTCTCACATGTCTCATTTTTCAGTGGGGGTATATACCTCTGTCAATGGTATTGGAGGTTGCATGAACGGCAATGACTTCCCGGATCAAACTTTTTATTCACCCAACGCCTATGGTTCAGCCCAGACCAGAATGGGTGGTGGCGTTTTATCCGAATCTCCATTATATGGCGCGACAGGAAGCATCCTGCCCCGTGACATAGATGTTTTTAACCATAAACTGCCCTTGCGTTTTTCCATAAGTATATCATTCCATCTATACCGGAATCTTAATATTGACACAGGTATCGGCTATTCCTATCTGAAGTCAGACATAAGATATGGCGAAAAATTCTCCGCAATCTCTGAAGGAGTGCAAAAGCTTCATTTTCTCGGTATCCCCATAGGAATAAGATACACTCCATTTAGCACTCATCATATTGATTTTTATGCTGCAGGAGGAGGAATGGTTGAGAAATGCATCTTCGGAAAATTAGAGGGAAACAGCAATTCCGACAAGCCATATTCATATCCCGGGTGCACCGAACGGCCGTTTCAGTTCTCGCTATACTCCTCAGTTGGAATGCAATATAATATAGCAAAGGAATGTGGAATATATATTGAACCGGGACTTGGCTTCTATATTAAAAATGGTTCAAGACTACGCACAATATATAGCGAACGTCCCGTAACATTCAACCTCAACTTAGGGGTAAGATTCATGAAATGACGACACTAATCACGCATCCTGGAGTCTATGATAATCGTCACAGGTCCATCATTGATAAGGCTGACTTGCATATCGGCGCCAAATATACCTTTCTTTACCTCTTTACATAATGCCGCGCCAAGTTCCTTGCAATATAGATCATAAAGGGGAATTGCAATCTCATGACGTGCTGCCCTGATATAGCTTGGTCGATTTCCTTTCTTTGTTGAAGCAGCCAAGGTAAATTGGCTTATAGACAAAGCCTCACCCCCAATATCTTTCAGCGAAAGATTCATCACCCCGTCTTCATCGTTAAAGATACGCATAGCAGCTGTCTTGGCGGCAAGCCATGCGGCATCCTCTTCCGAATCACCTTCCATAACACCCACAAGAATCATTAAGCCCATTCCTATCTCACTGTGAAGGACTTGACCTATCTCAACAGATGCTCTTCTTACTCTTTGTATGACCAATCTCATTTCAAAAAAAGTAATTAAAGATTGAAATTTCCGGAAACATGGAGAAGGGATAGAAAATAGACCATACCTTCATAATAACGCCACTTACCCTTTGGAAGCGGAGTATTCCATAGGCGTTCTACTACCTCTCTCGCCAGTTCTCGCTCATCAGGGTCATCAGAGTCAGCAAGAGCTATTGCACCTACTGCATTTGCACCGGCCATCCCGCAGGAATAGTCTCCGAAAGCATTAGAGCCATCAATATTGAAATGGCCATGTTTAAATCCATCTTTCTTAAAAAAATCCAATAATTTAGACATTACTTTTCTCTGATTGACTTTGTCTTTACCTGTAAGATAATAATCCATTCCGAGATTCATAGGACATCTTATTGCATCGTACATATATATGGAAGTATCATAACCGGCTCCTGACCATTTATATGCGGATCCATCATAGTTGCTGTAGTCGGGATATAGGCCTGTCTCAGGATGTGCACTAACAATGAGATGATGACGCGCTTGATCGGCAGCTTCTTTCCAAAAGTCCTGCATATATGATGCATTTACAGCCCAATAATCAAGAAATGCCGGCAACATATAAGACGGATCTGTGAAGACATGACCTATAGAATCTGGCACAAATGTGATTAACTTCTTTTCTTTGTCAAATAGATCATAAACTCCCGTCTTGTCGCCATCTTTCGACATAATTTTCCTTAGTATCTCATTTGCCTCGTCAATATAATCTGGTCTGTTCCATTTTTTACCTGCGAGAAGAAGCGCGGTTACGTAGTATAGTTCTCCATCTGATGCATTGCTGCCACCAAATTTCTTACCGTCAGTTGTGCATTGCCAACAGAAATAACCATCCCATGGGGTGTCAACGCCATAAGCCATATTGTTCTTGCTCCATCTCCACAGTCGCTCAAACTCATCCGGCTTATCGAGCTGAACACTTATCATCATGCCATAAGACATTCCTTCTGTGCGAACATCATTACTCCCTGTGTCCATGATGAAAGCATCATTTCCACTTAGATAGTACACAGACGTCTGATCTTCTTCTTCATATTTTGATAAATCTCCGGGAGTGAAGAAATGATTCCATACTTGATCAACCTTAGCCTTTGTTTCTTCATCTGTTTTTCCAAGAATAGTCTTGAAATAATTTTCAGCTAACATTGAAGATGTTGCAAACAAAGATATACCGATAATTGCGAGCCTTATTCTTTTCATATATGTTGGTATTGTTTTTTGCAAAATTAATAAAAATTTCTTTACCTGCAAACTAAGACCCCGTCTCATAAAGATTTTAAGAGCCCCGGGGCGGTTTTGGGCGAGTGATTTTCGCGAGTTGAGGAAGGAATTCCATTGAGTGAGAGCATAAGA
>WFLX010220791.1_pt1 | contig 14909 bp, 10 predicted proteins | sample 4967041 | NCBI WGS metagenome assembly WFLX01 (sample SAMN12857096, study PRJNA449069) | gut metagenome | isolation source: stool from male and female vole | host: Microtus ochrogaster | place: USA:Florida | collected 2017
CCCCTTCCTCCCTGTCAAAGCAACGGCAAGGACCGCTGTGCTTAAGCATTTTTGGGTCGACCGCCGACTTTTTGACAACGCAGCCGTCTTCTGCGAGGTTGCCCTTTAAAACGGTAAGCCCGCCCTGCGCGGAGTAGGGTGCAGAGATAGGGCGGATAATCTCTTCGTCGCGGTTGTACGCGTTTTTGATAACCTCTTTCAGGGGCAGTCCGCTGACGGTTAAAACTTCGCCGTCCAAAAGGCGGATGTCGTACAATTCCTTCATTACCGCTGAAATGCCGCCCGCCTCGTGAAGTTCTTCAATATAGTGCTCGCCCGCGGGCGCGAGACGGCACAAATTCGGCGTCTTTTCACTGATGCCGTTCAATATGTCCATAGAAACCTGCTCGCGCGAAAGTCCCGCCTCGCGCGCGATAGCTATAAGGTGTAAGACCGTATTGGTTGAAGCGCCGATTGCCATATCCACCGTTTCGGCGTTCTTGAACGCCGCGGGAGTCATAATATCGAGGGGGCGGATATTCTTTGCAAGCAAGTTCATAACCGCCTCGCCCGCGCGCTTTGCAAGCGCAAGTCTTGCCGAGTAAACCATAGGCAAGGTGCCGTTACCGGGCAGAGCCATACCCAGCGCCTCGCAAAGGCAGTTCAGGCTGTTTGCCGTGAACATACCGCTGCACGAGCCGCACGTGGGGCAGGCGTTGCACTCGAAATCTTTGAGTTCGTCCGCGCTTATCTTGCCCGCGTTGAAAGCTCCGACTTCTTCGAACATAGTCGAAAGCGAGGTCTTCTTGCCGTGCACGCGACCCGCGAGCATAGGTCCGCCCGAAACGAAGATTGAGGGGATATTCACCCTCGCCGCCGCCATGAGCATACCGGGGATAATTTTGTCGCAGTTACCTATAAATATAGCCGCCTGTATCCCGTGTGCGCGTAAAAGTATTTCCGAGCTGTCGGCGATAACTTCGCGCGAGGGGAGGGAGTAACGCATACCCTCGTGACCCATAGCAATTCCGTCGCACACGCCGATAGCGGGCAGAATTACGGGCTTGCCGCCCGCCGCGATAACGCCCTCGCTCGCAGCTTTCGCAATCATATCGAGGTGCATATGCCCGGGGATAATCTCGCTCTGCGCGCAGATGATGCCGACAATCGGCTTGTTTATCTCGCTGTCCGTCCAGCCGAGCGCACGAAGCAGCGAGCGCTGAGCCGCCATATCCTTATTATCGGAAAAGATGTTTTTCATATAAAATTTGTCCTTAAAATATTGATTGGGCGGCACATATGCCGCGGTTAACGTTAAAATTTGCTCAATTCACGTGGTCGCCGTAGNAGTCGCGGTCTTTANGCGTATGCTTGCCGCGGGCGAGCACGGTCGTGCCCGTGCGCTGCATTTCGAGTATGCCGAACGGCTCTATAACCTTAAGGTAAGCGTCAAGCTTTTCGGGGTCGCCCGTAAGCTCCAAAATCATAGTGTCAATCGAAAGGTCGACAACCTTCGCCTTGTAAATCTCGTTGATAAGAGTTATCTGCGAGCGGGTCTCTGCGGTTGCCTTAACCTTGGCAAGAAGAAGCTCGCGGTAAACGCAGTCAAGCTCGTTGGCGCAACCGATTTTCTTTACGTCCTCGAGCTTGTCCATCTGCCTTATCATCTGGTAAAGCATATATTCGTCGCCTACCAAAACTATGGTCATACGCGCGAGCTCGGGGTCTTCGGTGGAGCAGGCGNAAACGCTTTCTANGCTGTAACCTCTGCGGGCAAACAGCCCCGTAATTCTCGTTAAAACACCGCTCTTGTTGGATACGAGCGCGCCTATCGTATACTTTTTAATCTGACCGTCCATTCTCAGTCCTCCATATTTTTGAGCTGCGTTTCGTACGTCGCGCCCGGTTTAATCATGGGCAGAACGTTGTCGTCGCCCGAAATGCGGCAGTCCACCACGACGGGCGAACAATTCTTGACCGCGTAGTCGAACGCCTCTTTCAGCTTCTCTTCAACGTTGTCGTTTTTATCGAGCAAAATGCCCTTAGCGCCGAAGCTCTCGGCAAATTTGATATAGTCGGTTTTCTTTTTTAACGTCGTCTGCGAAAACCGTCTGTCGTAGAAAATTTTCTGCCACTGTCTGACCATTCCCAGAACNCCGTTATTCATTAAAAGAATGACGAGAGGTACGNCCTCGGTGACGGCGGTGGACAGCTCGTTTAAGTTCATATTGAAGCAGCCGNCGCCCGTAACGAGCACGCACGGCTNGCCNAAACCGAACGCCGCGCCGATTGCCGCGCCCANACCGTNGCCCATNGTTCCGNGTCCGCCGCTCGAACAGAANCGGNGGGGGGAGTTGAGGGGGTAAGACTGCGCCGCCCACATCTGATGCTGACCTACGTCGGTGATAAGCGGACTGTCTTCGGGGGCGAGTTTTGCCGCCGCACGCAGTATTTCGTACGCTCTGCAATCGATATTTTCGGGCGATTGCCCCGCAGATATGGTCGAATNAAGCCAATTNTCGTCCTTTTTTTCAACCAGAGGCAACAGNGCTTTAACGCATGCGGAAACGTCCGCCAAAACGCTNAAAGTTACCGCAACGTTCTTGTTGAACTCGGCGTTGTCGATATCGACGTGAATGACCTTTTTGCCGTTTGCGAACAGGTCGCGGTTTAAAGCAACCCTGTCCGAAAAACGCGTGCCGAGCGCGATAATGCAGTCGCTTTCAATCAAAGCCTTAGCCGACGCGACGGTGCCGTGCATGCCCAGCATGCCGAGGTTCTTTTTGTCGTTGTCGGGAATAACGCCCTTGCCCATAAGAGTGTAGGTTATGGGCGCGTTGAGNTTNTCCGCAAGCTTTAAAAGGNGGGNGGAAGAGTCGCNCGCCGCCGCGCCGCCGCCTACCATAATAAGCGGTTTTTTTGCTCGCGTTGATAATCTCCGCCGCCGCCTCGATTTTCGCCTGAGGAGTTACCAGTGGCTTTAAAGGCAGAGGCTTCTGCGGCTCGTAGTCGTATTCCGCCGTCTGCACGTTCTTTAAAATATCGACGAGGACGGGACCCTTGCGCCCCGAGTTTGCAATGTAAAAAGCCTTGCGGATAACGTCGGCAAGCTCGGATACGTCCTTAACGATATAATTGTGTTTCGTAATGGGAATGGTTATGCCCGCAATGTCGATTTCCTGAAAGGAATCGCGCCCGAGGTTGGAAAGCCCGACGTTGCCCGTGACCGCAACCATGGGAATACTGTCCATATAGGCGGTCGCAATGCCCGTGACGAGGTTGGTCGCGCCCGGACCCGAGGTCGCAAAGCAAACGCCGACCTTGCCCGTAACGCGTGCGTAGCCGTCCGCCGCGTGAGCCGCACCCTGTTCGTGAGCGGTTAAAATGTGGTTTATTTTGCCGTTTCTGTACAGTGCGTCGTAAATGTCCAGAACCGCGCCGCCGGGGTAGCCGAAAATGGTGTCAACCCCTTGCTCGACTAGGCAGTTTATAAGTATATCAGCGCCTTTCATTTTCATAGTTTTGCTCCGTGCCGCTTCAAACGCGGCAACTTTATCTTACAGATTATTAACTTACATTTTACTATATCCGCGTGCGCTTGTCAACTTTAAGTGTAGCCGTTTTATGCATAAAAACGAATAATAAAATGTATTTTTGCATAATTACACAAAATATGCGTGTACCGTAAAATTTCGGGCGGAGAAAAATTTTTGCGCTTGTCTTGACAAACGGTATAGTGCATACTATAATAGTAGTGTATATGCGTGTACACGCACGTATACGCACACATAAATTAAGGATAGGAGGTAAGACAAATGAAGGCTTCGGCACGGCTTATAAAAGCGTTAATAGCTCTTGTTGCAAGCGTTGTGCTCAGTATCGGCGTTTGTCTTGCCTGGTTTGCGTCAAGTAAAAACGTTGACGCGAACGGTATGAATTCCTACATAAAGAGCACCAACATAAAGTCCTTTACAGTTACGGCGTACGAGCTGACCGACAAGAAGGCATCAAACAACGTCGTCACGTATAAGGTCGGCGACGTGCTCGGCGGCAGTACGGTCAAAATGGAAGAGTACGGAAATATTTACGGCAACGAAACGGCGGTTCTGTTAAAGTTCGTTTGCACGTTCATCGAAACGACGGGCAAGAACTACGACGTCGGCGCGGCGTTTGCCAAAAACGTCGACGCTCCGGTTGACAAGGACGATACGGGCGATTGCGACCTTATGTGCAATCTTTCGGAAGTTCTCGACTTTTTCGGTACGGATATAACGGCTTCCGTTGCAAAGGGCGATACGGTAACGCGGGGCGGCGAGTTGAGCCCCGAAGAGGACGGCAGCGAGGTCAACCTGAACGGCGGCGCGGCGAGCGACGGCGAATTGACCTACACGTTCTACTGCATAATCGACTACAGCGAGACGCGGATACAGGCAAAGTACATGTATGCGCTCAACAATATCCCTGGCTGCTCGCTGAACTCGCAAATGAGATTTGACAACGATATGAGTTTTTACGTGGCGGAAACTTAACGCGCGTAAAGAATGATAGGGGAAAATTGTGAAAGCGAAAACGTTTAAACTCGTCAGTTTAATAGTTGCTATACTGGCTGCGGTCATTTTGACCGTCGGCTACGTTTTCGCGTGGTTTTTCGATACCAAAAACGCCGAATTTACCATAAACGGCAAGTCGGCGGGCGCATATTTCGACAGCGGCGACGGCTCGAAGGAAAAGCCTTTCGTTATAGCTAATCCCACGCATATGCACAACCTCGCCGTTTTGCAGAACACGGGCAAGTTTACTATCAACGGAGTGCAGAAACAGTACTATTTCGAGATTAAAAAGACAATCGACGAAATAGATATGACCGAAATGTATATGCCGCCTATCGGCAACGACGAGTTCCCGTTTATCGGCATATTCAACGGCAACGGCAAAACCGTTTCCAACCTTACGGTAACGACCAACAAATCGCNTCTGGGCGACAATTACCCCGCGGAGTCCGACCCCGACTACAAATTTTCGCGTGCGGTCGGCTTGTTCGGTATGACGGGCGACGTGAGCGATATTTCCAACGTTATTTTGGAAAATCCGCTCGTCGACGTTGCGAACGAAAACACGCTATATTTCAGTGAGGACAAGAACGGTGTTAAGGCGGCTCAGCAGGTTGCGGGTATTGCCGTAGGCTTTGTTGCGGGTAAGTGCTCGTCGATAGGCGTGCGCGCGGTTTCCGCGGGTGCAACGCTCCATTTAAAGGTCAGCGGTTATTCGACTTTCAACAGTATTTTAGGCGCGCTCGGTGATAACGTTTCGTCGGCTGTAACGGGCGGCGGACACGTTGCGGGTACGGGCGGCAGCGGCGCGGCTTTCGGTTCAAGCTTCGACGTCGAGGATTTGCTTAAGCGATTAGAAAAAATCGACGCCAATAGAGAATCGTCGACACCTTCTTGGCGTTTGCCGAAAATTGACCATCAAAATGCTAACCCCGTTCCCGACGCGCTAAGACAAGTAGCTTTCGCCGTAACGGAGGAGTCCACTTACGAGGGCGCTGACGCGATAGAGGTCGTTTCCAATCAGAATATAGGCTACTTTTTGGGTAATCAAAATAAAATTATGACCTCGAAAGAGCTAAAGTTTGACCCTCCGATGACGTTGTCAGGAAATGAATGGGTAATGGAAAATACCAGTAACGTGCCGAGGTGGTTCTATACTTATAAAACCGAGAGCGGTTCATACGATACAATGGCTCAAGCTCCGTCGTACGGTAAAACGGTTTTCAATCCGTTGACGCAGTCTGAATTTGACGAGTTGCCGCAGGGTATTCTCGATTTGTTGCCTAAAAAAGTCGGCGATAAGGAAAGGTTTACGGCTGTCAGATTAAGTCAGGTGTTTAATAATACCGAGCATCCGTTCTATAACAACGACGTCGGCGGTTGGTCTTTCCACGGTCAGATTAGCATTATGGGTAAAACCTACGGCAAAGGTTTTATAGATGATGACGGTAAAGTCGTTGACGAAAACCGTGAAGCAACCGGCGATATGCTGAATCAGTGGGGCGGCAAGATAGAGTTCTACAATTACGAAGAAGGTATATATTTGCCGAATAACGCAGTTTGGTTTAAACCTCAGCAGTTAGGCAAAATCAAATTCGTAATGTATGCCGAAAAGATGGGCGAGGGATTTGCTCTCGTTAAAATTACAAGAAAAGGAGCTACCAAGGATAATCCGTTCTATTCCGCTCCCAATACCGGTGGTTGGGGCAGGGGTGACGATATTTTCTTTGAGCCGGTAATGAGAACCAGCTTGCCTTCGGGCGTGTTGCTGTACTTTGAACACGAGATTGACGCTGACGAATTAGCTGCTAATAACGTAGAATATATGTTAATGCAGTACGGCAGTGCAGGCGCACAATTCCTCTATCTCGACCTAGGCGCAAGCGCGGCGGAGGATACGAGCGGTATCGACAGAGAAAAGGCGGTTTCGGCGGTTGACTTCATTTACGACGGCGTTGAAATCAAGCAGGGCGACCCTGCGGACGACGCGGCTGACGCTACTATAAAAGTCGGCGACTTTATAGTTAAAACGAGCGGCGATGACGGCGAAAATGAAGCGCTTTACGAAGCTTCCAAAACCAGCGTTTATTTTGATGATTTATCGAAAGTCTTCAAACTCGTATTCCTGAGATTGTACAGTAAGTCTGACAGTCATACCGACAAGACGAAGACTATCTGTTTGGAGCAGTCCAACCCCGTACCCGACAAGGACTCGGATATTAAAGCAACGTTTGCAACCTACGTCTGCCCGACAATCAGCGGCGGCAGCGGCACCGTTTCGAGCGGTGGCGGCGGTACGGTTACTCCCGGTCCCGGACCCAATCCGACTCCTACGCCTACTGATACGGTTACCAAAACTGCGGATATCAGTGGAGCAAAGAGTGCCAACGACGTGTTGCTTACCGTAACCTACTCTGACGGAAACACAATTGCAACGGCAACCATATTGTGTTCAGGCGGAGCAAAAACAGGCGGAAGTATAGACGACGGTAACGGTAATACGGAAACCGGCGTAGCACATATTCAAACCAGCGGTTCGCCTTGTCTTGAATTTGTACTTGCCGAAGGGTATACTTACACGATAACCGTTTACGCAGGTTCCAGCGGGTCGGGAACAAGAAATATTACTTTAAATGATATTCAGCTGGAAACGGGCGCAGGCAGTGTTTGTAAAGCCGTTACCTGGGATAATTTAACCAGCGGCACGTATTCGTGTACGACAAGCGGTAATATAAGAATTGCCAGAATTGTNATAACNGCAACGCCTAATTAAATCAAATTAAATTAAATCTCCCCGCGGCGATTTCGCCGCGGGGCTTTTTCTTTAACATTTTTACTCGCTCGCGCATATTATGGGGGTAAATGCGGTTTTACGCATATGCGGGGGAAATGGTTTGACGGCAAGATACTTCGGCACGGATGGTTTCCGCGGGTGCGCGGGCGACACTATTACTTCTGAACAGGCTTTCAAGATAGGCAGATTTTTAGGGTGGTACTACACCGCAAAGGGCGGGCGTTGCCGCGTGGTTATCGGCAAGGATACCCGCCTTTCGTCGTATACCCTGGAATACGCTATCGCAGCGGGAATAACCGCCTCGGGCGGCGACGCATACATACTGCACGTAACCACGACTCCGTCCGTATCTTTCGTTACCCGCTGCGACGGTTTCGACTGCGGCGTTATGATTTCCGCAAGTCACAACTGCTATCTCGACAACGGTATAAAGCTTGTCAATTCGCGCGGCGAAAAGATGGAGCGCGGCGTTTTAAACCTCATCGAGGACTATATCGACGGCAGACTGTTTATCGGCGGAGAGCCGTACTCTATCCCCTTTGCGCGCGGCGAAAAGATAGGCAGAACGGTCGACTACGTTGCGGGCAGAAACCGCTACACGGGGCACTTGATTTCGCTCTCTACGTGCTCGTATAAGGGGCTTAAAGTGGGACTGGACTGCGCCAACGGCGCAAGCTATAAAATTGCCCGCAGCGTGTTTGACGCGCTCGGNGCGAGCGTNTACGAACTCGGTTGCGAGCNCGACGGACNCAACGTCAACGAGGGGTGCGGCGCGACCCGCCCGCAGGCTCTTGCACGGCTTGTCAAGGAGAACGCGCTGAATATCGGGTTTGCGTTCGACGGCGACGCAGACCGCTGTATATGCGTTGACGAGCGCGGAAAAATCGTCGACGGCGACGGCATTTTATACGCGGGCGCGAAGTTCTTAAAAGATAAGGGCGAGCTTTTGGGCGACCGCATTGTTGCTACGGTTATGAGCAACGGCGGGCTGAAAGAGGGGCTCACCGCCGAGGGAATATCCGTCGAGGAATGTGCCGTGGGCGACAGCTACGTCTACAAAAAAATGAACGAGTGCGGCGCGGTGCTCGGCGGCGAGCAGTCAGGGCACGTCATATTCGGCAAACTCGAAAGCACGGGCGACGGGCTTGTGACCGCCATTATGATTATGGAGGCAATGGCGGAGCGGGATACGACTCTTTCAGAGCTTGTGCGCGGCTTTAAGAAAAAGCCTCAGCTTACCGTGAGCATAAAGGTCAGAAACAAGGCGGTGGCGCTCGATTCTCCCGCGGCGGTTAAAGCTGTCGAAAACGCCGAAAAGCGGCTTAAGGGCAGGGGCAGACTGCTTGTGCGCGCGTCGGGTACGGAGGACGTCGTGCGGGTGACCGTCGAAAGTCCGACTGCGGACGAGTGCGACGAGGTTTGCCGCGAGATTGAAACCGCCCTAAAAAAGGGCGAGGAGGAAGAATAGTATGTGCGGAATTATCGGGGTTGCCTTGAAGCGCGGCAACGCGGCGGCGGAAACTTACGCGGGGTTGGAGCGGCTTGAATACCGAGGCTACGATTCGGCGGGACTGTCGGTCAAAACGGATGGCGGCGGCACTGTTACCGTCAAGCGGGGCGGTCGGGTTGCCAACCTCAAAGAGAGCGTGGAAAGCCTTTGCGGCGCGATTGCGGTCGGGCATACGCGCTGGGCGACCCACGGCGAGCCGTCGGACAAAAACGCGCACCCGCACGTTGCGGGCAGGTTTTCCGTCGTGCACAACGGCATTATCGAAAACTACCGCGAGCTCAAAGACGAGCTTATAGAAAAGGGCGCGGAGTTTGTTTCCGACACGGACAGCGAGGTCATAGTGCGGCTTTTGGATTACTACTATTCGGACGATTTGCTTGCCGCGGTTGCGCTGGTCGTCAAGCGGCTGAAAGGCTCTTACGCGCTGGGTATTTTATGCGCGGACTTCGACGGGATAATTGCGGTAAAATACAAAAGCCCCGTCGTCGTGGGGTTCGGCGAAGTGGGTGTTGCGCTATGCAGCGACATACCCGCAATGCCAGAATGGGTGAACTCGGTCTGCGTGCCCGAGGACGGCGATATCGCGCTTATAACGGTGCAGTCGGCGCGCTTTTACGACGGCGATTTGCAGTCCGTAAACCGCGTTCGCCGCCCCATATTCGCGGGGCAATTCAACTGCGGAACGGGCGATTACCCCCATTATATGCTCAAGGAAATACACGAAACCGATAAGACGGTGCGCGATACGTGCGACGCGTTTTTCCGCAACGTGGACGTGAAAAAGCTGACAGATTACGTTCGCGGCGCGGACCGCATAATATTTACGGGTTGCGGCACGGCGTACAACGCGGGGCTGGTTGCAAAGCGGTTCTTTTCAGACAAGTGCGGGGTGTTCTGTCAGGTGGAAATTGCAAGCGAGCTACGCTATTCGCCCGTGCATATTACGGGGTCTACGCTCGTTTTGGCGATAAGTCAGAGCGGTGAAACGGCGGATACGGTCGAAGCGGTATCCGCGCTTAAAGAGGCGGGCGCGCGCGTGGTTGCCGTGACCAACTGCGGATACTCGGCGATAACCCGCGTGGCACATATCGTCGTTCCCGTCTGCGCGGGCGCGGAGGTGTGCGTTGCGGCGACCAAAAGCTACATAGGTCAGCTTGCCGCGCTGTACCTGATTTCGAGGCTGACTTCCGACGTGTTCACCGCGCGCAAAAATCTTTTGGAAACGTGCGGTAAGGTNGGGGAGCNTTTAAAGGATACGGGCGGCGCGGATAAAATCGCCAAAGAGTGCGCTCAAAGCTCGGCGGTGTTCTTTCTCGGTCGGGGAGCGGACTACGCCGTGGCGGTGGAGGCTTCGCTCAAGCTCAAAGAGATTTCGTACATATTCAGCGACGGCTATCCCGCGGGCGAGCTTAAACACGGCACGCTTGCACTCATCGACGAAAACACTTTGAGCGTTATAATTATCTGCGATGAAAAGCTTGCGGAAAAGTGTGAAAACGCGGCAAGTCAGGTCGCCTCGCGCAAGGGCAAGGTGGCGGTTATAACCTGCTTAGACGGAGTTGCCGAAAAGCTGAAGGACACCGCGACGGTGTGGAAAATACCCGAGTGCTCCGCCGAACTTTCGCCCTTCGTATCGGCGGTCGCGTTGCAACTAATTGCGTACAAGACGGCGGTAAGCCTGGGGCGCGACCCCGACAAGCCGAGAAACCTTGCAAAGTCGGTAACCGTGGAGTGAAAAGAGCCCCGCGCGATAAAATCGCGCGGGGCTTTAATTACTTAAAAAATTATTTTAAAAGCTTCTTTACAATATTTTTAAGCGTCTTTTTCGGGGTTTTCTTTTCGAGGTCGGAAAGCTTGTCGAAGTTGCTGAACGTGCCGCCTTCGTCGCCCGACCAGCCTATCAGCCATTCGCCGAGCAAATCGTCGCTGAGATTATCGCTGTTCGACTTGTATTTAAAGATATAATAATTTTCTTTCTTGACTTTTGCCGAGCCCAGAAACTCTATCTCGTCGGGTTGTTTGCCGAGCTCGGTAGGGTACGTGAGCCAGTGCACCAAATCGCTCTTTGCAAGGTATTCGGTCGTAGAATATTCGGCGGGGAAAAGAGAGGTGTTTCCGTACCTTTGCAGAACTCCGTACAAAAGCTGCGCGTATTCGAGGTTTTGCGCCATTTCTCTGACGGCGGCGGAGGGTATTTCTCTGCCGTTTTTAAGTAAAGTTTCCGCGGCATAGTAGCGCACGTTGTCGCATTTGAGCGCCATTGTCTTTTCGAGTATATCCAAAAGCTTACCGTCGGCGAAGTACTTGCACACGTCCGCGGCAAATTCCAGAACTTTAACCTTGTCGGGGTCGTCGGCGCCGTCTAAAAGCCTTGCCATATCCTCGGCTACAAACCCGACGAGCGCGTCTTTCGCTTCCGCGGTAAACTTTGAAATGCCGTCTTTGTGAAAGTGCAGTCCCTGATACAGAAGTCCGCGGCGGTATTCGTCCGTTATAGGCTTGACTATTTCCAGAACCTTTTCGATATCGCCTACGTCGATTTTCGCAAGCTGGAACATTTCTTCGACGCAATTTTCGAGCACGCGTTCCTTTTCTACGNGCGCGACGACCTGTTTGATTGCGTCGACTTGCTCCTGCGTAACGTTTTCCATAGACTTTCCGCCCATAGAGAACACGCCCAGAAGTCCGTCCTCGTAAGCGNATAAAANGTCTTTCTGTCTGTAATTTTTCGCGGCAGGTATAGCCGATATAAGCTTTTGCAGCTCGGCTACGGCAAAGCTTCTCAAAAATGCCGAATCGTCTTCGTCAACGGGCTTTTTCGCGTTTTTCAAAACGTTGCATAAATATTGAACCAGGTTGACTTTTTCCTGATAGTCGGCAGAGTTTGTAACCGCGTCGGTAATCTGTTTAAAGGGTGACATAGCTTTAACCTTCCAAATATTTGATTTTCATAAGTTCTATATCGTCGTCGGTAACGCCTAAAACTTCCTTGCAATACCCCACGATACTTCCGTACTTTTNCTTAACTNTGTNGANNNNAACGGTCAGGTATTGCCGCTTAGCTGCCATCATTCCGTACAAAATTTTCTTAAGCCGAAGCGAGCACGGCGCGATGACGAGCCCCGCTCTGTTCCAGAAAAACCTGGCGCGCTGNAAGCGGTGNGAGNCNACGTAGTCGTCGATTATGACCTCTTCGCTCACGCCCAAAAGACTTTCCACGAGCATAGCTAAGATTCCCGCTCTGTCTTTGCCGCCGCTGCAATGCCATAATATGCAGTCCTCGTTGTCGATTATAAGGCGCAGAGCCTGTTTAAGTAACTGCTGCGGCTCTTCGTTCAAAAGAACGGCGCAGTACATTTCCGCCATATAGTTGTCCGCCGTGCCGAACTCCTTTTTTATGCGCTTGCTCTCTACGACCATAGTGCGTTTCATAGTGCGCTCGCGCGTAATTCCGGGGGTTGCCGTGCACAGGACGGGCAGATGCACGTAATTTACGCCTTCCCAAATGGTGTCGGGGTCTTCTTCCTGCTCGGTAAAGATGCGCAAATCGATTACGGTTTTGACTCCGTAATTTTTAAGCGCTTCGACCGTTTCGGGCGGAATTTTAAAAAGTTTGCCACTGCGGATAAGCTTTCCGTGCTTGATAACCCGCCCGTCTGCGGTCGGAAGACTGCCGAGGTCGCGGGTATTGAACAGCTTTTTGAGCGGCAGGCGTTTAATGTGAACGTGCATATTGCGAGTATATCACAGTTTGAACAAACCGTCAAGCGCTGAAAATTTCACAAAAAGCGAATTTTGCACAAAAAAATCGTGACCTTTATGTTTAAGGCAGGCAAAGCGGAGTTATATAAATATTGTAAACGAAAAAATCACACAATATTTTCAGGAAATTAAGTAATGTCTAAGAAGGAAGAGAGCAAACTTACAGAGGAAGAGAGCGAGCAGACCGAAGTCGTCGAGCAACCTGCCGAGCCGACCGAGCTCGAAAAGGCGCAGGCGCTTGCCGAGGAATACAAGCGCAAGTGGTACGCGGTTGCCGCCGAGTACGACAACTACCGCAAGCGCACGCAGGTTCAGGCGGCGNAAGNCTATCAGGACGGCAAGGCGGNGGCAATCTTGAAGCTCCTGCNCGTTGCCGACACGTTCNGCTACGCCTACGACGGCGCGTCCGACGAAAAGACCAGGGCGGGCATAGATAAGATAATCAAGAATTTCAACAACATTTTGTCCACCCTCGGGGTTGAGGAAATACCCTTAAGCGTCGGCGACAAGTTCGACGAGAGCGTGGCGGAAGCGGTTATGAACGTGCCCGCGGGCGACGGCGAAGAGCCGAACACAATCAAGATAATTTTGAAAAAGGGTTACCGCCGCGAAGGCAAGGTTATACGCTTTGCGCAAGTGTCTGTAACAATTTAAATTCAGGTAAATATTTTCCACATTTAACGGAGGTTTTATATTATGGGAAAGGTAATAGGTATTGACTTGGGAACAACCAACTCGTGCGTGGCGGTTATGGAAGGCGGCGAGCCCGTCGTTATCGCCAACAGCGAGGGTTCGAGAACGACCCCCTCGGTCGTTTCTTTCAAGGCGGACGGCTCGCGTATAGTCGGTCAGGCGGCAAAGCGTTTGGCGGTTGCTCAGCCCGATAAGACGGTCATTTCGATTAAAAGGCATATGGGCGAGGCGTACAAAGTAAATATAGAAAAGGGCTATTCGCCTCAGGAAATTTCGGCGATGGTGCTCGCAAAATTGAAAGCGGACGCCGAAAGCTATATCGGCGGCAAGGTAACCGACGCGGTTATCACCTGCCCCGCATACTTCAACGATTCGCAGCGTCAGGCGACCAAAGACGCGGGCAAGATTGCGGGACTTAACGTTCTGCGTATAATCAACGAGCCCACGGCGGCTGCGCTTGCTTACGGTCTCGATAAGCAGGACGGCACGCAGAAGGTTATGATTTACGATTTGGGCGGCGGCACGTTCGACGTTTCCATTCTCGAAATCGGCGACGGCGTATTCGANGTNNTNGCGACCAACGGCGANACNCACCNCGGCGGCGACGACTTCGANAACAAGATTATCGACTTCCTNGTNGAAACCTTCAAGCGCGANACGGGCGTNGACCTTTCCAAAGACAAGATGGCTATGCAGAGATTAAAAGAGGCGGCGGAAAAGGCTAAAATCGAGCTTTCGGGTATGAGCACGACGAACATCAACCTGCCCTTCATTACGGTGGTTGACGGCGCGCCTCAGCACCTCGATATCGACCTTTCCAAGCAGAAGTTCGACAGCCTGACTGCCGACCTTGTAGAGAGGACGGTAGAGCCCATGAGAAAGGCTATGGCGGACGCGGGACTTTCCTATTCGGACATTTCCAAGGTAATAATGGTGGGCGGCTCGACGCGTATTCCCGCCGTTTACGACAAGGTTCAGAAGGTGAGCGGCAAAGAGCCCTTCAAGGGTATCAACCCCGACGAGTGCGTTGCAATCGGCGCGGCTATTCAGGGCGGCGTATTATCGGGCGAAGTCAAGGACGTACTTCTTCTCGACGTAATGCCCTTAACCCTCGGCATAGAAACCCTCGGCGGCGTTTCCACTCCGCTTATCGAGAGAAACACGACTATTCCCGTAAAGAAGAGCCAGGTATTCTCGACCGCGGCTGACAACCAGCCGGGCGTTGAAATCAACGTTTTGCAGGGCGAGAGAAAGTTCGCCCGCGACAACAAGTCGCTCGGCAAGTTTATGCTCAACGACATTCCTCCCGCACCCCGCGGCGTGCCTCAGATTGAGGTCACGTTCGACGTCGACGCGAACGGTATAGTAAACGTTACGGCGAAAGATTTGGGCACGGGCAAGAGCCAGAATATAACCATTACGGCTTCGACCAATCTTTCAGAGGACGAAATCGACAAGGCTGTCAAGGACGCCGAGAGATACGCAGAAGAGGACAAGAAGCGCAAGGAAGAAATCGACAACAAGAACAACCTCGAGGGTATGATTGACAGCTTGCAAAAGACCGTCAAAGAGGCGGGCGACAAGCTCTCCGACGACGACAAAAAGGTTATCGAGGACGCCT
>WFLX010006212.1_pt1 | contig 14908 bp, 16 predicted proteins | sample 4967041 | NCBI WGS metagenome assembly WFLX01 (sample SAMN12857096, study PRJNA449069) | gut metagenome | isolation source: stool from male and female vole | host: Microtus ochrogaster | place: USA:Florida | collected 2017
CGCCGGAGATATGCGAGATCTCTTCAGCCAGGGAGTCAGCGTTTGCTATCGTCTTGTCGATGGTGGAGGTTACCTTGATGTCCGGGTCTACGAATGAAAGTCGTTCGGTGGCAAGGTCAGTAAAACCATTAAACACAGAGAGCACACACACCATTGCCATAGCGGCAACAGCTATTCCCGCGATCGAAATGTAGGAAATGACATTGACCGCGGTATGGCTTTTTTTAGCGAGAAGATAGCGGACGGCTATCCTTAATGATGGCATAGAATGTGAAGCTGAATGGTTTGGGCATCCCTCCCCTGCTACGGAGCAAAGGGGAGGATGGAAATGAATGACGTGGTAGCCGACTACTTCGTCAGGAGCTTATCGATGTTTTCGATATAGTCGAGCGAATCGTCGAGGTAGAAACTTAGTTCGGGGCACTTGCGGAGCTGGAATCTTACTTTCTGCGCCAACTCATAGCGGATGGTCTTGGCATTAGCGGTGATGCTCTCGAGCATCTCCTGCGAACGCTCCGATGGAAAGATCGAGAGATAGACCTTGGCGATACTGAGGTCAGGCGACACGCGGACGATGCTCACTGACACGAGGGTGCCGTGGGTCTTAGCGGTTTGCTGACGGAATATTTCGCTGAGCTCCTTCTGAAGGAGGCGTGAGATTTTTGCTTGTCGTGTTGATTCCATAATTTAGCGGTTTGGTTTNTAAATTNTCATTCAGGACTCATTTTCGATCCAAATTGTCGCTCGCTTCAGAGAACGATTCAGAAAGATAAATCGACCCGTCTTTACTTTTAAAACACGCTATAGGGTGCAATGTTCAAGGGATCAGTCAATGATATCGAAACCGGTGTAGGGACGGAGCACCTCGGGCACCACGATTCCTTCAGGGGTCTGATTGTTTTCGAGCAGAGCCGCCATGATGCGGGGTAGTGCGAGAGCCGAGCCGTTGAGCGTATGACAGAGGTGGGTTTTCTTATCCTCGCCACGATAACGGCATTTGAGGCGATTGGCCTGATAGGTCTCGAAGTTTGACACTGACGACACCTCGAGCCAACGGCCCTGAGCAGCCGAATAGACCTCAAAATCGAAAGTTATAGACGAGGTGAAACTCATGTCGCCACCGCAGAGACGGAGGATATGCCAGGGGAGGCCAAGTGATTCGAGAAGACCCTGCACATGATCTTTCATCTCCTCGAGGGCCTCGTAGGAATTCTCAGGTTTCTCGATGCGTACGATCTCGACCTTATCGAACTGGTGGAGACGGTTGAGACCGCGAACATCCTTGCCATAAGAACCGGCTTCGCGGCGGAAACAGGCTGAATATGCACAGTTTTTGATGGGAAGCTGGTCGGCGGGGATTATGACATCGCGGTAGAGATTAGTGACGGGCACTTCGGCGGTGGGGATGAGATAGAGCTTATCTTCACCGATGAAGTACATCTGTCCCTCCTTGTCGGGGAGCTGACCGGTGCCGTAGCCTGAAGCCTCGTTGACCACATAGGGGGGTTGGATTTCGAGGTATCCGGCCTCGCCTGCACGGTCGAGGAAGAACTGGATCAAAGCTCTCTGGAGTTTCGCACCCTTTCCTATATAAACCGGGAATCCGGGGCCCGTGATCTTCACGCCGAGGTCGAAGTTGATGAGGTTGTATTTCTTCGCGNGTTCCCAGTNAGGGAGGGNATCTGCTGAGNGGTCGGGCATTTTGCCGCCTGTCTTCTCCNCAACGTTGTCAGCTGCAGATGTGCCTTCGGGCACCATGTCGCAGGGGACGTTGGGGATGCTGAGAAGCAGTTCGCGGATTGAATTTTCGGCAGCGGCGAGCGAGTCGGCAATCTCCTTTTGGCCGGCTTTTATTTCGGCCACTTTCTTTTTGGCCTCTTCTGCCTCCTCCTTATGACCCTCCTTCATGAGGCGACCGATAGAGTCGGCATATTTCTTAAGCTCGGCTGCCAGCGAATCGTTTTTAAACTGGAGTTTGCGGCGCTCTTCGTCGAGGGTCATCACCTGAGTGATACACTCCTTTCCGTCGAACCCCTTCACTGCGAGGCGGGCTATGATGCGTTCGGGATCTTCCTTAATTTGCTGTAAAGTAAGCATTTTATCTTCTATTGTGATAATTAGTTGTTCAACAATTCTTTGACTTTGGCCGAGATCACCTTACCATCGGCGCGTCCGGCAAGTGTCTTCGAAGCTACACCCATCACTTTCCCCATCTCGCGGGGTGAGGTGACACCTGTCTGGGCTATAATCTTCTTGAGCTCTGCCTCGAGTTCTTCATCGGTCAACTGCTTGGGGAGATATTCCTCGATGACAGCGGCTTCAGCGAGCTCATTGTCGCGCAGATCCATGCGGTTTTGCTCATCGTAGATCTGAGCAGTCTCTCTACGCTGCTTTGCCATTTTGGCAAGGATTTTGGTGGCAGCTTCATCAGAGAGGGTACCGTCTCCCCCCTTGGCTGTCTTAGCTTCCAGAAATTCTTTCTTGATACCACGCAGAGTCTCCAGGCGCACCTTCTCTCGTGCGAGCATGGCGCTCTTTATATCGGCTGAAATTTTTTCAAATATGTCCATTAGGTATATGATGTTGTTTAGAGCCACAAATTTACAAAGATATTGTGAAAAACTCCTCCTCACTAATCAAAATTTTATGCTCCAAACGGCAGCGTGGCTCCACAAGGCAGAAAAAAGTTGGCATATTGTAGGAAATACACTATAATAATCCTACAATATGCCAACTATGGCAATTACTCTAAAAAGTGACCTGAGTGAGGGTTATGCCTTGTCAAGAGCTTGGCTGAGGTCGGCGAGAAGGTCGTCGATATGCTCGGTACCGATGCTCAGACGCACGGTTGAGGGGGTGATATGCTGCTCGGAGAGTTCCTGCTCGGAGAGCTGCGAATGAGTGGTGGTGTAAGGGTGAATCACGAGACTCTTCACATCGGCCACGTTAGCCAGAAGGGAGAATATACGGAGTGAATCAATGAATTTCCAAGCGGCTTCCTGCCCACCCTTGATCTCGAAGGTGAAGATACTTGCGGCTCCTGAGGGGAATAATTTGCGGTAGAGTGCGTGGTCAGGGTGCGAGGGGAGCGCGGGGTGATTCACCTTCTCAACCTTTGGGTGAGAAGCAAGAAAATCCACTACCTTGAGGGCATTCTCNACGTGGCGCTCTATGCGCAGCGACAGAGTTTCCACCCCCTGAAGCAAGAGGAAGGCATTGAAGGGGGAGATTGCAGCCCCCGTGTCGCGGAGCAGCACGGCGCGGATGCGTGTGGCAAAGGGCGCAGAGGGAGCAGCGTCGGCAAAAATGGCACCATGGTAGCTCGGGTCAGGCTTTGCAATTGTGGGAAACTTGTCGGCATTGGCCTTCCAGTCAAACTTACCNCCATCAACTATCACACCGCCAAGNGAAGTGCCATGGCCACCGATAAACTTTGTAGCGGAGTGGACCACGATGTCAGCGCCATGCTCGAGGGGCCTGATAAGGTAAGGGGTGCCGAAAGTNTTGTCGACAATGAGGGGGATATTATGGCGATGGGCTATCTCGGCAAGGGNGTCGATATCTGTGACATCGGAGTTNGGATTTCCAAAGGTCTCTACGAAGAGGAGTTTGGTGTTAGGCTTGATCCCCTTCTCCACGGCCTCCAAGTCTCTGACATTCACGAAGTCTGACTCGATGCCACGAGGGGCGAAAGTGTGAGCGATAAGGTTGTAGGAGCCGCCATAGAGATTGTCGGCGGCGAGGATATGATCGCNGGCAGAGAGGATATTCTCAAGGGCGTAGGCAATAGCTGCCGCTCCGCTTGCAACCGCGAGCGCTCCGGTGCCACCCTCGAGAGCTGCTATACGCTCCTCAAGCACACCCTGTGTGGAATTTGTAAGTCGGCCATAGATATTGCCCGCGTCGCGAAGTCCGAAGCGGTCGGCCGCATGTTGGGAGTCGCGAAACACGTAGGAGATTGTCTGGTAGATCGGCACAGCACGTGCATCGGTAGCGGGATCAGGCGTTTCCTGGCCTACATGAAGTTGGAGAGTCTCGAAGTGAAATTTGTCATTTGCCATTATGGTATCTTTTTTTAATTATTTAATATCGTTTGAATAGTTGGTGATTTGAACACGCTGCAAAATTACAGCCATTGGTAATTATTTCCAATAACTATTGAATATTTGGAAAACTTCACTAATTTTGCACCNNTATAAGGAAATTTNNTACTGANAAACGGTAAATCAACCCCTGTTTCAAGAAAATCATTCTTCTCACCCGATTATGGCCTCCCTACTCGGCCCTACCGACATAAAAATTCTGAGTTGTCTGCAAGAAAATTGCCGCTTGACAACCAAAGAAATAGCCTCGGCTGTAAACCTCTCAGTGACCCCAACCTTTGAGCGCATAAAGCGCCTTGAACGAGAGGGATATATAAGGAAATTCATGGCAGTGCTCGATGCAGAGAAACTCAACTGCGGCTTCGTTGCCTTCTGCTATATAAAGATGAAACAGCACTCTTATGAAAACAGCCTCCGCATCATGGATGCTGTCCGGGAGATAAATGAAATAGCTGAATGTTACAATATTTCAGGCGAATATGATTTTATGCTTAAAANATATGCCTCAGATATGAAAAGCTATCAGCAGTTCATTCTCCGCATCCTCGGCGACCTCGACTGCATAGGTTCGCTCAATAGCTCATTCGTGCTCGGCGAAGTCAAAAACAACCACACCATCCCCCTACCGACATCATAGGGCTCTCCGACCAACCTTCTGGCAAACCGCTTGCTTTTCAGGCGATGGTCATCGCGCTCGTTCACAATGCAAAGATAACAATTATTTCAGCAAAAANCGCTAACAGTCAAGCNATCATGTTACATGCCATGTATTTCTTCAACAANATTAACCGGCGAGGTAAACGGTATCCGAATGTTCATTGCAAGGATTGGAAGGGTCACAAACGGTTGTTGAGGGCAGGGAAGAAAGCGTCAGGGATATGTTCGAGTGTGTAATTATCCGGGGTGCCCTTTATCACTATGATGTCAAACTGGGGTTCATGGTGGATATCCATCGCACGAACCCATGTGTCGGCGGCTCGGACGAGACGCTGACGCTTCTTGGCATCCACCGCCGCTGCGGGGTCATCAAATTCATGCGTGCGGGTCTTCACCTCAACAAAACAGACCGTGGAATCCTTGAATGCNAGAATATCAACCTCTACATTGCCGATCTTCACATTCTCACCACCAATGGTATAACCATGGGCTATAAGGTATTCGCGGGCAATCTCCTCGCCCCAATGCCCTACATCGTTGTGTTTCGCCATGTCGACAGGAGATTATTCAGTGAAATACTCATCTTCATCGAGCATCACTCCGCCATAGTCCTCACCATCGTCGAAATCCTCGTCGTCGAAATCTTCCGCCTCATCCTCCTCAGGNGCAGGAACATTTTCGAAAATGAATTCATCCTCTTCGCGCACNCGATGGTGACCNTCGAGAGGACGGTGGGTAATTGGAGCCACCTCTATGCGGTTGCGTTCATCAGTAATTTCACTCCAGAGCATATCCTTAAGCGTGGTGAGCCCGAGGCCGCTGACTGCCGAGATGAAAACATGGGGCACCCCCTCAGGAAGGGTCTTCTCGATTTCAGCCATCAGTTCCTCGTCGAGCATATCGCTCTTGGAAATTGCAAGCACACGGGGCTTGTCGGCAAGCTGAGGATTGAATCTCTCGAGCTCCCCNACAAGAATATCATATTGAGCCTTAATATCGTCGGCATCAGCCGGAATCATAAACAGGAGCACGGCATTGCGCTCGATATGGCGGAGGAATCTCAGGCCGAGNCCTTTACCTTCGCTCGCTCCTTCAATAATACCCGGTATATCGGCCATCACAAACGAACGACCACCGCGATACTCCACGATGCCAAGCTGAGGCTCCATTGTAGTAAAAGGATAGTCNGCAATCTTAGGACGCGCTGCCGAAATAGATGAAAGCAGNGTTGACTTNCCGGCATTAGGGAAGCCNACAAGACCCACATCGGCAAGNAGTTTCAACTCCAGGATTATCGACTTCTCGATGGCAGGTTCGCCGGGCTGAGCGTAGCGGGGTGTGCGGTTGGTGGCACTTTTGAAATGCCAGTTACCAAGACCTCCACGGCCACCGCGAAGAAGCTTCACCTCCTCGCCATCCTCGGTGACTTCGCAAAGATACTCACCGGTCTCGGCATCAAAAACCACAGTGCCGCAGGGCACATCCACTATCACATCCTCACCATCTTTGCCAAACGAACGACCTCCTGAACCGCTCTCGCCGTTACCGGCAAAAATATGACGACGGTAACGCAGGGGAAGGAGTGTCCACATGTGGCTGTTGCCACGCAATATGATATGCCCTCCGCGGCCGCCATCGCCACCGTCGGGTCCACCTTTGGGTATATATTTTGCGCGATAGAAATGACGCGAACCTGCACCACCTTTGCCTGAGCGGCAGAGGACTTTTACATAATCTATAAAGTTGGAATCAGCCATATCCTGACAATGAATTGATGAATAGTAAAGTTTTTTCAATTGGGAGCTGCTATTGAGAAGCGGCTACAAATATATAACACATAGAAAGGTGGTATGGATTAACACGAGATTGAAAAATTCTCTCATCTACACCCCGTCAAGCCCTTTAGCCCGGTTGAGGTCCGGAGGGATCACTCAGTCGCGCGACTGCCTGACATGGCGCATCAGTTCNTCNGCGTAGGANAAATCCACAGGCGACCCTACATCTATCCATGTGCCGTTGATGGGGAAATATGTCACCTTGCGCCCTTCGGCTATAGCTTTTTCGATCAGCTCGGGAGCATCAGTGCGCTCATCCTTTGCTATCGAGGCAAGGACACGATTGGAGAAAATATAGATGCCGGCATTGGCAAAATAGGAATATGAGGGTTTCTCCTCAAGAGCCTTCACATCCTCACCTTCGGTTGAGAGGATAGCAAAGGGAACCGATACATTATAGGGAACCACGGCAATAGTCACATCAGCTTTGCGCTGCTTGTGGCAGAGGTAGAGATCCTCAAAGGAAATGGTGGTTAGAAGGTCAGAATTCATCACCAGAGTATCCCCCTCGGATGGAATCTCAACCAGCGACACCGCACCAATAGTGCCGAGGGGGCGCGACTCCCGCACACATTTCACCATCACACCCTCTACCGGCTGAGAGAAGTGCTGCTCAATCTGCTCAGCGAGATAATTTACCGTCACCGTGATATCCTCTACTCCGGCTTTGGCAAGAGCTGCGATATTATAGTCGATAATTGCTTTGTCAGCAATTTTCAGAAGGGGCTTAGGGGTGGTAAGGGTCATAGGGCGCAACCTCTCCCCTTTCCCACCCGCCATAAGGATGGCCTTAAGCGGGAGGATATTGCTTTTAATCTGAGTATCAATCAGCTCCACTACCCTCCCCTCGCTATCGAGAAGCGGGATAAGACGGAGACCACAGGCCCGGAGTTCACGCANCTTCGCCGGGTCGAGTGTCTCGCGGGTCAGGGAGCGAAATCCGCGAAACATAGCCTCCTCGACCGGAGCCTCGAGATTCACACCCCGCAAAAGCGCACGTCGGACGTCACCATCCGTCAGAGTGCCTGTCATGCGACCGCAACTGTCGACTGCTATAAGAGTCATCACTCCACCGGAGAGGTCGTTGAGATGACGTAAAGCCTCTATGATGGATGCCGACTGCCGGATTATATGTTTTTCTGTTTTCATTTCATTTACGCTTCATTATCGTCTCATTTTCGCTTCAAATTAGATTCATTTTGAATCCATTTACGCTTCATTTTCGCCTCTATTATCCCTCCGGGAGTTCTTCTCCTCCATTAGCTTCTCAGCCACCATCCAGTCGAGAGGGGTGTCGAGATCAATAGATCGGGAGCGAGGCATCTCAAAAGGTATCCTTTTAGGGAAAGCACCAAGCCCCATTGCGCGGATAGAGGCAGGACGAATCAGATAGACCGCACCATTATATTGCCATGCTTTCGGAGCATCCTGGCGGCGGGTAATCATACCTGACCCTTTGGCCACATGGAGTAAACCATCCTCATCAGTCTCGAAGCAGTCATAATAGGGATTGCAGGCTGCCTCCATGACGCTCACTACCATGTCACATTGCTCATCGAAAAGCGTCATCGCGCCCCTGACATCCTCAGCGGTGCGAAATGGCGAAGTTGGCTGAAGCAAGAGCACCCGGTCATATTCTATACCCTTGGCGTCTGCCCAGTCCATGACATCGAGAATAACTTCGCGAGAACCCACACTGTCGCCACCAAGCTCTTCCGGCCTACGATAATCCACCGGCAGTCCGGTAGCACGGGCTACCGAAAGGATCTCCTCATCGTCGGTCGACACCACTATATGGCTGTCAGGAGCAATCTCGCGGGCCACATCGATACTATACTCTATCAATGGACGTCCGCCGAGAGGCTTGATATTCTTGCGAGGAATACCTTTGCTCCCTCCACGTGCCGGAATCACAATTAGGATATTGTCATTCTTTGTCATAGAAACGCTTAATTTTCAGTGAGTCGAGTGGCGTGTCAGCTATGGCTTTCACTATCATAGCAAGAGTGTCAGGCTTGTAATAGGGATTTTCAGCCGAGGCAGCCCGCTCGCGCCCCTCACTGCTTAGAGCCAGAGCTATAGCATCGGCTATCTCATCAGAGGAGTCGCCACAGTTTATGACGCTCTTGCTTCTGAGCCTCCCCTTCTGGCGCATACCGATATCCACCGTAGGGATATGCATTGACGGAACTTCAACGATACCGCTTGAGGAGTTGCCTACCACGGCACTGACATATCTCAACGCCGAGAGATAGCGAAGTTTGCCCAGCGAAGGTATCACCCTCACTCTGGTGGGGTTCTTTCTCCCATATTCCTCTATGAGGTCAATGATCACCTTCCCCCTTGAGTCATTGTTGGGATATGTTATAATGATATGTGAATCCGGGAATCTGTCAAGAGCATCAAGAAGTTGACGGCATCTCTCGGCAGGATCTTCAGAGTCGAGCGTGGCGGGATGGTATGTGACAAGCAGCGCCCCTTCCGGGAGAGTCAGTCCTACGGATGTTTCAAGTTCATTGCGGCTCATCAGAGGCTCATTCATTATATTGTAGACCCCGATCGCGCCCGTATTGACCACCCTGTCAGGGTGTTCGCCCATGGCTATCACTCTTTGGCGGTAAGGCTCGGTAGCCGTCAGATGCAGAGATGCCATCTTGGTGATAGCGTGGCGAATAGAGTCGTCGACAGCGCCTTCTGAAATCTCTCCTCCTGCAATATGGACTATAGGGATATGCAGCATCAGGGCCGCGGTGGCGGTAGCGAGCATTTCAAAGCGGTCGCCGAGAATCACTATCATATCCGGATTCATCTGCTCAAGCACCGTTGCCATTCCTTCCATGCATACCGCCATGGCCCTTACCGCCGCTGAGGGGGTGTCAGTAGTGTCCGGCATCTCTACCCTCACCGGGTCAGTAAAGCCATCGGCAATAATCTCTTTTATAGTTTCTCCATAGCGGGGAGTGAGGTGCATGTTGGTAGCTATAATCCTCACTTCGCAATCCGGACGAGCATCGAGAGCATGAGCTATCCCACTGAGGAGTCCCCAGTCGGCGCGGGTACCGGTCGCTATCGCTATCTTTCTCATGCTCAAACTACTTTTTTTGAAAAGTCTGTGATTCAATATTCCCTCTCGCCGAAAATCGATGTNCCGACGCGAATCATATTGGCACCCTCCTCGACAGCTATGGGCCAGTCGTGACTCATCCCCATGCTGATAATGCAGAAATCAGGATCGTTCTCAAAAACGCTCTCCTTCAGCTCTCGAAAACAGGAGGCTATAGCCCGGAAGTCGCTGCGTATCACAGCCTCATCATCCACGTTTGATGCCATTCCCATTACACCCTTGATCTTTACAGCTTTAAGTGAGTTAAGAAGCTCGGGAGTGACGAACTCAAGGAGCTCCTCAGGTGTAAACCCAAACTTTGTCTCCTCTCGGGCCACATGGAGCTGGAGTAGCACCCCCGGAGTGCGCCCCAACTTAGCCGCCTCATCATCAACAGCCTGCAGTAGCCGCTGAGAATCAATGCTATGAATAAGCGTGGCATGCTCCACAACCTTCTTCACCTTATTTGTCTGCAGATGGCCTATGAAATGCCACTCGATATCAGCGGGGAGAGCCTCTGCTTTTGCTTTCATCTCAAGAACACGGCTTTCGCCGAAGATACGTTGCCCGGCCTCGTAAGCCTCGGCAAGCGCTTCTAAGGGATGAAATTTCGACACAGCAACAAGTTCAACTCCCGGTGAGAGCCGGGAGCGGAGGTGCATGAGATTATTCTTTATGAGGGACATCTTAGCAGTTTATTCTCTCGATTAAACGGGAAGGGGCAAGGGAAAATTATTCACCCTTTTTCTCGCCACTCAGGTCAGCATCGTAGACATCCATGATGAGGGTCTCCTGAATGGTATTGATCTCGAAGTCGGCAAGGGTGCCCTTCATACCCTCCATGAAATTATCGTAAGCGTCCTTGAAGCTGTCGGCAGCCACCAGTATCTGCGATATGCTCTTCTTCTCCACGGCAGTCTTCTCATCGAGAGTGATGAAGGCGACCTTCACAAGATACCAGCGGTCACCGGTCTTTTCGCGAAAGATTTCGGCAATCTTTGTGCGCTTTACAGCAGAGATCGAAAACTCCGAGGTGAAGTGTGCTATCTCCTCGGTGATTCGCGCTTCTGCCTCAGTGAAAGTCAGAGCATCCACCATATAAGCTTCGGTGACTTTCTTCACCGAACCATTTTCCATTGTCTTATCGTAACGGACTTTTGTCTCAAACCAGTTTGCCATATAAGTTTATTTCTAATAATTTGATTGGTTAATATTATCCGTCTCGGGAGATGTAAAAAAANTTCCTCCCNTACGGATGTGCAGGTGCAAATTTACTAAATTTTTCAGAACGCAGAGGATTTTTCTTCTCCGATTTTATATGATTGTCCGAAAACAAAGTGTATCTTTGCGGATAAGTTTAACTCTAAAAATTACAAATCTCATGTTTCAGCGTCAATTAACATTCGGAGAGGCTGTTCAGCGAGCACTCACCGTGAATTATTGCAATTTTTCAGGCCGAGCTTCTTTGTCTGAATTTTGGTGGTATATTCTCTTTGAAGTTATTTTAAATTTTATTTCAGGGTTCTTTTACAAGCTTTCTCCCATTTCATATGAAGTAATTAATGTGATCATCTTTCTTGCGCTGTTGCTTCCCAGCTTAGGCCTTTCAGTACGCCGACTCCATGATATCAACAGATCCGGTTGGTGGATTTTTCTCTGGCTCATCCCTGTAGTAGGTTGGATCATTCTTTTAATTTGGTACTTAAAGCCGAGTCAACCTGTCCCCAATGAGTATGGTCCTGTGCCCAACCTCATTGAGCGCTAATTAGACCATCAAAACGAATCTATTAAGAAATCACGGAGGGGAAGAGCCGCTATCGGCCTTTCCCCTCCGATGATTTTTAGCCATGCTCTGATTACTCATTGGGGTGATCGGAATGTTGGGGTTTTAAAGTTTTTATGTAACTTTGCAGATGAATATGACCGGCAACTGCATAACAAAAGACCTTATCAAAGACCCTTCGATGTGGAATCTGCTTTTGCGCATCAGCTCCAACCGCATCGNCTGTGTNCTCTACTGCATCGTAGAGGACAACTCNTTGATTTACCGCAGTTTCGNTCTTGACANCTCCGCCCCCTCCCATATCACGGCGGTAGAAAACACAATCTATGACAATCCCGGGCTTCTCAGCGACTTCCACGGCGTATGGTGTGTGGTGGAGACTGACGAATTTACCCTTGTGCCGGCAGAATGCAGTGACCGAAGTTCTCTTCTTNTCNAGGCGGCATTCCCCGAGAGTCATCGCGAAATCCTCACTGACTCCACAGGCACTGACAATGCCGCAATAGTTATGGGGATTGAAAACGACCTCTATAGGTTTATCCGTCGCACATTCCACAATCCCGTTATCACGAGCCATTTAGGCTCGCTGTGCCGCTATTTTGCATCCAGAGCTTCGCAGGGCAACAGTGTGAAGATGGCCGCCAACATACGCCCTCACTCTCTTGACATCGTTGTTGTAGAGGGGCGTGGGCTTCTGCTTGCCAACACCTTCCATTTCAACACGCCCGACGACGCCGCCTACTATATCCTTGCATGTCGCAATCGCCTTGGGCTTGACCCTTATAACGATGATATAATACTTTGCGGCAACCGCGAGATNAGGGAACAATTGACACCNATACTGCGCACATATGTTTCGAGAGTGATGCCTGCCATCTTCCCACCTCGNATGTTTAAAGCCGGGAAGGACTCGATGTATGCACCCTTCGACCTCATAGTGGNTCCTATCAGCGAGTNAGGCTTGACNGGACGGCATTCCAAATATTTTTTCACACCATCTCACCCCACCCCTTTTCACATGAGAATTATCAGAGGTAAATATGGCCGACGTCGCTTCAACGTCCCCACCAACATAACCGCCCGCCCCACCACTGATTTCGCGCGAGAAAACATCTTTAACGTGCTCGAAAACATCATGGACATTGAGGGTGCAAAATGTCTCGANCTTTTCGCCGGNACAGGAGCAGTAAGTTTTGAACTCCTATCGCGTGGGGCAGCCTCAGTGACTGCAATTGAGAAATCTGCTACTCAGGCGCGATTTATTGAGAAGGTAAAAAGTGAGTTGGGCGACAGTAACCTGCATCTGATTCGAACAGACGCGCTCCGATATATCCGGGAGTCATCCTCGCAGTTTGACTTCGTATTTGCTGACCCTCCTTACGACCTCGACGGATTTGGAGAAATACCGGAGATGGTGCTCCGGTCACAGTTGCTCCACCCGGGGAGTATCTTCATTATCGAACATTCAAAGGCCTACGATTTCTCATTGCTTCCCCATTTCNCNGACCANCGCGCATATGGATCTGTCAACTTCTCGANTTTTGAAATCCCCGACAAGGACCAATCGACCGGTGAGATGTAACTCACTCAATATATATTACTCAAACGAGTAAGTAATTGTTCCCTTCTGCTGGGCGGGTGCGTCGTTATTGACTGAAAACTGCGAGCGCAGAGCAGCGCTTATGCAACTTTGACGGGCGGTGCGATCTGAAGCCGCAGCCCCTTTGCCACTGCCATACTCAGCTTTTATGACTCTACCCTGTCGGTTTACGGTAACATTCACCGTAATCTCGCCCAGAGGGCCTCTCGGATTTTCCCATTTTGCCAGTGTGCGACCCTTCATATTGTAACCGGGAGTTCCACGGACAGCTCCCACAGTGGAATTTCCATCCGGCTGACCTGCATTTCCGGCACCTGTGCCTCCTGCACCCTGCTTGTCAAACTTTACTCTATTACTGATAGCGGCACTCCTCTCCTGTTCGCGCTTAGCCTTCTCGGCAGCTTCTCGTTCAGCTTTCGTCGGACCGGTTTTCTCCGGTGCGGGTTTAGGTTCAGCCTTCGCCGGGGAGGGACGGTTGGATGTTATTACGGGAGCGGGAGGTGCCGGCTCACCGCTATTCTCTAAANATTCCACNTCGGGAGATACTGCCGACNCTGCTTCAGCCTCTGCAGGAGCAAGGTCTGAGGAATTATCGGCAAGTTCGGGAGAGTCGCCAATCATCACATACTCCCCGCCAAACAACACCTCCGATGAGTCGACAGGGGGCCATGTTCGCTCATTATCTTCCGAACCNGGAAACCGCAGGTAGATAAGCAACAGCGCAACAACAATCACAGCGTGAAAAAGCACCGTGGATAGCAAGGAGATAGAACGTCGACGATTATCGTGAGTGTCAGAAGACATTTGCGGGAATTGTTGACTGTAGTTTTAGAGGATTTATATTATCTATGAAGTCATTGCCCTACTGACCGTCGGGTCGAGCCGAAGCGGGAGCCGGTTTTGTGGCAAGCACCATCTTGAGATTATTGCGTGCGCCGAGGTCAAGCACGCTGACGAGGGTCCCATAGGTCACCTCCTCATCTGCATAGACTGCTATGAAATCCTCTCCATTCCCCTGATTGGCAGCAGCATGTTGCTCGAGGAAATAGAGAAGGCCGTCGAGACTCACCTGTTGTGGCTCGTTTTCCCCTGCAGACACATAGATGGCACTCTCCTTATCAATAAATACTTTCGAAGAGGGCTTTAGTGCGGTCTGCTTGGAACTTTGAGGCAGATTAACCTCAAGAGCAGTTGGAAATACAAAGGTGGAGGTCACCATAAAGAATATCAGCAACAGGAAGATGACATCGGTCATTGATGCCATAGAGAAAGTTGCCAACATCGTATTCTGTCTTTTCAGTGCCATGGTGAGTGGGCTGTTTTAAAGAATAACGTTATGCAGGTTCGTTGAGGAGATCCATGAATTCCATGGTCTTGGCTTCGAGTACGTTCATCACCTTATTGATGCGAGCCACAAGGTAGTTGTAGGCGAAAAGAGCGATAATACCTACTATCAAACCCGCTACCGTGGTGACGAGGGCGGCATAGATGCCATCAGCAAGCACGGATATATTTGCGCTCGAGCCTGCCGAGGCAAGATTGAAGAAGGCATTGACCATACCCATCACAGTGCCGAGGAAGCCTATCATAGGCGCGCCCGCAGCTGTTGTAGCAAGCCATGGAAGCCCCTTTTCGAGGGTTGCGATCTCGATGTTGCCGGTGTTTTCGATTGCCACGAGCACATCATTCATAGGGCGTCCTATGCGGCTTATACCCTTGGCTATGAGGCGAGCATAGGGAGTATTGGTCTTGGCGCAAAGATTGCGTGCGCTCCCGATCTCCCCGTCGTGGATGTAGTCGCGGATCCGTTCCATGAAGGTGCTGTCA
>WFLX010003659.1_pt1 | contig 14895 bp, 10 predicted proteins | sample 4967041 | NCBI WGS metagenome assembly WFLX01 (sample SAMN12857096, study PRJNA449069) | gut metagenome | isolation source: stool from male and female vole | host: Microtus ochrogaster | place: USA:Florida | collected 2017
ATATCGGCCGGAAATTCCATTTTCAACCGAACTTTTCCGCTGAAGGAAACAGGATAGTTGACCGTACTTTCCACGAGGTATTTCTCTTCCAGCTTCGGCCATTGGGCATCACAGACGGTGCCGGTATGACCGAGGTGGTGCCACAGCTCTTCCGCGATGTGCGGAGCGAACGGTGCGATCAGGATAACGAGCGGCTCCAGTACGGAACGGCTGTCGCATTTCTGTTGCTGCAATTCGCTGACGCCGATCATGAAGGCCGGGATGGCGGTATTGTAAGAAAAAGTCTCGATATCTCCGGTCACTTTCTTAATGAGCTTGTGCAGCGATTTGAGAGAGGCGGCCGCCGGCTCTTTATCGGTTACGGCAAGTGTGTCGCCGTTAAAATACATACCCCAGAACTTTTTCAGGAAACGGAAAGAACCGTCTATACCGGCTGTATCCCACGGCTTGGATTGTTCGATGGGTCCCAGGAACATTTCGTAAAGACGCAATGTGTCGGCACCGTATTTCTCTACCACGTCGTCGGGATTGACAACGTTGAACATGGATTTCGACATCTTTTCAACGGCCCATCCGCAGATGTATTTGCCGTCTTCCAGAATGAATTCGGCATCGGCATATTCCGGGCGCCAGTTTCTGAACGCCTCGATATCCAAAACGTCGTTGGAAACGATATTCACGTCGACGTGGATCGGCGTCGTTTCATATTGGGCCTTGAGACCGGAAGAGACAAAGGTATTGGTATCCTTGATGCGGTAAACAAAGTTGCTTCTGCCCTGAATCATGCCCTGGTTGACGAGTTTCCTGAACGGTTCGTCTTCGCATACCGCGCCGAGGTCGTAAAGGAACTTGTTCCAGAAGCGGCTGTAGATCAGGTGACCGGTAGCATGTTCGGAGCCGCCGAGATAAAGATCTACGTTACGCCAATATTCATCGGCTTCGCGGCTGACAAGTGCGCTGTCATTGTGTGGATCCATGTAGCGGAGGTAGTAGGCGGAGGAGCCGGCGAAGCCCGGCATCGTGCAAAGCTCCAGCGGGAAAATGTTTTCGTTGTCGATGAGGTTTTTGTCGACCACTTTGCCCTGTTTTTCATCCCAGGCCCAGAGGGTAGCGTGTCCCAGCGGCGGTTCGCCGGTTTCGGTCGGCTTGAAGTCGGAAACTTCCGGCAATTCAAGGGGAAGGCTGTCGTTGGGGATCATATACGGCATGCCGTCCTTATAATATACGGGGAACGGTTCGCCCCAATAGCGCTGGCGGCTGAAGATCGCATCGCGGAGACGGAAATTGACTTTCACGCGGCCGATACCTTTTTCAGTAACATAGCGTTTGGTGGCAACAATGGACTCTTTTACGGTCAGTCCGTTGAGATTCAGTTCGCCGTTGGCTGAATTCATCATAATGCCGTCTTTGGCATCGTAGCTGCTTTCGCTGACATCCGCCCCTTCGATAAGCGGAATGATGGGGAGATTGAAGTGACGGGCAAAGGCATAGTCGCGGCTGTCATGGGCGGGCACGGCCATGATGGCACCGGTGCCGTAGCCGGCAAGGACATATTCGGAGATCCAGATCGGGATGTTTTCTCCCGTAAGGGGATTGACGGCGTATGCACCGGAGAAGACTCCGGTCACGGTGCGATCGGCCTGACGTTCGCGTTCGGTTTTCCGTTTGGCAGCGTCGAGATAGGCCTCAACCTCGGCCTTCCGTTCCGGCGTCGTGACTTGATGTACATACTTGCTTTCAGGGGCAAGCACCATGAAGGTGACACCGAAAATGGTATCGGCACGGGTCGTGAAAATCGTGAAAACGACATCCGATCCGGCAACTTTGAACTGCATTTCGGTTCCTTCACTTCTACCTATCCAGTTACGTTGTGTCTCTTTGAGGCTGTCGCTCCAATCTATCTTGTCGAGGCCATCGAGTAGGCGCTGGGCATAGGCCGATACGCGGAGACACCATTGACGCATCAGTTTCTGCTCAACCGGATAGCCGCCACGCTCCGAAACGCCGTTGACGACCTCATCATTGGCCAAGACGGTGCCTAATTTCGGGCACCAATTGACCATTGTATCGCCTAAGTAGGCAAGCCGGTAATTCATGAGGGCCTGTTGTTGCTCTTTTACGCTCATGGCGTTCCATTCAGCGGCAGTGAACGTCTGTTCTTTGCCGCAGGCGGCATGGATACCGGCAGTACCGGTCGCAGAGAACCTTTCTGTCAGTTTTTCAATAGGAAGTGCTTTGTCGGCATCCTTATCGTAGTAGCAGTTGAACATTTTCGTGAATGCCCACTGCGTCCATTTGTAATAGTCAGGTGTGCAGGTGCGAACTTCACGGTTCCAGTCGTAACAGAACCCGATCTTATCCAGCTGTTTGCGGTAACGGCCGATATTGCTGGCGGTTGTGATGGCCGGATGCTGTCCGGTCTGGATAGCGTACTGTTCGGCAGGCAGTCCGTAAGAGTCATAGCCCATCGGGTGCAGTACATTATAACCGCAGAGGCGCTTGTAGCGGGCGAAGATATCGGAAGCTATATAACCGAGCGGATGGCCGACATGCAGGCCCGCACCGGAAGGGTAGGGGAACATGTCCAAGACATAAAACTTGGGGCGGGTCGGGTCAATGTCTACCCGATAGGTCTGATTTTCCACCCAATAACTTTGCCATTTCCGTTCGATTTCTTTGAAATTATAGTCCATTTTATTAATAATGTGTAAATATTCTTATTTGAGGCGGTGCAAAGATAGTGATTTATTTGATTTGGTCTTGTTTGAGAACGGAATATCAGCCGGTGAACTGATAAAAAACGGCTGGAAAGCGGGGTTTCTTTCTGGAAAATGAAAGATTGCGGTCGTGAAGAATAACGGAACCGGCAACCGGCGGGAAAATTGCAAAAAAATATTCCGGCAAGGTTATTTGCCGGAATGACGGGCGGGCAGAGAGTGTTACCGGGNCGGTCTGCAAGGGAAATCGGAAGGCGGCCGGAGTCCCGGTCACNCGGCTAATTCTCTCATGAGTCGGTGCATGCGCTCTTTTGTGTAAAGAGTGGTCAGGATTTCCCGGTTTTTCGACCGGATATTTTCTTCCAAAGGCGTGTCNATNTCTGCCTGCGAGATCTTTTCGAGTTCAAAGACGGTCAGGCCATGACTGTGGGCCCATTCATAGACCGGATTGACGGATGAAAGGAACACTTTGGCGCCCAGATAGAGTGCGACGATGATATTTCCGATCGCCTCCTGCCGCCAGTTGCCGAANAGTGCGATGCCGATNCTGGCCTGCANGNGGTTATANTCTTCTAACGGCATGAACTTCAGCAATGGGGTGAAGTTTGTGCCGAAAAGATCGCGGCCGGTTTGCATGACCGGTTTTACATATTGTTTTTTTACCGAATAGCTCAATGGAACGATCACTTTGCGGGTACCGATATCCAATCTGGAAAGGATGTTCATGACGTATTCGTGNTTGTTNGTNGCAGAGGCCGAATTGCCGATCATGATATCGTTGCCGGTGACGCTACTGTTTATCAGGTCGGCGCCTAAAATGACATCCAGGGGATAGTAGAAGAAATCTTTCCAGGGTTTGACGCTCAGTTCAGGGTAATATTTGAGCAGGTACTGGTAGTCATTGTCAGTGGTATCGGTTACGATATAATCGATTTTGTTCCGAATGAAGCGAACGGTCTGTTCTGCCTTCCGTCTTTTCTGCCATCTTTTGAAGGGAGCCCATAGTTTTTTCCATCCTCCGTTGTTACGTTTGTAAAATGAGGTCGACGGATCGACCATGCGGAATCCTTTCGGGGCCAGAAGTCTGTTGTACAGATCGAAACCCCAGATGATCCAATAGACCTTGGCTCCGTTCAGTTCCAGCCTGTTGATGATGTTCATTTTGCGGCGATTCAGCGCATGGATATAGACTTCGTTGAAGGAGAAGGAGCCTTTTTGCTTCAGGAACTCTGTCCGGGAGAGAACATTATCCCTTTTTTTGACCCATTTGAATGTTCCGATCTTATTGGCAACGACAAAAAGGTTTTCGCCGGGGAAAACCTCATCGAACATGTCGATGGTCCGATTGATTATTTTTTCGTCATTGAACAGATGAAGTTTCATCGGCGGGATTGATAGAAGGTNCGGATTGTTTGGGAGATGTAAACGGCCTGTTCGACCGACAGATCATAGAACAAGGGGAGTCTGATCAGGCAATCCGTGTATCGGTCGGCTTGTGGCAGATCGNCCCCGTCCCAGCCGCGAGTGGCGGCAAAGGTGCTTTTGTGCAGGCTTAGATAATGGAAAACCGCGTGGATGCNCTTCTCTTTCAGATAGGCAATCAGTTCGGTACGTTCCTTCGGGGTGCTGCAGANCGCATAAAAGGCATGGGCGTTATTGGTGGCATAGTCGGGAACAACGGGAAGCGTCAGATGCCCGATGCCTTGCAGATGCTCGTGATAGGTGTTCCAGATGGTTTTGCGTTTATTCTGGATCTTGTCCATTTCTTCCAGTTGGGCCCATAGAAAGGCCGATACGTATTCCGCCGGCAGAAAGGAGGAGCCTGTATCCACCCAGCCGTATTTATTGATTTCGCCTCGGAAGAATTCGGCCCGGTTGGTACCCTTTTCCCACAGGATTTCGGCCCGTTTGATGAACTTCGGCTCGTTGACTACCAGCATACCGCCCTCTCCGCACTGAAGGTTTTTGGTTTCGTGGAAAGAAAAAGCGGCCAGATGACCGATGGTTCCCAGCGGCCGGCCTTTATAAAAACTGTCGACGGCCTGGGCAGCGTCTTCGATTACCAGAAGATTGTGGCGGGCGGCAATGTCCATGATGGCGTCCATGTCACAGGCTATACCGGCATAGTGAACCGGTACGATGGCACGGGTGCGAGGGGTGATGAGCGCCTCCAGTCGGGTCTCGTCAATGTTCGGATTGTCGCTCCGGCTGTCGGCGAATATGATTTTTGCGCCTTGACGGACAAACGCTAGGGCCGTGGAGACAAAAGTATAAGAGGGAACGATAACTTCATCGCCCGGTTGGATGTCGGCCAACATGGCGCACATTTCCAGCGCGTCTGTGCAAGAGGTCGTCAGCAGGCACTTCCCTTTGCCGAACCTGTTTTCAAAAAATGACTCGCAGCGACGTGTAAATTCTCCGCTGCCGCAGGTTTTGCCGGCTGCCAGGGTCTGGGATATATAGTCGGTTTCTTTCCCCGTGAGGTAAATTTTGTTAAAAGGTATTGTTTCCATGTATTTTTTACGGCCGATTGATGACCGGCGGCAAAAATAATGAATATATTATTAATATTGTCCATAATCCTTTTAAAAAATACTTGTGACCGCTTTAAATGGAATGTTTCTTACATTCTTGTCATGGATATATTGAAAAAATGAAAGGGTAATAAGATTGTTGTTTGGGGGCGGCCGACGTCGGCGGCCGGTAGCCGGAGGCNTTGNGCCCTTTCCGGCTGTGAAGGAATGGGGATGGCGATAGGGAGAAACGGTCGCCGCATGGCAGTAAGCGCCGGAAACAGCATTGCCGCNCGTTCCAGCAAAACAGGAACGGGCGGCAATGGCGATGGAAACGGTTATTTTTGTTCGTAAACCTCTTTCAACACACTTTCCTGGACCATATTCAGCAGATGCGGGTCTATACCTGCCGATATGAGGTCGTCGGAATCCTGAGCCATGTTGTGACTATAGTCTTCGAGGCTCCATTTTTCGGGCATGTCCAGACTTTTCAGATAGCGTCTGATGGCTTCGCCGATGTCGTTGCGTTGCAGGGCGATATGTCCGGCGTTCAGCCAGGCCTGGGCGGAGCCTCTGTGATGTAATACTTTGGCGATGTAGCGTTCGGCTTGCCGGTTGTTGCCTGTGAGTAGTGCGCACCAGGCGATAGCTTGTTCCACTTTGGGATTCCCTTCCTTTAAAATGTCGGCTTTGAAGAGCAACGGGAGAGCTTCCGCAAATTCCTTTTGCTGGATGAAACATTGGGCGGTGTCGGTGAGCAGGTTCAGTTGATTCGGGAATGCCTGCAGAGCTTCCTGTAGGAAGGGAATGGCAGCCCGGCAGCGTTTCCTGCGGATGTAGAAGTTGGCCAGGTATCGGAGTGTCCATTCCTTTTGAGGATATAGCAGGTTGCATTCTTCAAGAATTTGTTCTGTCAGCAAGTCGTCGGGGATTTGCTGATGGTCGGCGGCAAAGGCCAGCTTCTGTAACGTGGGTTCGCTGCGGTCCTGATTGTAGAGCAGTTTGAAAGCGGAGACCGCATCTTCATAGCGTCGTTTGCGGAACAGATATTCGGCGATGATCCGCAATGCGGATGGCGAACGGAACCAGTCGCCGACGGCTTCGGAAAGAAATAGACGGATGTCATTGTCGAAGGGATTTCTGAAATCTGCGTGGCGGGGATTGAGGGTGAAAAAGCGGTAGAGGTCGTGCAGATAACACCGTGAAAGATGCTCTGCCTGGCCGTTCCCGGCCGGACGGGAACCGTTTTGCCCGTCGTATTCCTCTTTCTGGGAGCGGATCACTTCGGTCAGCATCTTTCGTTGCGCTTCCGGTATATTATTGAAGGACAGGAAAAAGGAATATTTGTCGGAACTGCACAGAAAAGACAGCTGTTCAAACAGTTCTGCCATGGGCTTGAGATCGGGATTGTTTTTCCATTGCTGTGCTACGGCGCTGTGCTGCGGTGTGTAGGGCAACAGCCAGTTGCTGAGCTTGTAGAAAAATGGAAAGTGTTTCATCCCCACGAAGGTGTTGAGCATGATGTCGGTACCCTCCTGTTGCAGATGGCCTATTTCCTGCAATTTTTTACCGAGCCCGGATTTCCGGATCTGTTCTTCCCACTCCGGGTTGAGGGCCTCGGCCGTCTCTTCATTTATTTTGAGGGGAGTGTTTTGCCGTAAAGAGTGCTTTTGACGCAGATCGGCGGAGATGCGCCGCAGTTCGGGGGTGATTTCCTCTTCTATCTGCTGCTTGACGCGTCCGGCCTCCTGCGACTGGAATATTTGCAGTTGCAGTGTGAGAAGGGGGGAGGTGCCGTCCTCTTTCAGGTACATGTTTCTCAGACGGGAAATCCGTTGGCGGAGTGCGTCGTTTCGGTTGAATCGTTTGGGAAAGGTAGAAAGTAGCAGTGCCAGTCCCACCCAGGCCCGTTGCTGCAGCGCCTGGGGTTGGACCGGTTCGATGCAGTCGAGAAGCAGGTGGACTTTGGCTGTGTCGAACCATTGCAGCAGATTCAAGGTGAGTGCTGAAATGAATAGTTCCCGCTGGTGCGGCAATACGCACTCGGTGACGAGCAGTTGCCGGGTGACGAGCAGGTCGTTCTCTGTATAAGGAAAGTTGGTCCAGATGGCATAAAAAAGCTGTTCGGCTACGACTTCCATCGGGGTAGTATCGGCCATGGAGTCGCCGGAGACTGCAATCTGGTCGCAGAGTCGCGTCTGGAGAGTTTGTAGCAGATGGATGGTCGAATATTCTTGCGCCCATGACTGCACCTCTTTNCGCTTGCTGTAATATANCGACTGCGAGGCGGATTCCGCCAACCGGTCCGCCAGCCGGTTGTTCAGCAGGAATGCTTCTTCTGTCAGCNGGCTGCGCATCTCCTCCCGTTGCGGATCTTCCGCTCCTCGTTTGAAATAATCCAGTAGGTAGCCGTAGGCGGAGAGCTTGGAAGAGGCTTCCTCGACGATGTCCCACAATTCGGCCGTCTTGGCCTCCTGGATGATTCTGGTCAATGCTGCATAGAGGCGGTCGTATGACAGCATATACTCTATGCTTTCGTGTAGCAAAGATATATCTTTCGGTTTCATTGCGGCAAATGTACGAAAAAAACGGAAATATTGAGGGTTCTACCGGTTATAACATATTTTTCGGGGCGGAAGTCTTTCTTTGTGACAGATTTGATGTGAAAAATAGTAANATGTCTCTATATTGCGGTTTTGTCGGNAGACTTTTGAGGCNAGAGGATNAAAAATATTATCTTTGCAGCCGGTTTTTTTGTTTTTATGAGTATGATTGGAACGGATATGTCGGCCGTCCGGCGGTTTTCAAAATGGGGAGAGCGCCTCGGTTGTCTCCTGAAGGAATCAGGGTTGACCATGGCGGCGGCCGAGAGTTGTACGGGAGGAACTATCGCCTCNATGATGACCGCCGTGGCCGGATCTTCTGCCTATTTTAAGGGCGGCGTGGTCTCTTATGCCGTGGAGGTGAAGACCCGGTTGTTAGGNGTGGACGTTTCGGCCGGCGTGGTGTCGGAATCGGTAGCACGGCAGATGGCCGAAAAGGTGGCGGCCCTGNTGGATGCNGATTGTGCGGTGGCTACTACCGGTGTGGCGGGGCCTGCCGGAGGTTGTGTCGGGAATCCGGTCGGGACGGTCTGGATTGCAGCCTATTATAAGGGGAAATCCGTTGCCCGGAAACATCTTTTTACAGGCGATAGGGAGATGGTGATTTTGCAAGCTGCAGATGTCGCTTTATCTCAAATGAGCTCGTTTATTCAGGAGGAATCGCAAAAAAAAGATTAATACATTTGGAAGTTTGCAAAAAAAATAGTTATTTTGCGCTCCGTTTTAAAGGTGTCGATGTTATGCGCTCTCGATGACGGTTTGATGCAGNCCGTCGGAAAGGAAAAATAGCGGAGACTGAAAACAAGCAAATAAACAAATATATATAAACAATGTCTAGGATTTGTNAGATCACAGGTNAGAAGGCAGGCCACGGAAACAATGTTTCCCACTCAAAGCNCCNGACAAAGCGTTTGTTTAATGNGAACCTGCAGTTGANGAAATTTTATGTTCCGGAGTTAGATGACTATGTATANCTCAAGGTCTCAACTGCCGGTCTGCGTACTATTAACAAAAAGGGTATTTCTGCCGCATTGAAAGATGCAGGTTATGTACTCTATTAATTTGATTAGAAAGAGAAGCAGCTATGGCAAAGAAAGTTAAAGGCAACCGCATTCAGGTAATCCTTGAATGTACTGAGCAGAAAGAAAGCGGTGTTCCGGGAATGTCTCGTTATATCACAACCAAGAACCGCAAGAATACGCCCGAACGTCTTGAGTTGAAGAAATACAATCCTTATCTCAAGAAATATACACTTCATAAGGAAATTAAATAATTTCGGAGGATTTGAACTATGGCAAAGAAAACCGTCGCATCATTGCAAAAGGGAGAAGGTCGTACTTTCTCAAAAGTTATCCGTATGGTCAAGTCTGAAAAGACCGGCGCTTACATTTTCGAAGAGGAAATGGTTCCGAATGACAAAGTGAAAGAGGCTTTGGCAAAATAAATTGTCNCAGATTCTTTTAAAGATATGAAAAGTGCAATGTTCATCAAATGAACATTGCACTTTGATGTTTTTGGAGGCGATTTTCGTCACNGGCGGTAAACTAATGAGACCGTTACATATTTCTCTTGCAATTTTTTTTGTATCTTTGCCTTTAGAATCGGGTTCACTTTCCGGAATGCGAAGCTATTTGCTTCCGGATGAGTTTTCTCCGGGATCGGAAATGTTAACAAATTCATTGATATCACAATGGGATTTTTCAATTTTTTCAACAAAGAGAAAAAGCAAACGCTCGACAACGGCCTTGATAAGACCAAGCAGAGCATTTTCGGCAAGATCGCTCATGCGATTGCCGGTCGTAGTAAGGTCGATGACGACGTGCTGGATAATCTTGAAGAGATATTGGTGACTTCCGATGTCGGCGTCGAGACAACGTTGCGTATTATCAAGCGTATTGAGGATCGCGTGGCTCGCGATAANTATGTNGGCACAGCAGAATTGAACAACATTTTGCGCGAGGAGATCTGTGCGTTGCTGGCNGAGAATGAACGCGAGGAANTGGAGGGTTTTAATGTTCGTGCCGGTGTNAAACGCCCTTATGTTATTCTTGTAGTGGGTGTGAATGGCGTCGGAAAAACAACGACGATCGGTAAATTGGCCTATCAGTTCAAAAAAGCCGGCAACAAAGTGATCTTAGGGGCNGCAGATACCTTCCGCGCTGCCGCAATAGACCAGTTGCAGATATGGGGNGAGCGTGTCGGCGTTCCGGTTGTAAAACAACAGATGGGTAGCGATCCTGCCTCGGTGACTTATGACGCCGTGAGCCATGCGGTTTCGGAAAACGCCGATGTGGTGATCATCGATACGGCAGGAAGACTTCATAACAAAGTCGGGCTGATGAATGAATTGGNAAAGATCAGGAAAGTCATCGGCAAGGTTATTCCCGATGCGGAACCGGAAGTGCTNCTCGTGCTTGACGNATCGACCGNTCAGAACGCTTTTGAGCAGGCCAAACAATTTGCTGCCGTTACGGATGTCACGGCTTTGGCCATCACTAAGCTGGACGGTACCGCCAAGGGTGGTGTAGTGATCGGCATCAGTGACCAGTTGAAGACACCTGTTCGTTATATCGGTCTCGGTGAAGGAATGGAGGATCTTCAGGTCTTTAATAATCGTGCATTTGTAGATTCTCTCTTTGGAAAGTGAGTAGGAGTATTTAGAATTTCAGCCGTTTTATGATAAAAAACAGAATAGACTTGATCACGTTGGGCTGTTCGAAGAACTTAGTCGATTCGGAACGTCTGATGGGGCAGTTGGCCGCGTGCGGATATAAGATGTACCATGATCCCGAAGAGGTGCATGGAGAAATAGTCATTGTGAATACCTGCGGTTTTATAGGGGATGCCAAGGAAGAAAGTGTCAACATGATCTTGGAACTTTGCGAGGCAAAGAAACGTCGTCGTATCGGGAAGATTTTTGTTATGGGCTGTCTTTCGGAGCGTTATCGTGAAGAATTGAGGGCGGAAATTCCGGAAGTGGATGCGTTTTATGGAAAATTCGATTGGCGAAAGATTGTGGAGCATCTTGGTCATAAGTGGGATGATTCATTCAGGGCCTCCCGCTTTCAGACTACTCCTGCGCACTATGAATATATTAAAATTGGCGAAGGTTGCAATCGTCGCTGTGCCTATTGTGCTATTCCATTGATTACCGGAAATTATAAGTCGCGCTCGATAGAGGCTATTGTGTCCGAGGTCGAGGGTTTTGTCAGCCAGGGAGTTCATGAATTTCAGCTGATCGCTCAAGACCTGACGGGCTATGGCCATGACCTTTATGGCCGTTATAATATCGCTGAGCTGGTAGAGCGTTTGGCCCAGCTGCCCGGTGTCGAATGGTTGCGTTTGCATTATGCTTATCCGACACATTTCCCTTACGATTTGTTGCCGGTCATGGCCAAGTATCCGAATGTATGTAAATATTTGGATATAGCCCTTCAACACGTGGCGGATGGTGTCCTGACGAGGATGTTGCGTCATGTCAGCCGGGAAGAAACCGAAAAACTGCTTGCCCGGATTCGTGAAGAGGTGCCGGGTATTCATCTCCGCACGACTTTGATGGTCGGTTTTCCAGGTGAAACCGATGAAGAATTTGCAGAATTGCTTGATTTTGTCAGGCAACAGCGTTTCGAACGTATGGGAGCTTTTGCCTATTCGGAAGAAGANGGAACTTATGCGGCTAANAACTACGCTGATGATGTTCCTNCNGAGATCAAGCAGCAGCGGCTCGATATACTGATGGCTGCACAGGAAGAAATATCATTGGCGGTGGGTGAACAGAAAGTGGGGCGGACCTTGCGTGTCATTATAGACCGTTTAGATGGCGATTATTATGTCGGCCGCACGGAATTCGATTCTCCAGAGATCGATCCTGAGGTTCTGATTCCGGCATCGGAAGGTACATTGGAAACAGGTTCTTTCTACAATGTAAAGATTCTTTCCGCCGAGCCTTATGAATTGATCGGCACGATTCTTTGACNGGCTTTTTTCAGAANAGGTGAAGGAAAAACTTCGATTTTAAANGCTGCTTTTTCTCGGATACATCGTATTTTTTACTATTCCGGCATCGTGATGTTTCAACTTTGTGCATTTTGGAGAGCCGGATTTAAATTAATCCTTATCTTTGTTCCGCATCTTTGTCAGTCAAAGGTGTATCATGAACACAGATAAGGAATAATTTTATATGAGGCGGCATTTCCGGATTTATTTTTGGGTAATGATATTTTTTGTGGTCCTGCTTAGTGTAAGAGGGGCCGAGAATACAACTTTTCGTTTCTCTCAGTTTACGACAGCAGAGGGTCTTCCGAACGGGATGGTGCGTCAGACCTTACAGGATGCGGAAGGTTTTATGTGGATTGCGACATTTTATGGCCTTTATCGCTATGACGGGTACGAGGTACGGCCTTTCAAGACCATAGAAGAAGTTCCGTCTGCGGCGTATAGCAATGATATCATCTGTCTGGCCGAAGATTCTGCCAGGAATCTGTGGATCGGAACCCAGAACGGTCTGCTGCGACTGGACCGGAATCGCAAACATGTGCGGCATTACCGACTGCCTGATGTCGACAAGCAACGTGTCAATAGTCTGTGTTTTTCCCGCACCGGACAATTGTACGTCGGTACTATCCGGCGACTGGCTCGTTTTGATTTCATAGGAGATAGTCTGATTGTGCTTTCTTCCGGAAAATTGGCAGAAGAGGTTCCGGAGGTGATGAATGTCCAAAGTATTTATGAAGATAAATGCGGAGATATANTGATCNGTACGTGGCNGCAGGGTTTATTCCGTTATTCGCCATTCACTAAAGNATTTGTGCGGCNACGGGCTTTTTCTTCCCGGGNAACGNTACTTGNTATTCTGGANGNTNGTAGGGGNGGCATGTGGATGGCGACCGATGGCAGCGGATTGCTGAAAGTAGAGACCTCTTCCGTTTATCGGCAATTGGAAATCGTGGAGCGTTATTTGACAACGCCTGAAAATCCGCCGGTTTCTTCCTCTCCGGTTCCTGTCGTCTCTTTAGCTGAGGATCCGGCTACTCATACTTTATGGATAGGGACTTTGGAGAATCTGCTATGCATGAATCTGGACAAGGAAGGAATATTTTCTGCACCGGAAGATGCATTATATGGTCCGGTTCCTTCTATCAGGGATATTTCAGACTTATCAATGAGCCGCAATGGCAGTTTGTGGNTTTNTACCGAGCGANGAAACGGTATTTTTATTATCGAGANGGCTCNCGNTTTGTTCTTTAGGAAGATGGATTTGCAAGGAAATGCCGTTGCAGCACCCGAACATGTGCAAAGTATATGTATCGATAGTGCCGGCGGGTGCTACGTCGCTGTTGGTAAAAATTTAGAATATTATAAAGATGGCGAGTATTCGGTGATCCGTCATTCTCAAAATATCCAGCATCTTTCTTCGAATCGTGCAGGCACTGAAATTTTTGTGCCTTTTGTCGGATGGGGAATTATCCGTGTTCGCGATGGTAGAAAAATCGCGACATATCGGCGTGAAACGGATGATTTTTTACCCAGTAACCATGTTTATGCTCTTCATGAAGATTACTGCGGAAATCAGTGGGTCGGAACGGACCGTGGTCTCGGTGTCCGTTATGCCGATGGGCGGGAGTTTAGATTATTTGGTCTCGACTCTTTACTTTCTACAGAGATCATTACGATCGCAGAAGATCGAAACGGGGCCCTGTGGTTGGCCACCACAGCCTTTGGTGTAATCAGAGTAACAGGAGGAGCGTTCTCCCAGGATTCTATCGTTTGTCGGCAATATTGTTTTANCGATGGCAGTTTACCCATAGGAATGCCCCTTTGTTTTTTCACCGGCACATCGGATGGTACTTTTTGGCTCGGCATGGATGGCGGGGGGCTTTGCCGGTACGATACCGTCGCCGACCGATTTTATTCCGTTCATTCCGATTATAATTTACCCGGTGATATGGCGGCTTGTATTGAGGCGGACGATTACGGCAATCTTTGGATAGGAACTAACGCCGGGCTTGTTCGTTTATCCCTTTCTTCCGAGGGAACACCGACTGGCTTGCGCGTATTCACTATCGCCGATGGTTTGATCGATAACTTTTTCTATCCGAATGCTTCCTGCCGCCATGATGGAATACTGTATTTCGGTTGTGGCAAAGGACTGATCTATTTTTCCCCTTCCGATATGATTTCGCAGTCTTCAGCCGCGCCATTGGTCTTTACCGATATCCAGATCGGCGAGACCAGTGCGGAGATATGCTTTGCCTCTCTTGAATTCCGTCGTCCGAAAATCATTCAATACGCTTACCGTCTTCATGGATACGATGACGGGTGGCGTCATGTCGATGCCGCCCATCGGAAAGCGGCATACTCGGATTTGCCGGCCGGTTCATACACCTTCGAACTCAAGGCCACGGATGAAAATGGAGTTTGGGGGCCACCGATACAGTTGGAATTGANCNTAANAGGAGCTTTCGGCCTATNGATAAAAGTTTTTGGACTGNTGCTTGTCATTGCTTTATCATTGGCAGCAGGTATTTTTCTTTTGATCCGACACAGACAGAAACGGGCTGCGGCTTTTGTCGGGAAAAATCTTTCTTTGGATATCGTGTTGCCGGTCGACGGATCGGCGGATGAAGATAAACGCTTCCTGCAGGCTGCTGCGGAATGTGTGAACCTCCATTTGTCTGACGCGGACTTCGATGTCAATCGTTTTGCAGAGGAGATGTCCATGAGCCGGAGCACTCTTTACAATCGCATGAAGGAATTGTCGGGCATGAATCCGCTTTCCTTTGTCCGGATCATGCGCCTCAAGGCCGCGGCCCGTATTCTGGAAGAGCAGCCGGATATTCGCATCGTGGAGTTGGCGGTTCGCGTAGGTTATAATGATCCGAAGTATTTCTCTTCATGCTTCAGAAAAGAATTTGGAAAAGGCCCGACAGAATATGCCCAGGATGCGGGAAAAGGTTGAAAAATTGCCACAAAGAGGTCGAAAAATCACTTTTCGACCTCTTTTGTGAATACTTTGCCGGAGCTCCTTACTCTATTGCCTACTTTTGTCCACGCAAAATAAAA
>WFLX010047227.1_pt1 | contig 14894 bp, 10 predicted proteins | sample 4967041 | NCBI WGS metagenome assembly WFLX01 (sample SAMN12857096, study PRJNA449069) | gut metagenome | isolation source: stool from male and female vole | host: Microtus ochrogaster | place: USA:Florida | collected 2017
TCATGCGGTGAATTGGGGAAATGTGCCGGATATGCCTTATGCCGACATTCTTTACGACTCAGACAGCTACAATGATGAGGAACATAGATTTCCCTCATCAGTCAATCGTGCCAAGCTCAACTTATTCCCCCTTACGACCGATAAAGCAAAATTGAATGAGATAATAGGCTACTCACTGGACATGTCTGACAAGCCCGGAACGATCGACGTATATCTGCCCCGCAACACACAAGGNATCAANCAAAACACAGATCCNTATCTAAAGAGCACGTANGCNACGGAGAATGCGCTCTTNCTGGAGATGGTAAGCTCTGACAAAGAAGAAACTCAACAAAATAAATTCAGGCGCGTAGAGTTTTTGCTGGGCGGCAATGATGTAAACAATTACAATATCATCCCGGGGAATTATTATGATATTGATTTTACTTTCAGTAATTTTCCTACAGATGATGGACCGGTCAATAAGCTTTACCGACGCTATGGCGAAGGNAATGCNTATATTGTCAATCCCAACGACACCCGCATCATCAACCGATTCCCGATAAGCCCTGTCAACAACTTTGCAACGGAGGTATATCCCGGTGCTCCTGAATTAGATAAAAAAGATTATCAATATTGGGAGGAGGCATATTTTAATATCTATTTACAGGAATTGAAAGAAGTAAACAATGATGTTACAGGAAAACTTACACAAGATCCTGCAACATGGAATTCACGTGAGGAATATTTTACACATACTACAGACGCATATCACCTACCGGTTTTAAATTTTGCCATTACTCCAAACACTGAATGGGTGGCAGAGGTAATATGGCAAGACCGCCCGGAGAGACTTATCAATTTCTGCGACTACGTAGGTTTGCTCACAAATAACGGCGACTATTATGAAAGCGCCGGTGCAATGTGGCTGCCCATTAAGATAGCAGATGTGAATAATTTTAAAAAAACATTTTTAGTAAAGGGAGGTACTAAAGATGAGTTAGATCCTAACGCATTTAAAGATCCTTATAACGATAGAAACCCCACCAGAAGTGAAATCTTCTTCAAGACCACCGGAGCGGAAGGAAACGTAATTGTGGGAATCCGCAAGAAAAGCGAGGATAGTAAGCCTGTGGAACAACGCGAATACCTCTGGAGCTGGCATCTGTGGATTACAAATTATAATCCTGCCGAACTCGGACAGTCTACCATGGACCGCAATATCGGAGCTATGAAACCCACCGACCCGGGATTTTACTATCAGTGGAATAGAAAAGACCCGTTCCCGCATTGGAAAGCTAAAGTTTTTGACATCAATGGCAAAGAACTGACAAATCTCAGACATAAACTCCCATCCGGAGAATCAGCCAGCATGCTCTGTTATCAACACGCAGGCAAACCTTCTACTAAAGAAATTAAGGCAACACAAACAAATGGCGTTAAATGGCCTTACAAGATGTTTTATCATATAGGCGCTACAACTGCTACGACTTTGGCAAACAAGAATTATATAGGGCAGACAGTTGGTAGAACTGGGACTTGGACTGTCCCCGCGTCTNAAGATAATTGGACACCTCAGGATCCATCTCCCCAAGGATGGGTATTGCCACCGGATGAAAAGCAGCCCGAGACACCCCCGGGAGCATGGNCTTTGATTTCCNCCTGGGCAGGCTTGGATATACCTAAAGGAGGATTACGGGCAGACCCATACAGGTGGNCTAATACNGNTGANTTNTATNGTGANAAGAGTGCTNTCNTTTGGGTAATCACCCCCGGTAANTTGNGTGCTAATTCGGGTGCAAATATNACAACCAATACGGNTCCNTATTACTCTGAAGGCACGAAAAGTATGGTTGACGCTCTCCCCGTCCGCTGCAAAAAAAGATAATAAAGGGAATCCTGCAACTCGCCGGGCTGTCGTCTGAAGAAAATAACATAGAGTCATGAGCATGAGCGATGAAATTATTTCGGGATTTAACTGTGATGACAGTCAAATCCCGTTTGCCATTGACTTCAACTTAGCCAAACCCCTTGCATGGAAAGGGTCGACATGCGACACATTCGAATGTAGAATCCAGTATCGCCATCTTTTCGTCAAGCGTTTGAAATCAGAATATCGCGACAACCCTCTTTATCGGGCAGCTTTTGAAAAGGAATATGAGCTCGGTGTCACCCTTGAACATTCCTCCCTCCCCCGCTATATAGGTTTCGGAGGGGATTACATCGCAATGGATTTCATCGAGGGTGAGACCCTTGCGAATCTTATGAGGCGAAATGACCGGCGATTGAAAAACAATAGATTTGCAGGGCGCTTGCTCAAAGAATTGATTGACGTGACGGAATATCTGCACTATCGCCGGGTGGTGCATTGCGACATCAAGCCGGATAATATTATCATCTCCCCATATCCCGACCGCCCTCTCACACTCATAGATTTAGATAAAGCATATACCCCCTGGCTCCAAACTACTCATGGAGATACACAAAAATATGGTTGCGATGATTGCGAGGACGGCAACATTGATTTCAAAGGAATCGGGTTGATTGCCAAGCAGCTCGGCATTGAGAGAGTGGCAAGAATATCCTCAAAAACAAATGTATCCGCAGATTCGCTAAAAACAGCCCTTAACGCCGACCTTAACCATGGAAATAACTTTAAGAAATTGTGGTGGCTGGCTGCCGCAATCGCTGTGACGGCTTCAGCGGTTGCCATATTCCTGAATTCCACACGGGAAAATATGGTTGCCGGACATGAGATTATTTCTGCCGACACCATCATACCTGAAACCTCTGACACTTCCGTAATTACAGAAACCGACAAAACCTTTATTGAAGTCCAGACTCCTCAGCCGGCATCCCCAAACCGGGGCGAGATTGACAAGGCTTGGATTGCAGCTCTCATAGCTGAAAAATCGAATCTCATGGCTGATTACAGGCAGGAACTATTCTCAATCCTGAATAATGACACCATTGAAATTAGAAGCAAACATGATGCCATATATAATTATACACATTCTTCAGGACAAGCAATGTCAGCAATAATAAGTTCAGCTGTCAATCGATATTCAGGCATACNGGAACCTGNTGTACAGAATATGGTCAGGAAACATCCTGACTGGATAAGGTTAATNGAAGAATGTATGGCAACGGATGCCGANANAAACGAATGGAAGATTAANNTATCTCGACACTGACCAGTCCCCTCTGTTTGGCNNNTTGATATGACCCTAAATGNTTCCCTTCCCGCTCCACATCGGTTATCAATAGCTTGAAACCGACATAAAAACCGGCTATTATCAGTCTGTCGCCTTTAAGCAGTTTGCTGCCGTGCGATTCCGTTACTTCATATATGTTATCACCTAAATAACACAGAATCAATTGACGGTCGGGATGATAAGTCAGTTTAATCGCCTCCCCCGGCTCAAGGTCGATTGAATCAATGCTCTCCACCTGACGGAAATCGGAGAAGTCTGTATCCTCTCCAAAATCCCTGGAAAGAAGTTCATAATCAGGATAACCGAGATATCGAGCGATAATATCAAGAGATGAAGTGCGCGCGTTAACAGTCCCCCCTACAAACCCGAGCATACGCTTCAGTGTCGTTGTGCCTAAGGAATGCCCGGTCGCTTCTTGAATGGCCATCGCCAAAGCCTCACATTGCTGAGGATACTGCAGCGGAGTGCCGAACCTCTCTTGCAACAACCCTATGATTCTTTCACTCAACATATCTATCGGTTGATTTTTTGATTATAATTTAGTATTGAAAATTATAGCGGATATATAGTAACCGCAAATATAAGCAATATCTTTCAAACACTCATAACCCCTTCCATCCACTCCGTTCAAAAAAAGTTTCTGAACGGAGTGAACGCCATATTATGTTAGAATTGCGAGAATAAATGCAGACATTTGCATAGACATTGATTCATTTAATAGAATCAAAAACTAAGAATATACATATGAAAGAAAGGTTTAATCTCATTAAGGCGTCTAATATTTTGTCCGTTTATGCTTTTTGTTTATATTTGCTATTGGATTCTACTGACGAATCCAACTATCATAGATATACAAGAAGCGTTTTTGCTTTGCCCTTCACACCGGAATCGCCAAATTCACAATCTCGAAGGGATGAGCAGTCAAAAAGACGTTCCTTGTCTTGTAGCGTAATGTCCATTCACACCAAGAACGTGAATCCTGACATATCGTACGAGACGTGGATGTGGACTGTTTGTTTTGAGATTAGGCGTTTGGCGATGCCCGGTGTGAGACAAACAAATCAGCGTTCCACGTCTTCCTTTTTTATTGTATATCCCCGGCCATGAAGGAACGCTTGTGACCAACCGAAGAAAAAATGATTCATGTAGGCTTGCTCATAAAGGAAGTGTTTGACAGACAACCTAAGGCACATACTGTTGTCTGGTTGGCAAAGCAGCTAAACTGCAACCGCAGTAATATCTACAATATATTCAGCAGACCTACACTCGACTCTGAATTGATTATGCGCCTGAGCAAGATTCTCAACCATGACTTCTTCGCAGACCTTTCCAAAGAATTACAGAATCAAAAACTTAAAGGAATTTGATGTCTTAAAAAATAAGACATTTAGTATAATTTTTTACTACAAAAATATACATTACAAATAAACCTAAAAGATTAGTTTTGCATAACACTTCTAACCTCCAAAACGGATTTTGTCCCAATTCTTTAGGTATCAAAGAAATAGAAAACCGCTTAATCATATAATCATTATAATAATATAAACTAACTTTATGAAAATCAAAACATTACTACTGCCAATCCTTATTGGATGTTTAGTTTTCCCAGGAATCATCCGGGCAAAATCAGAACCCGATATAATGGAGTTGCATTGTAAGGAACTGAAACCCATCACGGGTTTTCAAATCACAAAAGCGGATTTTGACCAAAAGCTATCAGCCCTCAGAACAAAGATGAATGCAAAAGAGCCTTCCAATGTCCGTAAAGAATCTGGTTCTTACATGCAAAAGTTTGAAATGCAAAATTTAAATCTTTCTAATGCACAACAGGTAGAAGATGTATCTTGGAATGATGGATACATTAAACTCCAGTTTTTAACAGGAAATGGAAGGAATGTTCCCACCTATTATGACCTCGGAAAGGGAGTAAGACTCTATAATGGAAATCAACTTTCCATAACTTCCATGATTAAGGATATTAGTATCTTATCAGTGGGATTTGCATTTGATGAGGGATATTCATGGACAACTTCTCCTACTCTAAATTCCGGAGGAGAATACGAGGTGTCTAATAATAGGCTGTTATGTGATAAAACAACCCCTTCTGTCCTAATTACCACAAATTCTACCGTTCGAATTCAAAGTATATTAGTAATATATACTATTGGCAACAACTCCGGTGATGAATATAACGATTTGGTTTATTTAGGAAATGGCACTTTTAAGGATCCTAACTTTTTAGGGCTTCGAAATTGGGAAACTGATGTTTTTTCTTATTCGTCAGTTGAAGATACCGGGAATCTTCAATTCGACAGGTCTCTTTTTTTTGTTAATCCTTATGGTTGTGCAAATTCTCCATTTTCATATTTAGTGGGTTCTTGCCCTGAAGGATGTAGTCAGGATTTATATGTGTTTCCGATTAAAAATCACAAGGTAAAAGGTAAAACACCTCTGTTGATTGATATGTTATATTCAGGTATCTCCTATGAATCTATGATGGGGGTAGGCGACTTCGCAATGATATCTTATCCAATATTTCAAATGTTATTTGGAGATCCAATAACAGGAGATAAAATTGGAACATTCCCGACAGAATGGGAAAAATATCCTGTAATGGATAAAGGTGTTATATATTGTCCGCCCAGAACAATGATTGCAATTCAATTCTCTTCTGAAGGTGAGAGTATAAGTGTCGCATTTTTTGAGGATTTACTTAATCTTGCTGCTATACCCGGGAGTGACATATCACAAGAATATATCGAAAGTGACATCATTTACGTCGGCGGTCCGAAAGAAACCCTTCGTGACAAGTTTAGCGAGGTTAAGGAATACAAAAGAAATTCTAACGGGTCTTTCTCTTTCAATATCTCCAATCTTGAAGGACTGACGATTTCCACTTCTTGCACCAACTATGATGATTTCGTCAACAACATGATTTCTTGTAATGCTGTATACGGTTCAAGATTAGGCTCCGAATTATCTTTGTTAAATATTTCAAACACTATCTGGATGCCTTGGAAAGGAACATATAAAGTAGATATTTCGGGAGACCTATCTACAGTAAAGTTTACTACGTCTACCCCTCGCCCAAGCTCTGTGTCACTTTATCTTAAGGGCGCATTCAACAATTGGAAAGATGAGACAAAATACAAATTCTCACGAACATCTTCCGGTGTCTATACTCTGACGCTACCTCAAAATGTTTCGGGACAATGGAAAATAGGCGACCCAAACATGATATATAATTATGGTTACAACGGTGCACCAAATACTTCAAATATGTACGAGATGGAATATGCGGGAAGGGATTGTACATTACCATTGAATAAGGGGGATAAACTGACCATTCGCATAGATGAGGATATTTATACTGAAAATCCTTCACTAATCATTGAGAAATACAGTGAGCCGGTTGAAGAGCAACCGGAAGAGCCGGAATCAGAGACTTTCACAGTCAATGGTATAACCTACATTACATATCCGGCTACGAATGTTTTCGCTGTAGTGGACGGCCACAATGCTAAAGGGAATGTAGTCCTTCTTGAATCAAAGGAGCTCAAAGGCAAGACTTTTAAACTATCAGCCGTTAATGCCAACGCCTTCAAGTCAAACTTGGAAATTACCTCTGTCAAAATGCCCGAATCAGTGAAGACTATAGGTGACTACGCTTTCAGCGGATGTGATAACCTACAGGAAGTGGAATTTTCATCATCTCTCCAGGTAATCGGAGATTATGCATTTGAGAAGTGCACTTACCTATCTGAGATAAAGCTACCTTCAAGTGTTACACAAATCGGAATGGGCGTTTTCTCCGGTTGTACTGATTTGACATCTCTTGATTTCGGAAATAGTAAAATCATTTCCATACCGGTATCATTTGTAAATGGATGCGAACGTCTCGTTGAGGTTTCAATTCCCAATACCGTAAATACTATCGGATTAGGCGCGTTTGCCAATACAGGTCTTACAACCATTGGTAATTCTCAATATATCACTTCAATCGAAGACAACGCATNCTCAGGGAGTAACCTTAAANATTTTNAATNCGGTAAAAATCTTACCAAGATAGGTTCAGCTGCTTTTGCCAATACGTCTTTAAGTAGAGTTACCATACCGAATACAATTAAGACTCTTAATGCAGAGACCTTCAAAAACTGTAGTGCGTTAGCAGAAATAATTCTTCCTTCATCCATTGCCAATATCGGAGAGTCTGCATTTGAGAATTGCACCAGTCTTCATTCAATAACTATTCCTCATTCAGTTACCTCTATTGGCACAAACGCTTTCCTCAACTCCGGGATCGTATCAATAGTCATTCCTGACGCTGTGACAGAACTTGGTGAAGGGTCACTATCATCTTCTTCTTTGAAGTCAATAACGTTGGGCACAGGCATAACATCACTCGCTTCCCAACCAATAAGCACTACCGGAATGANTAAANTCTCATNCNCNGTTCNNCCTCTTCTGANCAGCNAACGTCTGGGATGCAATCCAGCTGTCGTAATTGTGCCAAAAGGCTCGGGAGAGACTTACAAAAAAACTAACCGCTGGAAAGATTATAATATAATTGAGGAGAATGGTGAAAAGGCGATTGTTTACCTCACTTCTCCGGGAACTTTAGCACAAGAAATACGCATGCAGACTGGTAAGATGCCTGCTCAGATTACCAACATTACTATTGACGGAGAACTGAATGCTACAGACTTCGCTGTCATACGAAGCAACATGACAGCATGCTATGATCTCAATCTTTCAAGGATTACAAACACTGAAATACCTGCCAATGCTTTCGAAAATAAAATCATCCTCACAAATCTTACACTTTCTCCCAAAATCACTAGGATCGGTCAAAGGGCATTTGCCAACTGTTCATTGCTCTCCGTATCTTCTTTCCCGGAACAACTTAAGGTTATTGAAGATGAGGCTTTCTATAATTGTGCTACACTAACTGAAAGTCTGAAGGTATCCAATTGTGAGAGTATCGGAACTAATGCATTTGCAAATTGCTATGGTATTCAAGACATCAATTTGTCACTTACTAAACTATCCGAATTATCAGACAGTCTATTCGAAAACGTCCAAAGCCTACATTCAATCAAGCTGCCATCCAGTCTGTCTTCAATAGGACGCAATGCATTCCGCAATACAGGTATATATGACATTACCCTCCCTTCCAATATCAAAGTTATAGAAAGTTCCGCATTTGAAAATTGTGCCCTCCTTTCGGGCATTGAGATTCCCGATGGCGTGGAAAAGATTGGAGAAAGAGCCTTTGCCGGTACAGGTTTAGCTATGATTGATTTTCCGGAATCATTGACTACCCTCAGTGATGAAGTATTGGCGGAGTGTCCGGACCTAATGGTGGTCAATCTCTCCTCAACATTAAAGGAGCTTGGTAATCGTGCTCTTGCAAGCCGAAACATCTCAGCCATTAGTTCACCATCTTCCGAACCTGCCATTACAGGGATAAATCCGTTTGATAAAGTCAACAACTACTCTTGTGGATTGTCAATTCCGGGACGTTCATTTACTGCATATATTAATGCCGAATATTGGGGTAGTTTTGTCGGAATACGTAATAATATTGATGTCAGTATCTCTGGTAATATAGAGGTAAGTTACATGGATGAGGAGGATTATCAATATATTATCTCTGATAAGGCTGCCCTGTCTCCGGCACGAGCTAAGGCACTGCAAACGCTTAAATCCAATCGAGGAGTCTCGGAGAATAAAGGATATGGTCGACTCTTCAATGGAGCTCGATTATATAGAGGAGAAAAGAGCCGGACTCGATACTTCTTTGATAAGCCTGCAAATTCCCGCACTTTCAAGGTATTATATAACGACGTAGATGTTACAGACCAGATAGACAAGACCAATATGAGCTATCTCGCTCCTGAATTCACCTATGATTCAAGTTTGGTAGTAATCGGCGACCAAGATGGCGTAGAAACCATCGTTGATAACATCTTTACTGACAGTAGAATATATAACGTCCACGGTATTTGCGTGGGTAAGTCCATTGAGAATCTTCCTGCTGGCATCTATATCCGCAATGGTAAAAAGATTGTTGTTTCCCGCTAAGTCAAACTTCAGGATACTTTAATAATTAGTTAAATATGATGAAGAAAAGAAGCTGCCTTACTATCAAAGTATGGCAGCTTCTTATTTTTATCTTCCAACGGCTATCCCCTTATGATGGTGAAAGCCATATATCCTCCGTAAAGCAGACATAAGATGACCCCGAACACCCTGCCTATCCTATGCGTTCTGATCAATGCAGGGAACAGCCATAACACCGCCGAAGCGCATACAAGGGTGAAGAAATCAACAAATCCTATCGAATCTCCGTCAAGCGGAATGACGAGTGAACTCAAGCCGATATTCAGCAATGCGTTGATGATGCATGAGCCGACGATATTTCCGAAAGCAAGGCCACTTGCGTTTTTTACAGTGGCTGTNACNGAAGTGACAAGATCAGGCAAAGCATTGCCTATTGCCACGATGGTTATCGCAACCATAGCCTGACTCATGCCTATCTTAAGTGCCAGTCCGCTCGCACCGTCCACCACCCAGTTACCTCCGACTACCAATGCTCCCAATCCTGCTATAATCAGAACCCAGGAAAACCAATGCTTACTTCTCAAACTCTTCATTTTCATATTTACNGCCATCAGTTCCCCCTTTAAGCGGTGGGAAGAAGCAATACCTCCGTTTGAATCAAGAGATGCAGCCGAAGATGAGATATCGGAATCCGGGACGCTATCCATCTCCTCAGCGGTCTTCGGATTGCTTTTTGAAGAAAGAATCATGAACCAGAGATAGAATATAAAAATCACGAGCAGCATAATTCCTGATGAACGGTTAATAATATTGTGATGTGTCAAGTCGAAAATAATTGTATCTCCGGCTACCCACAACGCTGCGGAGGCAATGAAAAGAATCGGAAGGTCCTGACTGCGCATTATGCCGCTTATTTTAATCGGGCGGATGAGTGCCATAACTCCTACCACAAGCAACAAGTCAAAGATATTTGAACCGATGACCTCTCCAAGAGCCATAGCCGGCTTATGCTGAAGTGCGGATTCGAAGCAGACGACTATATCGGGCATCGTGCTTCCGATAGCCACGACTGTGAGACCGATAATCAGGTTAGAGACATTGAATCGTCTTGCAACTGCCACTGCCCCGTCTGTGACATAATTCGCTCCGACCACCAACAGTGTCAGCCCCAAGATAAGAAAAAATATGTCGTGAATCATAAGACTATAGTTTAAATAGTGTTTAAACTAAAAACGCAGAATGCACCCTCCATGTTTTNCCCCCAATTAAAAATAACCTCCCCGTCCCCCAAAATAAACTTCAGGGATTTTATAAATCNCTAAAGGATAGCATNNTTTTCTATCTCAAGGGGCGAANCAATGCTGAAACCCTAAAAAATACTCTCACAATCCAATAAAGACATCATACACACAGGCATTTACTTTTTTACCACTCACCAATAGAACAAAATTATATAATTGTAATTCCAAGAAAGAGAATTATAATAAATAAATAGAGGTTCTTCGGAATTGTCCGAGGAACCTCTACTCTTCTTAGTGTCGGTCGCGAATCTTATTATATGCAACCAAGCAGTATCATAAACTTCTTACTTCCTTACATAAGTGCCATATCCATCAATGTCAATGTAGTCTTTTCCTAACCATTCAACACTACAACTTTCCGGCTCCCAGTGTTTGAAGTTAAGATCCAGTGTTTTTGACTTGGAATTGTAATGATATGTGAAATCATCCGACTGGTCGTAATCATAGAAATATGTGCCTGTTCCGTCACTTTTGAAGATAAAGTAATCAGAATAATCGGTCTCACCTTCATAGCTGAAATACCATTTTCCCACCAACTCACTGGAAGTTGTTGTGGCTTCATTCTGATTTGTGTTGTCTTTAGGATCATCGTCTTTACTACATGACGTGAAAGTGGTGGCAGTCATGATCATCATCATAAATAGCAAGATGCATTTTGAGGAACAGAATCTTTTTAAATCTTTCATTTTTACTGTCTAATTGGTCTTACAGCCCTATCGACCGGTTTATTCAACAGAAACGTGGACTGAATCTGCCACATCTGCGAAAGACGGTCCTGAGAAAACCTGAAATGCAAAGATATGAAAACAGCAGCCCACGCCAAAACGTGAGAACCGTCTTGTTACCTTCTTGCATTCATTGAAAATTTCTCAGGTTTTCTTTCGCAAGATAAGCAAAACGCTCCTTTAATTATTTATCTGTAGTGTCATCCGGATTGACACCGCAAATATAATACTTTTTATTGAAAAGGAATGTAAGAAATAAAAAATTTTCATTATTATCAATTATTTAATACCTGCCACCCAATATATAAAAATGCTTCTTATAAACAACACTTTTGTCTTAAAATGCTCTTTACAGAGACCATTTTATTGATTATTCTTATTAATCGGGTAGAATTAAGACACGAAAAAACCACCCTTTTTCAAGAGTGGCTTTTCTTTAATTCACTGATATCCTAAAGAATATCTATAAGNTTCTGTTTCTGTTTTTGTATTGACNGNNGGTCGTTTTGCCTTCGNCAACGNATTNCTGACAGGCTTTCATCTCGCTTNNCTCAACAAAGCCGTCNGACATCTGCTAAACGCCGACTCGCGATATTGAAGCTTTCTGTTTCAATATTCATCTTCGTTGAAGAAGAAGTCGTCTTTGGAGGGATAATCGGGCCAGATGTCCTCGATTGACTCGTAAGTCTCTCCTTCATCTTCCATCTCCTGAAGATTTTCAAGCACTTCAAGAGGAGCTCCGCTACGTTGTGCATAGTCTATCAATTCATCCTTTGTTGCAGGCCATGGTGCATCCTCAAGTTTTGATGCTAATTCTAATGTCCAATACATATTCCTAAATTTTTATATTTTACAATTTATAATTTTTAAACGTACTTTTCTATATTTTATTCTTTTCAATCCTCTGTTGCTATATCTTTTGCCACGTTATCTCCTTCACATGCGAGAGATGATTCAGATGGCGTGCCAAAATAAACAGATAATCAGATAATCTATTGAAATATCTAATTACGAGCGGATCTACTTCCTCTGTCTCCGCCAAATGAATTATACGCCTTTCGGAACGCCGGCAAACTGTCCGCGCAACGTGGGCATGAGCAGCACTCATGCATCCGCCGGGCAATATGAATTCTCGCAATTCCGGAGTTTGCGAATCTAATGTGTCTATCCATCCCTCCACAGCATTGCAACTTTCTTCCAATGCAGCCACCGGGGGCAATCCGCTTCCGCCGGGCTTAGATGCCAAATAGCCACCGACCTCAAAAAGCATATTCTGAACAGTATGCAACTGTCCGACAACATAGTCAGGCAAATCTTGACACGCTGCCAAGACCCCTAAAAATGCACTGAACTCATCTACAGTGCCGTATGCATCAAGGCGAAGCGAAGACTTCAAAATTCGTTCTCCACCTACGAGGGAGGTGGAACCTGAATCCCCGCCACCCGTGTATAATCGACTTTTTTTCATACGTTTTATTATTCTATTCGCTTTTTTAACGCTTGGGAACAAATATTGTTGCAAGAAATATTATTTTTTTAGTAAATTTGTATTATTATGAGTGAAACTCCCTATATCGTATCAGCCAGAAAATATCGCCCGGCAAATTTTAAAAGTGTAGTGGGGCAGAAGAATCTTACTGCTACATTAAAAAATGCCATTGACTCAAAAAGACTTGCCCAGGCATATCTTTTTTGCGGTCCGCGAGGCGTAGGCAAAACATCATGCGCAAGAATNTTTGCTAAGNCANTTNANTGCTTGNATNCGNCTCCGGATGGAGNAGCATGCNGNGNNTGTGATNCNTGTAANGCAATAGATACCGNCANTTNTTTNAACANTNNTGNANNTGATGCAGCCTCCAATAATTCAGTTGATAATATACGCGCTCTTACTGAGCAAGTAAATATTCCTCCCACAATCGGCAAATATCGAATTTTCATCATCGACGAGGTGCACATGCTTTCTTCACAAGCTTTCAATGCTTTCCTTAAAACTCTCGAAGAACCCCCGTCGTATGTTATCTTTATTCTTGCCACAACTGAAAAGCATAAGGTTATCCCTACCATTCTGTCTCGTTGCCAAATCTATGATTTCAAGCGTATCACAATCCAGGATATGGTGGAACACCTTCAATATGTTGCATCATCGGAAGGAATCTCTACAGATGTTCCCGCTCTTAACGTAATTGCGAAAAAGGCTGACGGAGCAATGCGCGATGCCCTATCCATATTCGATCAAGTTGCCGCTTCTTCCAACGGAAATATCACCTACGAATCCACCATCGCATCATTAAACGTATTGGACTATGAATTCTATTTTCGATTGGTAGAGGCTTTCCGTGCCGGAGACATCCCCGCGGCTCTCATGATATTCAAAGAGATTAGGGATTGCGGATTTGATTCATTATTTTTTATCAACGGACTGGCTAATCATGTCAGAGATTTGATGGTAGCTTACTCCCCTCAAACAGCTTCACTTCTTGAAGTGGCAGACGACGTAGCCAGAAGATATTCCGAGCAAGCGAAATCCTTACCGATAGATTGGCACTACGCAGCCATGAAATTGCTGAACGATTGCGATTATAAATTTCGCACTGCTACCAACAAGCAATTCTTGATTGAATTGACACTAATCAAACTCTGTCAGCTACTAAATCCTCGAACGCCCCCTTTTGACCGTGTGGACAACGATGAAATTCCTCTTCGCGACCCCGTTGTGCCACAAAACTCTGCATACTCCATTTCTTCAGCTGTGCATCCTGAGGTCGCGAACAAAAAATCGGAAAACTCAATAGGTAGTGCGTCAGATTCTCCTTCTCCGAAAACTGAACCGTCAAAAGATTCATCGGAAGAGACAATTAAGCAGGTTGTCAACAATGCGGCAGACAATCATANTTNTAATGTTGCCAGAAGANGAGGTANAAATTCAAAAAGANCGGAAACTTTTCNANTNAANAATGAAGACTCATCAGCTGCATTGGGAGAGAAACCGGTTGAAAGAGAAAATGTAACCTTGGAGGCTTTTATGACTCAATGGAATCAATATGCTTCCGATAATACTGACAAACATATTCTCATTTCGTCAATGCGCTCCGCAAAGCCGGAGCATATAGAAGCCGAAACTTTCCGCATTGTTGTAGAACACCCGGCTTTGAAACAGGCATTTGAAAGCGATATGCGGGATTTGCTCTCCTATCTGAGAAAACATTTACACAACGATTTTTTGACCATCCAGATTAACTTAGATAGTACAAAAGAGATTCTGAAACCTCTTCCTCCCCAAGAAATGTTGAAAGAGATGATTTCTCGCAATCAGGAACTGGCAGACCTCTTAACATCAATTGATGCTGAAATTATATAATAAATAAGGCTCCCGAAATTCAGGAGCCTTATTTATATATGGGAGAATGTTATTAATCCTCGTTTAGATTAACACGTTTGAAGCTTACAACTGCAAGACCCTTTTGAGTTTGGTCAAGGAACTTGCCAACTGTAAGAGTAGCATCGCGGGTGTATTCCTGTTCCATAAGGCAATTTTCCTTATAGTATTTGTTGATACGACCGTTCACGATGTTGTCAATCATCTGCTGAGGAAGATTAGCTGCTTTCTGCTC
>WFLX010065067.1_pt1 | contig 14889 bp, 12 predicted proteins | sample 4967041 | NCBI WGS metagenome assembly WFLX01 (sample SAMN12857096, study PRJNA449069) | gut metagenome | isolation source: stool from male and female vole | host: Microtus ochrogaster | place: USA:Florida | collected 2017
AGCGTGGTCATGGGACACTTTACCCACGCGCCCAAGGGCAGGCTCAGGAAGCCGATGAGAAGCCCCGCCAGAAGCGTGGCGGTGGCGATGTCGAAACCCGCCGCCTGCATCAGCACGTAGCGCAAGGCATAGCCCAAGGCCGCCAGAATGGCGATAGGGGGGAACGCCTTGACGGAGGGAGATGAGACCGCCCCGAAACCGCAGGCCGCCACCGCCGCGAACAGGCCCCGCACCAGCGTCTCGGTCAAAAGGTTTCCGCCGGCGGCCACCTCGCCGCCGAAAAGCAGCCCTTTCTCAAAAATCACCATCGACACCGAAAGTCCCACCGCCAGACAGACCACAATCAGAAAAGCCCGCATGATACGCGCGAAACCTATCAGCGTATGCCCTTCGATAAGGTCGATGACACCCGTAATCATAGGCACGCCCGGAATCATGAAAAGCACGCTGGCCGCCACCGCCACCTCGGCCGTGGCACCCGGCACGAACACGGCCAACGAAGCCAAGGCCGACGAAACGAACGACACCGCCGCCACGGCGATGAAGTGATCCATCCCCCTCTTTTTGAGAAAGTGCAAGATATTATAACCCAACCAAGTGGCACCGAAAACAATAGGCATCGAAAGGAAATTTCCACCCAGCAGATAGCAGAAACAGGCATTGGCCAACGCCACCACCAGCGCCACACCCCAACTCCGCAGACGGGGACGGGAGATGATTTCCCTGTATTCGCGCTCCACGTCCTCGAGCCTCATGCCGGGGTTGTCGTAGACTTTCCAACTGAGCGCGCTCAGTTCGGAATTGAGGTGAAAGCTCACGGGCACCTCGGGAATGCGCACCACCTCGGTATACATCTCGTTCTCGTCCTTGTCGCTGAGGGTAAGGATGATGCTGGTGGCGAACACCGACATATTGACGTTGAGGCCGTAGCCGGACGCGATACGACGGGTGTTGCGAATCACGCGCGAGCAATGCACGCCGCTGCCCAACAGCATGGAAGCGTAGTCGGCTATAAAGCGGGTGAGGTCTTTGAGTTGTTGCGAATCCTGCATATTATTTCGTCGCCTTTAACAGTGCTGTCATTTCTTCTGCCTTGTCTATCACACGCCACGCGCCCGCCTCCTCCANNTCCCTGCGCCCGCGGAACCCCCAGCTCACGCCCAGACAACGCAAACCCGCGTTGGAGGCCGTCATCACATCCACATCCGAATCGCCCACAAAAAGCGTCTCTCCGGGCTCCACCCCCACCTGCCTGCAAAAATCGTAGACCCCGTCGGGCTCGGGCTTGAGCGGCCTGCCCTCCTGCCCGCCCCGCACNAAATCGAAACGCCATGCCCCGAACAGCCCCTCGATAATCTTGCNGGCGATGGCGTGCGGTTTGTTGGTGAGCACGGCCTTGTAGACACCGGTCTCGGTAAGATAGTCCAAAACCTTGTCGATGCCCGCGTAAAGACGGGTCCTGACCATGCAGTTGCGCCCGTAGTCTTCCAAAATCAAAGCATGGCAGCGGTCTATCTCTTCGTCGGTACGCGAGGNCTCGGGCAAAGCCTGTTCGGTGAGCGCGCGCAGACCGTGTCCCATAAAGATGCCGTACTGTTCCACCGGCCATGCGGCATAGCCCCGCCCGCTCAGCACGCGGTTGGTGGCCAAAGCCAAATCTTCCTTGGAGTCGATGAGGGTGCCGTCGAGATCGAAAATCACGGCCTTGAATCTGTTCACGCGCCTTTCATCCCTCCTCCGATGTCTTCCAGCCGAACCAGCTTGCTGGCAATGGCATATACGGTCAAACCCGCCGACGAATGGATGTTGAGCTTGGAGGCGATGTTGCGCCGGTGCGTCACCACCGTGTGCTGCGAAAGAAAAAGTTTGTCGGCTATCTGTTTGTTGGTAAATCCTTTCACCACATACGTAACGATTTCTTTCTCGCGTTGGGAAAGCGTTTTTTCTTCTTCCGACTCTTTGGGCGAAAGGGCCTCCATCTTGTCGCGGATCTGCTCGAAACTGTCGTAAACGCTTATCTGCGCATCGTATTCCGCGGTGGCCGAAAGGGAGGAAAGGTCGGTGAGGAAAGCCACGCAGAGCAGGTCGGGGCGGTCTGCGGCCGCCTTTATTTTTGACGGCGTTTCACCGCCCGCCCATAAGGGGTTGAGCAATAAAACGTCGGGCCGTTCCCTATCAATCTGTTCCCTGAGGCGCAAGACATCCTGCGTGCGCGTTACCTGTATGCCGGCCCGTATCTGCCCCAGCATCGCCACCAGCCCCGCGTAAAGCAGGTCGGAGGTCTCCACGACCATGCATTTGAGAAACCGTTTCATCGCGCCTGTCTTTCGAGTTGTTCGATAAGGGGAACCAGCAGGGCGTCTTCCACCTCGTTGTGTTCGCGCAGGTCTTGGGCGCAGGTGAAGATGTCGAAAAGCACGGCGTTGAACGCATGGCTCGTGGCCCCTTTGTAGTATTTAATCAGAATGTCGCGCAACTCGTTGAGACGGCTCTCTATCTGGTCGTGACGCTTGCTGAAAACCGAAATCTGATAGTTGTCGGCCTTTCCCTGCAACAGATTGCGCACGTGCGGAAACACGTTCTTTTCTTCGTAGGCCATGTGTTTCTTGACCTCGGCGATATATTCGTCGAAAAACCGCAGCACCACCACCGACACATCGGAGCGTTCCTTGTCGTCCATAGCTTCCTTGAGCCTTTCCTTGATGATAGGGAAACGGTATTGCAGGAAATATTCGTGCGCGTTGTGGAGATATTCGGCAATGGCCTCGGGCTTGAGCTTGCCGGCGGGCAGGTTCCTGGACGNCCCGTCTTGCAGGTTGAGGTTCACCACCGCCAGAAAAGTATTGGCATCCACCCCGTTCTGTCTGCAAACCTCGTCGATGGTGCTCTCGCCGAACCCCATAGGTATGCCGAAACGGCTCAATACAAAGAGCATATTGATGTTCTCGGACACCAGGCAAGCCATGCAATCCTTGCCGGAATATGTTTTTTTTGCCGTCATCGAAAATGGTTTTATCTTTGCCTTATAGGGATTTTTGCTCCCTGCAACTGCAAAATTAGAATTTTATGCGAAAGAAAAGAATTCAGGATTTGCTGGAATGCCTCGACACGTGGGCGCCGTTCTGCACGCAGGAAAGCTACGACAACGCGGGGCTTGTGCTGGGGGACGAAGGTTTGCTTGTGGATAAGGTCTTGGTTTGCTTCGACCTCACGCCCGACATCGTGTCGGAGGCCATCGCCGAGGGCGCGCAGGCCATCGTCATGCATCACCCCCCTATCTTTCATGGAATTAAGAAAATAGACACTTCCTCGAAGTTCGGCGCCATGCTCAAACTCTCGATGGAGAACAATATCGCGTGGATTGCGCTCCACACCAACCTCGACAACGCCTGGAACGGCGTGAACTCGTATCTGCGCGAGGCCTTGAAGTTGCAGGACGCCGAGGTGCTGGTGCCTGTGCCGGGAGCGTCCCAGCCCCATACGGGAGCGGGGGTGATAGGAAACCTGCCCGTGGCCGTGAAGCCGGAGGTGTTGATGGACAAGCTCAAGAAACTGACGGGCGCCGTGTGCATCCGTCATTCGGAGATAAGGCACAAGATAAGGCGGGTGGCCTTGTGCGGGGGCAGCGGTTCTTCGTTTATCGGGGAGGCCCGCCGCAAGGGAGCCGAGGTGTATGTGACGGGCGACCTCAAATATCACGACTTTGCGGACGCCACTTTCGACATGGGACTGATGGATATAGGCCACTACGAGAGCGAGCACTTTGCCGTTGAGCTTATCTGCGCGTATATTAGGAAAAAATTTCCTACCTTTGCCGTCTTGGTTTCGGAGCAGTCCGAAAACCCTGTTCATTATTACTAAATTAACGATTTATGAAGGCTAAGACCAGCACCGAAGCAAGCGCGCCCGCTTCCAAGAAAGTTTCCGAGGAGAGGGATTTGGATGTCGAGAAGAAACTCACCTCCCTTTATGCTTTGCAACGTATTGATTCGGAAATAGATGCTATCCGCACGCTGCGCGGCGAGCTGCCTTTGGAGGTGCAGGATTTGGAAGACGATATAGCGGGCTACGAGAGCCGCATCGAGAAGTTGCAGGACGAGATTGCTGAAATCAATCAGAACATCGCCGAACGCAAGCACGCCGTCACCGACATCAAGGCGCAGATCAAGAAATACGACAAGCAGCTGAAAGAGGTGAAGAACAGCCGCGAATACGACAATCTCAACAAGGAAATCGAATATCAGACCCTCGAAAACCAGTTGCACGAAAAGCGCATCAAGGAGGCCAACAACCTCTTGGAGAGGAAGAACGAGGACTTGGAGAAACTGCGTCATGCCCGCGAGGAGCGTCAGAAAGACCTGGATCTGAAGCAGAGCGAGCTCAACGAAATCGTGGCCGAGACCGAAAAGGACGAAAAGGAACTGATGAAGCGCTCCGAACTCTATCAGAAGCGTATCGAGCCGCGTTGGCTGCACGTATACAGCCGTATCCGCAACAACGCCCACAACGGGCTGGCGGTGGTCTGTGTGGACCGCGACGCCTGCGGCGGTTGTTTCAGCAAGATTCCCCCTCAACGGCANATCGACATCCGCACGCANAANAAGATGATTTCCTGCGAATACTGCGGCCGCTTCTTAGTGGACGAAGACATCAAGGAAAAGGCCGAAGAACTGCTGAACAAAGAGAAGAAGTAAGCGGGGAAAATCATCCGGCCTGATGAATACCCAAACCGCCTATCTTCTGTTGGGAGCCAATCTCGGCAACTGCGTCAAGACCTTTGCCGCCGCCCGTCGTCAAATTGCCGACAGGGTGGGCGAGGTGATGAGCCGGTCGGGTATCTATACCTCTCCTTCGTGGGGTTTTGAAACTCCTGAGAAATTCTACAACCAAGCGTTGGAGGTCCGCACCGAACTGGACCCTTTCGCCTTGTTGCGCCGTGTCTTGGACATCGAGAAGAAATTGGGGCGGGTGCGTCCCCTGCCGTCGTCGGACGGGCAGAAGACCTACACCTCGCGCGTCATCGACATCGATATTCTTTTTTATTCCAATGCGGTGATTACCAGCCGCGACCTTGCGCTCCCCCACCCGCTTCTGCCGCAACGTGCCTTTGCCCTGGTGCCGTTGTGCGAAATCGCGCCCGACCTCGTGCATCCCGTTTCGGGGCTTTCGGTGCGCCAACTGCTGGCGCAGTGTCCCGACAACATCGCGGCGGTGAAGAGGCAACCCGACGCGGAGAACTACGCCNTGGGTTTTGAGGAACAGACGGAGNNGGAACCCGCCGTGGAAAAGGCGGGCGACAACAAGCCCTCCGACCTGCGTTTTCTGGCTATCGAGGGCAATATCGGGGCGGGAAAGACCTCGCTTTCGCGCAAGATTTCGGCGCAGTTCGGCGCCAAATTAGTGTTGGAAAAATTTGAGGAAAACGCCTTTCTCCCCAAGTTCTATCAAGACAAGGAACGCTATGCCTTTCCGCTCGAACTCACCTTTTTGGCCGAACGTTACCGCCAGGCCAAGGAAGATTTCGTGCAGGAACTGTTCAGCCCGTTCATCGTGAGCGATTTTTCCATAAGCAAGAGCCTCATCTTTGCGCAGAACACGCTTCAGGAAGACGAATACGCCCTGTTCGCGCGGCTTTATCAAATCATCCTCACCACGATTCCCAAACCCGACAAATACGTTTTCCTGCACAGCAACGTAGACCGTCTGATGAACAACATACGCCTGAGGGCACGGTCTTACGAGCAGAACATGGACCCGGAGTATCTGCTCAGGATAGAGCGGGGCTACGAGGCTTATCTCAAAACCTTGGATCCTCAGAAGATATTGATTATCGATGTCTCGGAAATGGACTTCATGAACCGGGAGGAAGACTATCTGGAAATCCTGCGCCGTATCGGCTTGATGTAGCTATCGCTTTTCTTCCGCTTCGAAAATCTTTCGGGCGGCTGTCTTATCTTGTTCCAACCGGGCTTGCAGGGCGGAAAGAGAGGGNAATTTCTGCTCGTCGCGGATTTTCTTCACGATTTCGACACGTAGGCGGGTGCCGTAGAGATCGCCGCGGAAATCGAAGATATGCACTTCTATGGTGCGGGGGGTGGCGGCGGAGAGTGTAGGACGGATTCCGATATTGAGCATACCGTAAAAGACCCGAGACGCCGTATGGGAGACACGGGCGGGGGCCGATGAGGCTGAGGCCGGTAGCCATACATGGCAGGCAAAAACCCCCGAAGGCAATTCTCCGGGGGTTTCGGTTTCGATATTGGCGGTGGGGAAACCTATCGTGCGTCCGATCCGGTTNCCCTCCACCACGGTACCTTCAAAAATCATGCCTTATTCAAAAATGACCACGTCTTCCATGCGGGCCCACACNTGCGGTTCCTTCGCCTCGCGCACCTGCATGAGCANCTTGTAGGCCTCGTTCCATTCGGCGCCCATTTCCTCCATCATGCGCGCCTGCATCCTGGCGCCCGCCTTGACGGAAAACATCTCCATGAGCTGGGCCATGAAATCCTTTTCCTTGGGATATTCCACCGTGGTATAGGTTTCGAGACCGGCCAAGGAAGCCGCATAGGCAAGCGCGTCTTTCAGACCGCCGAGGCTGTCGACCAAGCCGATNTGCAAAGCGTTGGTGCCGCTCCATACACGGCCCTGTCCTATGGAATCCACCTGCGCCCAGGTCATGCCGCGGCCCGCGGCCACCTTGTTTACGAAACCTTCGTAAATCTCTTCGATGTTCTGCTGCATCATCGCCTTTTCGTAGGCGTTCATGGGACGGCTGACACTGCTGAAAGCCGTCGCGTTCTTGTTGGTCTTCACCTCGTCGAAATCGAAGCCGAGTTTCTTGGTGAGCAGTTCCTGCGCGTTGGGAATGGTGCCGAACACGCCGATAGAGCCGGTGAGGGTGTTGGGTTGGGCGAAAATCTTGTCGGCCATGCACGAGATATAGTAGCCGCCGCTGGCCGCATAGTTGCCGTAGGAAGCCACCACGGGCATCTTCTCTTTCACCTTCATCAGTTCCTGATAGATGATGTCGGCGGTGAGCACGCTGCCGCCGGGCGAATTGACACGCAAAACCAGGGCCTTTACGTTCTTGTCCTTGACGGCTTTCTGTATCTGCGCGGCCAAATCGGTGCCGATGTTGTTGCCCGAGCCCTCGCCGCTCACAATCTCGCCCTCGGCATAGACAACGGCGATTTTATCCTTGGCTTTCTTGGTCTTGGCNGCATCGAGGTTGGCCAGATAATCGCCGTAGGAAACGATATTGAGGTCTTTTTCCCACAGGCTGTCGGCCACACCCATGCGGGCGGGCAGGATTTTTTCCTTGATATAGGAACGGGGCACCAGAGCGTCCACCAAACCGGCGCGGAGCGCACCGGGGGCGGTGAAGCCGAGCAGACTGTCGGCGATTTGGTTGATGCGGGCTTCGGAAATGCCGCGCGACGCGCTCACGTCGGCCACGATCTCAGGCCACATCGAACCGAACATCACCTCGTATTGGTGACGGTTGGCGGGGCTCATATCGGTGCGGAAGAACGGTTCCACCGCGCTCTTGAACTGCCCGTGACGGATCACCTGCATCTCCACACCCACTTTTTGCAGAAAGCGCGTGTAGAATATCAGACGCGCGCCCATGCCTTGGAACGTCAACATGCCCTGCGGTTGCAGGAAAATGGAGTCGGAAACCGAAATCAGATGATATACCGTCTGTCCGTATTCGTCCGCGTAACTGTAGATGAACTTTCCCTCCTGCTTGAAATCGGAAAGCGCCTTGCGCAACTCCTGCGCCGTGGCCAGACCCAGGGAACCGCCCTCGCAGTTGAGGTAGATGCCCTTGATTTTGGCGTCGTTCTTCGCCGCTTCTATCACGCGGAGCATCTCGTTGAGCCCCAGGCTTTTCGACATATCNAGTTTGGGATTGAGCGGACTGATGCCCGAAAGGCTCGACGTGCGCGCCTGGTCGTTGACGACCTTGTTCAAATCGATCTGCAACACGCTGTTTTCCTTGACGGGAGCCGCAGGCGCCGAACTCTTGGAAAGCAGGGAACCCAACGAACCTATCATCACGAAGAACATGATGAGCGCCACAAGGAGCATACCCACCACCGTGGCAAGAAGATACTTGAAAAACGATTTCATAAGCGTATGTTTTTAATTGCTTTACATTAGACCCACATCGGGGTCGTAAAATTACAAATCTTCCACAAACTCGAGCTCGTCGACAAGCCTCTGCGCACCGGCGAACTTGTCGATGATGAACAGGCAGTAGCGGATGTCGAGCATGATGTTGCGGCACATCTCGGCATCGTAGCGGATNTCGCTCATGGTGCCCTCCCAGTTGCGGTCGAAATTGATGCCGATAAGATGACCCTCGGCGTTGAGCACGGGGCTTCCCGAATTGCCGCCCGTGGTGTGGTTGGTGCCTATGAAAGCCACCGGCATCTCGCCTTTCCTGTTGGCGTAACGGCCATAGTCGGCGTTGCGGTAGAGTTCTTTAAGGCGTTCTTCNACCACATAGTCGTAGACNTCGGGGTTCTCCTTTTCCATGATGCCTTTGAGCGTGGTGTAGGGTTTGCAGACAAGTCCGTCGGAGGGACTGAAGCCGTCTATCTGCCCGTAGGCGACACGCATCGTGAAATTGGCGTCGGGATAGAACTTTTCGGGGCCGCTCGATGCCTTCATCTCCATCTGTCCGCGCATATACACCCGTTGCAGGCTGTCTATCTGCCTGCGGTAGCGCGCCACGGCGGGAACGATGTTCTTGTAGTAGTTGCCGTAGACCGAAAGCGCGTGGAGGTAGAGCGGGTCTTTCTGTATCGTCTTTACCTGCGCGGGCTTGAAGTCCTGCAACAGCGCAAGCATCTTCTGCGGTTGGTTGAAAATGGATTTCGTGTGGAATTTGGCCATTCTCTCCGAAAGCTCACGGTCTACGTCCGGATTGTAGTTCTTGTAGAAATCCACGGCGGCGGTGCGGCGTTTTTCCAATGCCACGGCAAATTCCTCCTGCGTGACCGCCTCGCACAAAGGCTTGAACGAATAGGCGAACCGCACCGCTTCGGGCGCCAGCGTGTATTCCTGAAAAACGATAGCCTCTCCCTGCACGGCTTCCAAACCTTCGTAGGCCTTTTGCAGAGCGGGCAGAACCGACGCGTAGGCGGCACCCTCGGGCGTGGCCGTCCATTGGCGGAACTTTTCTTCGTAGCGGCGTTTGCTTCCCACCACGTCAAGGCGTTCGATACCCTTGACCTCGCCTATCCATTTTTTCCAGCCGTTGGCTATCGAAGCGGCCTTGGCCGCATACTGGATGCGGGTCTTCGCGTCGCGTTCCATAGCCGCCTTGATGATTTCCAGACGCAGCGTGCGCGCCTCGATACGCATGGGGTCTTCCTGATTGAGCACCTGTTCCACGGCATAGGAACTCAGATATTCCTGCGTGNGTCCCGGATAGCCTATCACCATCGTGAAATCTCCCTCCTCGCCGCCGCGCAAGTCTATCTTGAAATAACGTTTGGGCGAATAGGGCCTGTTTTCGGGGCTATACGGGGCGGGACGGTTCGCGGTGTCGGCATAGATGCGGAACACCGAGAAATCGCCTGTATGACGCGGAAACATCCAGTTGTCGGTGTCGCCGCCGAACTTGCCGATATTGGAGGGAGGAGCCCCCACCAGGCGGACATCCTCATACACTTCGTAGACAAAAAGAAAATATTGGTTGCCGTGATAGAAAGGCACCACACGGATTTCCTCTCCCTGCGCGGCCTCTTTCATCAGGCGCTTCGAACGGGCGTTGATGCTGTCGCGACGCACATTCTCATCCACCGACGGCCCGTCTCCGTTTTCCAGGCCGGCCAGCATCACATCACTCACATCGCGCATCTCTTTCAGAAAACGGACCGCCAAGCCCGGACAGGGCAATTCCTCGTCAAGACTTGCCGCCCAGAACCCGTCGGTGAGATAGTCGTGCTCGAGCGAGGAATGTTCCTGAATATAGCCGTAGCCGCAATGATGATTGGTAAAGACCAGGCCCTGCGCCGAAACCACCTCGCCCGTGCAGCCGCCCCCGAAAATCACCACCGCGTCTTTGAGCGAAGAAGCGTTGACATCGTAGACATCCTCGGCGGTGAGCTTGAAACCCAACTCCTGCATACGGGCTTCGTTCTGCTTCAAGAACATCGGCAGCCACATACCCTCGTCGGCACGGGCCGTGCCCGAAGCGGCGCACAGAAAGGACAGACCACCCACAAACAACGTCAAAAACGTTTTTACGGATACTCGCATATTTTTATTATTATAACACCTGCCTGGTTACTCCACCGTCACCGACTTGGCCAGGTTGCGGGGCTGGTCTACGTTGCAGCCCTTGTAGACCGCGATATGGTAGGCCAACAGCTGCAAGGGTACGCAAGCCAGGATAGGCACTAAAAATTCTTCCGTTTCGGGAATCTCGATATAGAAATCCGACAGGTTCTTCACCTCGGTATCTCCCTCGCTGATAATGGAAATCACCCGGCCTTTGCGGGCTTTCACCTCCTGGATGTTGCTCACGATCTTCTCGTGGTTGCCCTTGTTGGGCGCAATCACCACGATAGGCATCTCGGCGTCTATCAAGGCGATGGGGCCGTGCTTCATCTCGGCGGCGGGATAACCCTCGGCGTGGATGTAGGAGATTTCCTTAAGCTTCAATGCGCCCTCCAAGGCCAACGGATAGTTGCAGCCCCGACCCAGATAGAGGAAGTTGCGCGAATAGGTGAAAATCTTGGCGAAATCGGCGATGTTGGGATTCTTCTTCAACGCGATCTCGATTTTTTCGGGCAATTCGTGCATGGCCCGTATCATACGCTCCAACTGCACTTTGGTAAGCGTCTTCTTCTCTTTGGCCAAGGCCATCGCCAACAGCGTAAGCACGCACACCTGCGCGGTGAACGCCTTGGTCGACGCCACCCCGATTTCGGGCCCCGCGTGCGTGTAACTGCCCGTATCGGTGGCGCGGGCGATGGACGAACCCACCACATTGCAGATGCCGTATACGAAAGCGCCTTTCTGCCGCGCCAGCTTCACCGCCGCCAACGTGTCGGCCGTCTCGCCCGACTGCGAAATGGCAATCACCACATCGTCGGGATAAATCAAGGGATCGCGGTAGCGGAATTCCGAAGCGTATTCCACCTCCACGGGGACACGCGCCAGTTCTTCAAGGATATACTCGCCCACCAGCCCCGCATGCCACGAGGTGCCGCAGCCCACGATGATGATGCGCCGCGCCTTGAGGAACTTGTCCTTGTGGTCGATGATGCCCGAAAGCGAGACTTTGTTCAGATCGATGTTGATACGGCCGCTCATACTGTCGCGCAAGGTCTTGGGCTGCTCGAAAATCTCCTTGAGCATAAAGTGCGGATAGCCACCTTTCTCCAGATTCGAAAGGCTCATCTCCAACTTCTTGACCATAGGAACCTTCCGCACGTTCTTGAGGTTGGTTATCTCCATCTTGGGCTTTCCCTTGGCGGGAACGCTCAGCACGGCTATCTCCTCGTCTTCCAGATACACCACATCCTTGGTGTATTCCACAATGGGCGTGGCATCGCTGGCGGCGAAAAACTCATTCTTCCCGATGCCTATCACCAACGGACTGCCCTTGCGCGCCACGATAATCGTGTACGGGTCTTCTTTGGACATGATGGCGATGGCATACGCCCCGATGACCTGCCCCAGCGCCTGATGCACGGCCTCCACCAGCGAACAGGAATTGGAGGTGCGGATATAGTCGATGAACTGCACCAGNACCTCGGTGTCGGTTTCGCTGTAAAACGTGCGGCCCTGCTTGATCAACTCTTTTTTGAGGGTCTGNAAATTCTCGATGATNCCGTTGTGAATCAGCGCCAAATCGCCGTTCTGCGAATAGTGCGGGTGGGCGTTTATCTGATTGGGTTCGCCGTGGGTGGCCCAGCGGGTGTGGGCGATACCCATAGTGCCGCTCACGTCCTTGTCCTTCACCTCGGCCTCCAAATCGGCCACTTTGCCCCGTTTCTTGTAGACGTTGAGGCGGTTGTGGTTATACAGACTTATGCCCGCGCTGTCGTATCCGCGATATTCCAGACGGTGCAGGCCTTTGATGAGAATGGGATAGGCCTGTTTCTTTCCTACGTATGCAACGATTCCACACATATCATCAATCGTTTATCACCGTATAGGTCACCTCCATCCGCATGGGCTTGCGCGAAGAACCCGGCCCGTAGAACACCACGCAGTCGGGATCTTCGTAACGCTCGGAAGACGAGGGCGCTATATCGATATATTCCTGAAACTTCTTATAATTTGCCGAATCCACGGTTCCTTGGTAGAGAATCTGTTGCAGATAGCGGGTGATGTTGATGCGATACTGTCCCGTGGAGGAACTGTAGCTGCCGTCGGCATTGGCCTCCTGCGGCAAGGTCTCGATATGTCCCCTGTCGATATACTTGAAACAGGTCAACTGGTCGGGAACGCCTATGTCGGGTCTCTCTCCCGCATTCACGTTCTCCAATATCAAGACCGCCTGGTTGAGCACCACTTTGCCCGACACCACCTCGGCGAAGTTGGGGATGCGGAAACGGATGCGGCTGCCGCCCGAAGCCTGCAGATAGAGCCTCTGCGCGCCCGAAGCCGTGTCGCCCGCCATCTGCGCCTTGTAGAGTTCGTCCCGCGATTTGCTGCGGTCGCGCACCACCTGTGTGAAACGGAGCGGCCCCAGGACAAACGACTGATAGGACGTCTCCGTCTTGTCGCCGTTTTCTTTTTCTTTGCCGTCGAAATACACGGTGAGGTTGGCGCCCANCGCAAACAGGTTGCTCACCGAGAAAACGATGCTTTCCTCCTCGCGGTCGCAAGGCTCCACCTTGATGTAGAGCCCTCTGAAATGGTCGGGAAAGGCATTGATGTCGGACAATTCCTCCTCGCTCATCGCCTTTACTTCTTGCAGGAGCATCTCGCCGACCTTGTTGTCGAGCCGTATCTTGAGCGGGGCGATGAGCATCATGTTCGACACCGAATCGTAGGCGGTATCGTAGGGTCTCGGATATAGGGTGACGGGGCCCGTGAGCGGACGGCCTTCGCTGTAACGCACCTGATACATAGACGTGTAGGCGCTGTCGAAGCCCGCGCCGTCTTTAAGGTCTTCCTCCACTTCGTAAACCGAAAGCGTGAGCGGCCTGCCGTCCATGCGTCTGTGGGTGGGGAAATTCCACGTATAGGGAAGCGTGAGGACGGTGGAGTCTACGCGCGGATTGTCCAGCTCGCCTTTGGAATAGGCTTCGTCTCCGGTGCGCCGGGTAAGCAGCTGCACCACCAGATTGTAGGTGGTGGTGCCGAAAACGGGACTGTACGATGTGCCCAAAAGCACCGCGGAGGCGTTTTGCAGAATAATCGAATCGTCGGGCACGCTGAAAGCCTCGATATGGAAAGCCGTGTCGTAGCGGGCCTGCAAGAGACCGTTTTCGTGCATATCGTTGCCGAGAATGGAATCGGGATTTCTCTGACAAGACGAGAAAGCGGACAAAACGCAGACGCACGCCACGAAACCCGCAACGGAAACGGTGTATTTTCCACGCATCGCCTACTTCGTTTTTTTGAGGAACTTATCGAAGAACTTGTTGATTTTCTCGGCGGCCGACTTCTCGTCCACGTAGGGCAGCACGGGCTTTTTCTTGTCTTTCACGATTTCCTGCACCCAGGGCTTGGCCGCGATTTCGGGCGTGGCGTAGACGATGCCGTCCGAGTAGTCGACGGCGGTGTGGATAAGGTCGTGATGCGTGAACTTGCCGTATCTGTCTATCACCTCCTGCGGAATTTCNTCGTAGGCGAGCTTTTCGGGNAAAGAGGCCGCCAGACTGCCGGGGAAGCTGTCGTTGTAGAGGGCGGTGATGATNTTGGAATTGGTGAAAATGGGGCTGTCTTTGTATAACAGCTTGGCGTAGAGGGGNACCAGCGAGGTGAACCAGCCGCTGCANTAGATGATGTCGGGCGTCCAGCCNAGCTTCTTCACCGTNTCGAGCACGCCCCGCGCAAAGAAGATGCACTTNTCGTCGTTGTTCTCGTANTACTTGCCGCTCTTGTCCTGAAACATGTTTTTCTTGTGGAAAAACTCCTCGTTGTCGATAAAGTATATCTGCATACGCGCCGCCTGAATGGAAGCCACCTTGATGATGAGCGGGTGGTCGGCGTCGTTGATGATCATGTTGATGCCCGAAAGNCGGATAACCTCGTGAAGCTGGTTACGCCTCTCGTTGATGATGCCGTAGCGGGGCATGAACGTGCGGATTTCCCTGCCGCTCTCCTGTGTGGACTGCGGCAGATAACGGCTCATCCTCGCCATAGCCGATTCCCGCGTATACGGATATATCTCCTGGCTGACAAACAATATCTTCGGCTTCTCCATCGTGCTCCGGGTTTTCGTCACCCCCTCCCCGTCCTTCCGTTCCCACAGGGGTATAAAATGCACGCGAAGATACGAATTATTTTCGTTTAATACAAAGTGTTGTATCATCCATAGCAAAACCCGCAGGCTTTCTTCATTATGAAGCATCTATCAAAAGCCTTTTCCGTCCCGATTTCTCAATGACTTGCCACAGACTTTTCCTCCACGGGCTTTTTTATATGCCCTCAGCTGTTGAAACACACTTTTTCGAGGATTGGGGTCAAAAATCGGCCGAATTATGAAATAAAATCCCGCCAAAATATGAGGTGAACCCGTCCGAGGTGGAAAGTTGGAAAAAAAGGTTAAATTTGCGGTTCGACCTTCGGGTTGATAGGTTCCACTGCCGGCAACAACGGAGAATCCCGGCCTTCCGATTTGTTTAATATATACACTGTGAATAAATTATGGAAATTAAAAAATGTAGAGCAAGACATACCCGAGGACCT
>WFLX010008864.1_pt1 | contig 14887 bp, 8 predicted proteins | sample 4967041 | NCBI WGS metagenome assembly WFLX01 (sample SAMN12857096, study PRJNA449069) | gut metagenome | isolation source: stool from male and female vole | host: Microtus ochrogaster | place: USA:Florida | collected 2017
CGCATACCTTCCGCAATTTGCTCGTAATATTCTTTCTTAATTGAAGGTTTGCGTTTTTCTTTATATAAAGGATCGAGAACTGTATCGCTCACTTCCTTTACAACATGAGGGGTTATGAACCAGCCTCTATTGGCTATTGTAGTGGCAAGGTTAGCTATTTGCAGTGGGGTAGCAGTCACTTCACCTTGTCCGATGGAAATAGAAATAATTGAATTTGCTCTCCAATTGCTACCACGGAAAGAGTTGCTATAATAATCAGGGTTTGGAATGAAGCCACGGCTTTCTGAAGGAAGGTCAACACCAAGACGATAACCATATCCCATTTCCACCATATAGTTTTTCCATTTTTCCAATTGTGCCGATGGAGTAGAACCTTTTTTATCAATAAAGTTCTTCAAGCCCCAACAGAAATATGCATTGCATGAGGTGGCGATAGCCGGCTTTAGAGGAAGGGGAGAGCCATGGGAGTGACAGCCAACTCTGATGCCATTGACATATCCATGATAGCAAGGGTAGGCAGTGGAGGGAGTTATCGTCCCTTCTTGAAGGAATATAAGGCCTTGGGTTGGTTTGAATGTAGAGCCGGGAGGATAGGCACCTTGAAGGGCACGATCATAAAGGGGTTTATATTTGTTGGCAACAAGAGATGCATAGTTCTTGCCTCTTTCCGACCCTACAAGCAGGGATGGATCATAAGTCGGAGATGAGACCATGCAAAGAATTTCACCGGTTTGGGGTTCAATTGCAACTATAGCCCCAATTTTACCTTGCATCAATTTCTCACCGTACTCCTGGAGATCAATATCGATGCTAAGAGTTAGGTCTCGACCAGCAACCGGAATTACGTCGTGAATACCATCTTCATATTTCCCTTTGATTCTGCCGAGAGCATCCTTCATTAGGATTTCTACACCTTTTTCACCTCGAAGGAAAGGTTCGTAACTCTTCTCCACACCAAGATCACCGGTGTAGTCTCCTCTCCTATAATAATGGTCGTTTTCAACATCTTTGGCATTTACTTCCCTGATGTTGCCAAGAATATTGGCTCCCGCGTGGCTGGCATATTCTCTGACGTTGCGCTTTTGCACATAGAATCCGGGGAAAAGATAAAGTTTCTCCTGAAGACGACCATAATCTTCCTGCGAAAGATGTGACATTAGTTTCTGCGGAGTGTATGCAGAATATCCAGGATTTTTACGAGGGTTTTTCATATCAGCCCATTTACTCATGAGTTCCTCTTTGGAAATATTAAGAACCTCACAAAGACCGATAGTATCAAAGCGCTCACCAAGATCTTTAGGGATGAGCATCACATCATATTCCGGTTGATTGAGGACTATGAGTTTACCGTTCCTGTCGTAAATTAATCCGCGAGAAGGGTACAACACCTTACGGAAGAATGCATTAGACTCAGCATTCTCCTTATAAGTGGCGTCGCTCACTTGAAGATTAAACAGCCTGATTAGGAATATTATAACAATGACGGATATGAAGCCGCCAATCACATATTTTCTTTTTTCTAAAGTATAATCCTTTGCCACGAGTATGACTATTAAGGGATTAAATTAATTTCTATACACCAGAGAATCAATAGCGAGTATCACAAAAAAAGTGAAAAGAGTGCTTGCTCCGGCTTTAATAAGAATATCGATTACATCAGCAAAGTTGATGAATTCTATGAAGTAGACAATCAGACAATAGAAGGCTGAAAGTGTGATAAGATACTTGCAATAGCTAAAAAAACCCATAGTGCCGAGAGAAGGAGACACATTTCGCTTTTTGTCATCATGCTGCTCATAAGCAAAAAACATAGGACGTTTTACTACGGCTAAAAAAGTGCATGCCAAAGCATTCAGTCCTGGAGTATCAGAAAGGATATCAACCGACAATCCCAAAATAAAACCGAGAGTAAGAAGCCAGTTGGTGGATATATTAATTGGTAATTTAATTAGGAAGTATATGAATATAAAGCATACAGCACAATTGAAAAGCACAATATGATTCATCAGGAGCACTTGAACGAGCACCAGTATCACAAACAAGAAGATGTATGAGATAAAGTCTTTATTCATTATATTCCTAAATATTAATCATTATCAATAAGATCCAATACTACTTATAGAATCGAGTTCATGCTTGAGAGCATCTTTGATAACTCTTACTGTACCAAGAGAATTGAAATTAGAAGCAAGATGAATTTTCAACACGAGAAATGTATCATCGTTGGTTTTCACTTTGCCCATAACCGTTCCGATATCTATACCTTCAGGGAAAGTAGTAGAAAAACCACTTGTCACAATAGTGTCACCGATATGGAATTTGGCATGTCGGGGAACTTCTTCCATGTAAGCCACCGATGGATCATCTCCACGCCAAGTGAGACTGCCTACATATTGACTTCCTTTTAGTTTCACGCTGAAATGTTGATTTTGGTTAAGCAAAGATATCACTCTTGCAGTACGATTTCCAGTGACATCAACAATTCCGACAACACCACTCTGATCCACCACACCCATTCCAGGCATGACACCGTCAGCGGAACCACGGTTGATGGTGAAATGATTGCGAGGATGTCTTGTGGAATTGTTAATTACAGAAGCTCCGATATAATCAAAACGCTTATTTACATTATAATTGGATGAATCTTGAGCATCCACTTCATATTGGCTTAAAAGATGCCTAAGATTAAGCACTTCATTTTCAAGCTTCGCATTACTTTCCTGAAGGCTTTGGTTCACCTGCCTGAGATTGAAATAATTAGATATTTCAGAAGTAGTGCGATATATTGAGCCGCCGATAGCATTTGCAGATGATAAATAGACTGAGTAATGATCTTTTCTTGTCTTTACCAACAAGATGCATGAAATCAGCACATAGAACGCAAAAACGAACCATGTGCTGTATTTAATAAGGAAATTCAGGAGGTTCCTCATCGTATGAGGAAGCGGAATCTGTTGATGTTTTTGAGAGCCACGCCTGTGCCTCGAGCGACAGCAGTCAACGGATCATCCGCTATTTTAAATTCAATGTGGAACTTATCAGTAAGTCTCTTATCAAGGCCTCTAAGCAAGGCACCGCCTCCGGCAAGATATATGCCGTTTCTTACGATGTCGGCATAAAGTTCAGGAGGAGTCTGATCGAGAGCAGCCAAAATTGCAGCTTCCATCTTAGCGATTGTCTTCTCAATGCTATGAGCAATTTCTTCGTGAGTGACAGCCACTTCCATAGGAAGAGCAGTAAGTCTGTTGGGACCTCTTACGATGAATGGATCTGGCGGATTATCAAGGTCGGTAAGCGCACTACCTACTTGAATTTTGATTCTTTCAGCCATCATGTGTCCAATCTTAAGATTGTGTACACGACCCATGTGTTCCTGTATATCAGCTGTAAGGTCGTTGCCGGCTACACGGATACTCTTGTTGCTGACGATACCACCAAGAGATATAACAGCAATTTCTGTACTTCCTCCACCTATATCAACTATCATGTTGCCTTCCGGAGCTTCAACATCAAGGCCTATACCAAGAGCAGCTGCCATAGGCTCATAAATCATGAACACGTCACGTCCACCTGCATGCTCACTTGAGTCACGGACAGCACGAATCTCCACTTCAGTAGAACCTGAGGGTATACATACCACCATACGGAGGCTGGGGGAGAACCAGCGGCGCTTGCTATTGACCATCTTTACAAGCCCGCGAATCATCTGCTCAGCAGCATTAAAGTCTGCAATCACGCCGTCGCGAAGCGGACGAATTGTGCGGATGCCTGGAGGCTCCTTACCCTCCATCTGGTGGGCATCTTCTCCTACAGCGAGAAGTTTATCTGTTTTATTATCAATAGCCACTACTGAGGGCTGATTGACTACGATTTTGTCTTTATGGATAATAATGGAGTTGGCAGTGCCAAGGTCCATAGCAATTTCCTGAGTCAATGAAAATAGTCCCATATATATTCAGTTTGAATGAAAAACTGTTGAAACTCACAATAAAAAAACCAAAAAAGAAGACTGATTATNCTTTATCAATCATCCTTTCTGCTTTCAGTATGCAAAGTTACTTATTTTTTTTCAAATATTACACATTTAAGATGAAATTTTTTCTAAAAAATATTATTATTTGAAAAATTAGTTAAGTTAGGATAATATAAAAACTTTGAATTTTTTTCTGGAATGTTCGTCCCCTCCCAGGGCGAATAATGAGGGATATTCCACTCCCCGAGCTAACGCTCTGGGTTATCAAGATGATCATCCCTCCGGGATGAGACAGACCATGACAGTGCAATCTATTATTTTGTTATTTTATAGCAGTTTCAGCAGTTTCAGTAATAAAAAAACAGGGTGCCGAATACAATATTCGGCACCCCTATTACTTTTATTTGTTTNTTATTATTGCTGATAGAGAGAAAGAACATAATCAATGTTCTCCAAAAGTTCACCAACTCTTCCGTCAGAACCAGAGGNAGCCTTAGCCTTTTCAGCAATACTCTTTGCTACGTCAAAGTAGTTGTTTTTCACATCCAGGCGTGCAGCGCGGTCTGCTTCAGAGTTTCCTTCGATATTATTCCATTTCTCAGCGCCAACTCTATAGATTTTTTTACCTGCTGCGAGCAGAGTCTCATAGTCTGCTGAATCAAGAGATGCTGCTTTTCTGTAATCTGCTTCAGAAGCATCATCATTGTTCATGCATTCATAGACATATGCACGAAGGCTATACAATCCTGCATTGTCAGGATTCTCAGCTATAACACCAGATACTTTGGCAAGAGCATCGTCAAATTTCTTATCTGCAACGAGGAAGACAATAATATTTGAAAGGAATACAGGATCTTCGATACCAAATTTTTGGTAACCCTCATCTGCAACTTCAAGGATTCTTTCTTTAGAAGTCTGTTCCATAGTAGAGTCGCGCTGAACGGCAGTCTGCCAGCAAGCGATTTCATAGATATAAGCCTGCTTGTCGGCATATCCAACGCCACGGGCTTTGCGGAATGCATCGGCACTCTTGAAAATTTCATTGCCGGAGTAAGCNGCCAGACCTGCATTGAAGTAGGCTGTACCGCGGTCCTCATTAGGAAGTTCAAGTTTTTCATCTTTCATGAAATCCTGTTCNGGCATATCAGCGTAAATCATAAAGCATTCGTAAGCCTCTGGATATACCTTTTGAGCATTAAAGAAGTCTGCACCTGCTTTGAAATAATCGTTAGTGTGACCTTTAAGAGTGCTAACGATACTCTTAGGAGTCTTAGCGTCTACTTTACCTTTCTCATTGGGAATTGCAGTAAGAGGGAGAGCCTTAACAAAGTTGTTGTATCCGTTAAGCAGATTCTGACCCATCTTAAGATTATCTACAGATGCTGGATTGATCATGCTATTGGTAAGGTCTTTATCAAAAGCATCGAATTCGAGTTTGCCGGCGATAAAGTATGTCTGAGCATCGTTGGCTGTTTCAGGATTTTGCATAGCCTCATTGATCAGAGAACGAGCCTCTTCAATTTTGTCGGGCTTGCCTGAAAGCTTCTTAGCAGCTTCCACATTAGCTTTTTGTGCGCTCATCGAGCCTATGGCTGCGAAGCAAAGCGCGAATGTCATGAGCTTTTTCATCTTGGTTTACTTTATAGATAGTTAATTATTATCATTATTGTTCTCAACATCATCCTCTGCGATATCAANTTGTTCAGACTCAGTCACAACGACATTTTCTNCAGATTCATTAGAGATTTCTTTTTCAATTTCCTCTTCGGGATCAGAGTCGACTACACAAACAGAAGCTATCTTATCTCCTCGCTTAGTCAGATCGATAAGTTTTACGCCTTGAGTATTTCGTCCTTGGAGACGAAGAGTATTGACTGGAAGACGCAGTGTAATACCACTCTGATTGATAATCATCAAGTCGTTGTCATCCGTAACTTTCTTGATTGCCACCAAATTTCCTGTCTTATCTGTAACGTTGATTGTCTTGACTCCCTTTCCGCCACGATGCATGCTGACCGGATAGTCGTCGAGGTCAGTACGTTTACCGAATCCGTTTTCAGAAACTACGAGAATGCTATGCTCATTGTCGTCGGTTTTAGCAGTCACCATTCCTATCACTTCATCACCTTCACCACGGAGAGTCATGCCTCTTACACCAGTAGAAACTCTACCCATTTCACGAAGTTCAGACTCACTGAATCGGGTAGCATAGCCGGCTTTGCTTGCGAGGATAACCTGCGTATCACCATCGGTAAGTTCAACCTGGAGAAGGTTGTCATCTTCACGTATGATAATTGCATTCACGCCGTTGGCNCGAGGACGACTGTAAGCTTCGAGAGGAGTTTTCTTCACAACACCATTGCGAGTAGCGAAAAGGAGGTTGTGATTCTTAACAAATTCTTCATCGTTGAGATTCTTAATGCAAATGAAAGCATTCACTGCATCATCAGAATCTATATTGAGGAGATTTTGAATTGCTCTGCCCTTAGAATTCTTTGCAAATTCCGGTATCTCATAGACTTTCAACCAGTAGCAGCGACCTTTATTAGTGAAGAAGAGCATATAATTATGGTTGGTAGCCGGATATATATGTTCAATGAAGTCTTGGTCGCGAGTGCTGCTTCCCTTTGCACCGACACCACCGCGGTTTTGAGCTCGGAATTCTGTCAGAGGAGTACGTTTGATATAACCGAGGTGAGAGATTGTGATGATCATCTCATCATCCGGATAGAAATCCTCAGCATTAAGGTCGCTTGAGAATTTGCTGATCTTTGTGCGACGTTCGTCACCGAATTTATCACGGATTTCGATGAGTTCTTCTTTCATTACGTTACGGCAAACTGCATCATCAGAAAGAATCGAATTATAGAATTCGATTTGCTTCATAAGCTCATCGTATTCAGCATGCAGTTTGTCGAGTTCCAATCCCGTGAGTTGACGNAGGCGCATCTCCACAATAGCACGAGTCTGGATCTCATCNAGGCCGAAATTTTCACTNAGTTTTTCGCGAGCCTCTTCAGTAGTGCGAGAATTTCTTATAATTTTGATCACTTCGTCGATATTGTCGCAAGCAATCATCAATCCTTTCAGGATATGGGCACGTTCTTCTGCCTTACGGAGGAGGAATTTGGTGCGACGGATTACGATTTCATGTCTGTGTTCGACGAAGTATTGAAGGATTTCCTTTAGGTTGAGAGTGCGAGGACGTCCGTTGACAAGTGCGACATTATTGACACTGAAACTTGTCTGGAGCTGAGTCAATTTATAGAGTTTATTGAGCACCACTCGGGCATTTGCATCTCGCTTGATATCAATGGCGATGTGGATTTTGCCACGGGCAGAAGTATCTGTAATGTCAGAAATGCCTTCAATTTTCTTTTCCTCCACCATGTCAGCGATGCTCTTCACAAGATCGTTTTTCAGCACACCATAAGGGATTTCGCTGACGATGATCTGATCGTGAGTGCCGTTGGATTCAATTTCTGCTTTAGCACGGAGCACGATACGGCCACGTCCGGTCTCATACGCATCCCTTACGCCTTGCAATCCAAATATTTCGCCACCNGTGGGGAAGTCAGGAGCAGTGACATANTGCATGAGTCCGTCAATATCNATGTCGGGATTATCAATGAGGGCAAGTGAAGCATTGAGAGCCTCCGTAAGGTTGTGAGGAGGCATGTTGGTAGCCATACCAACGGCAATACCTGCTGCTCCATTGACAAGAAGGTTAGGTATACGTGTCGGGAGGACGGTTGGTTCCTTGGTAGTATTATCGAAATTAGGAACAAAGTCCACAGTATCAGAATCAAGGTCGCGAAGCATTTCCTCACCCATGCGTGAGAGTTTCACCTCAGTGTAACGCATAGCGGCAGGGGAGTCACCATCAATAGAACCGAAGTTACCTTGACCGAAAACGAGAGGGTATCTGAGCGACCATTCCTGAGCGAGGCGCACCATAGTCATGTAGATTGAGGAGTCGCCATGAGGGTGATAGTGACCCATGACGTCGCCGACGATACGGGCAGACTTCTTAGTGTCGCCTGAAAAATAATTGCCAACTTCGCCCATACCGTAAAGCACACGACGGTGGACGGGTTTGAAACCATCGCGCACATCCGGGAGAGCACGCGAAACAATTACCGACATCGAATAGTCGATGTAGGCACTTTTCATTTCCGATTCAATATTGACCGGAATAATCTTATCTTCGTCAATAGTCATTTTTGCCTAATCTTTTCAACTTACAAAATTAACTAAAAAAATCGGAATGTGCAAATTTTTAATTAACTTTCGAGGTTTCTAAGTATTTGGGTATAGATGATTGTGAGTGTAGNAATAAAAAAAGTGNGTTGNNGGAATTTGCAACGCACTTTTTAAGANTTCATATATNGTTATTCGCAAGGATCATTGTAGTNGAAACTTANTTTTTCAGCATCCGGNTCTGATTTGGAAACTTCAATCACGCCTCCGAGTTTACCCTCNGCGTTAAGTTTGAGAAGAAGTTCGGCAAGATCATCTTCAAGATACTTCTGGATAGCACGTTTTAATGGACGGGCACCAAAATTCTTGTCGTAACCTTTTTCAGCAATGAATTCCTTTGCTTCATCTGAGAGTTTAAGCTCATAGCCAAGTTTCATCACGCGGCCGTAGAAGTCAGCAAGTTCAACATCGATGATCCTAAAGATTGCATCCTTGTCAAGCTGGTCGAACATCACAATATCGTCAATACGATTGAGGAATTCCGGAGAGAAAGCACGGTTAAGAGCCTTTGAAATCACCCCTTGAGCCTGCTTCTTATCATCAGCAGCAGTATTGAAACCGACACCCGTAGTGCCGAAATCTTTCAGTTGACGGCTTCCGACATTAGAAGTCATTATGATGATCGTATTCTTGAAGTCGATGCGACGTCCAAGAGAATCGGTGAGACGTCCTTCATCCATCACTTGCAGCAACAGGTTGAAAACATCCGGGTGAGCCTTCTCAATTTCATCAAGAAGCACTACGGAATATGGACGGCGACGAACCTTTTCAGTGAGCTGACCACCTTCTTCATATCCGACGTATCCCGGAGGGGCCCCGACAAGACGGCTGACGGTGAATTTCTCCATGTATTCGCTCATGTCAACACGAATCAAAGCATCAGCGCTGTCGAAGAGATACTCAGCAAGTTTCTTGGCAAGGTGAGTCTTACCGACACCTGTTGGACCAAGGAACATGAATACACCGATTGGTTTTTCNGGATCCTTAAGACCAATGCGATTGCGCTGAATAGCCTTNACCACTTTCTTGATAGCCTCATCTTGACCGATAACTGATCCTTGAAGAGTATTTCCCATCTCAAGAAGACGATTACCCTCAGTCTGGGCTATACGCTGGGTTGGCACACCAGTCATCATGGCGACAACTTCAGCCACTTTTTCATCATCAACAATCTGCCGATCCTTATCAAGTTGAGCCTCCCATTTACTCTTCACTTTTTCAAGTTCTTCCTTAAGAGAAGTCTCCTTATTGCGAAGTTCAGCAGCNTTTGCAAATTCCTGAGCCTTTGCAGCCTCAAGTTTTTGCTCNGTAGTAGCCGCTATTTCATTTTCAAGAGCATCAAGTTCTTCCGGCACAGTGATGTTGCTGATATGCACGCGGCTGCCAGCCTCATCAAGAGCATCGAGGGCTTTATCAGGGAAATTTCTGTCGCTGACATAGCGTTCNGTTAATTCCACACAAGCCTTCAAAGCCTCATCGGTATAGGTAACATTATGATGGTCCTCATATTTCGACTTCACTTGATTGAGGATTTCAAGAGTTTCCTCCGGAGATGTTGGTTCTACGATCACTTTCTGGAAACGGCGCTCAAGAGCACCATCCTTCTCAATATTCTTACGATATTCATCGAGAGTGGTTGCACCGATNCACTGGATTTCTCCACGGGCCAATGCCGGCTTGAGCATATTTGCAGCATCCATTGTGCCTGGAGCGCCCCCGGCACCTACAATGGTGTGAATCTCGTCNATAAAAAGAATTATATTNGGATTCTTCTGGAGTTCNTCGAGGACAGCCTTGATTCTTTCCTCAAACTGGCCGCGATATTTAGTGCCAGCCACCATGCCAGCCATATCAAGACCAATCACGCGCTTGTTGAAAAGCACACGGCTCACTTTTCGCTGGTTGATGCGCAGAGCAAGACCCTCAACAATAGCAGACTTACCCNCACCCGGCTCGCCAATAAGCACTGGATTGTTCTTTTTACGACGTGATAGTATCTGTGCAAGACGCTCAATTTCAGTTTCGCGCCCCACAACCGGATCGAGTCGCCCTTCAGCTGCGGCTTGAGTCATGTCATAACCAAACTTGTCGAGTGCAGGAGTGTCAGATTTCTCTTTACCTTTTGAACTGCTTTTACTGCGGCTTCCGGAAGGAGCGGTGCTTTCGAATTCATCGTCGTCTTCATCACTGTCAACTTCATCATCCACATCCTTCTGTCCGAATGGGAAGGGGGGAATCTGACCAGGACCAATTGATTGGATAGAAATGTCGAAATTGAGATATTTTTCCTTAAATTCACGAAGGAACTCGCTGTCCATGTTGCGAGGGTCGTGAATAAGCGAAAGGAGGATATGCTCACCACCAATCACAGAAGAATGCATCTTACGGGCTTCAGATGTAGCAAGTTGCAGATGTCGCAAAGCCGGCATGCTGATACGATACTGCTGCTCGAAGAGAGTAGTAGACTCTCCGGAGTTGACCAGTTCGGATATGTGTTCTTCCACTTCCTTACGCATTTTGTCGATAGGGACGCGGAGTTGCTTCAAGATCTTGAAAGCGTAGCCATTTTCATCTCTGAGGGCAGCNAGGATAAAATGCTCNCTGACNATCATTTTGGAATTGAATTCCACTGCGATGTTGTAGGCATGCTCCAAGATAGGCTTGAATTGCTTTGAATAGTCGTTCTTCATTTATATTTAAATCAGTGCATAATTCATAATTCATAATGCATAATCAGTATTCGGAACTCATTAACATATGAAAAAATGAAGGTATGCTGTATTATTATATTAAAAATAGAAATCTTATATAGGATATAACAAATGGCGTGCCAAAAAAGGTTAAGGCGGGGAATGCCATTGCTACCCCCGCCTTAATATCTTGTCAAATGATTGATTACATCATGCCTGGCATGCCGCCTGCCGGCATAGGAGGCACGGGGTTGTCTTCCTTCTTGTCAGCGATGACACACTCAGTGGTCAGGAACATACCAGCGATGCTTGCAGCATTCTCAAGAGCCACACGGGTCACTTTTGCAGGGTCGATTACGCCAGTAGCGAAGAAATTCTCATAGCTGTCAGTGCGTGCATTATAGCCGAAATCGCCTGAGCCTTCTTTCACTTTCTGAACAATCACCGCACCTTCAAGTCCGGCATTAGCCACGATTTGACGGAGAGGTTCCTCAATTGCACGGCGTATGATAGCGATACCAGTAGTCTCGTCATTATTTTCACCCTTCAGTTCGTCGAGTGTAGAGAGGCAACGGATGTAAGCCACGCCACCACCAGGAACGATACCTTCAGCGATAGCTGCGCGAGTAGCACTCAGAGCATCATCGACACGGTCTTTCTTTTCCTTCATTTCCACTTCTGAAGGAGCACCAATATAGAGGACTGCAACGCCTCCGGCGAGTTTGGCGAGACGCTCGTGGAGTTTTTCCTTGTCATAATCAGAAGTAGTGGTCTCAATCTGAGCCTTAATCTGAGCAACGCGAGCATCAATTGCCTCCTTAGAACCAGCACCATTTACGATGGTAGTGTTGTCCTTGTTGACAGTTACCTTCTCTGCAGTGCCGAGGTCATTCACAGTAGCCTGTTTGAGCTGCATTCCCTTCACTTCGCTGATCACGTTTCCACCAGTAAGGATAGCGATATCTTCAAGCATTTCCTTGCGGCGGTCGCCAAAGCCAGGAGCCTTAACAGCACATATCTTAAGAGAGCCACGGAGACGGTTTACGACGAGGGTAGCAAGTGCCTCATTGTCTACATCCTCTGCAATGATGAGGAGAGGACGACCTGTCTGAGCAACGGCTTCGAGGATTGGGAGCATTTCCTGAAGGTTAGAAATTTTCTTGTCGTAGAGAAGGATGAATGGGGAGTCCATCTCGCATTCCATCTTCTCAGAATTTGTGACGAAATAAGGGCTGATATAGCCACGGTCGAACTGCATACCTTCNACTACTTCTACTGTAGTTTCNGTACCNTTAGCTTCTTCGACAGTGATNACACCTTCTTTCTTAACAGTCTTCATAGCCTCTGCAATGAGACGACCGATTTCTTCNTCATTGTTGGCAGAGATACGAGCGACATTCTCAATCTTAGCCATATCGTCGTCNACTTCCTGGCTCATGCCTTTGATGCCTTCCACAACTTTGGAGACAGCCTTGTCGATACCACGCTTAAGATCCATAGGATTGGCACCNGCTGCGACGTTCTTGAGGCCTTCAGTCACAATAGCCTGTGCGAGGACAGTTGCAGTAGTAGTACCATCACCAGCCTGATCGCCAGTCTTTGAAGCCACTTCCTTCACGAGTTGAGCGCCCATGTTTTCGAAAGCGTTTTCGAGTTCGATTTCCTTAGCGACAGTAACGCCATCTTTAGTGATGTGAGGAGCACCGAATTTCTTTTCGATGATTACGTTGCGGCCTTTAGGGCCAAGTGTAACTTTTACGGCATCGGCAAGAGCGTCGACACCTTTTTTAAGCTCTTCGCGAGCCTGTATGTTGAATTTAATTATTTTTGCCATTTTTGTCTTTCTTTTAAATAGGTATTAGGGGCCTTAAAGGGCTTAGGGGCTTTAAGGGATTTTAAATTTGAAATTAAGCGATTACAGCGAGAACGTCGCTTTGACGCATAATAAGGTATTTTTCGCCTTCGAATTCGATTTCTGTGCCGGCATATTTGCCATAGAGGACTTCATCGCCAGCCTTGAGGATCATATCCTCGTCTTTGGTTCCGTTGCCTGCAGCGAGTACTTTGCCACGGAGGGGTTTTTCTTTAGCAGAGTCAGGGATGATGATGCCTGACATTGTCACTTCTTCTGCGGCAGTCGGCTGCACGAGCACGCGGTCGCCAAGTGGTTTGATGTTCATTTCTGTTATTCGATTTATAGGGTTATACTTTTATATTAATAATTTGGTCAGGTTTTGTCAAAACCGTCCGGAATAAGTAGTATCAAATACCGTGCCAAATTCAATAATAATAACAGAAATTTTCGCATCATTGTTTTTGTGATTGGTGTAAGAAATGTTAATGTAAGGAATTCAANNGAGNCTTTGGTGGAGTGGAAATAAAAAAAGCGCGCAGAGGGAGACTGAGGGTCTCGNGTCTGCGCACTTGGGAGTATATTGGNGGAATTACCCTCGCTGAAGCTCGGGTCATGGACAAAAATTATTGTCATCGGCACCTTTGCCGATGGGAGTATAGGGCGACGAATGCTGTGTTCGAAAGTGTAGATCATGTCGCGGCCGTCAGGGTCGATACTCATAACAATGCAAGCCAGAGACCAATAAGCCCCCTAACCCCCTAAAGGGGGAATTTCAGGGACTTTGGCTGGATGGATGCAACGAAGGACTTTGATAGTATGAATATTAAGGTCTTGGATGCAGCATCGGAGTCATGGATATAGTGGTCCGTCAGGGCTCGTGCCTATATGATGGCTGGGATCTTGCACTCGTTGATGCATTGATACATGAAAAGGAGTTGTTCTAATGATAAATGATTAATATAAATGATCAATTAAAGTTACCATTGGACGCGGTGGGACGCATGCGGAGCATGCTCTCTTACGTTTCCTTTCCATGGGTTGTGGCAGTGTGTAATTGTGCTCTTTCCGGATCTCGGATGGGACTTTTTGTCGGTATCAGAGATATCAGAGTCATTAGAGATATCTTTGATTGCTTTTGGCCTTCGCTGAAGCTCAGGTCTTGGACAAAAAACTGCCATACTGGATCCGGCGCGGAGTGGTCCGTCAGGGCTCATGCCTCCGTGAGGAACTTCTCACCGTAAGCCTGGTAGCCCCCATCCCCCTAAAGGGGGAATTGGAAGCCTTGTCCGGGATTCGGCATAATCGAGTAATGCTTTGGCATTTTTATGAGGGATGACTGGTCTTGGATATGTCTGGGGCAATCTTTTGGATTCTCCGGGCTGTATTTTGGACCGTTATCGCCGCATCGGTCATGTCATGGTTTTGTTTCCGAGTGCAAAGTTAGTGGATTTGACTGCCTGTTTTAGACAGTATAATCTTAACAAATGTTAAAGACTGCACGTTTTGCGTGCAGTGCAACTACCAAGATAAATCTTGGTGGCAATGGCAAATAAAGGGGGATATGGAGATTGATGATTTTTGTTTGTAATTATTTAATAGGCCTAATGAGGCTAATGGGGGAGGATGGGCGGATGAGCTTTTGCAAAGATTTCTAATCTTTATTATAAAATTTTAAGAGAAAGTGATTGATATTTAAAAATTTTTTATAACTTTGCGGTAGCAAAAGATAATGAAGTTGTTTCGACTTATTTACGAATACAAAATAAACTCACATATGATGAAAAAAACAACAGTAACAGGCATTTTGGCTCTTTCTTTTGTTTTGGCTTCGNCANAGACGTTAAAGNATTATGAGCAGGGGAATCCGAAGGATCCCAACTATGATTACTTGAAGGAGTTTGCTCCTCTCAAGAATTACATTGACTATGACAAGTATCCTAATTTCCGACTTGGAGGTGCTATCATTGTGGATGATTATCTCAATAATAGCTCTACAGCCGGAATGATCAATGACAATTTCACGGAGACCGTGGCTGGAAATGCCATGAAGATGGCAAGTTGTGTCAATGGCAATGGAGGAATGGATTTCTCAAAAGTGAAAAAATTCGT
>WFLX010050463.1_pt1 | contig 14885 bp, 8 predicted proteins | sample 4967041 | NCBI WGS metagenome assembly WFLX01 (sample SAMN12857096, study PRJNA449069) | gut metagenome | isolation source: stool from male and female vole | host: Microtus ochrogaster | place: USA:Florida | collected 2017
GAGGCAGCCGTCAATCTTAAGAACCTGGAGTCGCTCTTTACCGGATTTGCCACCGGGTTTGTTGTCTCCGGATTTGCNNCTGCTCACNAGCATATAGATATAACTGTNAGGGTAAGCAGAACCGANAGTCAGGGCAACTGTGCGTGCACCGGGGGCGGCATAGACAACCTGTTTAGGTGACCATACTGCTGTGCGGGATGGTGATTTGACGTCGTCCGCGCGCCATATTATCGTGTTACATTTCAGTGTATCCTGCTTCAATTCGCTATCGGAGGGTTCGTCAATTGTGAAGGTAAGGGCGTATTCGCCTGACGGCAAACTTGCCGCAGGGATACGGAGCACACCTGAGTCAAATTCTCCCTGCAGGTCGGCCTTAGAACCGAAGACTCCCTTTATCTCGTATCTTACTTTTCGGCTGACGGTTTCTCTTACGGCGTTGACAACCCTTACAGGGAATGACACCTCAGCCTGAGAGGGTTGCACTTCCATATGCTGATATATATCCGCCTCAATGGAATAGTGCTCGCCNAGNTTGAAGGCTACCGGCGCAGCATAGCAAGTCTCACCNANGTCGGAGGTCACCATCGCTTTGGCTACAAAGACGCCACGTATCATATCGTAATCATTCGTCTTGCCCTCTGCGCGCAATTCCTTCTCGCCAATCTCCACCTCAAAGTTGCCTTCGGCATCTGTCGTTGCCTTCAGACTGAATGTGCGGGAGGGAGTTGTACTGTAGAATCGCCACCAACTGCTGAAGGTGATATCCACTGTCACATCCGCGCCGGCCACCGGCATACCGCTGTAAGTCGTGGCCGTACCCTTTAATTGTACAGGACCGGAGGTTGTATCTTTGTTGATGACGGGTTTTTCAAGAACTACTTGGAATGTCGGGGCCTTATAATCAGCAACCTCTACACACGTAGCGCCTAAAACGTTATTACCGTCTGTTGTCTCGACAAAAATTCTGAATGTACCGGTCAAAACATCTTTCGGAATGGTGAATTTGCCCACTACGCGTCCATCCTTCCCGGTAGTCAACTCCTGACTATCCTTTTCGTCACCGTTGGCATCATGCAATACCACTTTTACCTTGAAATCAGCCACGGGCGAGACGATATTATCCGTGCATTCCGTCACTACGCCGACACACTCTATGCTGTCGCCGGGGTGATAGATGGCCAAGTCGGTAAGTATTTCTGCACGTCGTGTTTTGGATAGTGAATTACCGTGATAACGTGATAGGTACTCGCGGAATGAGAGGGTATTCTCGCCATACTTGACATTNACAANANACTGATGGGCGGAGGGCANCTCTACGACTCCTTTGGCATCTNTCCTTANATGCCGGNCNACTTTCTTGCGGTCATAACNGTCTATCAGAGTTACGTCTGCGCCGGAAATAGGCGCTCCGTTGAAGCCGGACACGATATTCAGATAGTTGCTACCTCCATCCCATGAAGAGAGATATGTAAGTTCGCAGACATTCACGGGATTGAACGAACTGCTGCTGCCGGTAATCGAACTGAGGTATGGCTTTGATGCGGACACCACTACATAATAACCGGCCGGTTGTCCGGCAAATTCAGTCTCTCCGTCGGCATTGAAAGGAAAATCTCCCTCCAGGGTGATGTGTTTGCTTTCCACCACCTTACCGTGTTTTTTAACCTCATCTATCTTCAGGCTCTTTTCGTATGACAGCGATTCGTCATTATACGATGAAGGCACTTTGACAAGCAGAAGGTAGAAATCCCTGCACGAGGTGGATTCCCATTTTACGTTTATCGGCGTTCCGGGAAGCACCTGTGTCTTGTTATTGAAGGATATGNCAGCGGAGGCAATGCTCTTTTGGATATAATTCAGGAATGTATATTGACGACTCTCTTTCCCGAACTGATGCGCCATATCTTCGGCTGCCTCTTCTACTGTTTTATAGAATCTCTGGCGCTGCGGCTCATCAAATTTGCCGTACGCATTTCTGTATATCAGCGATAAGGCAAGATAATATGCGGGGGTGGTCTTATATTCCGCCAACATCCGGTCAACGGCATTCAGAAGGTCTGAGTCCGTAAGATATTGCAGTCGGAACGAGAGGGCCAGCAGCAAGGCTCCGTCTCTTACTTCTATTGAGTCCGTACTTCTCTCACGGTCTTTCTTGACAAGGCGGTCTATCAACTGGAGGTTTCTGTCAATATCCTCTTTTCCTATTTCTGAAGAGACTTGTATCGCGTTGTAAACGATAAAATCATAGATGCTTAAACCCGGGCACGCTTTGCCCTCTTTCCATGATATGAGCGGACTAATCTTATCAAGCGAGGTCGCTGAAGATATATCTTCAGCCTCTAATGCTTTCTGACACAAGGCCTCTATCCGGCTGCGAAATTGCTCACCGCTCCATTCTTTCGGATTGGCCGATATCTCCTCTACGGGCAATTCGCGGCGATCATACTGATAGCGGTTGTTGCGGTAGACGGAGAGAAGAAAATCAGACTCCAGCATATACGCCACCTGAGAATAGGGCGACCGGAGTTGAGCGGGTAATTTATGCAATGTCTCATATACCTCTACGATTGAATCGGAAGTAATGGAATTTTGCGCTATGGTAAGGCAAATGGCTGCCTGCAAGGCCTCCACGGGATAATCTTGCGCNATGGNTATATCAAAGGCTTTNGAGGAGCGCTCCAGTACATCTACGGGTTTGGCAAAATCGGGCGTTGCAAGCCATTCCGAAAGTTGCTTTTCTATTTCCACGTTACTTTTCTTTCCCATCATCTTGACCGGCATAACTAATGTAATTATAACACAAAGAAGGGAGCATGCAAGCACCCTCCCTATTATCTCTTTTTTCATAAATCTGATTTGTAATTTTGAATATTGTCACCAAACCCGGGAGGCCTAACGCTTGGCGGGACGCACTTTGTCACTATCCTCCGCGCCGCGCTTATGATGCTTCCCTTTATAGCGCATCTGTTGCATCCTCTGACGGAATTTATCCTCGCCGGCCTTCATCTTATAGATCTGGCGGGCACTCAGAAATGACTTGAATTTCTTATCATACTCTTTATTTAGAGCAGCGTCTTTGGCATGAAGGGCATCTAACTTTTTGGTAGCGGCTTCATACTCCTTTTCTGAGGCATCTTTTTTATCCAATGAATCCTGAATGGATCTTATTTCATCGAAGATGGCGCGCTTCTTGCCCTCCATCTCCGTATATAAGTCTTTAAACTTTTTCTCCTGATCTTTCTGAAGATCCATCTCCTGCGAAAGGAAACTGATCTTATAGTCTTGTATCTCTTTCCACATCTTGGGATCGGGACGTCCCGGTCGCTGAGCCATCACACAGACAGCACAGACCATCAGCAACATCACTAAAGTAAAATATCTTTTCATACCGGTATTAACCTTCTATAGTTGTTTTCTCGAAATCAGATTTGAAATCGTCTATATTATCGTAAATCTCACACATCTCGGTCTGCAATNCATAGCTCTCCCTGCTNTTGTCATCATATTCCGACTCTATGACATATTCAGCCGTAGGATGGTCGGACATNGCAAGCACTANGCTCTCCGGCACTTCCTGTGACTGACCGGACACTCGCGTAGACACGTCGCTGAATATCTTCATCATACACCATATGCCGCAGAACATCGCTGCCAGATATACGTAAGGACGTAAACGCTGCCAACGACTCAACTCCGGCACTTTCGGCTTTTCAGGATATGCGGGAAGGCGATCATGCATCTTGGCTATAAAATCATCAAAATNGCCGTCCGGGGTCTTAAAGCCCGGCTCGCGACCGAATTTCTGATAAATTTTATCTTCCTNTTNCATATTATATGTCCCTTGATTACCTATTTAATTCATTGTTTCATTATACTNACATAGTACAGCCTAAANAGTTTAATTATAAAATGGGTNTTATGTAAGTTNAATGAGAGAATAGTANAAGGAAGTNTCGTNCCTTCGGGACTGAATGCTGTATGATGTGATATATCCGGGCACTACGTGTCCGGTTAACCAAATTATGTCCCTTCGGGACATCGCACACTGTAACATATACTCTTATACGCCAAAGTCCCGGAGGGACGCGATTTGGATAACCGGGCACGCAGTGTCCGGAGTAATCATATACAACACACCCAAAGTCCCGGAGGGACGATATCTCCAAATTAAGTCTATTCCATTTTAGTCCCTTTAGACTTATTATTTGTAACACTTATCTCAATTTATTAAATTTGCACGGATTTTCTTAGTATAAATAATAGATGAAGAGCCGGGAAAAATTTGATACTGATGCTTTACAGAGATTGAGAAAAGACATAGAGTTACATCTTTGTCGTTCTTTTTCGACACCGGCAGATTTCATTTTTCTCAGCGACAGACTCCTCGAGGATAATTGCGGATATGTAAGCCCAACCACTCTCAAACGTGTATGGGGTTACATCTCGGATAAAGGTGAGCAATACGTACCAAGCAATTTTACCCGACGCGCCCTTTGCAAATTAATCGGGTATAAGGATTGGAATGATTACAAGGAGAATTATTCCTCTATACAATCCCGCGAATATGCCGGTGAATTTTTGGAAACAATACATATGCCGCTCAATACGGAACTCACGCTATTCTGGCAACCTAACAGACGTATTCGCCTCCGTCATATCAAGCCTTCCCTTTTCTCTGTGCTTGAAAACGAAAACTCCAGCCTCAAAATCGGAGATGTGGCGGAGTGTCATTGCTTCACACAATATGCTCCTGCTTTTTTCAGAATCTTTCGCCAAGAGTCATTACCCATCTCATACGTTGCCGGTTCGGCTACAGGNNNNTCTTNNNATCTGTCCACTCCGACAGCGATGTAANATCTGACCCGAAANCTGACGAGGAACCTAAGACTCCACTCCNAAGTAATGACTAATCATTAANACCCCATTTCACAAAAATGTTAACGCCAGGGGCGGCGATTTTTCGAGTCAATTACCGCTCATTCATTATTCTTTCTCTCACCTCATCTACCCCGTCTATTCTGTTGGTCTCCATTATAATGTGAGTCCACAGGTCATTTGACATATTGCTTCGCGCGGACTTCTCCACACCTGCTCTCTCCAATTCCTGCTCCATTCTATTCGCCAACTTATAATGTTCATCCCCCCGCTGCATCCTGAGGGCATCATTGATATCCTTATCCTCTAATTCATATCCTATCCGTCCATACCTTGCATTGATCTTATCTGCCTCATCAATATATTTTTGCAATATCTGTTCGCTGTTTTTTTCTACAGATTTATTTATTTTTTCAACCCGTACAGACGACTCTTCATCCACACTATCCGAGGTGCGCTCATTNCTCTCTANTACTGACACTGACTCTTCATTTATCTCTTCCTGAGGAGTCATGTTATATTGATTATCATACNATAGATATNATGCGCACAAAGCAGAGATCAATATTATAATTCCGGCCAGATATTTATACTTGTTTCTGTCTGACCTTGCCAACTGCCTGATTACCCACTCTGTGTCCGGACGCTCTGCCGGGTTCTCTTTGGTGCATTCATCAATTATAAACTTGAATCGTTCTTCCGGCAGCAGACCTTCGAGAATCTTGCCGTATGAATACACATCACTTGACACACTGCCGGTTGTCGGCGTCCTCTGTTCCGGAGCGCCATATTCATACGTGCCGAGCGACCGCTTATACATCACGAAGTCATCTGCATCCGAATGGCCGAAATCAATGATAACCGGCATTTTATCCCTTGCCCGCAGTATTACATTGTCAGGCTTCAAGTCACGGTGGCAGACACCGGCCTTATGGATGTAACCGATGGTTTCGGCTAATCTTCGCGCTATCTCTTTTCTTTCTTTCAATGAACGTGACTTTTTATCCTTCTTGATGCTCTCGATATATGTGTCAAGCCGTGTCCCATCCACATACTCCATCAAAATCAGCGGACCCAGAGTAGGATTATCCTCAAAACCATAGACTCTCACCACTCCCTCGACGTCCATCCGTAAGGTCAGTAGATATTCCTTGCGAAGAGACAGAATTTCTTCCGGATGATGGCGCACCGCCTCCGCTAATCCCTTGAGTACTACCCGCCGACCGTCACGGACTGTCAGCCATATCACCCTATTATTATGCCTGCATATCTCCTCCAATCCTGACAAATCGCCCATTCCATCTCCCTCAATCACCAAAGATACCGGCACACCATCAATAGTCTCTTTCATATCACCTTCATTTCTATTACAAATTTAACCATTAGACCCCGTTCTACAAAAAAATTGGGTTTAAAGGTGATTATTAACTTATTTTGTGAAAATTATACTAATATTGACATACACTTTTGCGTTAATTAAACACAAGACAAGAGAATGATATAATAATCACCTTGAGCAACCGGGACGGCGTCTCAAGTAGATGAATTGTCTAAATTTTGGGTTATATACATTAGTAATTTCTATCATGCACCGAGTGTTGAAAGACATATCGGCGAAAAACCGGACGTCGTGATGACGCCCGGCTTTTTTGTATCTGAAATTAAAACGGGCCGGCTGAGGTGGTCAGTCGGTCCGTCTATTTGGGTTACTATAGCCCTTTTATATGTGGGTATAGCAGGTAGTGTCNGNTTANNGTACGGCTACTTTTACAGTTTCTTCGCCNGATNTTACGATGTAGATGCCGGGCTGGAGGTCGTATTCACCTTTCACTGCAGTGGAGGTGGCGATTACTGTGCCGTTGAGGCTGTAGATAGTGAAGCCGAGGGGTGCATTCTCTACTGTCAGGCCACCTTTGTAGCCGCGCACGTAGAGTTGCTGAGCCGCGTCNGCAGNGATTTCATCCACGCTGTCTACTGCCTTTGAGGTGATNACCACGTANGAGTTGGCGGGCACTACGATCTTGCCGTCAGCCACGTTGAANGACGGGTTNGTGCCGTAAGACTTGGAAGCAATCTCATAGTTGGACTGATCAGCGGAAGCGAANCCGTAGCTATAAGTCAATTCCTTATCTACCTGAGGGTTGATAACGCAAATCAGTTCCTTGTTGCCCTTGGAAGCCTTGATATANCGTACGGAGCCCCAGGTGGTNCACATNTTGTTGAATGTGTCTTGTGTGAAGAGGTCGGGGTTGGCAAGACGGATGCGGATGAGGTCCTTGTAGCTTTGCAGCAGTCCGGCGTTGTCAGGGTCGTCCATGAGCGACCAGTTGACTATCTTCGGGTCGGTGTTGTTGCTGCCGTTAGCAGCCTTGGTAGACTGTGCGTTACCCATTTCGGAGAATTGCCATATCATGTGGGCACCGGGCACGAGTATCATCTGAGCGGCTGCAGAGCCGAGACGGCGCATAGCCACAGCGTGGTCGTTCTTGACGGCTGCCACGCCGTAAGTGTTCTGCTCGTATGCGAGACGCTGCTCGTCGTGTGACTCGAGGTAAGATACAGTTGAACCGTAAGTGCGGCTGTCCTTGATGGCGTAGAAGCGGTTGAGCTGAGAGTTTGACTGATAGCCCTTGGCAAACTGTCCGCCCTGGTAGTTGACGTTAGCCCAGTTGAGCATACCGGTCTTGGCCATCTCATTCTCTTCCTNGTCNCCGGCGAGGTTTTCGTTGATGAAATAAGCGTTGGGNGTCACTTCCTCCATAGCCACCTGTATGCGGCGCATGTTATCTACGCGTGACTTATTGTAAGCCTCAGTGCTTGAGACGCCATTGTTCATATAAGAGTCGTTGTCGCCCAGACCCTTTACGAGGTCGAAACGATAGCCGTCCACGTGATATTCCGTAAGCCAGTATTTCACGCAGTCCTGCCACTGCTGACGCACGAGGGGATGACCCTGGTTCCAGTCGTTGAGCACGCTGTAATCATGCGGCGCGTCAAGGTTGTAGAAGGGGTTCTGTCCGGGTGTGTACATCTGATACCAGGGGTGGAGTCCGTCTGACTGGTTGAATACCATGTCGAGCACCACAGCGATGCCGTTTTCGTGGCACGCATTGATGAAGTCCTTGTAATCGTCGGGAGTGCCGTAAGCCTTATCGGGAGCGAAATAGAAGTTGGGATTATAGCCCCAGGAGATNTNGCCGTTAAATTCNTTNNTAGGCANGAGNTNCACANNGTTGACACNGAGTTCNNTAAGGTAANNTANCTTCNCGATGGCCAGTTTTNCGTTACCGTTGCCACNCGNCTTACCCTCTGTGCNGGTGAAGTNGCGGAGNAGGAGTNCGTAGATCACGATATTATCCTTGTCGGGACGCACGAAGTTATTGTCGGTCCATTTGTAGTCGTTGATATTCTCCTGATAAACGCCGAGCATAACGTTGCGCACCTTAGTGGTGGGATATTCCGGGAGGTTGGGGAAGACGCTGCTGCTTACATACTTGTCGTTGTAGGGGTCGAGCACGAGTTTGGCGTAGGGGTCGCCTACACGGATGCTGCCGTCTACGAGGAAGTAGTAAGGATACATGGAGGTAGCGTCGAGTCCGGGCACTGTCAGCCAGAAGTAGCGCTGGTCTTGATAATCCTGATAATGCATGGTATATTCGTCAGACTCGTCATAGTCAGTCCATGAGCCTACGAGAGTCACGCTATGCTTGCCGGGAGCGGCGAGACAGAAGGTGACGGTGCCGTCCGGATTTCTTACACAGCCCTGCTTGGGAATGCCGCCGGGATAATCGGCTGCGGGCGAGGGTTTTACGTAAGTAAGTTTCATAGACTGCGACTTGGTGGCGTCGGCAGTCTTGGCGTTGCCATACACGTTGTAAGTGCCCGGCTCGGTGAAGATATACTCATATTCGAGCAGCGTGCCCTTGTCNTTTCTGGCCATGGGAGTGCCGTTGATGGAAATCCAGAGTTCGGCCTCTTGTGTGGAGGCAAGGGTGAATTTCACTTTGGCATTGTCGGGAGTGATGATATTGCCGCTGAGTGAGCATTGGAAGTCTACCTGAAGGCCGGCGTCGAGCACGTTGANGAAGATGTCGCCGCCGGTTTCGGTCTTGCCTTGCTGTGAAGAGTTTTTGTCNGCGGTGCGGAATACGAAAGCCAGTTTCTTGATTTTCTCGTCCGGATTGGTGACGCCGTAATATTCGCGGATATTGCCGATATAGAGGCTGTAGAGATTNTCCTCTACGTATACCATCTCGTATTTGGGCTGGTTGGTGCCCCATGTGGGTGCATATTTCCAGTCGGAGTCAGATGTGGATGATGAGGTGAGCACGCCGGTGTGGGCATAGAGGATTGTAGACTTGGGGAGTCCGGCAAGAGCCTTGTTGCCCTCATTGGCATGGAAATAGATAGTCACACCCTCGCTGTCCTCCTGAAGCGGAGTGGGCGTGGTGGTCACCACCTGCGCTGAGGCTGTGAGGCCTAAGAACGCTAAGGCGGAGAAAAGGAGTTTTTTAATCATGTTAGTTATTATTTAGGTTAAATTATTTTATATCTGATAACATTTAAAAGGAAACCTCAACTCTCTAAACTCTCGACTCCTCCTCATACTCATCCACCGTATAATTGATAAAGTCATTGAGGCGCTTCATCTGGGCGAGCATGGGCTTGAGAAGTTCGATAATGTCCGGTGCGCAATAGAAGTCGTCGGTTACCAAGCGGAAGGCGCCGAAGTCTCGCGGCCGGATGTAGTCGATATAAGGCCAGTCTTTATCAAAGCCTTTTGGGGCGGTCTTGAGAGGATTGCTGCCTACTGTGGGGAAATACATTTTGAATTCCGGCGACTCGATGATGTCAAGCCATTCTTCGATATTATCGTAGATGTCCTGGCGTATCATGTTGGTGAGTTTGGTGGGATACGGCATATTACCGGCGCAGACCAACGAATTGCCCGGCTCGAGATGGAAGTAATATCCGAAGCGGAGCGACTTTTTGCCTTTGGGAGGATTGATGAAGATGCCGATATGGGTCTTGTAAGGGGTCTTGTCGGCGGAGAAACGGGTGTCGCGATATATGCGATAAGTGACGTCGCGGAGGGTGAGCATGGATGCTTCGGGGTCGACCGTGCTTACGGCAGCAATCAGTTGCTCGGCGAAGTCATCGACGGTCTTTTTGGCCTTTAGATATTCGTCTTTGTGAGCGTTAAACCATTCGCGGTCGTTATGTCGCGAGAGTTGGGATAAGAATTTGTAAACCTGTTTCATTATAGCCTTGACATGGGGATATCATCCCGAAAAGATCATTTTTGTGGAATGGGTCTTGATGGATGTCTTCACAAAGGTAATTAAAATTAGCGAAAAGAGAATGCAAACCCTCAAAAAAGTATTATCTTAAGACTCCATTCCACAAAAAATGTTAACGCAGGGGTCTAATGAAAAATCAAGATTATGTATGGAGGAGCACAGCAGTGCAACGTAAGGACATGCCTTAGCGCTGCAATCCCGCCACCGGTAGGGNCGCGATTAATAGCGNCCGCCCCGNCNATTATGGATAGNNAATGCTAAGGCCAAANGCAGATGANGGCAAGCAACGCTTACCGCCCTCAAGACGCAGGATGAAAGCAGAAAAACCGCAGATTCTTATGTCCTGAAGTATTAATTTAGTAGCAGTCATTCTGTCCTGAAGTATTAATTTAGTAGCAGCCATAACCCCGGCGGGGTTATATCTGAATAACCGGGCACGCAGTGTCCGGATACTCCAACTCCTCCGACCCCATGTCCCGGAGGGACTACACCTCACATCCTCACTACATAGACTTAATCTTCGATTCTATAAAAGCTATGAGTACGATAAAAACTACAAATTCCCTTCATCTTATATTTACCAAATCGAAAAAAATCGTATCTTTGCATTATATATGACGCGAATCTGAGAAAGACCTACTATATAAGAGTCGCATGAAAGCTACTGAAATCGCAAGTAATCCTCATTGGTGTTAGTCAGTTTTTCAGATACAACGATTNAATTTTGTAATCACTGTGCATAATCTTAGTGTTATTGACATATCAGAAACCGCACTCCATAATTTTGACCACGAAGTTATGGAGAAGTTACTTATTTGTCATTCTACCAGTTATGAAGCAAATAAGAAAAAGAAGGATGGCGAACCTACGATTGTAAATAATATAATGTGGTGTACTGACGATTACGCTCATTTAGGAGAAGGGTATCAACCCACTGACCAAATAACAATCCCGCGCATCACAGGAGAAAACGATAAACTAATTCGTCNCCGCGCCCTTAAATCAATGGATGAGCAGCGTGACNGTACTAAGGAAAAAGGCGAGGTTTTCACTCCGGCATGGATTTGCAATCACCAAAACNATATGATTGATNCCGTTTGGTTTGGTGTTGNCNATCCCCNTTTTAATACTGAGAACCCTGACCATACATGGACTGTAAATCCCAATCCCATACTTTTTCCTGAAGGTAAATCTTGGCGAGATTATGTTCGTGAAAACCGACTGGAAATAACTTGTGGAGAAGCACCGTATCTGGCAAGCCGATATGATGCTACCACGGGTAAATTGATTCCTGTATCCGAACGTATTGGTTTGCTTGACCGCAAACTTCGCGTTATCAATGAAAATGTTGATCATCACGAAGAATGGCTTAAATGGGTTCAAATTGCCTATCAAAGTATTTACGGCTTTGAGTGGCAAGGAGACAATCTTCTGCTTGCTCGTGAGTCTCTCTTGCAGACTTTCTTCGAAAATCATGCCCTAAAATTTGGTATTGACTATCCGCTTCAATTGAAATCCGTAAGATATATTGCATACATAATATCATGGAATATTTTTCAAATGGACGGATTGAAAGGTGTCGTTCCTCTAACTTGTGGGGAACGGCGCGTTATAGATAATAATCTTTTTGAAAAAGTTGTACGGATAGAAACGTGCAGAGGTTGTGAAAATAATGAAATGCGTAACCATAATGGAATTTACGCCTTAGTAAAAGATTGGAACGCCAAGTCCAAAGAGAAACAAAAAATTCGATTTATCGACCTCCTTAAATAATTGCTTCGCGTCATGGAAAAATACTTTGAAGCCCCGAAGCCCAAACTTATATATGTGTTCCGCATTTCTGACGCGGCACACCACGGATGCCTTAAAGTAGGTGAAACTACTTTTGAGATAGATGATAATGCAAATCCGTTTGACATTAAGCCAAACTCCAGTATTCTAAACAATGCCGCTCACAAGCGTATAAAACAATACACTCAGACTGCCAGTATCGATTATGAATTGCTTTATACTGAATGTGCTTTTAATATGAGAGGCATGAAGATGCATTGGTTTAATGACAAGGATGTGCACGAGGTTTTAAGGCGTTCCGGGATTAAGCGCAAAGAGTTTAAGGCCTCGATGAAGCAAGGTCGAGAGTGGTACGAAACCGACCTTGCTACTGTCATTAAAGCCATTGCCGCGGTTAAGGAAGGACGTAAAGCATTAACTGCTTCCGAAATTACTCAGGACCAAACTCCGATAGAGTTTCGTCCCGAGCAGCGTGATGCCATCGATAAAACCAAGAAACGTTATACACGTTACCCTGTAATGCTTTGGAACGCGAAAATGCGTTTTGGTAAAACTCTTTCTGCATTACAGGTCGTAAAGGAAATGGGCTTTGGTCGGACTCTTTTATATACTCACCGCCCGGATGTTATTGAAGGATGGTTTGAAGATTTCCAAAAAATCTTCTTCGACCGTCCCGATTATCAATTTGGCTCAAANGTNGANATNGGNTCNGACCTTGAAACCCTTGAACGTCGCCACAAGAAAGAGGGCTTAAACTATGTGTTTTTTGCTTCCCTCCAAGACCTTCGAGGGTCAAAAATTGTAGGTGGAAAGTTCGATAAGAACGATGATGTTTTCTCCACTGAGTGGGATTTTATCATCATCGACGAAGCGCACGAGGGCACACAAACGCCTATTGGCAAAGCCGTATTCAACGAGCTTACCAAACACGCGCCTAAACGTCTCGAANTGACAGGNACCGCCTTTAANCTTCTCGACAACTTCACCGAGGATGAAGTGTTCACGTGGGACTATACTATGGAGCAGCGGGCCAAAGAAGAATGGGATAGAAACCACTTCGGCGACCCTAATCCGTATGCCGGACTTCCGCGAATGAACATCTATACTTATGACCTCGGTCGTCTTATGCGTGATTTCGCTGATGATGAAGTAGCGTTTAACTTCCGTGAATTTTTCCGCACATCTGAGCAAGATGACTCCTTTGTTCACGAGTCCGATGTGCGCAACTTTCTTAATCTTCTTACCAAAGAAGACCCCGAAAGTATGTATCCTTTTGCCAATCAGCGTTACCGCAACATCTTCAAGCATACACTTTGGATGTTGCCCGGCGTTAAAGCCGCAAAAGCATTATCTGCGCTACTGCGCGAGCATCCTGTATTCGGAAAATTTGACATCGTCAATGTCGCCGGAGACGGAGACGAGGAAGAAGACCGCGAAAAGGCCCTCAAAAAAGTTAAGAAAGCGATTAAAGAATGTTCTTACGGCACCATCACGCTTTCTTGTGGTCGTCTGACTACAGGCGTATCCGTTCCTCAATGGATGGGCGTGCTAATGCTTTCGGGTAGTTTCAACACTGCCGCCAGTGCATATATGCAAACCATTTTCCGAGTTCAAACACCGTACACAGTAAATGGACTCGTAAAAGAGGACTGCTATGTTTTTGACTTCGCGCCTGACCGCACGTTGCAGGTTCTTGCAACCGTTCCTAAAGTAAGCACTAAAGCAGGTAAGACAACAGAACACCAAAAGCGAGCTCTCGCCGAATTCCTAAACTTCTGCCCTGTAATCGGTATGCAAGGCTCTCAGATGAAGCCTTACGACGCCAACAAGATGATGGAGCAGTTGAAGAAGGCCTACGTTGAACGTGTTGTCCGCAATGGCTTCGAGGATGGCTATCTTTATAATGATGAGTTGATGAAACTTTCCGACATTGACGTGAAAGACTTCAAGGATCTCAAACGAATTATTGGTGAAACTAAAGCCATCGGCTCTACCGGTGATATTGATGTCAACTCTCAAGGTTTGACCAACGAGGAATATGGAGAGAAAGACAACCTCGAAAAGAAGAAGAAAAAGAAGCAACTGACCGAAGAGGAAAAGGCTCGCCTTGAAGAACTCAAGCAGAAGAAAAAAGTCCGTGACGATGCCGTCAGCATCTTGCGCGGTATCTCAATCCGTATGCCTCTCCTTATATATGGAGCAGACATTCAAGAGGAGGACGAGGACGAAGCACTCTCTATCCACAATTTCACAACGCTTGTCGACCCTCAATCGTGGAGAGAATTTATGCCTAAAGGTGTCACAATGCAAATCTTTAACCGCTTCAAGAAATATTATGATGAGGATATTTTCACCGCTTCCGCTAAGCGCATACGTCAAATGGCTCGTGCTGCTGACCGCTTAACTATCGAAGAACGTATTGAACGCATTACTGCTATCTTCAAAACGTTTAGAAATCCCGACAAAGAAACGGTGTTGACTCCGTGGCACATCGTTAATCGTCACATGAGCGATACTATTGGCGGCTATTGCTTCTTCGGGGAGGACTTCGACCGCGAAAATCCGCTGCAAGAACCTCGCTTTGTAGAGCGCAAACCCACGACTGAGGTTTTCACTCCTGATAGCCGACTGTTGGAGATTAATTCCAAGTCAGGCTTATATCCTCTTTATCTCGCATATAGTCTTTACCGAGCTGCTATGAAAAACGAGATGTTTTCTCCGCAAACACTCGAAGACCATCTGCGAATATGGGATAAAGTAGTGGCTGAAAACTTGTTTGTGATATGTATGTCACCAATGGCCAAAGCCATTACTCGCAGAACGCTTCTCGGTTTTCGCCCCGGCAAAGTCAATACTCGATATTTCGAGGACTTGGTTAATCAAATTAAAAACAAGCCCGACAACTTCCTCGCTAAGGTT
>WFLX010001810.1_pt1 | contig 14884 bp, 4 predicted proteins | sample 4967041 | NCBI WGS metagenome assembly WFLX01 (sample SAMN12857096, study PRJNA449069) | gut metagenome | isolation source: stool from male and female vole | host: Microtus ochrogaster | place: USA:Florida | collected 2017
AAAAAGCCCGGTTTTTTCGATAGACTTATAGAAAAAATCAAAAAACAAATAGAATACGTAAGTTCCGGAGTTTGGTCAGACCCTCGGAAGACCATGAAGGTGCGTCTTGTGAAGACAATAAATCTCACAGTGCAGGCATTTCTAAACCGAGACCTTCAGATAAAATCAATGGCGATCACCTATCAGACCGTATTGGCCATGGTGCCTGCTCTTGCATTGCTTCTTGCCATCAGTAAAGGTTTTGGTTTTCAAGACATCGTGGAGAAGGAACTCTACACTTATTTCCCATCTCAAAGTAAGGCCTTGGCTACNGCACTTTCCTTTGTCGACTCATATCTTGCGGAGGCCTCGTCTGGGGTTTTAGTAGGCGTCGGACTTGTGGTGTTGCTCTGGACACTCATTTCATTGCTAAGCAATATCGAGGATGCCTTCAACAACATCTGGGATTTGAAGACAGGGAGAACTACAATCCAAAAGATTAAAGATTACATNGCTATATTCCTGCTAATTCCGGTCCTTATGATCATTAGTTCTGGAATATCAATCTTCATGTCGTCAACGGTGATGGCCGTAGTGCCATTTGCGTTTATGACGCCTTTGGTCAACACACTAATGGAGTTGCTTCCGGTAGTGTTGACATGGGGCGCATTCACGCTATGCTTCTGGCTGATTCCAAATACGAAAGTTGAGTTTAAATTTGCAGCGATAGCAGGAGCATTCTGTGCGGTTGCCTTTGAAATAATTCAGTTGCTTTTCCTAAATGGGCAAATATATGTGTCAAAATACAACGCAATCTATGGATCATTTGCATTCCTTCCCCTATTGCTCATATGGCTGCAATTAAGTTGGCTATTGCTCTTATCCGGATGCGGACTGACTTATTCTCTTCAAAATGTATTCTCCTACAATTTCTTTGGAAATCTGACAAGCATTTCTGAAAGCTACTACAGGGAAGTGCTTCTTGTAGTGACAGCTGTTGTGTATCGCCGATTTCATAACGGCATGTCGGCNCCGACACGCAATGGACTTTCCATGAAATATGGACTCCCAATAAGATTGGTGAGCAGCATAGCCGACAGGCTTCAGCGAGCCGGACTTATACAACTAAATGAAAGCCGCGACGGCAATGATGACCCGGGATTGATACCAACCACTGATACAGACAAGATATTGGTAAAAGATGTGGTGGCAAGAGTAGAATCTGCCGGAATGAAAGACTTTATACCGGAATTCAACACTACATACAAGCAGGCTCTGAAAGAACTTAACGACATCTCTCTCCGAATGTATGAAGCTGCCGGCGACATGCTCATTAGGGATCTTGATATATTTGTAGATTTGGATGAAAAAGAGAAAAAATGACACATTATAGTATCATTTTATATGTTATGCAACACATTTGACTATTTTTATTCTATTATTTTTTGCCACTCTACAAATTTTCACTAAATTTGCGACTAATGAAATAAAAGATTAACTACAGATATGAGTTACCTGAAATTTGACAAAAACTTAATGATAAACCTGGAGCAGAGCCTTCCAAAAGAAATGCTCCGCACCAACAAGTCAGGAGCTTACCACTGCACTACAATCGTGGGCTGCAACACACGCAAGCAACATGGATTGTTGGTAATTCCGATTCCGGAGATGGACGACAAGGCACATGTGCTGCTGTCGAGTCTGGATGAGACAGTGATCCAGCATGGTGCTCCATTCAATTTGGGACTTCATCAGTATGGTCCCGATGTGTTTTCCCCCAACGGACACAAGTATATCAGAATGTTCGACTGCGAGACAGTCCCTACAATGACCTATCGTGTAGGTGGCGTGATCTTGACCAAGCAGAAGACCTTTATCAGCAACGAAAACCGTATNCTGATAAAATATACTCTTGTAGATGCNCATTCTGACACTACTCTTCAGTTCCGTCCAATGCTTGCATTCCGCAATGCCAANGACCTCGTAGTGGAAAACACAGCAATCAATAANGAAATTAAGGAAGTGCCTGATGGCATTTCAACTTGCCTTTATTCCGGATATCCCGACCTGGTGATGCAGTTTAACAAACCTGTGAAGTGGGTCAACGATGGACACTGGTATAAAGGCATTGAGTATTATAAGGACCGCGACCGTGGGATTCCATATAAGGAAGACCTCTGGGTGCCCGGATATTTTGAGTTGCCGATCAAGAAGGGAGAAAGCATCATCTTCAGTGCCGGCACATCAGAAATCAATCCTGAAGAACTCGAGNCACTTTATGACAACGAAATAAAGTCGCGTACACCTCGTACAAGTTTCTACAACTGTCTGAAAAACTCAGCAAAGCAGTTCTATCTCAAGAACAAGAGCGGCATGTATATCATGGCAGGTTTCCCATGGTATAATGTGCGTGCGCGCGACGAACTCATGGCACTTCCGGGATGTACACTTGCCATCGATCATAAAGATGACTATATCCAGATAATGGGCACTTTCCTGAAGGCACTCGAAAGATATATTGATAAAGGTGAGAAAGACCGCACTATCCACGAGATAGATCTGCCTGATATCCCTCTNTGGACAATTTGGGCTATTCAGCAATATCGTCGGTCGACCGACACAAGGGCTTGCCGTGATCTTTACGGAGAGGTGGTGAAAAAACTGGTAGACGACATCCGCAATGAAAAAATCCACAATCTCCACATCAATCCTAATGGATTGCTCACAAGCAATGGCACTGATACTCCTGTGACATGGCTCTCTGCATCCATCAATGGCAAACCAATTATTCCGAGAACGGGCTATATCGTTGAATTCAACGCCCTTTGGTATAATGCGATCCGCTTCCTCATTTCTCTTTATGAGGGAGAAGAGTCGATGAAGGAATATCTTGAAGAGCTGGAGGCCCTCGCTGAGAAAGTGAAGGTAAGTTTTGTAGAGACATTCTTGAACGATTACGGATACCTATACGACTATGTCAACGGAACGTATGCCGATGTTGAAGTGCGTCCAAATATGGTGATAGCCATCGGTTTGGAATATAGTCCTCTCGACCGCCGTCAGCGTCGCAAAGTGCTTGATCTTGCTACAAGAGAACTTCTCACTCCAAAAGGACTTCGTTCACTTAGCCCCAAAAGCTATGCGTATCGACCGAATTATGTCGGCGGTCCTGTAGAGCGTGAATATGCTGTGCATCAGGGTCCTGTGCGTCCATGGCTGTTCGGATTCTATGCTGATGCATATATAAAGGTGTTTGGCGTAAGCGGTCTTGGTTTCATTGAGCGCAAATTGATTGGATATGAAGACGATATGTCGGAAAATTGTATCGGATCGCTGAGTGAGATGTATGATGGAAATCCACCGTTTGCCGGACGAGGAGCCGTCTCCACTGCCAAAAATGTAGGCGAAATCCTCCGCACCATCAAGAATGTGAAAGAACTTAATAAATTACAGAACTACGATAATTAACCTGATATGAAAGCATTAATGTTCGGGTGGGAATTCCCACCGCATATTCTTGGCGGTCTGGGGACAGCCTCCTATGGACTCACCAAGGGAATGCACGCCTGCGGAGATATGGACATCACTTTCGTGATTCCAAAGCCGTGGGGCGACGAAGAAAAAGGCTTTGCCCGCATCATCGGAGCCAACTGTACTCCAGTGGCATGGCGCGATGTAAGTTGGGACTATGTGGAAAGCCGCATTGGCAAGGTGATGAATCCACAGCTCTATTATGACCTTCGCGATCACATCTATGCCGACTTCAACTACATGAAGCTCAACGACCTCGGTTGTATTGAATTCTCCGGCCGATATCCCGACAACCTTATTGAGGAGATCAACAACTATTCAATAGTTGCCGGCGTGATAGCCCGCACAGTGGAATGCGACATCATCCACGCTCACGACTGGCTTACCTATCCGGCAGGTATTCATGCNAAAAATGTTACCGGCAAACCACTCGTAATCCATGTNCATGCCACTGATTATGACCGNTCACGAGGCAATGTCAATCCTACAGTGTTTGCCATAGAGAAGGATGGCATGGAGAATGCCGATCATATCATGTGTGTATCTGAGCTTACTCGCCGCACTGTGATAGAGAAATATGGCATCAACCCTGCAAAAGTGTCTACTGTCCACAATGCCGTGATTCCACTTGATCAGGAATATCTGGATATCAAGCGCAGAACTGAGGGTGAGAAAGTTGTCACTTTCTTAGGACGTATCACGATGCAGAAAGGACCGGAATATTTTGTTGAGGCTGCAGTGAAGGTGCTTCAGAAAGATAAGAATGTGCGTTTTGTGATGGCAGGCAGCGGCGACATGATGGATGCAATGATCAAACTCGTTGCCAAACGCGGAATTGCCGACCGTTTCCATTTCACCGGATTCCTTCGAGGCAAAGAGGTGTATGAGATGCTTCGCGATTCTGATGTCTATATCATGCCTTCAGTGTCAGAACCNTTCGGNATCTCTCCACTTGAGGCCATGGAAATGGGAGTGCCAAGCATCATCTCAAAGCAATCGGGATGTGCAGAAATTCTCACCAATGTGATAAAGACCGATTATTGGGATATTGATGCAATGGCTGATGCAATCCATAGCATTCTCCACTATCCTGCGATGTATCATACACTCCGCAATAAGGGTATTGAAGAAATCCACGGTATCACTTGGGAAAAAGTCGGGAAGAAAGTGATTGGAATCTATAAGGATGTCATTGCTGCCCGCAATCATTAAGTAATTAAACTTCTTATACCTCTTAAATTTTTTAAAACACTAAACCAAAGAAGTTATGAAAAACGTTTGTTTTTATCTCAACATACACCAGCCATATCGCCTAAAAAGATANCGCTTCTTCGATATAGGCAACGACCATTACTATTATGATGACTTCGCTAATGAAGACATCATCAGCAATCTTGCTGAAAGAAGNTATATCCCAATGTGCCATACTCTTCTTGATATGGCAAATGAGTATGGCTCTGACTTCAAGTGCGCCATCTCAATCTCAGGAACCGCCATCGAGCAACTTCAGCAGTCGGAGCCGGAGGTAATTGAAATGCTCCGCAAACTTGCTGATAAAGGCTGTGTAGAATTCCTCGGAGGCGGCTTCGCCCACTCTCTTGCCTCTCTTGAAGATCCNGAGGAATTCATGCGTCAAGTAAGCATTGAGCAAAAGACAATAAAGATGGTGTTTGGCCAGACTCCGAAGGTGTTTGCTAACACTGAGCTTATCTACGACGATGATATCGCCTCTATGATTCAGGCAATGGGCTTCAAGGCAGTAGTAGTGCCNGGCGCAAAGCATATCCTTGGATGGAAGAGTCCGGACTATGTATACACTGCCGCTACTGCGCCAAAGTTGAAGATGCTCTTCACCAATGATAAATTGGCAGCTGACATCTCCCACAATTTCAATAATCCGGATTGGTCGGAATATCCGTTGACTGCAGATAAATATGTAAACTGGATCGCTGAACTCCCTGCAGAGGAGCAAATCGTGAATATCTATCTCAGCATGGATACATTCGGTGGCTTCCTCCCTGCAAGTTCAGGTATATTTGATTTCTTGAAGGCACTTCCACGCTTTGGCAAGGAAAAAGGTGTTCGTTTCACTTCGCCTTCAGAAGTGGTCGGCAAGTTGAAACCTGTGGACACTGTGACTATTCCTTACGCTATTTCATATGTCGACGGCACTCGCATCGATGTGTCGGCATGGAAGGGCAACGACCTGCAGCGTGAGGCTCTGAATAAACTTTATGGCATCGCAGAGCGCGTTTCCATGGTAGAGGATCGTAAGATCAAGCAAGATTGGGAATATCTTCAGGGAAGTGACCATTTCTTCTACATGGCCACCAACAATCAGGCTGACGCTGCTTTCAGCCCGTACGATAGCCCATTCTCAGCCTTTACTAATTATATGAATGTGCTTGCTGACTTCCTCGTTCGCGTGGAAGAGCAGTTCCCTGAGAATGTAGACAATGAGGAACTCAATTCTCTTTTGCTTACTATCCGCAATCAGTCTACTGAAATCGAGCAACTCAATAAGGAAGTGAAGTCTCTGCGCAAAAACATCCTTGAAGCAGAAGACAGCAATTATGCTGCAGTGATCGTTGAGGAACCTGCAAAGGAGAAGAAAGTAGAGCCTAAGAAAGAAAAGGCATCTAAGGCTTCTAAAACTGAAAAGGGAGCAGAGGAGAAAGCTTCAGCAAAGAAACCGGGNCGCAAACCTGCAGCAAAAAAGGCTGAAAAANAAAACATAAATATTTCAATTGTTAAACTATTGTAACACCGTGAACTTTGAGCTGAATATCGTTGTTTTGATTTCAGAAAGTAAGAAAATCGTTTCATGATGTTAGGTTAGTTTAAAATTGAATTATGGAAAAAATTGAAAATGCAGCTGCCTGTGAAGGTAACTGCATTTTTTTATATCTTTTAGAGCCAATCTCAAATTTATGAGACTGGCTCTACTTTTATAGAAGTGTTAACTTGCGGCGATTTCCCTTTATTTTCTTTGGCTCCAAATCTTTGATAAGGTGCTTTGCTTTGTCTGCTGTGACAGCAACGAGAGCATGATGGTCAGAGAGGGTGATGGGGCCGACTTCTGAGGCTTCCAATCCTCCTTCCTTGCATAAGAAGCCTACGATATCTCCCTTAGATAGTTTCTCCTTTCTTCCGGCACTNATNCGGATTGTGGCTTTATCGCTCTTAAGAGCAGAGGTTGCNTTTGGATTNGGNCGGTATGTGCCGTCGGTCTCTATNAANGGCTTTAATTCCTCNTCNGGGCCNGTNAGNACNTAGATATCNCCTGANGCATCTACACGNGCNGTACGACCGTTACGGTGAGTATACGTCTCCGGTGTGAGTGGCTGGTGGTAGTGTACTATATTGCTTACACCTCTTATATCCAGTCCACGTGCTGCAAGGTCGGTAGCAATTAAAATTGGTGCACTTCCATTATTGAACATCGAGATTGCATCCTCACGTTGGAATTGGTCGAGTTCTCCATGATATAGCGCACAGGCTACTTTATGCTTCTTCAAGAAATCTGCTACGCGCACTGCACTCTCTCGATGATTAACGAAGATTATTGTTCTCTCCGGGATATCCTCTTTAGAAATGCTTTTAAGGAGTTGAAGCAATGATTCAAGTTTGTCTTTTTCTGTATCTACCCGATAGATTTTCATACGGTCTCTCACAGATCCTGCATTCTCCGAAAAATCGATTTCAAGTGGATTGTCGAGTTTTATAAAAGCCGGTAGGGTAGTGCTTGCTGTGGCGGATGTGAGAATTATACGGCTTACGTTTTTAAGTCGATTGAAAATCTTTCTCATATCATCTTCAAATCCCAATTCGAGCGATTTGTCATATTCATCAAGAATCAAGATGCGAGTAGGAGTGGGGTCTACATTTCCTCTTTTAAGATGATCCAAGAGCCTGCCTGGGGTAGCGACAATGATGTCAGGAGTGACGCTTAGGGTATTTACCTCGTCCTCCACATTGTGTCCACCGTAAAGTGCTGTGACTTTAAAACCGGAGGCTAATTCCCTTACCACTCCTGCAATTTGGATCACAAGTTCTCGCGAAGGAGCAATAATGATTGCCTGGACTCTTCCTGTAGGAGGATTGAGCCATTTGAGCATTGGAAGTGAAAAAGCCACAGTTTTTCCTGAGCCTGTAGGGGCTACCAATATAATTTCTTTAGATTCAGAAGCGACAGCCATGGCCCGCTTCTGCATATCATTTATTTCGTCAATGCCGAGTTTCTTAATATTCGGCAGGAATTCTTTTTCTCTCATAGTTCTTTTAATTCATAATTCAAAATTCATAATGCATAATCTTCAAAGAATGCAAATTGAATAATTCAAAAAGCACAATCATCCGATAAAGTTTACTCTGTTATAACAATTTGCACAGCCCAAAGATTAATTATGAATTATGCATTATGAATTATGCAATAAAAAAAAGAAATGATTATTTAAATAATCATTTCTTTTTTTTATTGCATAATTCATAATGCATAATTCATAATTAATCTTTGGGCTGTGCAAATTGTTATAACAGAGTAAACTTTATCGGATGATTGTGCTTTTTGAATTATTCAATTTGCATTCTTTGAAGATTATGCATTATGAATTTTGAATTATGAATTAAAAGAACTATGAGAGAAAAAGAATTCCTGCCGAATATTAAGAAACTCGGCATTGACGAAATAAATGATATGCAGAAGCGGGCCATGGCTGTCGCTTCTGAATCTAAAGAAATTATATTGGTAGCCCCTACAGGCTCAGGAAAAACTGTGGCTTTTTCACTTCCAATGCTCAAATGGCTCAATCCTCCTACAGGAAGAGTCCAGGCAATCATTATTGCTCCTTCGCGAGAACTTGTGATCCAAATTGCAGGAGTGGTAAGGGAATTAGCCTCCGGTTTTAAAGTCACAGCACTTTACGGTGGACACAATGTGGAGGACGAGGTAAATACCCTAAGCGTCACTCCTGACATCATTGTCGCTACCCCAGGCAGGCTCTTGGATCATCTTAAAAGAGGAAATGTAGACCCCACTCCTACTCGCATCTTGATTCTTGATGAATATGACAAATCGCTCGAATTGGGATTTGAAGATGATATGAGAAAGATTTTCAATCGACTTAAAAACGTAAGCCGTATAATTCTCACATCCGCCACAGCAAGCACTACCCTACCGGCTTTTATAAAACTCGACAATCCACTTGAAATCGATTTTTCGGAGAATGCAGGATCTGTGAGAGACCGTATGAAAATCTATCGGGTAGATACAGAAAAAGACAAACTTGAATCATTGCTTCAACTCCTTAAAAGCATTTCTAAAGAGGATATCCCGGAGAGAACAATAATCTTCGTTAATCATCGAGAGAGTGCAGTGCGCGTAGCAGATTTCTTGAAGAAGCATAAAGTAGCCTGTGCGCTATATCATGGAGAACTCGACCAATTCCAACGTGAGGATGCAATCTCGATGTTCAATAATGGAAGTGCACCAATTTTAATTGCTACCGACCTTGCAGCACGTGGACTGGATATAAGAGGTGTAAGCAATATAGTACACTACCACCAGCCACTCACACCGGAGACGTATACTCACCGTAACGGTCGTACGGCGCGTGTAGATGCGTCAGGAGATATCTATGTTCTGACTGGCCCTGAAGAGGAATTAAAGCCCTTTATAGAGACCGACGGCACATACCGTCCCAATCCAAACGCAACCTCTGCTCTTAAGAGCGATAAAGCCACAATCCGGATAAGTGCCGGAAGAAAGGAGAAACTATCTAAGGGAGATATCGTAGGCTTCTTATGCAAGGAAGGAGGATTGGAAGCCTCAGAAGTCGGCCCCATCACCCTCTCTGACCATCATGCTCTCGTTGCTGTCACAGCAGACAAAGCAAAGCACCTTATCAAAGATTTGGAGCCAAAGAAAATAAAGGGAAATCGCCGCAAGTTAACACTTCTATAAAAGTAGAGCCAGTCTCATAAATTTGAGATTGGCTCTAAAAGATATAAAAAAATGCAGTTACCTTCACAGGCAGCTGCATTTTCAATTTTTTCCATAATTCAATTTTAAACTAACCTAACATCATGAAACGATTTTCTTACTTTCTGAAATCAAAACAACGATATTCAGCTCAAAGTTCACGGTGTTACAATAGTTTAACAATTGAAATATTTATGTTTTATTTTTCAGCCTTTTTTGCTGCAGGTTTGCGTCCCGGTTTCTTTGCTGAAGCTTTCTCCTCTGCTCCCTTTTCAGTTTTAGAAGCCTTAGATGCCTTTTCTTTCTTAGGCTCTACTTTCTTCTCCTTTGCAGGTTCCTCAACGATCACTGCAGCATAATTGCTGTCTTCTGCTTCAAGGATGTTTTTGCGCAGAGACTTCACTTCCTTATTGAGTTGCTCGATTTCAGTAGACTGATTGCGGATAGTAAGCAAAAGAGAATTGAGTTCCTCATTGTCTACATTCTCAGGGAACTGCTCTTCCACGCGAACGAGGAAGTCAGCAAGCACATTCATATAATTAGTAAAGGCTGAGAATGGGCTATCGTACGGGCTGAAAGCAGCGTCAGCCTGATTGTTGGTGGCCATGTAGAAGAAATGGTCACTTCCCTGAAGATATTCCCAATCTTGCTTGATCTTACGATCCTCTACCATGGAAACGCGCTCTGCGATGCCATAAAGTTTATTCAGAGCCTCACGCTGCAGGTCGTTGCCCTTCCATGCCGACACATCGATGCGAGTGCCGTCGACATATGAAATAGCGTAAGGAATAGTCACAGTGTCCACAGGTTTCAACTTGCCGACCACTTCTGAAGGCGAAGTGAAACGAACACCTTTTTCCTTGCCAAAGCGTGGAAGTGCCTTCAAGAAATCAAATATACCTGAACTTGCAGGGAGGAAGCCACCGAATGTATCCATGCTGAGATAGATATTCACGATTTGCTCCTCTGCAGGGAGTTCAGCGATCCAGTTTACATATTTATCTGCAGTCAACGGATATTCCGACCAATCCGGATTATTGAAATTGTGGGAGATGTCAGCTGCCAATTTATCATTGGTGAAGAGCATCTTCAACTTTGGCGCAGTAGCGGCAGTGTATACATAGTCCGGACTCTTCCATCCAAGGATATGCTTTGCGCCAGGCACTACTACTGCCTTGAAGCCCATTGCCTGAATCATAGAGGCGATATCATCGTCGTAGATAAGCTCAGTGTTAGCAAACACCTTCGGAGTCTGGCCAAACACCATCTTTATTGTCTTTTGCTCAATGCTTACTTGACGCATGAATTCCTCCGGATCTTCAAGAGAGGCAAGAGAGTGGGCGAAGCCGCCTCCGAGGAATTCTACACAGCCTTTATCAGCAAGTTTGCGGAGCATTTCAATTACCTCCGGCTCCGACTGCTGAAGTTGCTCGATGGCGGTTCCTGAGATTGAGATGGCGCACTTGAAGTCAGAGCCATACTCATTTGCCATATCAAGAAGAGTATGGCACATTGGGATATAGCTTCTTTCAGCAAGATTGCTGATGATGTCTTCATTAGCGAAGTCATCATAATAGTAATGGTCGTTGCCTATATCGAAGAAGCGGTATCTTTTTAGGCGATATGGCTGGTGTATGTTGAGATAAAAACAAACGTTTTTCATAACTTCTTTGGTTTAGTGTTTTAAAAAATTTAAGAGGTATAAGAAGTTTAATTACTTAATGATTGCGGGCAGCAATGACATCCTTATAGATTCCAATCACTTTCTTCCCGACTTTTTCCCAAGTGATACCGTGGATTTCTTCAATACCCTTATCGCGGAGTGTATGATACATCGCAGGATAGTGGAGAATGCTATGGATTGCATCAGCCATTGCATCAATATCCCAATAATCGGTCTTTATCACATTGGTGAGAATTTCTGCACATCCCGATTGCTTTGAGATGATGCTTGGCACTCCCATTTCCATGGCCTCAAGTGGAGAGATGCCGAACGGTTCTGACACTGAAGGCATGATATAGACATCAGAATCGCGAAGCATCTCATACACCTCTTTGCCTCGAAGGAATCCGGTGAAATGGAAACGGTCGGCAATTCCGCGTTTGGCAACGAGTTTGATCATTGCATCCATCATGTCGCCGCTGCCTGCCATCACAAAACGCACATTCTTATCTTTCTGAAGCACCTTCACTGCAGCCTCAACAAAATATTCCGGTCCTTTCTGCATCGTGATACGTCCTAAGAAAGTGACAACTTTCTCACCCTCGGTTCTGCGCTTGATATCCAGATATTCCTGATCAAGTGGAATCACGGCATTGTGGACAGTAGACACTTTTGCAGGGTTGATGCCATATTTCTCTATCACAGTGCGGCGAGTAAGCTCAGATACACACATGATATGATCGGCATTCTCCATGCCATCCTTCTCTATGGCAAACACTGTAGGATTGACATTGCCTCGTGAACGGTCATAATCAGTGGCATGCACATGGATTACGAGTGGTTTGCCGGTAACATTTTTAGCATGAATACCTGCCGGATAGGTAAGCCAGTCGTGAGCGTGGATGATGTCGCATTCCACTGTGCGGGCTATCACGCCGGCAACTATTGAATAGTTGTTGATCTCCTCAATAAGGTTGTCGGGATATCGGCCGGAGAATTCAATACAACCGAGGTCGTTGAGCTTCATGTAGTTGAAGTCGGCATAGATGTGATCGCGAAGGTCATAATAGAGCTGTGGATTCATCACCTTGCCAATGCGGCTTTCCACATAGTCCCAACTTACATCGCGCCATGCCACTGGAGTACAGTTGGCTCCGATGATGCGGGCAAAGCCTTTTTCTTCGTCGCCCCACGGCTTTGGAATCACGAAAGTGATGTCCATATCTCCGCAGGCGTGCATTCCCTTGGTGAGTCCATAGGAGGCTGTCCCCAGACCGCCAAGAATATGCGGTGGGAATTCCCACCCGAACATTAATGCTTTCATATCAGGTTAATTATCGTAGTTCTGTAATTTATTAAGTTCTTTCACATTCTTGATGGTGCGGAGGATTTCGCCTACATTTTTGGCAGTGGAGACGGCTCCTCGTCCGGCAAACGGTGGATTTCCATCATACATCTCACTCAGCGATCCGATACAATTTTCCGACATATCGTCTTCATATCCAATCAATTTGCGCTCAATGAAACCAAGACCGCTTACGCCAAACACCTTTATATATGCATCAGCATAGAATCCGAACAGCCATGGACGCACAGGACCCTGATGCACAGCATATTCACGCTCTACAGGACCGCCGACATAATTCGGTCGATACGCATAGCTTTTGGGGCTAAGTGAACGAAGTCCTTTTGGAGTGAGAAGTTCTCTTGTAGCAAGATCAAGCACTTTGCGACGCTGACGGCGGTCGAGAGGACTATATTCCAAACCGATGGCTATCACCATATTTGGACGCACTTCAACATCGGCATACGTTCCGTTGACATAGTCGTATAGGTATCCGTAATCGTTCAAGAATGTCTCTACAAAACTTACCTTCACTTTCTCAGCGAGGGCCTCCAGCTCTTCAAGATATTCCTTCATCGACTCTTCTCCCTCATAAAGAGAAATGAGGAAGCGGATCGCATTATACCAAAGGGCGTTGAATTCAACGATATAGCCCGTTCTCGGAATAATTGGTTTGCCATTGATGGATGCAGAGAGCCATGTCACAGGAGTATCAGTGCCATTGCTTGTGAGCAATCCATTAGGATTGATGTGGAGATTGTGGATTTTTTCATTGCGGATGTCGTCTACCAGTTTTTTCACCACCTCTCCGTAAAGATCACGGCAAGCCCTTGTGTCGGTCGACCGACGATATTGCTGAATAGCCCAAATTGTCCAAAGAGGGATATCAGGCAGATCTATCTCGTGGATAGTGCGGTCTTTCTCACCTTTATCAATATATCTTTCGAGTGCCTTCAGGAAAGTGCCCATTATCTGGATATAGTCATCTTTATGATCGATGGCAAGTGTACATCCCGGAAGTGCCATGAGTTCGTCGCGCGCACGCACATTATACCATGGGAAACCTGCCATGATATACATGCCGCTCTTGTTCTTGAGATAGAACTGCTTTGCTGAGTTTTTCAGACAGTTGTAGAAACTTGTACGAGGTGTACGCGACTTTATTTCGTTGTCATAAAGTGGCTCGAGTTCTTCAGGATTGATTTCTGATGTGCCGGCACTGAAGATGATGCTTTCTCCCTTCTTGATCGGCAACTCAAAATATCCGGGCACCCAGAGGTCTTCCTTATATGGAATCCCACGGTCGCGGTCCTTATAATACTCAATGCCTTTATACCAGTGTCCATCGTTGACCCACTTCACAGGTTTGTTAAACTGCATCACCAGGTCGGGATATCCGGAATAAAGGCAAGTTGAAATGCCATCAGGCACTTCCTTAATTTCCTTATTGATTGCTGTGTTTTCCACTACGAGGTCATTGGCATTGCGGAATGCAAGCATTGGACGGAACTGAAGAGTAGTGTCAGAATGCGCATCTACAAGAGTATATTTTATCAGGATACGGTTTTCGTTGCTGATAAAGGTCTTCTGCTTGGTCAAGATCACGCCACCTACACGATAGGTCATTGTAGGGACTGTCTCGCAGTCGAACATTCTGATATACTTGTGTCCGTTGGGGGAAAACACATCGGGACCATACTGATGAAGTCCCAAATTGAATGGAGCACCATGCTGGATCACTGTCTCATCCAGACTCGACAGCAGCACATGTGCCTTGTCGTCCATCTCCGGAATCGGAATTACCAACAATCCATGTTGCTTGCGTGTGTTGCAGCCCACGATTGTAGTGCAGTGGTAAGCTCCTGACTTGTTGGTGCGGAGCATTTCTTTTGGAAGGCTCTGCTCCAGGTTTATCATTAAGTTTTTGTCAAATTTCAGGTAACTCATATCTGTAGTTAATCTTTTATTTCATTAGTCGCAAATTTAGTGAAAATTTGTAGAGTGGCAAAAAATAATAGAATAAAAATAGTCAAATGTGTTGCATAACATATAAAATGATACTATAATGTGTCATTTTTTCTCTTTTTCATCCAAATCTACAAATATATCAAGATCCCTAATGAGCATGTCGCCGGCAGCTTCATACATTCGGAGAGAGATGTCGTTAAGTTCTTTCAGAGCCTGCTTGTATGTAGTGTTGAATTCCGGTATAAAGTCTTTCATTCCGGCAGATTCTACTCTTGCCACCACATCTTTTACCAATATCTTGTCTGTATCAGTGGTTGGTATCAATCCCGGGTCATCATTGCCGTCGCGGCTTTCATTTAGTTGTATAAGTCCGGCTCGCTGAAGCCTGTCGGCTATGCTGCTCACCAATCTTATTGGG
>WFLX010029274.1_pt1 | contig 14883 bp, 10 predicted proteins | sample 4967041 | NCBI WGS metagenome assembly WFLX01 (sample SAMN12857096, study PRJNA449069) | gut metagenome | isolation source: stool from male and female vole | host: Microtus ochrogaster | place: USA:Florida | collected 2017
AGCAGTCAAACCATATATAGTCAAACATCCTATCCGGGAGAGCATCTGCGAGTTCATCGATATCACAATAGTCTGTAACACCTTGGTATTTGTCCATACCATAACTTTTCTGTATAGAGGGAACTCCGGCAGAAGACGGCACCTCATGGTCTGTGAAGTTTGGCACCCATCCCGTTCCATGGCTCCAGAAAACGAGTCCATATTTTTTTGCTGGTGCTTCCTCTTTAAGGTCGGCATACACCTGTCGCATTCTTTCCGGGTCGGTAGAAAAAGTATTGCGGTCGTAAGATCGGATATCCGTAAAATTCCACTCTCCATATGCATCTTTTGTTAATTCTGAAAGAGTTGCTTCNGTNGCACTTTGTGATGCTACACTATACAGAAGCACACGGACGTCAGAACCAAGTCCTTTAATGTTAGGAGCAGCCTTAATCATTTCCTCTTTATCATATCTAAGGTAGGAAGCCAAGTTATTGGAAGCCACAGCATATATAAGGACCGTACGTTTGGTGTTACCTTTAGTTGACACAGGTTTAGCAGGTTCATCCTCTTTCTCTCCGGAACAAGAGAGCCCGGAAGTAGAACAGAGCAAAGTCCAAGCAAAAAGTAAAGTCAAAAATCTATTCATATATTATAATGATAAGTAAAATATAAACGAAATTATTCCTTAATATATTGCATCAACCACAACTTTCCCTATCAAAATGAACTATGATGGGATGATATGTGTTAAATTTTAGTAAAAATCAAAGAAGTTGTTAAACTTATTTTTTTATTAAGATTTCGTCAGGTTTTCGAACAGATTTTTCATCTTGAAGAAGGAGACAATTCCATTGAGTGAGAGCAGAAGGCAAGCTTACTTGCATTATGCCGAACGTGTTGGAATACCTGTAAGGAATGCGGGCATCGTGACTGATGAAAGATGGGAAATATGCCGAAAAGATGGCGGAAGATTAATAAAAAGATTCTTGAGTTTAACTCTTCTGGGTGATTTTTTCAATTCGTAAATAAGTTTAAACAACTTCGATAATAATCTTTACTAAATTTATGAAAAAATCTATCATATGGCTTCTTACTATTGTGATGGGAATCACTTTCTGCGCTTTGCTATATTTTCAAATCACATATCTTGAAAATATGGTGAAGATGCGCGAGTCGCAGTTCACTGAGAATGCCATGCATTCCATATACGGCACTGTAGGAGTGCTTGAACGCCGCGAGACGATGCATTTTCTGCAAGAAGACATCAGGATGCTCAACCAGACTTATGATGAAGAAGGAGAGACTCTCAGCGAACTCCTATCGTCGGAAGAACTTTTCCCTCTTCCCCAGACCAATAAAAACCCGGTCATCACCTACCCCCATCCCACCGAAAAAATTGAAAAAAAATATCATGAGCTCCAGAATACAATCTGGGAGCAATATATCTATCAACGTGGACTACTCAATGAAGTGATACTGTCGATTCTTTACGACGGTGCCCGCCGCCCGGTATTGGAAAGAGCCGATGCAGACACTATCAGAAAAGTCCTTACAATCGAACTTGCCAACAACGGACTGGAGGTGCCATTCAGTTTTGCAATCACCGACAACAATACTATTGTATATTCTACAGATGATTACAANCCTGACCTGAATGAAAAACAGATATATTCAGCCCGACTATTCCCAAATTCTAACAGCCGCTACGAACTTAAAGTGGAATTCCCCACAAAAGCAAACTACATATACTCTTCTGTNAGGTTTGTGATCCCTACCCTCGCCCTCTCTATATTACTCCTCGCTATCTTCATCTTCACGATGATTTTGGCTTTCCGTCAGAAAAAATTAGGTGAGATGAAGACTGACTTTATCAATAATATGACGCATGAACTAAAGACACCTATCTCAACAATTTCCTTGGCTGCTCAGATGCTGAATGATGACTCTGTCAGGAAATCGCCTGAGACCCTTCATCACATATCGGAAGTGATCAATGCCGAATCTAAGCGTCTTCGTTTTCAAGTGGAGAAAGTGCTTCAGATGTCAGTTTTCGACAACAGCACCCGTGCGCTCAACTTCACTATTGTGGATGCCAACAAGATAATAGCGAGCGTTGTGTCTACATTCAAGTTGAAGGTGGAGCGATTTGGAGGAAGTCTGAGTTTTATCAACGATGCTGATGAGGCGATGGTGAAAGTGGATGAGATGCAGTTTACAAATGTAATATTCAATCTCCTTGATAATGCAGTAAAATATCGCAATGAGGATGTAGAGCCTGAATTGAGCGTGACCACTTCCGACGCCGGAAGCAACCGCCTTAGGATCTCTATCAAAGACAACGGCATTGGCATGAGAAAGGAAGATCTAAAGAAAATATTCGAGAAATTCTACCGTGTGCATACCGGCAACCGCCACGACGTAAAAGGTTTTGGGCTCGGACTGGCTTATGTCCACAGGATGGTGACAGTATTCGGTGGAAGCATCTCAGTGGAATCGGAATTGGGTAAAGGTTCTGAATTCACCATCGAACTCCCTCTGGCTGAAAAGGATATATAAGCCGCGAGATAGAGAAAAATCAACTGAATTCAGTTCCCTCTCAACTCATAAATCAACCAATAATTAAAAAAAATTGACATTTTAAAAGGAATAATTGCACTTTATGTGTTTATATAATAAGCGAGATTGGAATAATACGCCAATTTCAACCAATTAGCCTAATTAGACCTATTAGACCAATTGGAAGAATATAAAATAGAAATAACTGAAAACGAAATAAATAATTTTAATTTAATACTCAAAATATTAAGCCATGGAAGAAAAAATAAAAATACTTCTCTGCGAAGATGATGAGAATCTCGGTATGCTCCTTAGAGAGTTTCTGCAAGCGAAAGGCTTCAATGCCGATCTATTTCCCGATGGAGAAAAAGGATATAAGGCGTTTCTTAAGGGTCAATACGATCTTTGCGTCCTCGATGTGATGATGCCTAAGAAAGATGGTTTCACTCTTGCCCAGGAGATCCGAAATGTCAATGCCGAAGTGCCTATCATTTTCCTTACTGCGAAGAATCTGAAGGAAGATGTGCTCGAAGGTTTCAAACTTGGAGCTGACGANTATATCACCAAACCTTTCTCAATGGAAGAGCTCGTGGTCCGTATTGATGCAATTCTGCGACGTGTGAAAGGAAAGAAAGACCGCGACGTGACTGAGTTCCGCATTGGCAAGTTCATTTTCGACACTCAGAAGCAAGTTCTTATTTCAGGCGAAACCACCCAGAAACTTACTACCAAGGAATCAGAACTATTGGCACTCCTTTGCTCTCATGTCAACGACATCCTTGAGAGAAACTATGCCCTGAAGACAATCTGGGTAGACGACAACTACTTCAATGCTCGCTCAATGGACGTATATATCACCAAGCTGAGAAAGCTTCTTAAAGCAGACCCCGCTATTGAGATCATAAACATCCATGGTAAGGGCTATAAGCTCATTGCTCCAACCGACGACTAATTTTGAATTTTGAATTTAGAATTTAGAATTGCTTTTAGTTGAATTTCTTGAATAGGCATAAATGCTTTGAGAAGATACTCTATTTATGAAGATACTCTATAGGATATATCAGTGGCTGATCGCAGCTCCAATTTTTGTGGTTGCTACCTTTATCACAGCCATCATTACATTAATCGGATGCGCTGTTGGAAAACCTGAATTCTGGGGATATTGGCCTCCTCACTACTGGAGCCGCTTCTGCTGCTGGATAGCCGGTGTTAGGGTGACTGTGAAAGGACGTGAGAACATCGACAAAAATGCCTCGTATGTTTTCACTGCCAATCATCAGGGTGCCTTTGACATTTGGTCGATCTATGGATATCTTAACCATAATTTCATCTGGATGATGAAGCAGGAGTTGGAAAAGATCTTCATGGTGGGTTGGGCTTGCAAGAAAGCCGGAAATGTCTATGTAGACGACCAACACATTGCAAACATCCGCCATACTATTGAGGAGGCTGAGAAGCAATTGAAAGGTGGCAGATCAATAGTGATCTTCCCGGAAGGGAGCCGCACTTGGGATGGAAAGATGATTCCTTTTAAGCGTGGGGCTTTCATGCTGGCTGCGGAATTTCGCCTTCCTGTGGTGCCTATCACTATCGACGGCAGCTATAAGGCAATGCCTCGCTTCACTTACAATATCCGTCCTACACGGATCACCCTCACTATCCACAAACCAATCCTTCCAGGAGAAAAGGGCTTCAATACAAAGGTGCTGATGGCCCAGTGCCGAGAAGCCATCGAATCGGCTCTCCCGGAAGAAGACAAAGGAATTAGCTCNGAGCAACGCCCCNAATGATNAAAGATAAGAGATTAAAGAGATGCTCGATTTCTCTGATGTCTCTGATAACACTGATAACTCTGATACCCAAAAAGAAAAACTATGCTACAATATATCACCGACTCCAGCTCCAAAAGAAGCGTGGAAGATCAAATAAAAGAAGTATTGGCAGCCGGCGGTAATTGGATCACTATCGATCCAGCCGGATTGTCTGATGACGAGATAAAGGCTCTCGTAGAGAAAATCATGCCCTCCTGCCTTGAGAAGCAGGCTTTCCTTCTGATCAAAGATAAAGTGGAACTTGCAAAGGAAATGAACATTGGAGGCGTGGTGCTAAGTCAAGGAAGCGGAGAATTTCCCTCTCATGCCCGTATGACACTCGGCGCGGCCGCTGTAATAGGCGTTGAAGTGGCAACCTCCGATCAAATTTCCAAACTGCAGGGATTAGACGTAGATTATGTTGTGATGACTCCCTACAAGGGTGGTGAAAATGCCCTTGGCATTGATGCCATAAAACAGCTTTGCAGCTATATGGAGGAAAAAGAGATGGAACTTCCGCGTGTGGCAGCNGGTGGAGTCGCCTACGATGATATCGCTCCCCTTATGGAAGCAGGATGCAACGGAGTGGCAATGTCTGAGGCGATTGCTGATGCTACTGACATAGCCACGGAAACTGAAAAAGCCATCGCACTACTCAAGAAATACGAGAAGGCTGAAGAAGCCGAATTAAATAATTAACCCTTATAAAAATTTAAGACTATGGTGACACAACCAAAACTTCCTTATTCCCCCGATGCTTTGGCTCCTTTCATCTCTGAAAGAACTGTCAGCATTCACTTCGGGAAACACACTAAAGCTTATTTCGACACTACCAACTCTCTCATCGAAGGCACTGAATATGAGGATATGCCGCTTGATGAGATTGTAAAAAAGAGTGATGGAATNCTTTTCAACAATGCCTCCCAGGCATGGAACCACATTTTTTATTTCTTCACTTTTGATCCGGAAGGCAGTCACGAACCGGAAGGTGCTTTCAGAAAGAAGATNGAGGAAACTTTCGAAAGTGTCGAAAATCTGAAGGAGACNATGAAAGAGGCNGGCAAAACCCTCTTTGGCTCCGGATGGGTATGGCTTTCTGCTGATGCAGAGGGAAAACTTATNATCACTCAAGGTAAAAATGCAGAGTCCCCTCTGAAAGATGGACTCACTCCCCTTCTCTGCATCGACGTGTGGGAACATGCTTACTACTTGGATTATGAAAACCGACGCCCGGAATACATCGACCAGCAATGGAACATCATCGACTGGAAGATCGTAGGCCAACGCTACGACAACATCTTCGAAGGGTTTTAACTTTTGAATTTAAAACTTTTGGCGTAATATTTGTTATAATTAGGGAGAGTATTGCTACCTTCGCGAAGCAATGCCCCCCTAATTTTATATAAATATTAATGTAAGATGATAAAAGACAACATAATATCAGCGATTCAAGACAGGAAAGGTTACGACATTTCTGTTCTTGACCTTTCAAACGTAGACGGTGCTCCTACCGGCCAATTCATCATTTGCTCCGGAAAATCCACCACTCAGGTGAGCTCTATTGCCGACAATGTCAGAGAAGAAGTGCAAAAACAAACAGGTGAAAAACCAATTAACTATGATGGCTACCGCAATAGCCAATGGATAGTGATTGACTATGGCGACACCATGGTGCACATCTTCCTCCCCGAGACCCGAAACTTCTATCGAATCGAGGAGCTTTGGAACGACGCCAAAACCACCCTCATCCCAAACCTCGATTAAAATCCCCCCTATTAGCCCCAAAATACCGAAACCAAAAACCCTGAAACCGATACAAAAATGGGAATCCTTCCAAATAATAAAAACGGCAAATTCAACAACAAACGCCCCGTTTTCGGAATGTACTGGATGTACATTCTTATTATAGCTTGCCTTTTTGGTCTTTATTATTTTCAAGACAACAGTCAGACTAAAAGCGTAGACTGGACCGAATTTGAAGCAGCTGCTAAAAACGGCGAGATTTCTAAAATTGAAGTTCTTTCTGAATCCGGCACTGCTGTCGGTGTTCTCACAAAAGAGGGGGCAAAGAAGCAAGACATGCATGATGAAGTGCGTGGAATTGACACAGAGAAAAGAATTAAGACCACAATCCCAAGCACCAACAAAATTCAAGATAAGATCGATGCCTGGAACGAGCAACTTGTCTCTGAAGGCAAACCCGAAATGTCGGTAAACTATGAAAAAGGAAGCGACCTGATGAGATTCTTCTGGCTTTTCGGACCTATCATCATCATGATCTTATTCTTCGTATTCATGACTCGCCGCATGAGTGGAGGTCCCGGTGGCGGTGGAGGTATATTCAACGTCGGAAAGTCAAAAGCTCGCATATTCGACAAAGACAATGGTACGGATGTCACTTTCAAAGACGTAGCCGGCCTTGCAGAAGCAAAAGTTGAGATTGAGGAAATAGTTGAGTTCCTAAAAAATCCTCAAAGATATACTGAACTCGGTGCTAAAATTCCAAAGGGTGCTCTTCTTGTAGGCCCTCCGGGCACCGGTAAGACCCTCCTTGCTAAGGCAGTAGCCGGTGAGGCCGGCGTGCCATTCCTTTCACTCTCCGGTTCCGACTTCGTGGAAATGTTTGTAGGTGTCGGCGCTGCCCGCGTACGCGACCTCTTCAAGCAGGCTAAAGATAAAGCCCCTTGTATCGTCTTCATCGATGAAATTGATGCAGTGGGTCGTGCCCGTGGCAAAAATCCTAATATGGGTAGCAATGATGAGCGTGAAAACACGCTCAACCAGATGCTTACCGAAATGGACGGTTTCGGCTCAAACAATGGAGTAATTGTGNTGGCAGCCACCAACCGTGCAGACATGCTCGACAAGGCTTTGCTCCGTCCGGGACGTTTTGACCGCCAGATATATGTCGACCTTCCTGAACTATCCGACCGTGTGGAAATCTTCAACGTGCACCTGCGCCGCATCAAGACCAATTCTCATCTCGACGTAGAGCAATTGGCACGTCAGACACAAGGATTCTCAGGCGCGGACATCGCCAATGTCTGCAACGAGGCTGCACTTATCGCTGCCCGTAATAATAAGCAGGCTGTAGATTGGGACGATTTCATGGCTGCTATCGACCGTATTGTCGGTGGCCTTGAGAAACGTTCACGTGTCATCACCGACGATGAGAAATTTGCAATTGCCACTCATGAGGCTGGTCACGCCACTATCAGCTGGATGACAGAATTCGGCAACCCGCTGGTGAAGGTCACTATCGTGCCTCGAGGTCGTGCCCTCGGTGCTGCTTGGTATGCCCCTGAAGCACGCCAGATCATTCCAACACAGGCGCTTCTCGACACTATGTGCGGTATGCTCGGAGGCAGGGCTGCAGAAGAAGTGTTCTTAGGCAAAATTGGCACTGGCGCTTCCGACGACCTTGAAAAGACCACAAAATTGGCAAGATCTATGGTGATGATGTATGGTATGAGCGAAAAACTCCCTAACATCAACTACAATGACTCTACCGGACAAGATTATGGTTTCACAAAACCATATTCAGAAGAGACTGCTAAATTGATCGACGATGAAGTGATTCGCCTCATAAATGAGCAATACGAGCGTGCTAAGGCAATCTTGCGTGAATATGCTTCGCAACACAATCAAATTCGCGACCTCCTTGTAAAGAAAGAGGTGATCTACAACGAGGATGTCAAGGCTATCCTCGGTCCTCGCAAATGGAAAAGCCGTACAGATGAGATAATTGAAATCAACAAAAAAGAGGAAACCAGCCGAAAAGCTATAGAATCAAAAGCCCCCTCCTCTGATGATTCCGATCCTGGCACTCCCCCTCCTTTCAATAAAGAATGATAAAAAAAGGCTCCAGATATATTTCTGAAGCCTTTTTTATTGGTCTATTTTTCCTTTTTTAACTGAATTTTATATACAAACAATCTTAAAAATCGTTTCTATTTTTAGATATTTGTTAAACTTTGACAAAAATTAATTTGTTCTACTTGTAATTTAGATAATTTAGATTCCACTGAAGAAATCACAACAGTTATATAAAAAATGAGACACAATCTAACTAACTTCGCAGTCTGCGCCCTCTTCATCTCAGGAGGCGCACTTGCCCTTACATCTTGCAAGGGCGACGGAAATGCTCAGCAGCAACCTACGGCTCCAACTCTCGCAACCCTGAAGATTGCTCAATCTGATGCAGACCTCAACACAAACTATCCGGCTACTTTACACGGAAAGAACGATGTAGAAATTCGTCCTCAAATCTCAGGATTCCTGACTAAAGTTCATGTGCAGGAGGGGCAGAAAGTTTCGGCAGGGCAACTGCTCTTCACCATCGACCAAGTGCAGCTCCAAGCAGCAGTTGACGCGGCAAAAGCTGCCGTTGCTGTGGCTCAGGCAAGCGTCAACACTGCCCAGACTAATGCTGACAACAACAAGATCCTTCTTGACAAAAACATAATTTCTGCTCCGGCNTATCAGACNAGNGTTGACCAACTCAATGCTGCCAAGGCTCAGTTAGGNCANGCNCAGGCNAACCTNACNTCTGCNCAGAAAAACCTTTCNTATACNCTTGTNAANGCNCCTGTGGCCGGCGTGGTAGGCACTATCGACAATAAGGAGGGTTCTCTCGTATCTCCTTCCACTCTGCTCACTATCCTTTCCGACAATCAGGATATGGAGGCTTACTTCTCTATGACAGAAAAGGAGATTCTTACTCTGACTGACAATGGCCGCAAAAATATGAAGCAAGTGCTCGATTCCCTCCCCGGAGTTGAACTGAAACTTGCCAATGGCGAAATCTATAGCCAGCCCGGACGCATCGTGTCTATCTCCGGTGTGCTCGACCCTTCTACCGGCAGTGCAACTGTAAAAGCTGCTTTCCCTAATCCCGACGGAATGCTTAGAAGCGGCAACACAGGACAAGTGCTTCTTCCTCAAATCAACCGTGGTGTCATCACTATCCCTCAAAAAGCAACTTTTGAGATTCAGGATATGAAGTTTGTATATGTAGTGGGAGANAGCTCAAAAGTGCACCAGACTCCTATCATCATCGACTCAAAGAATGACGGCACCAACTATATTGTGACCAAAGGTCTGAAACAAGGTGATGTCATCGTGATTGAAGGTGTAGGATCCACAGTGAAAGACGGTATGGTCATTTCTCCAAAGAACTAATCGGACAATAATAACTCAAAGAAATGAAACTTGACAGATTTATAAACAAACCGGTATTGTCGACGGTGATCTCAATCTTCATCGTCATCTTCGGTATCCTTGGCTTGACCAGCCTTGCTATCGAGCAATATCCGGATATCGCTCCTCCTACAATTTCAGTAAGCACCACTTATACCGGTGCATCAGCGCAGGCTGTGCTTAACTCAGTGATCGCTCCTCTTGAGGAGCAGATCAATGGTGCAGAAAACATGGACTATATGGTGTCTTCTGCATCCAACAATGGTTCTGCAACTATTCAGGTCTACTTTAAGCAGGGTATGGACCCTGACATGGCTGCCGTCGACGTGCAAAACCGTGTGGCAAAAGCGGCGGCATTCCTTCCTTCGGAGGTAAACCAAGTGGGTGTCATCACCCAGAAGCGCCAGAGCTCCATGCTTATGGTTATGGCACTCTTTGATGAGACCGACACTTACACCAGCCAGTTTATCGACAACTACATGTCGATCAACATCATTCCTGAGATCAAGCGTGTGCCGGGTGTAGGCGAGGCAATGGCATTCGGTGCTGATTACTCCATGCGTATTTGGCTCAAGCCTGANGTCATGGCGCAATACAACCTTATGCCTGCCGACATCACAGCAGCACTTGCGGAACAGAATATCGAGGCGGCTCCGGGTAGCTTCGGCGAGCAGGGCAACCAGACATTCCAATATACAATGCGCTATAAGGGTCGCTTGCAGGATGAATCGGAATTTGAGAATATCGTGATCCGTGCCACTAAAGATGGAGAGATACTTCGTCTTGGTGATGTGGCAGAAGTGGAACTCGGCAAACTAAGTTATGGATTTGCCAACCGCGACAACGGCCACATAGGCTCTGCAGCTATCATCTTCCAGTCTGCCGGCTCTAACGCAACCGAAGTAATCAAGAACATCGAGACTCTGCAAGACAAATGGCGCAAGGATCTTCCGAAAGGACTTGTGATTGAGACCACCATGAGCGTCAACGACTTCCTCTTTGCATCAATCCATGAGGTAGTGAAGACTCTTATTGAGGCGTTTATCCTTGTGTTCATTGTAGTGTTTATCTTCCTGCAGGACTTCCGGTCTACTCTCATCCCAATGATCGCTATTCCGGTAGCCCTTATCGGCACATTCTTCCTCCTCTACATCTTTGGCTTCACTATCAACCTTCTGACCCTTTCTGCTCTTGTGCTTGCCATTGCGATTGTGGTCGATGATGCGATAGTCGTGGTGGAGGCTGTGCATGCTAAGCTTGACCAAGGCTATAAATCTGCACGTAAGGCCTCCATCGACGCAATGAGTGAAATTGGTGGTGCTCTTGTTTCCATCACTCTTGTCATGATGCTTGTGTTCATTCCTGTATCTTTCCTGGGTGGAACTTCAGGTATCTTCTACCGTCAGTTCGGTCTGACAATGGCAATGGCTATCGGTCTATCCGCTGTCAACGCTCTTACCCTCTCACCTGCACTCTGTGCCCTCTTCCTGAAACCTCACAAACGTGAGGCTGGCGATGAGGATCCTCTGGGTGGATATGATGTGGAAAATCCAAAGTTGGCAAAGAAGGAGAAGATGAATTTCCTTCAGAGATTCTTCTATTGGTTTAATGTTGCATTTGATGCCCTTCTCTCTAAATATAAGAAAGCCACTACATGGTTTATCAATCATAAGTGGATCTCTTTTGCCACTGTCGCTGCCTCGATCGGCGTTTTGGTATGGTTGATGAACATCACTCCTACCGGACTTGTGCCAACAGAAGACACCGGCACAATCATGGGTGCTGTGACAATGCCCCCTGCCACCTCTCAGGAACGCACCCAGGCTGTAATGGACGAGATGGACTCTATCATCGGCTCTATTCCTGAAGTCAAGAGCCGCACTTCTATCACCGGCTACTCTTTCATCGGCGGACAGGGCAACACCTACGGCTCTTTCATCATCAAGCTGAAGCCTTGGGATGAGCGTAAGAAACCGGGACAGTCTGCAGCCGGAGTGTTGCAGCAACTGTATGGCAAAGCTGCAGTCATTAAGGATGCCAATATCATGTTCTTCCAGCCTCCTATGATCTCAGGCTATTCAGCCACCAATGGTTTTGAGCTAAAACTTGAGGACAAGACCGGCGGTTCGCTCGACGACTTCTTTGCCGTCTACCAGCAATTTATCGGCGTTCTGAATGCCCAGCCGGAAATCCAGATGGCTTACTCCACCTTCAACCCGACATTCCCACAGTATCTCGTGGAAATCGACGTGCCAAAGGTGAAGCAAGCAGGCCTCACGCAAAATGCAATTCTCTCCACTCTGCAAGGCTACTACGGCGGTATGTATATCTCCAACTTCAACTCCTACGGAAAACTCTACCGCGTCATGATGCAAGCATCGCCTGATGCACGCGTAAGCCCCGAGACTTTGAAGCAGATTAAGGTGAGAAACGGCAATGAGATGGCTCCAATCGACAACTTCGTACATCTGAAGCGCATCTATGGTCCGGACATCATCAACCGATTCAACATGTTCACCTCAATTCAGGTGACAGGTACCCCGGCAGCAGGTTATTCTTCCGGTCAGGCACTGCAGGCAATNCAGCGTGTGGCAGAGCAGACTCTTCCACGTGGATACGACTTTGAATATTCCGGTATGAGCCGNGANGAGGCATCCGGCAGCAGCGGCGGAACAGGTATGATTTTCTTGCTCATCCTCATGTTTGTATATCTCATTCTGTCTGCTCAATATGAAAGCTACATCCTTCCATGGGCTGTGATTCTATCAGTTCCCTTTGGTCTTATGGGTACCTTCGTATTTGCCCATTTCCGCGATATAGCCAACAATATCTACTTGCAGATTGCCCTTATCATGCTTATCGGTCTTTTGGCTAAGAACGCAATCCTTATTGTNGAATATGCACTCGACCGCCGACGCACTGGCATGAGCATATTTAAGGCAGCCATTCAAGGTGCAGAGGCTCGTCTCCGACCGATTCTTATGACTTCNCTTGCCCTTATCATCGGTCTTCTTCCACTAATGTTTGCTACCGGTGCGGGTGCTAACGGCAACCAGGCCCTTGGCACAGGTGCTGTAGGCGGTATGCTCATCGGTATGATTCTCCAAGTGCTTGTGGTGCCGGCTCTCTTCGTGGCATTCCAGACTCTTCAGGAAAAATTCACCCCGCAGAAGTGGAGCGACAAAGACAATACCAAGATCAAGAGCGAGCTTGAACAATACAACCTTAACAGAGAATAATCCGATGAATAAGATCATTAATATCACCTGTATGTCGGCTCTTGCTCTTATGATGAGCAGCTGCCACATCTACAATAAATACCAGCTGCCGCAAGACAATGCTGTGGCTGCAGAATATCGCCAGGCTGTGGAGAATCAAGACTCCACAGGGCTGGCTTANATGGGNTGGCGCGAGATTTTCACCGACCCTATTCTTCAAGGCTACATTGAGCAGGCTCTCGACAACAACACAAGCCTTGAAAATGCCAAATTGAATGTTGATATTGCCCAGGCTCAACTTCAGGGTGCAAAACTCTCCTATCTCCCATCTCTTGCTTTCACTCCGAATGGTGGCACAGCCTCCTACGGCGGCAGCCCTATGAACTGGAGCTACTCATTGCCTTTGGCTGCAAATTGGGAAATCGATGTTTTTGGCAAAATCCTCAACCGCAAGCGTGGGGCTAAGGCAAGCCTTGAGCAAACTCAGGCTTATGAGCAGGCAGTCCGCTCTCAGATTGTGACCGGAGTTGCTTCCACCTATTATTCGCTTGTGCTCCTTCATCAGCAACTCGACCTTTCAAAACGCACTGCCGCGATTTGGAAAGACCAGGTAGCTACAATGGAGCAGCTAAAGCAAGCAGGATCCACTACTGAAGCGGCTGTGGTGCAAAGCCGTGCCAACTACTACAATATCCTTGCTTCAATCCCTGATTTGGAGCAGCAGATCACAATTGTCAACAATTCTCTCTCAGTGCTTCTCAACACTTATCCTACTGATTGGAAAGTAAGTTCAAGCCTCGATTTGACTCTCCCAGCAGAGACTGTCACTGGAGTGCCGATGAGCTATCTCGCCACTCGTCCGGATGTGGCTGCATCTGAAAGAGCATTGGCAACTGCTTACTACGCTGTAAGCTCAGCACATGCTAATTTCTACCCTTCCTTATCTATTTCAGCGCAGGGTGGCTTCACCAATCTTCTCGGATCTATGATCACCAATCCGGGAAAATGGTTTATCCAATTGGCAGGGCAACTATCCGCTCCCCTCTTCTCAAGAGGCCAGAATATCGCACAGTTGAAAGCAGCAAAGGCTCAGCAGGAGCAGGCTATCAATAATTTTGAGAACACAGTGATGTCGGCAGCCGCAGATGTCAGCGATGCCCTCGTGAAGATAGAGAAAAGCACTGAGAAGAAACGTCTCGTGGATCTTCAGGTGGCAGAACTTGAAAAGTCGGTGGAATACACCAACGAACTCTTCATCCTTAACCATCAGACCAGCTACCTCGAAGTGCTGACTGCCCGCAGCAGTCTNCTCCAAGCCCAACTTGCAAGTCTCAGCAGCTGGCATGCCCGCACTTCCGCCCTCATCAGCCTCTACCAGGCAGTAGGCGGCGGCCGATAAGAATTCCCTGAACCCTATAATCACAAAACCTATGAACACTATATCCCCATTAGCATTCGTCCATCCGGAAGCAAAACTCGGAGACAACGTCACTGTCGGTGCATTCGTATATATCGACCGTAATGTCGAGATAGGCGACAACTGCTTCATCCACTCTCACACAAGCATTCTCTCAGGGGCAAGAATTGGAAAAAACAACCGCATCTATGAAGGATGTGTCATTGCCGCCACTCCACAGGATTTCCGCTGGAAAGGAGAGGAATCTTACGTAATTATCGGCGACAATAATCGCATACGCGAGCATGTGATCATCAACCGAAGCATCCATGAGGGTAAGGCCACAAGCATTGGCAGCGGCTCATGTGTGATGGCTCAATCTCACATAGGTCATGACTCTTCGATAGGCAATCAATGCGTGCTTGGTAATGGTGTCAAGATTGCAGGCGACTGCAAGATTGGAGATTGCTGCATTTTCTCGTCGGGGTCGCTTGTGCATGAGGGATATGAAGTAGGCGACTATGTGCTCGTAAAAGGTGGATGCCGAGTCACAGGCAATGTTCCTCCTTATGTAGTGATGGCTCATAATCCTATTTCCTACTTCGGAGTAAATTCCTTTATACTTGGACGTGCCGGATTTAGCGATGAGATCATAGATGACATTGCAAAGAGTTATCGCCACATCTATCAGTCGAGCATAGCCCTCCACCACGCTTGCAAG
>WFLX010221817.1_pt1 | contig 14879 bp, 11 predicted proteins | sample 4967041 | NCBI WGS metagenome assembly WFLX01 (sample SAMN12857096, study PRJNA449069) | gut metagenome | isolation source: stool from male and female vole | host: Microtus ochrogaster | place: USA:Florida | collected 2017
GGCGGCGGTAAACGCTGGAATCCGAGCGGCCGGAACGGAGTATGTGCTGCTGCTTAATAATGATACCGTTGTGGATGTGAGGGCCTTGGAATATCTGGAAAAGGAACTGGAGCGTTATCCGGAGGCTTTTTCTGTATCGGCAAAGCTGATCAGTTTAAAAGAGCCCGAGAAGCTGGATGGCGCCGGAGATTTTTATTGTGCGCTTGGCTGGGCTTTTGCAAGAGGAAGAGGGAAATCGTCGGATTTGTGGACGAAGGCTGACCGGGTGTTTTCTTCCTGTGCCGCCTGCGCGTTATATCGGAAAGGATTTTTTGAACAAATTGGTTTATTTGATGAAAAACATTTTGCATATTTGGAAGATGTTGATATTGGGTATCGGGCAAATATTTATGGACACCCTAATAGGTATGTACCGAATGCAGTCGTCTATCATGCAGGCAGCGCGGTCAGTGGTTCGAGACACAATGAATTTAAGGTAAAGCTTTCTGCAGGAAACAGTATCTATTTGGTCTATAAAAATATGCCCGTGTTACAGGTGATCCTGAACCTTCCGTTTCTTCTGGCAGGATATTTGTGCAAAACAGTTTTCTTTGCCAAAAAGGGATTGGGTGGAGCATATGTAAAGGGGCTTTCGGAGGGGATAAAACTTTCCCTGTCAGAAGCTGGCAAAAGTACAAGAGTGCATTTTAAATGGCGGTATTTTACCAATTATCTCTGGATACAGGGGCAGTTGTGGATTAATCTGTTCAGACGCATAAGAGGATAGGGCGTATTGAATTTGAAGTTGTACTTTTTGGAATAATATTGTAGAATGTTTGCAAGAAGGTAGCAAGGTATGATAAAGGACAATCAGAAGCTTTTCAATCGATTGCACTTGTTGGTGGATGCCCTGGTTGTGGCAGTCTCCTACTTGCTTGCATGGTATATTAAGTTCTGCACGGTGTTTGCGGATACAGAACCCGGAGCAGGCGCACTTGATACGAGGGTCTATTTTAGTTACCTCTATTTTGTCATACCCGAATATATTATTTTATATTACTTTTTTAATTTGTATGCACCAAAGCGGGATACCAGACGTAAGTATGAATTAGCAGGAATTCTGAAGGCCAATACGGTGGGAATCGTCGGCTTTATTGTATTTTTGTATATGGTCAAGCAGAATCATTTCTCCCGTTTTATGATGGGGGCTTTCTTTGCAGTTAATGTGATAGCGACCACAATCTGCCGGACGCTGATTCGGAATTTACTGCTGTACTTCCGAAAGAAGGGCTATAATCTGAAGTATATGCTTTTGGTGGGTTATTCCCGGGCGGCGGAAGAATATATTACTAGAATCAATGCAAATCCCCAGTGGGGATATGTGATCAGGGGCATTCTGGATGACCGTATTCCCAGCGGTACCATATATAAAGGCGTCAAAGTGGTGGGACGTGTAGAAAATATCAAGTATATTCTTCCAGAGAACAAGTTGGACGAAATCGCGATTACACTAGCTCTTAAAGATTATGATCATCTGGAAAATATTGTGGATTTGTGTGAGAAATCCGGCGTTCACACGAAGTTTATTCCGGATTACAATTCTCTGGTGCCCAGTCATCCCTATACTGAGGATTTAATGGGACTTCCGGTTATCAATATCCGTTATGTGCCGCTGACCAATACGTTAAACTGGGTGGCAAAGAGGGCAGTGGATATTTTGGGGGCTACGTTTGGCATTCTGATTTCGTCACCGATTATGCTGACAGTTGCGCTTATGGTACGGTTTACCAGCCGGGGACCGGTAATTTTTAAGCAGGAGCGTGTAGGGCTTCATAATAAGCCTTTCCATATGTATAAATTCCGAACCATGGAACAGCAGAAACCTTCCGCGGAGGAGCAGGCATGGACAGTGAAGGATGACCCGAGAGTCACCAAAGTAGGAAAGTTCTTGCGGCGGACCAGTTTGGACGAACTGCCGCAGCTTTTTAATATTCTGTTGGGAGAAATGTCACTGGTAGGACCAAGACCGGAAAGACCTCAGTTTGTGGAGAAATTTAAAGAAGAAATACCTCGTTACATGATAAAGCACCAAGTACGTCCGGGGCTTACCGGGTGGGCTCAGATCAATGGATACCGAGGCGATACGTCTATTCGGAAGAGGATTGAATATGATCTGTTTTATATTGAAAACTGGACTATGTCATTGGATTTTAAGATCATGTTCCTGACAATCTTTAAAGGTTTCATTAACAAAAATGCATATTAAAGTCTATATTTACAAATCTTAAGGATACATTAAAAAACTCCGCAGGGCTTGCTTAAATATATAATTTGTGAGAAAATAATGAGATGTGAGAGGTCACATTTACTACGGGAACTCACAAATGATAAGGCCCAAAAGTGATTTCAATTTGTAAAAAGGGAGAGATTGATTTATATGGCTGCAACAGCATCGAAGAAACCAGTTAAGAAAAAGCCGGTTAAGCATGAACCGGAAAGAGAAGTAAAGAAAAAGAAGAAAGCACCTCCAAAGTCAGCAAAGAAAAAGGCAAAGAAAAAAGGCGGTAAAATCGTACTGTTTGTTGTGGAAATCTTTGTACTGCTTATTATGGTTGTGGTACTTTATGGTGTGCTTAAGACAGAAAAGGTAGGAAAAGTGGATATTCCATATGAGGAGATCGTTATCAACCCTGCGGTGGAGGAGAAAATCGAGACGACAATGAAGGGGTATCGGAATATCGCATTGTTCGGCGTAGATTCCACAACCGGAGCGCTGGATAAGAGTACCCGAAGTGATACCATTATGATTGCTTCCGTGAATCTGGACAGCGGGGAATGCAGATTGGTTAGTGTTTACCGTGACAGTTATCTGAATCTGAGTAATGATACTTATAATAAATGTAATTCCGCCTATGCCAAGGGTGGTCCCAAGATGGCAATGAACATGCTGAACATGAATCTGGATATGAACATAACAGATTTTGTCACAGTAGGATTTGCGGGACTACGGGATACCATTGATGCGCTGGGCGGTGTAGAGATTGAAGTGACGGAGGCGGAGATTCCACATCTGAACAATTATCAGATTAGTATGGTGGGTACGACTAAGGATGGGGAGCATTATGAGGCAAATGCTGGAACGGATTACACGCCGGTTACCACGGCGGGAAGACAGACGCTGAACGGTCTGCAGGCAACAGCTTATTGCCGTATCAGACATGTGGGAAATGATTTCCAGCGTACCCAGCGTCAGCGGACGGTACTGCTTGCCATTGCAGAAAAGGCAAAGAAGGCATCTCCAGCGACTTTAAATGAAATTGCAGATAAAGTATTTAATGAAATTTATACTTCTCTGGATTTGACGGAAATTCTGGAGCTTTTGGCGGAGGTTACCAAGTATGAGGTGGTAGATCAGGCAGGCTTCCCGGATATGGATATGCTTGCTACCGGAAATATCGGTACCAAAGGAAGCTGTGTAGTACCTAAGGATCTGACCGAGAATGTTAAGTGGCTTCACGGATTCCTGTTCCAGGATTATGAATATGAACCTTCCGAGCAGGTAAAAGAATATAGCGAGAAGATCAAGGCAGATACCAGCCAGTACATTAAATAGCAGGAAGAGGGACCAACGTATGCTGGTCCCTTTTGTAAATGCACGGATCAGTGCAGGAAGTAATTCAAAATGCAGCATGGAGGTTTATCATGGGCATGGAAAGGGCAGAGGCGGATGTCATTATTCCGGTCTATAAACCGGAAAAGACATTTTTACAGCTTCTGGATATGCTGAGCAGACAGAAGCAATATCTCAAGAGAATCATTATCATTAATACAGAAAAGAAGTTTTTTGATGAAAGAATCTCGGAACAGGAATTGCTGCAAAAATATGATAATCTGTTGATACGGCATATCTCAAAGGAAGAATTTGATCATGGAAAAACCAGAAATTACGGAGTATCTTTGTCGGATAGTCCCTATTTTGTCATGCTTACCGATGACTGCATGCCAAAGGATGATAACCTGCTTCAAAATCTGCTGGCTCCATTTAAAGACTCCAGGATAGCCATTTCCTACGGAAGACAGCTTCCCAGTCAGGATTGCGGCGAGCTGGAGGCATTTACCAGAAGCTTTAATTATCCGGAAGTTTCCAAGGTAAAATACGCAGAGAATATCCCCCAAATGGGGATTAAGGCCTTTTTTGCCTCCAACGTCTGCGCTGCATATCGGAGAGAAACCTTTGATATGCTGGGAGGTTTTGTGCCGCGCACCATATTTAATGAGGATATGATTTATGCACGCCGGGTATTGGATGGAGGCTTTGGCATTGCCTATGCTGCAAAGGCCCAGGTGATACATTCCCATAATTACACTGGCCTGCAGCAGTTTCACCGTAATTTTGATCTGGGGGTATCTCATGCCCAGTATCCGGAGATTTTTGGAGGGATAACGGCGGAATCCGAAGGGATACGCCTGATTCGTAAAACTTGTCATTATCTGATTCGAAAAGGAAAGCCGTGGCTGATTATAAAGCTTTTTTGGCAGAGTGCATGGAAATATGCCGGATATTTTCTCGGAAAACGATATCGAAAGCTGCCACAGAGTATGGTGACAGCATGTTCTATGAATAAGGATTATTGGAGACAACAGAAAAAACAAAAAGTTGTCACAAATTGAACACAATTAATGAATATACTTAGCATGTAGGAAACGACATTAGAAACACAGAAAAGAATAAGAGGTAATTGCCATGTACGAAAATAATTATCCAAACAACACTTATCATTATGATACCAGCCATACAGAAAATGAAAACAGCCGTATGGGCAATTTTGGAGGCGGCGGGTATGGACAGCCTGGTTCCATAGGCGGAATGCCTGTCAGGAAGACGCCAGAGCCGAAAAAGAGCTTTGGATTCGGCAGAAAAATTGCGGTGGCGCTATGCTGTGGTCTGTGCTTTGGTGTTTTTGCAGGAATGGGATTTTTTGCGGTAACTACAGCAGGGAATATCTTAGGAGAAAGAATCAGCGGCAAAAATCAAGTGAAAGTGACGGAAACTCCTGACGCGCAGCAATCGGAGAAAATAGAAGAGAGTCCGGAATCTGCTCAGGCAGCGGCGGAGGAAGTGCAGGAGAGCAATATTACACAGACACAGACCTCATCTTATTACACGGCGGTAACGGATGTGACTGAGGTGGTAAAAGCGGTTATGCCGTCAGTAGTGTCCATCAATAACCGTTATGTGGAGAGAATGTCCTTTTTTGGACAGGAATACAGCAGTGAAGCAAGGAGCGCCGGTTCCGGTTTTATTGTAGGTCAAAACGACACAGAGCTTTTACTGGTATCCAATCAACATGTAGTGGCACAGGCAGAAGAACTGACCGTGCAGTTTGTTGACGGAACACAGGCCGAGGCCGAGATCAGAGGCGTTGATATTGATAAAGATCTGGCTGTAATTGCCGTACAGATGAGCGATATCAGCAGCGATACCATGGATACCATTGCCATTGCGAAGCTGGGAGACAGCGATTCCCTTACTGTGGGAGAGCCGGCTATTGCAATCGGTAATGCATTGGGATACGGCCAGTCGGTAACAACTGGTGTTGTCAGCGCCCTGAACCGTGCAATTCCCACATCTGACGGAGAACTGCCGGATGTGACAGCTTCCGATGTGGAGATTAATACCTTTATTCAGACGGATGCCGCCATTAATCCCGGTAATTCCGGCGGTGCGCTGCTGAATATGCAGGGCGAAGTGATCGGCATCAATTCCAACAAGATTGGCGGTTCAGCGGTAGAAGGAATGGGTTATGCGATCCCAATCTCCGATGTAAAGCCCATTATTGAAAATCTAATGTCCAAGAAGCCCAGGGTGCCGGAGGATAAGAGAGGATATCTGGGAATTACCGGTCTGGATGTAAAATCAGACTATTCCGAACTATACGGGGTGCCTCAGGGAGCCTATGTATCTTCTGTTGTGGAAGGCGGAGCAGCAGACCGTGCGGGAATAGCAAGAGGATATATTATCATCGCGCTGAACGGGGAAGAAATTAGTTCCATGACGGAACTCAAGGAAGAGTTAAGCTATTATGCGGCAGGAGAGACCATTGAACTTACGGTGATGAAAATGATGTACGAAAGTTATGAAGAGGACGTGATCAGCGTTACTTTGGATAGGCAGAGCGTTACGCAGTAACCACTTAGTTTCATAATTAGAGGTATTCTTTTTCCGGTGTACTCATAGATTATAAAAAGGAAATCGTGTAATTTATGGGTGATCAGATGAGAAATCGTGGAACAAGATATGTGAGATGTATACTTGGAATGCTGGGACTGCTTTCCATTGTCCTGCTTGCAGGATGTAGTGAAAAAAGAGATCCGATGGAAAAGATAAAAAATCTGGAGTTCACGGTGCTGGCGGATGAGAATATTCCCGAGGAATTGAAAGCAGTGATCGAAGAGAAGAAGGAGTCTCCCTTTAAAGTAACTTATCAAGACAACGGATTTATGTATATCTGTATCGGATACGGGGAACAGGTAAGCGGCGGATATAGTATTGCAGTCAATGCGCTTTACCTTACCGAGAATGCAATTTATGCGGATACGACCTTGCTGGGACCGGATCCTTCCGATGCGGCAGCAGGAAAGAAAAAGGCACCATCTACTCCGTATATTGTTCTGAAAACAGAATTTGTGGATAAACCGGTAGTATTTAATTAAAAGAACCGGCCATGCAGATGCGTGGCCGGTGTTTTATTTGATGTTTTAGACCTGAAACTGTCCAGTAATTTCTTTCAGTTTGGAAATGCTTTCCTTACATTCTTGAACAAGCTGATAACCTTCTATTGTTTTGGCAACTGCCTCAGAAGACTTTTCTGCAATCAAATTGATTCCCTCGGAGGATTGATTGATGGTATCGCTGACATTATTGATGGTATCTGCAATTTCATTAATTCTCTGGGTCAGTTGTGTAACTTCGTCATGAATCTGCGTCATGGAAGCTGTAAAGGAATTGGCATCTTCTTCATATTGAATGCCCACTTCTTTAAAGGAATCATAATCCGTTACAACTGTTTTTTCCAGAAATTCCATGATCGTACGCAGGCATTCAGTCATACCGGAAACGGATTGATTAACCTCTGCCACAATTTCGTTAATGCCGTCCACCGTGTGGAAGGTTTGATTGGCAAGTGCACCGATCTCCGTGGCAACCACTGCAAATCCGCGTCCGGCTTCTCCTGCTCTGGCAGCTTCAATATTAGCGTTTAGTGCCAGAAGGTTTGTCTGAGAGGAAATCTGCCGGATGTCATCGGTAAGCTCGTTGATTTTTGCAACGGCTTTGGAGCGCTCTACGGCCTCAATGATCCGGCCTTTCATGGTTTCATAAACAGTCATGGTTTTATCGCTGGAGGTGATGGTAGTATCCCGAAGCTGCTTTGCACGTTCCAGAACCTGCTGGGAAGTGCTTTGCCCTTCCACGGAAAGTGAGAGAATACCGGATGCATTCTCTTTAATGTCGCTTACATTATTGGCAATCGACAAAGTGCTTGCGCTGGTTTCTTCCATTCCAGCAGCCAGTTCCTGGGTGGTCGCAGAATTATCCTCGGAAACCGAATTGTTTTCCTGCATGATCTTGTCAAGATGACTTACGTTAGCGAGAATCGTGGTTTCAATTTGTTCCATATCGCCTACCATATCTCGGAGAACCTGACGCAGCTCACTTACCGCGACAGCCATGACGCCGGTTTCATCCCTTTGCCTGTGGAGTCGTGCACCGTGTTCGGTTTTGCGGAAATTCAATTCTGAAGACTGCCGTACAATATCTGTGATCAGGCGGATAGGATTGGCAATATTGTGGCTGATGATCAGGCTGAGTACAACGCAGATAATCATACAGACAAAAATAGCAATTAAAATCTGTAAAGAAAGCTGATTGGCGCTTGTGCGGATTTCGGAATCCAACGAGCAGAGAGCCAGGTACATACCGTTTGAAAGAGGGTAAAATACAAGCGTTTCTGCTGCTCCATCGCTGTGGAAATGTAATGCGGTTCCTGCCTTTCCGGAATCAAGCAGTGATGCTCTTATGCTTTCCAATCCGTCTATGGCTGAAAGGTCAGTACCTGTCTCTAAAGAAGGATGGGCAGTGATGAGGCCGTCAGCGTTGTACAGGAAGGCATAATCCGAAGGAAAAACTCCGGTTTCAAAAACCATATCCGTAAGTGTGGAAAAGTCAATATCCATACCAATAATGCCCACAGAGGTGCCATCCACATAAAGCGGAACCACATAAGAAATCATAAAAACATTGATATTTTCATTTAAATAAGGATCCATCCAGAGGGGAGCACCGTTTTGTACAGGGATATAATACCATCCCACATGGGTCAGGTCGGTTTTGTCATACATAGTAAAATCAGTAGGAGTAATACTGGTAAAATCTTCTGCGGTGCTGTTCCGTGTGTAGAAAATACCGGAAATGGGATCTGTAAAGTCAGGATTATAACGGACATAGGCGGTAATGGCACCCGAAGTGTTCTCACCGAATTTGAGTACATCATTCATAATGGAATCCGTGTATGCTGTCACATAGCTGTCATTGTCAGGAAATTTGGAAAAATCCAGCTTTTCTAAAGCAAGGCTGCTGAGCGTATCAACAGACTGCTCAATGGCGGTGATCATAGATTCAATTTCAATACTCTTTTGTTTGGCGGTTAATGCAAGAATCTGCTCGGCATTTTCATTGGATACCTTTCTGGAATCACTGATGCTTAAAAAGCCTACAAATACAGAGGAAATCAGGGCGCACAAAAGAATGCTGAGCGTGATTTTTGTCTTAATGGATTTCAAAGTATCTCCCTCCTTTAGTATATAGTTAAACAATAGATAAACTCATTATATAATAAAATTGTTCATCAGACAATTTTATTGTATAATGATATTCGTAAATTTGTGAAAGGTNTGGCGCGATGGTGAAANGNGAAGATATCTANATTAAGGGAGGCATNNTTGTGGATCCAGAAAAAGACCGNNTGTATTCCNGTANTCTTTTGATCCGGGAAGGGAAAATAAGCAGAATTATCAGCGCTTCGGAGGAGGATCCCGAAGGAGTTCCGGTTTTGAAGGCAGACGGCCTTATGATTGCGCCGGGGCTTGCGGATACCCATGTTCATTTTCGGGATCCTGGATTCCTTTATAAGGAAGATATAAATACTGGTGCAGCAGCGGCCAAAAAGGGCGGCTTCACCCAGATTGTACTGATGGCAAACACAAATCCCTGTGTGGATACACAGGAGATTCTCTCTTATGTTTTAAAAAAGGGAGAAAAGACAGGAATCCATATCCATTCTTGTGCTAATGTTTCGAAGCAGATGAAGGGAAGAGAACTGACGGATATGGAAGAGCTGGCAGCCGCCGGAGCTGCGGGGTTTACAGATGACGGTATTCCGCTTCTTGATCCGGAACTGGTGAGAGAAGCGATGGTGCGTGTAAGAAAGCTGAATAAACCAATTAGTTTTCATGAGGAAGATCCGAAACTGATAACGAATAACGGCGTTCATGCAGGAGAAGCTTCCTGCTATTATGGAATCGGCGGTTCTCCCCGTGAGGCGGAGTATACCTTAGTGGAACGGGATCTCGAACTGGCAGAGGAGACAGGCGCTGAAATTGTGATTCAGCATATCAGCACAAAGGAAGCGGTAGAACTGGTACGACAGGCCAGAAAGAAAGGAATTTCTGTTCATGCTGAGGCAACACCTCACCATTTTACCCTTACCCAGCAGGCAGTGATCGAAAAAGGAACTCTGGCAAAGATGAATCCTCCGCTTCGCGAAGAAGAGGACAGGCTGGCGATTATAGAAGGCCTGGCGGATGGAACCATTGAATTGATCGCTACCGATCATGCACCTCACAGCAGACAGGAAAAGGAACAGGCGATTACAGCGGCGCCAAGCGGCATCATCGGTTTGGAGACGGCATTATCCCTGGGAATCCGGGAATTGGTGGAAAAGGGATACTTAACNCTTCCTAGACTGATTCATCGGATGAGCACGGCTCCCTGNAGGCTNTATGGGTTAGATGGNGGTGTACTCANGGAGNGAGCAGCAGCGGATCTTNNTTTGTTTGATCCTAAGGAGCATTGGGTTGTGAGAGAGTTTGCTTCAAAAGCCTGCAATTCCCCATTCCTTGGAGAAGAAATGCCTGGCGTGGTTCATGCCACAATCTGTGGCGGCAAAATCGTTTATGAGATAGGAAAATGCTGTAATCGTAGTGGAATGCCAACAAGAATTTGAGGATCAAATTCTTGCAGAGTTGGCTGCAGAGCCAACTCCTGAGATGGGAAAATGCTATAATCGTAGTGGAGNGTCAACAAGNATTTGAGAATCAAATTTGGTTGAGTTGGCTGCAGAGCCAACTCCTGAGATTTGGAGGNGAAGTATGAGTAGAAAAAAGAAGGTGCAGGCGGTGGTGATCTACCAGCAGNTGATCGCACCGGCTATTTANGATTTNTGGCTTGAGACAGNGCTGGCTGGGGAAGCGCATNCCGGTCAATTTCTGGGGATTTATCCCACCGNTGGATCGCATTTATTGCCAAGACCCATCAGTATTTGTCAGGTGGACAGGCAAAAAGGTGCTATTCGTCTGGTGTATCGGATTGCAGGGACCGGTACGGCAGAGTTTGCCGGCTGGCAGCTAGGACAGAAGGTGGAAGTGCTTGGAATTTTGGGAAATGGATTTCCGGTAGAGGAATACAAAGGGAAAAAGGTGCTCTTGTTGGGAGGCGGAATTGGAATCCCGCCCATGCTGGAGCTTGCAAGGGAATTGAAGGAACAGGACAGTATCCCAACTATCATAGCCGGTTACCGGGATAAGAATCTGTTTCTTCATGATGATCTTCAGAAGTGCGGAAGGGTTCTGATTGCGACTGAGGACGGCAGTGTGGGCGTAAAAGGAAATGTGCTGGATGTACTGCAGCAGAAGAAACTTTGCCCGGAAGTTCTGATGGCCTGCGGGCCTATGCCTATGCTGCGGGCGATTAAAAATTACGCGGCGCAGAATGAAATCAAAGCCTACATTTCTCTGGAAGAGAGGATGGCCTGCGGGGTAGGGGCATGTCTTGGATGTGTCTGTAAAACGACAAAGAAGGATCATCATTCTCATGTAAATAATGCAAGAATCTGTACCGATGGACCGGTTTTTGATGCACAGGAGGTGGAAATCTGATGAATACAAAAGTGATAATTGCCGGTGTGGAGTTTAAAAATCCNGTCATGACCGCATCAGGAACCTTCGGATCCGGAATGGAATACAGTGATTTTGTGGATNTGAACAGGCTTGGCGNAGTGGTTACAAAAGGGGTGGCCAATATCCCGTGGGAAGGGAATCCGGTTCCACGAGTGACAGAAACCTATGGCGGGATGCTGAATGCCATTGGTCTGCAAAATCCGGGGATTGATGTATTTCTTGAGCGTGACCTGCCCTTTCTTGAGCAGTTTGACACCGTAAAAATTGTAAACGTCTGCGGAAAAAGCGTGGAGGATTACCTTGAGGTGGTGGAAAGGCTGGGAGATACTTCGGTAGATATGCTGGAGATTAATGTTTCCTGTCCGAATGTAAAGGAAGGCGCAATTGCCTTTGGACAAAAGGCGGATTGTTTATATGATATTACCTCACAGATCAAGAAGGCGGCAAAACAGCCGGTTATTATGAAGCTCAGCCCCAATGTGACGGATATTGCGGAAATGGCGAGAGCGGCAGAAGCGGCAGGTGCGGATGCAGTATCTTTGATCAATACCCTGACAGGTATGAAAATTGATGTTCACAGACGGACATTTGCTCTTGCCAACCGTACAGGCGGTCTTTCCGGACCGGCAATTAAGCCGGTGGCCGTGCGCATGGTATATCAGACAGCTCAGGCTGTTAAAATACCCATTATCGGAATGGGCGGTATTGCTACGGCGGAGGATGCCATTGAATTTCTTCTGGCAGGGGCCAGCGCAGTTGCGGTGGGAGCCATGAATTTTGTGAATCCTTATGCCACGGTGGAGATTGCAGAGGGAATTGAAAGATATATGGAAAGGTATGGAGTGGAGGATATTCGCGAGTTGATCGGAGGAGTGCAGTAAAGAACTGATAAGGGAGGTATCTGCAAATGGCAGTTAAAATTTTAGAGATAAAGAGGGAAAGTTGTCCGGCAACACGATTTATAGGTAAAAAGTACGAAGGTAGTGCTAATTGGGGTGAATGGTGGGAAAATGATTGGTTTACGACATTAGAAACCAATCCGCGCATTCCATTTAACGGAGATGCTTATATTGGCGGTGTACATATCGCGAATGGCATGCCTGAATATTGGATTGGTATGTTCTTCCCGGTAAATACAGAAGTCCCGGAAGGGTTTGAATTTGTGGATATAGAACCGCTGGATTATGCGGTATGCTATTTGTATGATAAAGAGAATAGCAGTGAATTTTATGCGATGGAAACACACAATATGTGTTTAGAAGAGTTGAAAGCGCATGATTTGAAACGGAAAGAAGATGACTGGTGCTTTGAAAGATATAATTGCCCAAGATTCACAACACCGGATGAAAAGGGAAATGTAATTTTGGATTATGCAATTTCGATTGAGAGTTAATTTAACGTTTAGATGGGGTATGCGTATGCAAGNCGGCCGCGCAGATAAAATAACTCCTTTCGCGCCATACTGGCGCTTAGCACTGCTCGATAAAGCGTTCGCGAATGGCTTCCTTAAGGAGTTATTTTATTCTGCGCTGGGTTGTCGAATGACGCAAAGCCCAATTGGGAACTTTACTAAGGTCGAATGTCCCACTCTTTGGTGTACGGCCAGACAGTGGATTAGACGACTATAGTGGAGTCATAAGCTGGTTTTTCGTTAGCCAATAATTTAACCCGGATAGAAATCAAATTCTTAAGGAACCCTTCAAAAAGCGTTGGTGCTTAGTGAGGTTCTTAACGAACTTAGCACCATTACGCTTTTTGTAGAGCGCAATGTCATTAAGTTAAGAAATGTGCCTTGAAAATCTAATAAAAAATGTTAAAAAAGACTTGACAGATGCACCCAAAAATGTTGCGCGCCTCTTAAATATATATTTTTTGGAGGTGCGCAATGGGTGTTTTTTCATCTGTCAAAGAAAATTTACTGAAACATGTTCGAACCATCGATCAAAACAAAAAAAGCTTCGTCAAGGATCCGGAACGGGATTTTACCAGAACAAGAAAGCTCTCTTTTGTTGATACAATTATGTTGATTATATCCATGGAATGCGGATCTATCCGTAGCGAATTATTAAAATATTTCTCATATTCCTTGGATACTGCCAGTTCATCCGCTTTTGTCCAACAGCGGGAAAAAATAAAACCAGCTGCATTTAAATCCCTTTTCCTGTCTTTTTCTGCACAGCTGTCGTCTCCAACTTATAAAGGATTCCATTTTTTTGCGGTAGACGGTTCTGATGTCCAGATACCTTTGGAAGGTCCCTGTGAAAAATACAGCTATTTTCGTAATGAGCAGCAGCATGATTATTTTCAGCTTCACCTGAACGCTGTTTACGATTTACTTGGAGAACACTATTCTGCCGCCCATATGGAACCGCGTAAAGGGCATAATGAAAGCGCCGCTTTTCATAAACTCTTGGAAGAACAAGCCTTTCCGGATAAATCGCTTTTTATCTTTGACCGCGGATATGAAGGCTATTCGTTAATAGCCCACATTTCAAGCCGAAAACAATTCTTCGTCATACGTGCCAAAGATAACCATACTGGCGGTATATTAAAAGGTATATCTCTTCCAGAAGAAGCCGAATATGATTTTTTCTTTAACAAGATATGTGTGGACAGCTGGCGGGTAAGGTACAACGCTGCTCCAGAATTGTACCACCGGGTTCATTACAGCAGTACGCCATATTTTCTAAATGCTTCCGTCAGAGAATATCCGCTGGCTTTCAGAGTTGTACGATTCCGCCTGGACAATGGTACTTATGAATGTCTATTGACGAATCTTCCGGAAAAGGAATTCGGTTTAACAGAACTAAAGAAAATCTACAGAATGCGCTGGGGGATTGAAACCTCTTTTCGTTACCTGAAGCATTCCGTTGGTCTTTTATATTTTCACTCAAAAAAAATAGAATCCATTGAGCAGGAAATCTGGGCAAGGCTCATACTTTACAATTTTTGTATGGCTGTAACGGCAGATATCGGAAAGGAGAAAAAAACTACCCGGTATCTGTATAAACCCAATATAGCGAATGCCATTCATGTCTGCCGCAAATTTTTAAAAACGCTTACGGTTGAAACTCCGCCAAATATTGAACGGTTGATTTCAGAAGAGCTGTCCCCTGTTCGTGCGGAACGAAACAGCCCTCGAAAACAACCGATCATAAAACCCCGGAAGTTTAATTACCGGGTATATTGATGACGCTTATAATATAGCTGATATTCAGACAGATTACAATCTGTCTTGTTATAATGGTTAAAAATATTTTAATATATAAAAGATAAAATGCTTCAATAGCAAAAAATAGAATTTTTAAGGTACATTTCTTAACTTAATGACATTGCGTTCTACAAAAAGCGTAACGGATGCTAAGCTCGTTAAGAACCTCGCTAAGCACCGACGCTTTTTGAAGGGTTCCTTAAGAATTTGAGTTCTATCCGGGTTAAATTATTGTCTTACGAAAAACCAGCTAAGGACTCTGCTATAGTCGTCTAATTCACTGTCTGGCCGTCCGCCAAAGAGTGGGACATTCGACCTTAGTAAAGTTCCCAATTGGGCTTTGCGTCATTCGACAACCCAGCGCAGAATAAAATAACTCCTTAAGGAAGCCATTCGCGAACGCTTTATCGAGCGTGCTGACGAAAGGAGTTATTTTATCTGCGCGGCCGTCTTG
>WFLX010384425.1_pt1 | contig 14875 bp, 14 predicted proteins | sample 4967041 | NCBI WGS metagenome assembly WFLX01 (sample SAMN12857096, study PRJNA449069) | gut metagenome | isolation source: stool from male and female vole | host: Microtus ochrogaster | place: USA:Florida | collected 2017
CTCAAAGTTAATCATTGCCAAACAAATAGCCACGCTATCAGCCTCCATTTTGACCCATAGCGTGGCGTTTTACGATTTTTGAGCCTTTTCAGCCTCCATTTTGACCCATAGGTCAAATTTTACCGGCATCCATATCTTTGGATACACGGCGAGAATATGTTACCTTTGCGANATAAAGCCATCNTGTAAATGAGAAAAAAAGAACAACTCAACTCGATAATCGAGATATGNCCCGTAAGAAACGTNGTGGCCCGTTTCGGTAACAAATGGGCCCTGCTGGTCATACTCGTCATCAGCGAGAACGAACCTATACGCTACAACCAGCTCGGCCGNAATATACCGGATATATCATCNCGTGTGCTGTCAAACACCCTCCGCACCCTCGAAGCAGATGGCCTGATACNGCGNACATTATATCAGGAAGTGCCNCCNAGGGTCGAGTACTCGCTCACCGATACNNGNCGCTCGCTCGTNCCCATCATNCTCCAGCTCACCGAGTGGGCCCAAAACAACATGAAGACCATCATCGACCACCGCAACGCCCACGAGGGCTGAGAGAACATGCATGATATCTGGAATCCATGGCACGGGTGTGTGAAGTTGAGCGAGGGATGCGCCCACTGCTATATGTATTTCCTCGACAGGATGCGCGGAGCCGACGGAAGAAAAGTGTACAGGACACAGGCGTACGACTACCCCCTGCAGCGCAAGCGCAACGGCGGATACAAGATCGTGAGCGGCGAGCAGGTAAGGGTGTGCATGACATCGGATTTCTTTATCGACGAGGCTGATGCATGGCGCCCCGCCGCATGGCGGATGATGCGTGAGCGGCGTGACGTGCGCTTCTTCCTGCTCACCAAACGCCCCGAGAGGGTCGAGAGATGCCTGCCACCTGACTGGGTCGACGGCTGGGATAATATCTTCTTCAACGTGTCATGCGAGAATCAGGCAAGGGCCGACGAGAGGATACCCTTGTTGCTGAATCTCCCCTTCCGCCACAAGGGCATAATGGCCGCTCCGCTTATCGGCCCCGTAGAGATCGATGATTATCTCGCTACCGGACAGATCGAACAGGTGATTGCCGGAGGCGAGAACTATGATGGCGCGCGCCCTTGCGACTTCGACTGGATAAGATCACTGTCGCGGCAATGCCGTAGCCGTGACGTATCATTTTATTTTATCGAGACCGGCACGGTATTCATAAAGGACGGCAAGACCTACCGCCTGCCCGACAAGCGCATCCAGTCAGAGATGGCCCTCAAGGCCGGTGTCAACCACACAGGGCGCCCCATGACATTTCACCTCGTGGACCCATTCGGCCTCGATCTCGACCCGGAGTCACTTTACAAGCCCTACTTCCGCCAATCATGCAGCCGATGCGGCAGTCGCCCCATCTGCAACGGCTGCAGCCGCTGCGGCAAGTGCCCTCCCGAGTGACCCATCAGCCCAGCAGGAGGAAGACGAGGGGCACGGCCACGCCCAGGAGGAAGAGGAGGCCGCCGCGGCCCGCTAAGCCTTTGCGTCCGCGTGTGATGGCCATACCGGTGAGGGTGATGACGATGAGGGACACGGCGAACGCATCACTGAAGGCCGTCCACCAGCGTCCGGGATTGTAGTGCAGCCGGGTCATGCTACCCAACACCACACGTTCGCTCACCTTCTCAAGTGTGGCCGTGGGGGCGCCGAGGTCGACGGTAAGCGACGAACCGCCCTTGAGCAGCACCTTTAGTGTCTGCCCGGAGAAATAGTGCTTGGAGTAATTGCCGCTCTCTCCGGCCTTGGCAAGGAGCGCATCCACCGCCTCGCGGTCTACAGCCTCACGATCTGACGGGAATCTCCTCTCAAGACTTATCTCCTTGACTTCCACCGAATAGTTGGGATTGAAAGTGGAGCGGTGATTCAAGGCGAGACCCGAGATCGCGTAGATTAGTACGATTCCCGCGAAAAGGAATCCGAGATCGCGGTGCAGCCACAGCACACATTTCATCACCGGCACACGATGCCGGCTATCCACCTCACTCCTCATTTATCTTGTAAGATATCGCATCCACGTAGTAGAACGACACATATGGCTTGCCCTCCAGCGAGTCGCGCTCGGCGATGCGTGCGCGGTACTCGGCTATCTGGCCTTCGGCTGTTGACGACTCCATACCGCGGGCGCTCCGCTCGGTCTCGCAACCGGCCTCCTTGCTCTCGCCATGATTCTTGACGGTCTGGGCCTTTACCTGCTCCTCCCACTGCGCGAGGTACTCCTCGTCGATACGCTGCTCGCGCAGCACACCCGTCACGGTAACCGGCTGATGAATGACCTTGGCATCGAATGAGCCCAGGTCGCAGGCCTCCACCCTTATGCTCTTGCTGTCATCGGTGCCGATCAGAAACATCTTGGTGGCACCGTGCTTGCAGGTGTGCGAACACACTCCCTCGAATGTCACCGTAGAGTCTACCATATCTGGAGCCTTGTCCAGGAGCTCGTCCACATTCATCACCGTAGCCTGATTATCAGAGGCGGCATCCTGCTGTTTGGATCCGCAGGCCACCATGCACACAGCCATGACGGCCACCATGAATGTCGATAATACTTTCTTCATCTTCATATAAGTTATTGGTTTATTTTCCACAAAATTAATTCTTTAATTCTTTANAAGCAAAAAAGGCACGAAANAATANACNCCCAGTACCAGAGCNAGCAGCNCNTTGACNGCCACGGCCACAGCGCCCTGACGGCGGCGGCCCAACAGCGCGGTGACGGCCGCCAGCACCGATCCCAATATCAGCGCGTTGCNGCTTAGGTCGGTGATACGCGGATACGCATAGCTGTCTTCCAGACCGGTGAACGACAGCACGAACGGGAAGATATACGATGCGGTACCGGCTATGGCCGACGGCTCATCTTGCCGCTCGTACCGGCCGAGCAGACCGTAATTGCCGGGCTCGATCGCCACCCACCGCACCACATCACCGGCGCGCAGCTTAACCACCCAGTTGAAGTAGGTCTTGAAGATAGAGATACGGTCGCGCCCGGGATCAACATCATCGATGGGCAGACGCGTCAGGCGGTAACCCGCCTTCTCCAGCACATAGAGATTGCGGCGGGTGTCGCTTACAAGTCCCAGATGGCGTGTCTCCGGATTCTCGAGTATGAACACGTGACGCGCCTCCACCGTGTCAGGCCGTGACACCTTGGCCATATACGGCTTGCCGGCCTGCATCTTCAGATGGTAGATNTCTCCGGCNTCATCCACNAGCAGATAGCCCTCGTCGTAAGGNTTGCGGGTNGTGATATCNGCGCTGTAGCTCCTGAGCGGNAANCNGAATCCNCGGTCGGNCATCACGCGTGCGAAATCCTGCGAGCGACGCTTATTCACCGTATTGGTGGCCATATCCACAAACTCTATGGCGCCGTCGAGGATGAATGCCTCCTTCGGATCCTGTAGCTCGAAGCGCGGTGGCATCGACTCCATCATCATATACACCTCGGCCTTGCGCTTGTTGATATCCAGCGGCATGGATGTGAATGTCCATTGCGCCTGTTTCAGCATGGGTATGCTCACCGAGTCACCGCTGATCGAGTCGGGCCACTAGCCCCTGGCGGTGAGCTGATTGAAATACACCTGCGGCAACAGCGAGTCACGCTGNTCCTTGGTGAGNTTGTCGNNCACNACCTTGCCGTCACGGNCTANGGTGAAGATANGCAGATCGGCNCCNNANCCCTCCGNCACNACNAANGTATCGCTCACCGGAGAATANGNCACAAANGGGTCNCTCACNCCCTCGGGCAGCANCATNCCGTAGAGCCACGGCAGAAACCACGCCAGCGCCACCACGGCGGTGGCATAAAGCATTATGATATATATCTTTTTCATAATCAATCTTGACGCCCCTCCTTAAAGCGCATCACCGAACCAAGTGGCAGCGTCATCAGCACACACACATATCCGATAATAAAGACAACAAAGGCATTGTATGCCTCTGGAGCCGCCTGCAGATAACATATCATCACCAGGGCCGCGCCCAGCAATGACAGTATCACGCGGCGCCGCCATGTGCCTTCGAGACACACCGCCGAGGTGAAGATATAGCCCGACAGCCCGGCAGCATACCACGGCAGCATCGTCAGGAGCGCCCTCCACACGAGCTGCGAGGGTATGAGTCGGGAATAAAAGATGCCCACGGCCACCCACTGCGCCACAAACACCGACAGGCACAGCACCAGACCGAAGCCTAACATGATAGAGCAGAGGCGCATCTGCTGAAACGGCAGATGCAGGGTCAGCTTCAGACGCTTATGCTGCATCTCCGGCAACATCTGGGCCGCGCCGAGGGCTATGCCCACGGCAACGGGCATATACTTGAGTATCTCGACAAATATATTGTCCTTGAGCAGCATGATCATCCACAGATGCTCCACCCCCTTGAGTGTGATGAGCCTGTTGATCACGATCATGGCGTATACAGTGAGGGCAGCGGCAAGCGCGAATGCCGCGGCATATACCTTGCGCAGCTTCAGCCACTCCTTGAATATCAAAGCTTTTTCCATAACAGTCAGTTTGCTACATTTTGATTCAATACTTACCTGTAAGGTTGATGAACGCATCCTCGAGGTTGGCCTCGCCGGTGGCCGCGAGGATATTGTCTACCGAGTCGTGGGTGAGTATCCTGCCGTAGTCGAGTATGATGCAGTCGTCAATCAGCTTCTCCATATCCTGTATTATGTGCGATGTCATGAACACGGTCTTACCCTCGGCCTTGGCGAAATCGCGCAGATACTCCACGAAGAGGCGGCGGTAGCCGGGATCGAGGCCTAAGGAGAAATCGTCGAGCACGAGCAGGTCGGCGTTCTGGGCCAGAATCAGGCCCAGGGCCACCTGCGAGCGCTGGCCGCACGACATGGTGGATATGCGCTGGCCGGGCGACACGTGCATCTTCTCCATGAGCTGATAATACACATCGCGGTGCCAGCCGGCATAGAATCGCGAGTAGAATCTCTCTATCTGCTCAATGGTCATGAACGTATACTGCACATGCCCCTCNATGAGCAGGGCTATGCGCGAACGTGTCTGTGGACGCATGGCGGTGATGNCCTCGCCGAAGATGCGGCATTCGCCGGCCTGNGGCCTGAGATAGCCCATGAGTATGTTGATNGTGGTGGTCTTGCCGGTGCCGTTCTTGCCNAACAGCCCGAGTATGCGGCCCTGCGGCACCTCGAAACTCAGGTCTGAGTATATGAGGCGTCCCGTGCCGTAGCGCTGGGTGAGTCCGCGCACCTCGATCACCGGATTATCATTGGTTTTCATATGGATTACAGTTTATTAAGTTGAGGACGCGCCGTCGCGGAGCATCCTCAACCGATTGGCTTACGTATATATTACTTATCTTATTATGGTTTTCGTTGATTTTGAGCCTGTGCGCATGATGTAGATGCCCGGCATGAGATNGCGNGCGTCTANCTTCATGCCCTGCAGGNTATAGTATTCCGCAGNNGCGTCGTCGCCGGTTGCCACCGTTGAGATACCGGTGTGGATGCCGGGTATCTTGTACTTGGCCAGGAGCACTGACCACGAGCCGGGGTTGAGGGTCTCTATGTCGGGGTCGCCGCTGAGGGTGAAGGCCTTGTTGCCACGGCCCGTGATATAGATTTCACCGCCGTCGGCCTGGTATGCGATGGCCGTGGATGTGGGCACGCCACCCTGTGTGGCGATGCTCCATGCGTGGTCGAGGTTGGCCGCAAGGGTCTCGGCATCGTATTCGCGCAGCACGATACCCACGGTGGCGTTCATCACATATCCGAAGGCATAGCATTTGGATGGCTCGGCAGGATCCTGTATGATTTTGTTATATCCGGTGAGGCCTGTNCGGGCNGCNGCNGGGGTGAAGTCACCGGNNCGGCTGGTNGTGGCNGCNAGCCANGAGCCGTCGGTGGCGCTNAGCTTGATNATGCANCCTTCGCGGGGNGATTTGNCCTCGGAGGCGATGTAGTTGTCAGCACCGGCTGNNTCCAGNAACTTGCCGTTGAACTGTCCGGCAATCCANANATTATTGCCCGNNACNGTCAGGCCNGGAGTCTGCATCACGCATGTGCCGGATATATCCTCGCCGGGCANNNTCTTGAGCCACAGGGGTGTGAGATCGGCTGTGAGTGCCGCGGTCACCAGGCTCTGGTAACCTGAAGGAGTGACTGCCGCTCCGGCGAATGTACACTCGCCGGGACCGGTGGCGTTGCCCAGGAGATAGAGGGTGCCGTCGGCCCACTCGAGATTTGTCACCTGAGCCTGGCTGACACCGTCGGTGGTGACGGCTGACTTGATGTAGTTGCCGTCTTTGTCAAACTTGAGCACGAACATCGATCCGGAGGACACCTGTGAGTCGCCGCTCCATGATGATATGTTGGTGGCGGTGACCGTAGTGTTGTCGTCGATCGTCATGTCGGCTGAATAGTTGCCGCCGACATATATCGCGCCCTGGTCGTCCACAGCGAGAGCGGGCACTTTCACCGCATCCGGGATAAAATCAGCGGTGGCGGCGGCCGATGGCACTGTCGATAGCGTGATATACTTGTGCCACAGCAGCCGGCCGTCTTTGCCGGCCTTGGCCACCAGCACGCCGTAGCTGCGGCGGTCGGTGGTGCCTCCCATCGTCACTGTCGCTCCTGTGGCGTCGGTGATGGTGATCGGGGTGGAGAGATCATCACCGTGGCGCACCTTGGCCGTGAACACCACGTTGCCGTCGCCGTCGGTGACCACATTACCCTGGCCGCTGGCAAAGTCGCCGGCTGTCGANGCNATCACCCANTGCCTGGCACCGGTGGCNTCGGTCGCGAGCAGGCACAGGTTGTTGGTAAGGCTGCTGCCCGATGAATANGGTTCGCCCTGNAANAGCACCTCATCATTGANCATGATGTCGGGCGCGGCGGCTGTCGATCCCATGGTCGTGAGCCAGTAGGCTCTGTCGGTATCGACGGCGATGGCCGAAGCCTGGTCACCGGTGGTGTTGGAGTGGAGTATCGCGCCCCACTGCACCTGCGGGGTCTGTACCTGTGCCGACATGCCTGCGCAGGCGGCAACGGCGAAAATGAGTGGTAATGGTCTCTTCATATATTCTGTTTTTTGATTTATCAATAATATTGTGTCAGCGTGCGGGCTGCGTATTTCCTTTTCTTCACGGTGCAAAGTTCGGTCGATCCTCTCAATTACGAAATACTCATTTTTTGGTATTTTTCACGGTCGGGAGCGTGCGCCTCACACCCCGAAAATACCGTAAAATGATTATTGACACACCTCCTTGCGGGGTCGTAACTTTGTATCCTGAAATGGAAAGAATATTATTGATAGCGATATACATGATCATGACGGTGGCGGCTAAGGCGGCGGCGATACACACCCTGGCAATGTCGGTGACGGATGCCGAAGACGGCGAGCCCCTGTGTTACGCCACAGTGGATGCCGGCTCCGGCCCCGTGCTCACTGATGCCGACGGGCGTCTGGCGTTGCGTCTGCGCCCCGGGCGATACAAGGTGAAGATTTCCTATATAGGATATAAGGACAAGACAGTGGATGTGACAATGAAGGCCGACACACGCCTTGCTGTGACACTCGACAAGGCCGATCAGCTGCTCAAGGAGGTCGTGATCTCGGCCCGCGAGGGCGAGGGCCTCGCCTCGGGCTCACGTATCGATCGCGCGGCCATGGAGCATCTGCAGCCGTCGAGCTTCACCGATCTGCTGGAACTGCTCCCCGGCAATATCTCTAAGGATCCGGATATGGGTAATGCCAACTCCATCACGCTCAGGGAGACCGGCAGTGTCAGCGCCACCGGTGCGAAGACAGCGATCTCCGACGACTACGCCGTCACCTCGCTGGGCACCGCCTTTGTGGTGGACGGCGTGCCGCTCAATACCGACGCCAATATGCAGAAGGTGCCCTCGGCGGCTGCGGGCGATGTCTCCGCGGCCCGCTCGTCGGTCAACCGTGGTGTGGACATGCGCACGATCTCCACCGATAATATAGAGAGCGTGGATATCGTGCGCGGTATTCCCTCGGCTGAATACGGCAATCTCAGTTCGGGTCTGGTCAATATCAAGCGCTCGCGGCGCGTGTCACCGCTCACCGCCCGCTTCAAGGCCGATGGTTACAGCAAGCTGTTGTCCGTGGGCAAAGGCTTCGGCATCAAGGGCCACGACCACATCGTCAACGCCGATCTGAGCTGGCTTGACTCCAAGATAGACCCNCGTGACAANCTTGAGAATTACAAACGNCTCACGGCCTCGGTGCGNGCCGCCCTGAGCTGGNGCNGNAGCNNCNTATCCACGNTNTGGAGCATCGGNGCCGACTACACNGGGTCGTTTGACAACGCCAAGACCGACCCCGACTTGAATTACAATAAGATAGATGAATTCGAGAGCCGGTATTCGCGCATGGCCGTGTCATCCGACCTGTCGCTGAGGTTGCTCACTCCGCTTCCCGTCTCCACCGTGGCATTCACGGCATCACTGTCTCTCGACAATGACATTGCCCGGCGGCGCAAGCAGGTGGCGCCACAGAGGGCATCGGTGGCGCCGACATCCATGGAGGCCGGCGTGCATGACGGTGTGTATCTCACCCGTGAGTACATCGCCGATTTCCGCAGCGAGAGCCGGCCCGTGAGCTTCTTCGCCCGTCTGCGTGCCGACGGCAACCGCGCGGCCGGGGTGAGCTTCAACGAGTATAAGGCCGGAATCGATCTCTCGGTATCCAAAAATCCGGGCCGGGGTCAGATATATGACCTCACGCGCCCGCTCTCGGCCTCATGGACCACCAGGCCGCGGGCCTTCAGCGACATCCCGGCGCTGTCGGTGCTGTCATGCTACGCCGAGGACAACACCACCCTTTCCTTCGGGGCTGCCAAGCTGCAGGCACAGATGGGTATCAGGGGCATAGCGCTGCCCGCTCTCGACCGCAGCTACGACATGGCGGGACGTATCTATCTCGACCCGCGTCTCAATATGCGCCTGGCCGTCACCTTAGCCCGCTCGTCATCGCATCCGCTCACACTCTCTCTGGCCAGTGGCTACGGCACCACCACACGTATGCCTACAGCCGACTATCTGTATCCCCAGCTGGTGTACACCGATCTGCTGCAACTGAATTATTATGACGTGACAAGCCCCGGCACACACAGCCGTATCAACCTGCGCACATACATAGATGATCCGTCCAACCGGCAGCTGCGCCCGGCCCGCAATCACAAATGGGAGATGCGCCTGGGGGCCGACCGCGGGGGCAATCATGTCAGCGTCACATATTTCTTCGAGCGTATGAGCGACGGATTCAGGTATTCGCCTGTTTATATCCCCCGCTCCTACCGCCGCTACGATGCGTCGGCCATCGATGCGGCATCACTCCAGGGGCCGCCCGACCTTGCCGGTCTGCCCTACATTGATGTTACGGTGCTCGGAGGCCTGCGCCGTGTCACCAACGGTAGCCGTATCGACAAGCAGGGCATAGAGTATCAGGTGTCCACCGCACGCTGGCAGGCGCTGCACACCTCGCTCATCATCACGGGCGCATGGCTGCGGTCGCGCTATTCCAACTCCCGGATGCTGTATCAGACAGTGGGCGATGTTGTGGGCAACCGGCCAGTCAGTGACATGTACGTGGGCATATATGACAGCAATGACGGACGTGTCAATGACCAGTTCAACACCAATTTCATGTTCGATACCCAGATACCGAGGTGGGGCCTCACTTTCTCGTCTACGCTGCAATGTATGTGGTGGCTTAAGACTACCCGCCTGCGTGAGTGCGGGGTGCCGGCCGCATACATCTCTACCGACGGCATTATCCGGCCATATACCGGAGCCTCCGCCGACGAAGACCCCGCCTTGCAGTATCTCGTCAAGGTGTACAACGAGGATGCGTTCCGCACGGTCACAGTGCCCATCGCCCTGTATTTCAACTTCAAGGTATCCAAGCAGATAGGCAAGTGGCTGAGGCTGTCGGCCTTCGTCAACCGCATATTCGACTATCAGCCCGATTACACGAGCAACGGTATCACCATCCGCCGCTCGGCTGATGCCTATTTCGGCATGGAGGGCAGTATTAATTTTAATTTTTAGAAATATATGACTTGCTTCAAGGTTATAGGTTTGATGTTTATGTTACTGCTGATGACATCGTGCGATGACACGCTGTCGGGCACGATTGATCTTGTAAATGTGAAAGTGGAAATCACCGCACCGCAAGATATCGAGGTGGTGTCGCGCCAACATGAGTCAATATCCTTCAGAAATATCTCCAGCGGCAGCGTGACGGCATACAGTCCGGATGATGAGATACGACTGCTGCCCGGCCTCTATGACGTGGGATATTCGGCAGACGTGGTGCTCGGCAACGGTGCCACGGCCTCTCTGCGCGCTCTTGAGCCGGGGGTGGTGATCAGCACTGAGCTGACAGTGTGTCTCGACGCCTACTGCGTCATCGACAATGACGACCTGCTTATATCTGAGATATTCTTCACCGGCACACTGCAGCCCTCGGGCAACAGCTACTACGGTGACGGCTACATCAAGCTATACAACAATACCGGCCATACCGTGTATGCCGACGGTCTGGTGATATTCGAGAGTAAGTTTCTCACCACCGAGAAACGCGCTTACACGCCCGACATAATGGATGAGGCTGTGACGGTGCAGGCGCTGTACCAGATACCCGGCTCAGGCACAGAGCATCCGGTGGCTCCCGGCGCCTACTTGCTGATATGTGATGTGGCCATGGATCACCGTCATGCCAATCCCAATTCGTTTGACCTCTCTCATGCCGACTTCGAGTGGTATGACGAGTCCGGCAAACCCGGCTCGATGGATATCGACAGCCCGCTCGCACCCAATCTCGACAAGTGGTATTGTTACACACAATCGGTGTGGCTGCTACACAACCGCGGATTCAAGGCCTACGGCATAGCGCGGATACCGGTCGGGCGTGACATTTATCTGCGTGACCATCTCTATTCGTTTGACTACGAGATCGTGACCACTGCCGGCAGCTTCCCCATGTCGGGCACCGGCTACTCGCTGCCCAACGTCTGGATCACGGATATCGTCACCTGCAGCGTGGCCTCAGAGTATGCGTGGCAGGTGTGTTCGCCGGCCCTCGACAGCGGATACACGTGGTGCGGCACACTCGACAACGACAAGACGCGCCACTTTCACAGCGTGCGCCGCAAGATGGTGTCGCTCGACGCCGACGGCCATCCGGTGCTTCAGGACACCAACAATTCGGCGGCAGACTTCAATGCCTGCGTCGTCCCGTCTGAGATCGAGGCCCAGCACTCGGCCACTGACAGCAACGGCACGCCCGCGACATCCGTCACCTATGACGGGATAATCCATGTAGCCCTATGAGACACACGGTATTGATCCTCACTGTTACCGCGACCCTCACGGCATCGGCACAGACCGACACCGTCTCTTCGGTCGGCGACCGCATCATGGAGGCTGCTGACCCGATGCTGAGGATACCGTCGCAGAGCTTTGATAATCCGGCGCTCATGCCCATGGCTTACGGCGTGTCGCTGAGCAGTGTCGGGCTCGGATATCACAGCGACAGGCGCGAGGGCGATCCGCAGCGGGGATCGGGCACCAGTGCATGGCAGCCGCAGGTCATGACATATCTACACAGAGGCAATGCCACGCTGTGGGGCGAAGCCGGCTACAGCAACGGACACACCCGCGNTGTGGTGTGGAACGAGACAGCCGACATCGACCTGATNCACCCCTACGTCACGGCCGACTCCATAGGCGGACGTATCAACAGCGAGAGCTACAGCTTCGGTGGAGNCTACGCNTATACCGGACGTAGGTGGGGCTGGGGGGCNCAGGNCCGGTATACAGCCGCGCAGCNTTACCGGGCAGCCGATCCGCGTCCGCGTGNCATCACGGGTCTGCTCGACGTGGGCATAGGCGTCTCGCGTACCGTGTGGCGCGGCTACATGACCGCAGCCTCGGTGAGTCTCCGCCGGTACACGCAGAGCTGCGATATCGATTTCAAGAGCGAGAGCGGCAGAGATATGATATATCATCTCACCGGACTCGGCAATCATTACACGCGCTTTGCCGGCCAGGGGCTGTCATCACGCTACAAAGGCTGCCGCTACGGGGCGTCTCTCGACCTCTTCCCTGCCTCGCGCCACGGATTGTCGGTGTCGGTGTCGGCGAGCCGCTTTATATTCACCAAGGTGCTCGCCGACCTCAACAATCTCCCTATGGCCGATGTATGGCACAATGAGATGCGCGCCCAGGTGGCGTGGCTTAACCCGGGCGAAAAACTGGACTGGGCGGTGGCAGGTAATATGAAAGCCTACCGCCGTCACGGCACGGAGAACATATTCGGTGACGCATCATCGAATATCTATCCGCATATCGGCTCGCTGGAGATGTATGCCGACAATGCCCGCGATGTGTCGTTGACGGCTCTTGTTGTGCGCCACACGCCGCAGTACAGACTATGGGCGCGCGCCGCCGGCGGCTACAGCCACCGGTGCGAGGTGTATGCGATGCCATACGCCACTCAGCTGAGTGCGCAAGCCTACGGTCGTGGCACCGTGGGCTACACACAGGCCGGCGGCATGCTTATATGGCACGTAGTCGCGTCGCTGATTGGCACAGGACACATCGGCACAGGATATGAGGCCGGAGCCGGGGCGGATTTCGCATTGTCGCGTTCACAGGCTCTCGGCTTTAATGCAAGATATATCGGTATTCCGGGCTACAGGAGTCTGGGGGTTTCGCTCGCGCTGTCGTTCTGATCAGGGCTTCACGGGCAGATTGTTGATGTCGATGATGTTGTTGATCACGGCGTAGATGGTCAAACCGGCCGGAGAGTGAATCTTCAGCTTCTGGGCGAGATTNCGGCGGTGTGTGGCNACAGTGTTGACCGANATATTNAGTTTGTCGGCNATCTCCTTGTTGCTGAGNCCGAGNGCCACCCATTTTATTATGTCACGCTCACGTGCGCTTATCTGCTCGTCGGGATTCTCGTCGGTATGGCTCTCCACCTTGCCCTCGTTTACACGGGCCCGGGACTCAATATCGGTCTCGAGACGCTGCACCACAGGCACGAACATCCGGTCTTCAAGGCTGCAGTGCGAGATCAGATCCTGCTCGCAGTTGATTATGTCAAACAGCGCCGAGTTGAGCTTATTGTTATCCTTCTGGGGCAGGTAGCGGATGATGATATCCTTCAGCTCCTGCAGCTTATTGTGGATATTGTGGTGGNTNGANGCGAANACGGAGATGTTGAAGNCGCTGTCNGGCACANCGTTGAGCAGATTNNGCACNTAGGTGAACACNTGGTCGTTCTCATANCTCATGTGGCTGTATANCTCCTCTACNTNATCNTCGTAGAATTTCAGTATCATCATGGCGATCTCGTCGCGGCCCGAGCAGTCGATGGCGTCGATGAGCTTGCGGCGTATCGACGGCAGGAAGTAATCGAGATAATAAGAATGGGCGTTGCCCAGATACATCATCAGGGTGCTGAGCGACACATTTCCGGTCTCCACCACAGCAAACGATATGAAATTGATGACAGCCAGAAACGTCTCGCAGTCGATATCCTGATCACGGCACACCTGCTCCACAGTCTTGTCACCGAACCCCAGGGAAATACCGAAACGGCTCATGGCCATCAGGATCTCAGGATTCCGGTTGATGAGCACCCCGAGCCTGTCGCTTCCAGAATATTTCCTGTCCATTATCTTCGGTGATTACCTGTCGTCAGCGGTGCTTGGCATGATACTTGATCAGGCCGCCGATCGATGAAGTCTCCACCCTGCCGATCCTCACACCGAAATCAGCAGCCGCGCGCTCCAGTATCTTGCTGTAAGTGCTTCCCGTCGAGCCCACAAAAGACACCGGGGTATTCTTGTAATCATACTGGGAGATATTGCGGCGGAAAAACTCCATGATGCCATCGTAGACGAGCTTCTCGCAATAAGGATCAGAGATATTGTCGGCGAGGAAGAATGAATACACAGCCAAGGTGCGGTTGGGCTGGGGATGCGTATATATCAGATCCATCAGCTCATCGGCATTGGTATTGAATTTGCTGTAGAATTTCCGGATAAGATCGGCCGGAGCGAGCTCCTTGAGTATATCAGACAGCAGACGCTTGCCCAGATAGGCGTTAGAGCCCTCGTCACCGAGGATATAACCGCCCGCCCGCACATTCTTCACGATGTTCTCTCCATCGTAGCTGCATGAATTGGCGCCGGTGGATAGGATGCTCACCAGACCGGGCTTATCAACGAGCAGACCGCGCGCCGCACCCAACAGATCGCTCTCCACAGTGGCCGGAGTCTTGAACTGAGCAATCAGAGACGACTGTACGATCTTATTCTTATCCGGATTAGCACAACCCGCGCCATAGAAGTAAACATGCTCCCAGCGACGGCGGAAGAAAGCCTCGGGTAATTCCAACCGGATAATATGGGAAATCTCACGACGAGACAAGAAAAACGGATTAAGACCCGAAGTGACAGCATGATCCATCATGCTGTCACCATCGACGATCACCCATTCGGTGCGTGTGCTGTGGCTGTCTGCTATAACATGCATAGGAAAAAAACTTAGACTAAATCATCTCCAAAATTAAGCAAAAACACCCTAACCGCCAAAAAAAACTCAAAAAAAGTGAGCAACCATCCCCCCACCCCCCTAAAGGGGGAGTGGCTGACGCTTGGCCACCGAGATTATCGCCCTACCCGACACCCTGGATTCACCGCCACACCCACACCCTGGATCCATCGCCACACCGACACCCGGGATCCATCGCCATTCCCGACTCCCTGGATTCACCGCCACACCGACACCCGGGATCCACCGCCACACCGACACCAAGGA
>WFLX010157113.1_pt1 | contig 14856 bp, 9 predicted proteins | sample 4967041 | NCBI WGS metagenome assembly WFLX01 (sample SAMN12857096, study PRJNA449069) | gut metagenome | isolation source: stool from male and female vole | host: Microtus ochrogaster | place: USA:Florida | collected 2017
AATGGGTCAGTAGATATGGCGGTGACACAAACAAACCGTACAGTCTTTCCGGACTCCTTTTTCTAACTCCCGTAGATTTAGGGGGCACTCTTTGCAGAGTGCGGGATGGGGTTGCGGCGATCCCGGCACACCTCGCTTCGCTCGTAGTGCCGGGTTATTCATAGGTGTAAGCCTTTCAGGCTTGCCAACCCGAAGTATCTACTGACCAATATTAAGTGAGCCGTTCAGGCTTGCCAACCGGAACTATCCACTGACCCATTTTAAGCAGATTAAGGTTTCCAATGTGGTTAACATGATGAAGGAGGTGGAAAAACGACAAGGGCTGTCCCGGCGGACAGCCCTTGTCATTTATCAAATTTGGAGTGGAGATTACTTGTTGTTTGCCTGATATTCGGCACGAGCGATGTACTTGTCAATATCGAGACTATATTGACCGGCGTATTCGGGATATTTTGATTTGATATCCTTAAGCACCTTCAATTCTGCCGCATAGTCGCCTTGCGCGCGAAGCACTGTGGCTTTCTTCATCATGAAAAGCGGAGTATAGAGGGCATTATTGTCGCTCTGGCTTATCGCTTTGTCGTAGGATTTAAGAGCGGCTCCATAGTTCTGAAGATTAACGTAGCAGTCCCCTTCAAGAGAGAGGGCAGCTGCGCCAACGAGCGCTTCTTTGGGGCTAAAGCCTTTCAAGTCGGCAAGAGCTTCCTCATAGTTACCGTTCTTATAGCTCAAAGTGGCAGCCATCAAAGCAGCGCGGTTGCCGGCATCATAGCCATATTTGTCAGCAACCAGGCGATACTGAGCAAGGGCAACGGAATCGTTGCCCTGCGCAAGTTCTATATCAGCTTTCGATACAGCCTCGTTAGCTTTCACAATACCGGGCTTGCGGATAAAGAAGATATATACAATAATCAATACCGCGATGACCGAGATGGCGATCATGCCCCACATCAAATACTTCTGACCCTTGGTCACATTGTTCTTTAACTCTTGGTTGTCCTTAGTCACCTCTTCAAGTGCTATAGGCTCTTTCTGATCATTTTCAGCCATTGTATAATAGTTTTTTCTTATTAAACAATTCAAACTGCGATTTGGGTCAATCGCAACGGCAAATTTACTCCAATTTCCTTACAACTCAAAATTTTTTCTAAAATAAGTAAATTTCTTTACCTAACGGTTCGCACAATTCCATTCGATGAGCCGTTGTTATATATAATGAGGAGTGATGAATTTTAACTATGGAAGTTCTTTCAACAAATACGCTTTGGATCGCCCTACTGATGACTTTGATCGCCGGCATGGGAACAGGAATAGGCGCGCTGATGTCCCTGTTGCCAATCGCCCGAGAAAGAAAGTTTCTGTCGGGAGCGCTCGGTTTTTCGGCAGGAGTGATGCTATACGTGTCGTTTCTCGACCTAATGCCCGACGCGCTTGAGCAACTCAGCGAAATATATCCCGACAAATATGCCCGGTTTTATACCGTTCTTGCTTTTTTCATCGGGATGGGACTAATCGCTCTCATCGACTTCCTGATTCCTGAAAAGAATAACCCCCATGAATATGACCATGTGGAACAGCTCCCGGCAACCAACACCAAACGCACCGGTATCATGCTCGCGCTCGCCATCGGAATCCATAACTTCCCTGAAGGAATCGCCACATTCATCTCTTCACTTGACGGCATGACGGTGGCTATACCGATTGTCATCGCAATCATGCTCCACAATATTCCTGAAGGGATAGCAGTGTCGGTTCCCATCTACAACGCCACCGGCAGCCATCGGAAAGCGCTTGTGTGGAGCATAGTGTCAGGACTTGCCGAACCGCTGGGGGCAATCGTGGGGATATTGTTTCTCGTGCCGATGTGGTCGCCGATGCTGAATGCGGTGCTCCTTGCCGGAGTCGCAGGAGTAATGGTCTATATTTCGGTCGATGAACTGCTGCCTGGAGCGGAGAGCTACGGGCATCACCACATCACGATAGGATGCGTGATAGTGGGCATGGCACTTATGGCTGTATCGATTCTGCTTATATAATTTTAATCTCAAATTTTTTCATTAGCCGCAAGGGAATAATTGCATGGCAACTGTTTTAAATTATAGCAAAAAAGACTTACTTTGTATTTTAAAACAGTATTACGATGAAACAATCGGAGATTTTAAAAAATATAGCCGAGAAAATGGGGATAGAAACCCTTAACCCCATGCAAAAAGCAGTCATGGACTGCCAGTCAAAAAATCTTGTGCTCCTCTCCCCTACCGGTTCAGGCAAAACTTTGGGATTCACGATTGCGATGCTTCAATCCTTGCCAAAACCCTCGCCCGAAGTGAAGGCAGTGATAATTGCTCCGTCACGAGAACTCGTGACTCAGATCTACAGAGTGGTGCGCGACATCGCAACGGGATATAAGTGCGTGGCAATGTATGGCGNACATTNCGTGANCGATGAGAANAATTCGTTGAACCCCACTCCCGACATCATCATAGCGACACCGGGACGATTGCTTGACCATCTGCAACGCAAGCACGTGGATCTGTTCAATACAAAAATCCTTGTGCTTGACGAATATGACAAGTCGCTTGAACTCGGATTCCACGACGAGATGAAGAAGATTATACGCACGATGCCCAATCTGTCAAGAATCATCCTCACTTCAGCAACACGCCTGTCGGAAATGCCTGAATTTCTCAAGCTGAAGTCTCCGGAAACCCTTGATTTTCTCGGAAAGAGCGACAATCCCGGGTCACGAATGTCGATCGTAGAGGTGTCGAGTCCGGCAAATGACAAACTTGACACGCTGATTGACCTTCTCAAATCGCTTGACAACGGCAAGGTTATCGTGTTCGTCAATCATCGAGAGAGCGCCGACAGGGTTTATCAAGCCTTGAAAAAAGCAGGGCTGCCGGTGGGAATATATCACGGAGCGCTTGATCAGGTCGACCGAGAAAAGGCGGTGGACCTGTTAAACAACGGAACTACGCCCATCCTCGTTTCCACCGACCTTGGAGCAAGAGGGCTTGATATCGACTCAATAAATTCCATCATCCACTACCACATCCCCCTCACTGAGGAAACATGGACCCATCGCAACGGAAGAACAGCGCGCGTCGACGCGACAGGCACGGTCTATGTAATAACTTCGGAAAATGACAATATCCCTGAGTACATGGACTTTGACAGGAGCTATTTTCCTACCGGAAAATCGGACAATCCCATTCGCAGCGATGTAGCGACACTCCATTTCAACTCAGGCAAAAAAGAGAAAATTTCAAGGGGCGATATCGTGGGCTTCCTTATCAAGCAGTGCGGACTTGACGCTGATTCGATAGGGAAAATAATAGTCAAAGATCACTCTGCGATTGCGGCAATCCCAGCTTCGTCGGCAAAAGCCGCGCTTGCGAAAGCCGCTCAAGAGAAGCTCAAGGGAAAACGCGTCAAAATCACTCTAATGAAATAACCGGTGAAAAAATATAATCTGAACTTCAGCGCATGCAGCACTGCATCACTGCGCGACTTGACACGCTCCGAACTTCCGGAATACATCATTATCACAAAGCCCGGCGTGGAGATTTCCATTTCGGAGGAAAGTGTAGACCTGATGGTCAATCGGGCGAAAGAGGAGAACGCTTCAATTGTCTATTCCGATTATATTGACGGAAACAATGCGCTACATCCGTTGATTGACTATCATGAAGGATCGGTCAGAGACGGCTTTGACTTGGGGCAGCTGATCATAGTTAAAACCGACAGGCTTAAAACAGCGCTGTCATCGCTTGACGATTACTCGTTTGCGGCGTTCTATGCTCTAAGGCTCGCATTGTCAAGACTTGGAAAGATTGTCCACATTCCTGAAGCTTTATATAAGGTGGACGGCATTGACGAATCAGCATCCCAATTTGCCTACCAGCAAGCTGACCAGCAGCTTGCGCAGCGCGAAATGGAGGACGCATTCACCGCCCACATTAAAGCCATCGGCGCCTATATTTCGCCAGATGATGTCATTAAGGAAATTGATTTTGACGACCGCTGCACTGTCGAAGCATCAATCATCATCCCGGTGCGTAACCGAGTCAACACGGTTGGCGACGCTGTTAAAAGCGCGTTAAGCCAAGTCACCGATTTTGAATTCAATGTGATAGTTGTCGACAATCATTCCACCGACGGCACCACAGAACTGCTAAAAAAGATAGCCGCCAAGGATCCGAGACTCATTCATATCATTCCTGAGGAAGAAAATCATGGGATAGGAGGATGCTGGAACATCGCGCTTGATTCCGATAAATGCGGAAGATTCGCCGTGCAGCTTGACAGCGACGACATCTATGCGAGCCCTCACACTCTCCAAACCGTAGTCGATAAATTCTATCAGGAACATTGCCCGATGGTAATCGGCTCATATACTCTCACCGATTTCGATTGCAACGTAATTCCTCCCGGATTGATCGCCCATAAGGAGTGGACCGATGAAAACGGTCGCAACAACGCTTTGCGCATAAACGGGCTTGGCGCTCCCCGAGCTTTTTACACTCCGATCGCACGAAAAGTGCGGTTCCCGGATGTGAGCTACGGAGAAGACTATGCAATGGGGTTGGCGATAAGCGCGAACTACCGCATAGGACGCATATATGACTCTATATACCTGTGCCGACGATGGAAAGGAAATTCCGACGCACAACTTACCCTTGAAGCCCAAAACCGCAACGACAGCTATAAAGACTCCTTGAGGCGAGAAGCTATCGCAACTCGCAAAAAAATAGTAAATTCACGCCNCACCTACAAGAAAGTCATGGTCAACGGCACGGAATGGAACGTGAGACTCCTGCCGGGACGCTCGGTCAGCACAAAAGCAAAAGTAGACGCCGCATCAATAGCTGCCCGACCCTGTTTCCTGTGTCGAGAAAATCGTCCTCCCGAACAACCGGCAACTCCACTCGGTGACTATGAGATTCTTGAAAATCCATTCCCTGTCTTTCCGGGGCATCTCACGATACCTACCAGAGCGCATATACCGCAACGAATCATGGGACGGNTTTCCGACATGGTGGATATTGCTATGAGATTAAAAGACTATACCGTGTTCTATAATGGAGCGAAATGTGGCGCGTCGGCACCCGACCATTGCCACTTCCAAGCGGTTCCTCACGAGTATCTGCCNTTAGATATCCAATTCCCGTTCCAACGGATTTACATGATTGATAAGATTGATAAAATCGCAGAGGAAGTTGAACGCGCTTTAGCGGCATTGCCTCGTGGAGACGATGATGAGCCGGCAGTCAATGTAGGGCTACATATCATTGACAGCGAGATGGCTGAGGCGGTAATAGTTCTTCGCAAAGCGCATCGCCCGTCATGCTATCCGGCAATAGGTGTGAGCCCGGGAGCAATAGATATGCTCGGCACGATAATCACCACATCACGGGAAGATTTTGATTCAATCGACACGGCAACTCTTAAAAAGATATTTGACGAGGTTGCCTACACGACTCCTATCCCAACTATATCAGTAGGGATTATTGAGGCTGACAATATTGATTATGAACTCGTTGGCAAATACGAGTATGATAATAATGTAATGTCGCCAATCACACCTGAAAGCCGGTTCAAACTGAAAAATGTTGTTATCGGAAAAGATTTTCATTGGCAACGAAACCTCAATCTCACCTATCACGGTTCACTTGAAATAATGCTCCGCGAGAATAAGAAAATAGCGGTGAACAGGCTTTCGGTGGAGCAATACCTGAGATCGGTCATCGCATCTGAAATGAATGCCGCCGCCCCGTTGGAATTTCTAAAAGCCCATGCGGTGATATCCCGCAGCTGGGTGCTGTCGCAAATAGACAACAAGAGCGAGCATCATTCAATCCAAGGCACGGCTACCGAGGAGGAGATCGTGAAATGGTATGACAGGGAGAATCATCAGCATTATGACGTGTGCGCCGACGACCATTGCCAACGCTATCAGGGGATTCCNGAAAATGANCCTGAAAACGCGCGTCTCGCCATTCTCGCCACCTGCGGNGAGGTGCTTACCGATGAAAGCGGCAATATNTGNGACGCNCGATTCTCCAAATGNTGCGGNGGNGTATTTGAGGAATTTGAAAACTGCTGGGAACCGAAACATTATAACTACCTCGAAGGGAAAACCGACACACCGATGGAGACAGTGATTCCCGATTTGACTTCGGAAGCGGGAGCCAAGGAATGGATAATGTCTCGCCCGGCAACGCCTTTCTGCGCTCAAGCTTCCGACGGACTGCTGAAGCAGGTGTTGAACAACTATGATCTTGAAACGAATAATTTTTATAGGTGGAAAGTATCGTACACCCGTGANGAACTGTCGNAAATAATCCGTGACNGATCGGGCATAGATTTCGGCACAATAACCGATCTTATCCCCCTCTCCCGCGGAACATCATCCCGCATTTTCAGGCTTAAGATCGTGGGAACAAAACACTCCATGATTGTAGGGAAAGAGCTTGAAATACGTAAGTGGCTATCCCGCTCCCATCTTTACAGCTCAGCATTCGTTGTGGAAAAGACACCTGAGGGATTCATCTTGCACGGCGCCGGCTGGGGTCATGGAGTGGGATTGTGCCAAATCGGNGCNGCNGTNATGGCAGCNGAAGGATATAATTANCGTGAAATATTAGCTCATTATTATAATAATGCAAAACTCAGCCGCCTCTACTGACACCCGCAGCCCTTGGTCATGGGTATCTACGTTATACTTTGCCCAGGGACTCCCCTACGTTGCGGTAATGACGCTTTCGGTTATCATGTATAAAAGGCTCGGTATCTCCAACACGGATATCGCNCTNTACACNTCNTGGCTATATTTGCCTTGGGTGATAAAACCGTTATGGAGTCCGGTCGTGGACATGTTCAGCACGAAACGCAACTGGATCATACTGATGGAACTGCTGATAGGCATCGGCTTTGCAGGTGTCGCGTTCACGCTGCCTGTGTCATTCTTTTTCAGCGCCTCGCTTGGAGTTTTCTGGCTTGTGGCATTTCTCAGCGCCACTCACGACATAGCCGCCGACGGCTTCTATATGCTTGCCCTTGACCAGCACCAGCAGTCATTCTATGTGGGAATAAGAAGCACGTTNTATCGCATATCAACCATNGTGGGACAAGGCGCTCTCGTNATGCTNGCGGGATATTTTGANGAGAAATGGCAACCTCGCCCCGAGGAATCGATGGACTACACCCCGATAGCCTGGATGGTGGTGATGGGGACTCTTTCGGCATTTTTCGTCATTATCTCNATNTANCACCGGATAATGTTGCCNAANCCNNGNTCGGACCATAAAGAGCAACGGGTTACATTCCAAAACGCAGGAAAAGAGTTTATCGGTACATTTACCTCATTTTTCCGTAAACCGGGCATAGGGGTGGCTCTCGCTTTCATGCTTCTGTACCGATTTCCCGAGGCGCAGCTCGTTAAGCTGATCAATCCGTTTCTACTGGATTCCACGGCAACGGGAGGACTCGGGCTCAGCACTTCGCAAGTGGGCTTCGTATATGGCACAATCGGAATACTGGGACTGACTGCCGGAGGAATAATAGGCGGTATAGTGGTGGCTCACGGCGGATTGAAGAAATGGCTTTGGCGAATGGCGTGGAGCATCTCCCTGACATGCGGCACATTCCTGTATCTCTCTATCGCGCAGCCGGCTGACTTGCTGACAATAAATATATGCGTGTTCATTGAGCAATTCGGCTATGGCTTCGGCTTCACGGCATACATGCTTTACCTTATTTATTTCAGCGACGGCGAGTTCCGCACCGCCCACTATGCGATATGCACCGGTTTCATGGCGCTTGGAATGATGCTGCCGGGCATGGCTGCGGGATGGCTGCAGGAGCAGCTTGGCTATCAAGGATTCTTTTGGTGGATAATGGCTTGTTGCATAGCCACAATCGGGGTTACCGCCTTTATAAAGGTTCCGGCAGCATTTGGCAAGAAGAACAATTGACGGCAGTCCTCCCGCCATACCTCGCTTCGCTCGTAGTGCCGGGTTATTTCATAGGCATAAGCCTTTCAGGCTTGCAAACCGAGAAAATCTACCGACCTGTTATAAGAAACAATCTCATGCAATAATAAATGACGAGGGCAGGTCCATTTTCAGGATCCTGCCCTCGTTATTTCAAATATTGGATGATTCCCGGATTTTATTTAACCAAGAACTTTTTACCGTTCTGAATATAGATGCCGGGAGCAAGAGGCTCTGCAACCTCGATACCCATCAAGTTGTAAATGCGGTTATCGCCTGAAAGTTCAGAGTCAGATGTAATGGTGTCAATACCGCCGGTATCGGGCGCTGCGTGCAGGATCAGAGATAACGCTACCTGATTGCCTGCCGGAGTAAAAGTGAATGAACCGGTTGCGGGGGTTGCGAATGAAATTTCGTGCTTCACCGCCTCCTTTGATTTAGGAAAGATGTAACTTTTACCGTCAACACCGTTTATTTCGGAAAAATAAGCATCGGCACTATCATAGTTGCTATAGCCGTCAACATCCACGCCGGTTATCGATAATCCTGAAGGAATGGTAACAGTGAACTGCACACCTGCCGAATACTTAACTCGGTTTTGGGTACCTGTGCTATACCCCTTGCTTCTTGTATTGGAGATGGTGAAGCCATTCTCAAACTCCCATTTCTCCGCACTCGGAGATTTTTTATAAGTGGTATTGTCAAGGACATAATCAGTCACTTCGGGCTCCACATATTCAGGGAGTTCAACTGCGGGATCAGTAATCTCAAGGTTGCCTGAAAGGAGTTTACCCTCGGCATTGCCTTTTTCCATGATTTCAGCAACGAGCGAGTTCATGTAGAGTTCAAGATTGGTGTAACCGTCTTTTGCCAGCTTGGCTCCGTCGGTCTTGTCGTTGGGGTTGAGTCCGTTTGCAGTTTCCCACTCGTCAGGCATTCCGTCGCCGTCGGTATCGGTTTTTGCCGCAGTCTGTTTAAGGGCAGGCCAGCCGGTAGAGCTGTCGGAATATCTGATCTGGTCCTGATTGTCAATAATACCGGCATCGCCGAAAGTTGCCTTACCATCGCGCACGTCATTAACGATAATTTCATCGAGAGCGTCGCGGTGAAGAGAAGCGCCAACATAGTCGAGCACTTTTTCATAAGCTTTCTCAGCAGTGTGGGTAGTGGTGTACTGATATTCTATCGGGGTGTCGAGACGCATGTCGCGCTTCACATCTTCAGTGAAAGTGTAGTCATTTTTTGAGTTATCTATTTCATTATAGATACCATAGGTCCAGTTATCGTTGGTAACCTGGGAATAGTCGGGGTTGACGTTACCGTTGACATAGAATGTTCCCCACTTGTGCCACATGATGTCCCAACTGTTGGGGTTGTCAGTGTCATGATGGGTATAGTCACTTGTGCGGATTCCAATTCCTGCTATACGCTGGGGACGATTGTTGTTCTGAGGTCCTACCTTATAATAATTGTTGACGATATTCACGTTCATACCTTCACCGCCATAGCAACCATTGGAGCCGTGGTTGTAGATGACATTATTACGCATATCCATGCGCTCGTCGGTCTGGGTTCCGGGACGCGGACCAAGGCGAGGAGTACGAGAACAATGGTGAGCGATAAGATTGTGATGGTAGGAAGCTCCGCTACCGCCCCAGTTGCCTCCGTAACCGTGGTTTCCCTTGGAGTGACCTGAATTTCGAAGACTCTGAGCGGCTATACACCACTGCACTGTGATGTTCTTGCTTCCGTAAACCGACAGACATTCATCGATACTCCAGCTCACGGAGCAGTGGTCGATCATGATATTTGCCTGGTCCATGCCTCCAAGACCGTCGCCTTCATGGTCGGCAACATGACGATTTCCGAGACGGAAACGAACGAAACGGATAATGACATTGCTTGTATTGATGGTGAAAGGATAGTCGGCAATACAGATTCCATCGCCGGGAGCGGTTTGACCGGCGATTGTCACGTTTCCATTCTGCAACGCCAACGGGCTTTTAAGGAATATNGTGCCGGAAACATCAAACACGATTGTGCGCGTTCCTCTCTGAGTACAAGCGTAACGGAATGATCCGGGTTCATTGGTATCTTCAAGAGTAGTCACATGATAAACTTCGCCGCCGCGACCTCCGGTAGTCAATCGACCATATCCCTCAGCGCCAGGGAAAGATGGAGCCTGAGCCATGAGAGAATCCGGCATAATCATTGACAGGGCAGCGATTAAAATCAGATAAAAAGTTTTTCTCATATTAATTATTGAATGATTTAAGTTTTGCACTGTTTGTCCATTTAGAATATATATCCTTATAATATATAATCATAATATCTTACAAAGATAGTCAAAAACTAATATTGAACGCAGATTTTAACAAAAAATATAATCTATCGCCTCATAATTATGACACAAATATATCAACTCTTGATAAAAATTTTTAAATGTAGCCGAACAAATCGCTACACACTGATGTTTTAATAGTGTAAATTAATAATAAAACGAAATAATTGATCTCATGACTAAGAAAAGTATAAAAGGAACACAAACTGAGCACAACTTGCTCGCATCATTTGCCGGAGAAAGCCAGGCAAGATCCCGCTACACTTTGTTTGCTCAGAAAGCAAAAGAGGAAGGATACGAACAAATTGCCGCAATTTTTCTTGAAACTGCCGATCAGGAACTTAGCCATGCGACTCAATTCTTTAATCTGCTTGAGGGCGGAATGGTTGAAATAAAGGCTGCTTATCCTGCCGGAGTGGTTGGCGACACTCTTACTAACCTTAAAGAAGCCGCTGCGGGAGAGCACGACGAATGGAGCGATTTATATTCCAACTTCGCGCAAACTGCAGCAGATGAAGGATTTCCCCACATCGCCGCCCTATTTAAACTTATTGCCAGCGTGGAAGTTGTTCACGAACAGCGTTATCTGAAATTGGTGGGACGTCTTGAGACCGACACCGAATTCAAATCGGCTGAAGAGGTTGAATGGCAGTGCCGTAATTGCGGTTATGTACACAAGGGCAAGGCAGCGCCTAAGAAATGTCCGGTTTGCGGTAAAGAACACGGATGGTTCGAGCGCGAAAAAAAGAATTACTAATATTTCTGCCATACTGTTATTTTGTTATTTTAACGCCTGAGATTGTTTATCTCGGGCGTTATGCTTATATTTGCAGGCAACAAAATACAGTTATTTGCCATGAAAAATAATGGAGCTTTTAGAGTATTGATATCTATCGTTCTAAGCATTGTCTTGCTGGGCGTGAATGCTTCAGCACAGCCTAAAAAGCAGTTTCGCAGAAATATGCTAAAAACTACTTCCCTGAAATTTTTAAAATCGGAAGAAGCCCAACGCATAGGAAATCAAGTGCTTGCTTATCAGCGTGTCACCGGCGGCTGGCCTAAAAACATCGACATGTCTCGAACGATGACTCAAGAGGAGCTTGACGAAGTCATAGCACAGAAAAACCGCACTGACGACTCGACAACCGACAATGGGGCGACCAATCTGCAACTTTCATTTTTGGCTCGCCTGTATCAAGCTACCGGCGACGTGAAATATCGCGACGCGTTCCACCGAGGAGTGGAATTTCTCCTTTCAGGACAATATGAAAATGGCGGCTGGCCTCAATTCTGGCCTGATCCACAGGGATATCAGGTACATATAACATATAACGACGATGCAATGGTCAACACATTGAAGATGCTACGTGATATTTTCACTCAACAGGCGCCTTACAATGGAAATCTGACCGACGCCCGATTGAGAAAACGCGCTGAAAAAGCGTTTGACAAAGGGATTGAATGTATTCTCATATCGCAGATTGTAACCGACGGCGAGCTTACAGTGTGGTGTCAGCAACACGAACGTGACACCTACAAGCCGGCTCCGGCNNGNGCATACGAACTCCCCTCNTACTGCACTNCTGAAAGCGCGTCGATAGTGGGACTTCTGATGGAGCTTAACAATCCTGACGACCGCATAAAAAAGGCAGTTCATGCGGCAATGAAATGGTTTGACCTTAACAAGCTGTCGGGATTAGCGGTCAAGAGATACCGCACTCCAGGCGGTATTCATGACACGAAACTGGTAAACGATTCGACAGCAGGACCATTGTGGGGACGATATTATGATCTTGAATTTTGCGAGCCTTACGTGTGTGACCGCGACGGAATTCCACGCCGCCATCTTGAGCAGATAGGTCATGAGCGCCGCAACGGGTATGGATGGTACAGCGACCGCCCGGCTGAATTATATCCGCTTTATGAAGAATGGACGGCAAAATATGATCCTGCCGGGAAAGTGGCTATCGATTTGAATGCACCGGGGGCGAATGTTAACGGCAAGATCAATCTCGACCGCAAACCGGTTATTGACCGAAGCGCATTTGACGTGATCGTAAAGCCGGGCGAAAGCATTCAGGCTGCAATCGAAACAGCTCCCGACTCGCCGACAGAGCCGTTCAAGATACTCATTTTGAACGGCATCTATAACCAGAAGGTTATAATCGACAAACCGAACATAGTACTTGTCGGTGAAAATCGCGACAGCGCCATAATAACACTTGCCGAAACAGCCAAAACGAATAAAATCAGGGAGTATAAAGGACAGCCGGTACACAATGGCGTGATTGTGATTCAGGAAGGCGCCGACGACTGCGTGATAAGCGGACTGACTGTTTACAACAACTACGGGACGACAGTTGAAAACACTACAACCCATCAAATGGCGATATATGGACGAGGCACACGGACGATCGTTATAAACAGCAACGTGTGGGCTGACGGAAATGACGCGCTGTCGCTATGGGCACCCGAAAGCGGAGGCATGTATTATCACGCCGACCTCGATGTTCGCTCGCCCGGAGTAGATTTTATATGCCCGAGAGGTTGGTGCTACGCCACACGATGCAATTTCTACGGCGATAGCCGGGCGATGATATGGCATGACGGACGCGGCAATCCNGACAAAAAACTCGTCATNACCAACTCGAATTTCGANGCCAANTCCCCCACCCCGCTCGGTCGCTATCATCACGACTCCCAATTCTATGTGATCAACTGCCACCTCAGCGAGAACGTGAAGGATGAAAACATAGCCTACGCTTACACCGACAAAGTGTTGGATCCGTGTCCCTGGGGACCGCGCATATATTACTACGGATGCTATCGCGACGGCGGCAACCGCGGCTGGCTCGCCAATAACCTGACCGAGGCGCCGGGCGCTCCGGAATTTCACGGCATCACGGCTAAATGGACCTACGGCGGCAAATGGGATCCCGAAGCCAAAATCCGCAACCTCTGGCACGTACTTGGCTACTAACCGGTCCAGAATTTGCTAACTTCAATAAAAAAGGAGACCTCGCAGTCTCCTTTTTCATTATCTATATTCCAAATTTTTGTTTTGTCAATCAACTGAATCTCTCCAATGCCTCACGATAGGAATCAAGCGAACCAATGTCGAAACGACCGGCAGGCATTTGCCAAGCGTGGAGTGTTGTAGCACCGGTTAGATAACGGGCAAGATTACCAAGAGCATCAACACCGCAACCATGAGACAGACAGTCGCGAATCAGAGACAGGTCTGACCGTCTGTATATATAGAATGGCGGGACAGCCCAGTTGGATATCGGCACTAAAGGTTTCTCCTGCATTTCGAGAACTTTCCAATTAGAGTCAACGGCTATAACTCCAGTTCGTTGCAGTTTTTTGAGTTCAGGTTCATGATGACACATTATCACCGACGAACCTTTTGCATGAAAAAAGTCGACGAAACCCTTAAGAGAGAACTCAAGTATGTTATCAGCCGCCAGCACCATTATATCATCGTCAATCTCACAGGTCTTCAAAGCGAGCAGAATGTCCCTAACAGCACCAAGACGAGTTTCATTAGTTTCCGTTCCATCATCGATGATGGTCACCGGCTTAGAATATCGACATCCTTTAGCCCACTCGTCAAAAATGGGAGCAAATCGGTGATTGGTCACGATAACATGCGAATCGATTTCAGGAATCGTGTCAATATCATCAAGCATGCGCTCTAAAATGTTGCGCTCCCCGACCTTAAGGAGCGGCTTGGGATAGTTTTCAGTGAGCGGATATAAACGGGTGGCATATCCGGCAGCGATTATAATATTTTTCATAAGAAGTCTACACCGTTGGAAGGATTACAGAAAAAGATTTCAAACGTATCCTTGTAACAAGGATATTCTTTCAAATATTCTTCGGTCACATAATTGCGGACTGCGTCCTCGCATGCCGGATCAACAAGAGCTATGCATGCGCCTTTGAAGCCGGCACCGGAAAAACGACCGCCATAGATGCCGGGAGTGCGCCTCATGATCTTGTAAAGCGAGATAAGTTCCGGTGAACCGCACTCATAGTTGTTCATAGAGCTCTCACAGCTTTCGAATACGTATTTTCCGAAGCGCTCAATGTCCCCCTCCTCCCAAGCCCTGACACCGTCGATCACCCTGTCACACTCGGAGAAGAAGTGACGAGCTCGTCGGGCGAAGCGCTCAGGCATTCTGTCAGCATACTTTTCAAAACATTCTTCCGAAATATCCCTCAATCGAGTTTCCGCAAGTTCTTTAAGATGCTCTTGTTCATAGGCTTGTACTATCCATGCCGCTGTTTTACACTCCGATACGCGAAGATTGTAGTCAGTGCCAGTCAGTTTGCGCGTAACTCCAGAGAAGAATATTCCGAGACGGAAAGGGAGCGGTTTAGGATCCACTCCTCCGAAAGGAATCAGCCGATGTTCGCCCGTTTCTGTATCCAGAAAGAGAAGTTTGTCGGACTCGCATAGCACGACACAAGCTTGATCAAGGATGCCATTATTTAGCCTTATATATTGACGTT
>WFLX010122773.1_pt1 | contig 14853 bp, 5 predicted proteins | sample 4967041 | NCBI WGS metagenome assembly WFLX01 (sample SAMN12857096, study PRJNA449069) | gut metagenome | isolation source: stool from male and female vole | host: Microtus ochrogaster | place: USA:Florida | collected 2017
ATGGTCAGGGTTTTCCTCAAGCACGAATTCCGCATACGAATCATGCCCCCACAAGTAAAACATTTTTTTAGGAACAAGAGAAACCCACCGTATAGGATTATGGATTATCCAATCAACACTGCGCGCCGACAAGCATGAATCACGCTCAACAACGTTATATTTCAACTCCGGATCGATATATCCGGGGTTTCCGGAGTCGAAAACCACATCGTCGTACTTGCCTGTAGCCTGATCCCAACAGCCCATAATCATGTTCGTTCCCTTCGTGGTGCTTCCACTCAGAGGGTATCCGCACGATGAATAGGTCAGGGTCATAATCCCGACCANTACTATAGCTACGCCGGCCGCATAGGATACATAATATTTTACGGGCGACTTCTTAAGCAACGCGAAAAGCAGAAGCGAGGGCCAATACATCGTGCCAATCGGGCGAATCCAGTTGGCTATAGCCGAAATAATGCCGGCCAACATAATGCATCGCCAATCCCGGCGAATTACAGCAAACGACAGCATTAGCAGCGCAACGCATGGTATATCGCTCATTCGCCCGGCAACCGTAATAACATTGCTGGGTAATAAACAAAAGATAATTACGGCAACTTTCGCCAACGTTTCTCCTCCGAGCTCCCGGACTACCTTATAGAACGAAAGCAGAAGTATAATATTAAACACGAGTTGTTGAGGGCCAACCCAAACGGCCGTTCCAAATAATTTCNGGTTAAGGACCAAAAGGTTTATATAGCCCGTATTGGCAATCCACGCGTTATTGTTAAACATTTCGACAGTCGGATACCACGACGAGGCAGCCGCTGCCTGGCGGGCGAAGTCGAGATAGTTGGCGGCATCGCTATATTGAGGTTCTCCCCAGTATATGCAGATAACAACAATTTGCGCCACAATCCATAGTGCGCCAACGCATACAGCACTAACTGAAAGAGCTCGCTTTAATCCCATAATTTATCCTGAATTGCGAAACGCGGACGGCTTTTGACTTCCACGAATATCTTGCCTACATATTCGCCTATCACTCCGAGCGCCATCATAATAACACTGCCTATGCCCCATATCGACAACATAACCGATGCCCAGCCGTGGCTTATTGTTTTTGACATAAACAGCGAGCAGATAACATATATCGCAACCAGACCGGTTGCTATGAACGATATGAACCCAATGGTGAAAATCCAGCGCATAGGTTTGGCGGAAAAAGAAGTTATGCCGTCGATAGAGAAGAGCAGCATTTTCTTCAGCGGATATTTAGATTCTCCGGCTACGCGCGGATTCCGCTCATAAAACACCTTTGAGTTTTTCAGTCCAATCTGTGGAACAATACCACGCAAAAACAGATTTGATTCTTTGTAGTCGGCCAACAGATTGAGAGCCCGCTGACTCATCAACCGGAAGTCGGCATGATCATAAACGGTTTCAAGCCCCATGATTTTCTGCAGTTTGTAGAAAGCATGTGCCGTTGTACGCTTAAACATCGTGTCGCTGGCACGCGACGAGCGAACCCCATAAACGATTTCATTACCCTCACGAAAATGCTGTACCATTTCGATTATCGCAGCCGGATCGTCCTGAAGGTCGGCATCAATCGAAATTGCCGCATCACACCTGTCCCTGACTGTCATCAATCCGGCAAGCAATGCATACTGGTGCCCCCGATTATGAGTAAGATTGATCCCCTTTATTCGCGAATCAGACGCATGGAGCCTGCCGATAATTTCCCATGTTTTGTCTGACGAGCCATCGTTTACAAACAATATGTAGCTACTCTTATCTGCGAGTCCGTCGGCTGTCAGGCAATCGAGAATTTTCAGAAGTTCCGGTGCGGAAAGAGGCAGAGCGGCTTCCTCGTTATAGCAAGGAACCACTATGGCGATTATCGGTAGTGCGGTGTCAGTCATTAGATTGTTTTGCAATAATTTCTTGGGGGATTAGTCGGAGAAGCGGGAGTGGAGGTCGGAGAGGTAGGTGAGCAGGCGGTGGCGGGTGGTGTCGGGCATGTCGGCCAGGTGCACAAACAGGTGGCTGCCGAGGCGACGGACGTCGCTGCGGTTGGCGGAAACTTCGTTGGTTTTGTCGGTAAGCTCGCGCTCGGTGCGGGCCACACGTGCGGTGTCGGTTCCCTCAAGAGCCTGCGCGTGCGCTTCGTGGTAGGGGCGGAGCTCGTCGAGCGCGCGGTCCATGGCCGAGCAATAGAACGACACCATTTCGGAATATTCGTCGGCAGTTACGCCCTCCGACTTTTCAATTTGGTCGGCATACGCGGCGGCCTTGCGGTTATCGCGCTCGGCGGTCGTGCATGCGCCCAAGGCTGCGGCTGCGAGCAGCAGGAATATGTAAAAAATATGCTTTTTCATTTTGCCTGGATGCGGAGTTTATAGGTTATAGGCTCGTTGGGAACCCAATATTCGGGCATGGTTTGCACGTCGAAGCCACAGGAGCCGTTGCCGATGCCGCGCATGGCGCCGTCGAAGTGAACAACGGTGTAGGGCTGCGGGGTGAGCTCCCACATGTGCTTGGCGTCGCGCAGCTGCACGTCGGTCCAGGGGAGAGCCGAGAAGCTGACGTCGCCCAGCGTCGACACCACAATGCCGCGGCCGCTTTCGGGGTTGGAGAATGTTACCTGTCGCAGGCCCTGGCGGTTGCCCGTGCTCTGGGGCTTGACGTAGGTTTCGCCGGAGGTGGCAACTGTGGTTGAGTAGCGGCCAACGGGTGCGCCGTCGAGGCGGTCGTTGGTGTTGCTCAGCGGGCCGTGGGCGTAGTAGTCAATATTGCTCAGCGCCGGGTCGAGGCCGAGGGCAATGCCGGCGCGGCGCAGGTCGTCGCTGTGGGGCGTAATGGTAACGTCGATGTCCATAATACCCTGCGGATAAATGGTGTAGACGAGCTTTTCGTCGGCGAGTTCACCCTTGCGCACACTGGTGAAGATTTCCGCACCGCTGCGCGACGAAACCTCGGTTTGCGCTTCGGCTTCGAGGCCATTGTCGGTGCGCTGGAAGCGCGCGTCGTTTTCAATCCAGCGGTAGTTGTTGAACTCGGGGCCCTGGCCGGCGGCAATTACCGATTCGCCGNTGAGCTTGAGCTCAATCATGCGGCCGGTCGAGCGGTCAAATGCGGCCTTGATGGCCGGCGACTGGAACACTACGATGTTTCCGGCCTGATCGTGGGTCATGGCGCCCGAAGCCTTCAGGGCGGCCATCGGCGCGGGCTGAGAAATAACATACTGGCGGAAAGCCACTTCATGGCCGGCGGGGGCGTAGGTCGTGGCCTCGCGCTCCGTAACGCTGAGGTTCAGAATAGCTTCGAGGCCGGCCTTAACCTTCGGCAGCTTGATGGTCAGCTCAGTAGACTCGCCGGGCGCCACGGAGGGGAGGCGGAGTTTGCCCGACTTCAGCGGGTAGCCGTCGGCCAGCATGGTCCATGTGAGGTCAAACTCGTTGAGGTTCGTGAAGTCGTAGGCGTTGCGAAGATAAATGGTGGCCTTGTTGCCGTTGACGCTGATTGAGTCGAATTTCACCCACTGGTGAACGGCCTTGAGCTCGGCCAGCTTGGCCGTCGGCCGGCGTTCGGGGCCCACTACGCCGTTAGAGCAGAAGTTGCCCTGATGAGGGCCGGGATAGTCGTAGCCGGTGGTAATCTGCTTGATGCCCTGCTTGAGCAGCTGCGGGTCGTAGATGGCCTGGTCTACCCAGTCCCACACNCAGCCGCCTATAGTTGCGTCGGAGGCCTCGATAACGTCCCAATATTCGCGGTAGTTGCCAACGGCTTCACCCATGGCGTGGGCATATTCGCATATAAACATCGGCTTATCTTTGCCCGAGGTGTTGGCGTGCATCCATGCCTGGCCGGGATACATTTTCGAGTAGAAGTCGCTGTAGCGGCGGCCGCCGTAGTCGCCGCCGTCGCGCGTGCCCTCGTAGTGAATGGGGCGCTGGTCGAGCTTGCGGGCCTCTTCGTAGCAATATTCAAAGTTGCCGCCGTTGCCCGCCTCGTTGCCGAGGCTCCACATGATTACCGACGGGTGGTTGCGGTCGCGGGTAACCATGCGCGTAATGCGGTCAACAAAAGCGGGAATCCACGACGGATTTGCCGAAATCGACTGGTTGGCATGGTCTTCNAGGTCGGCCTCNTCNCAAACATAAATGCCGTAGTAGTCGGCCATNGCCATCATGCGGGCGTCGTTGGGATAGTGGCTGGTGCGCAGGGTGTTGATGTTGTTTTGCTTAAACAGAAGAATATCTTGCAGCATTTCGTCGACCGTTACGGCGCGGCCGTTGACGGGCGACGTGTCGTGGCGGTTAACGCCCTTCAGGAACACGCGCTTGCCGTTGATCCAAAGCAGCGAGTTGGCGATTTTAACGTTGCGGATGCCAACGGGGGTTGAAAAGGCCATTTCCTGGCCCGGAGCCCCGGTCTGCACAATGTCGAGGCGATAGAGATTCGGCTTTTCGGCGCTCCAGGGCTGCGGGTTCGCAACGTTGAACACCGCCGAATAGCTGCCCGCGCCATTGATTGCTATGTCTTTCGAGTCAACCAACTCGCCTTGAGGCGAATAGAGCTTAACGGCTACTTGGCCGCTGCCGCTCCCCTCGGTGGTGAAGTTAACCCACACGGCGGCTGAACTGAAGTCGTCGGCGAGTTGGGTGCCGACAACATGGTCGTAGACCGACAGCTGCGGAACGCTCAGCAGCTCAACGTCGCGGAAAATGCCGCTCATGCGAAACATGTCCTGACACTCCAGATAACTGCCGTCGCTCCAGCGGAACACTTCTACGGCCAGCGTGTTTTCCTCGCCCGGCTTCAGGGCGTCGGTGATGTCAAATTCGCTTACGTTGTTGGCGCCCTGGGTGTAGCCGATGTGCTGGCCGTTGACCCACACATTGGCGGCCGAATATATGCCCCCGAAGTGAAGAATCGTGCGGCGGTCGTTCCAATCGGCGGGCACCGTAAAGGTTTTCAGATAGCTGCCTACGGGGTTGATGCCGTAGTTTTTGCCGCCGTCGTTATATCCGGGGCGCGCCTTGATAAAGGGCGGAGTGTTGGCGTGGGGATACTCAACGTTGGCATAAATGGGATGGTCGTAGCCGAGCATCTCCCAGTTGGAGGGAACGGGAATCACATCCCAGCCCGAAGCGTCGAAGCCTGGCTGCATAAAGTCGAGCGGACGCTGCGAAGGCTCCTCAACGAGGTTGAACTTCCAGTCGCCGTTAAGGCTCTGGCGCACCGACGATTTCGGCGTGAGCCACGGCGTTTTCAGGAACTCGACGTCGGCCAGCATCTCGGCCTCGGTGGCGTAGGGATTAAACGTTGCGCGGCCGGGAAGTTTGTTGATGGCAAACACCTGCTCGTCTTCCCACACGTTTGACTGCAGTTTCGGCTTCTCAACGATTTCTATGGCAAACTGCGCGCGCGGGTCGGTCAGGTCCAGAGGCTTGGCGATAAGCTGGCCCGCGTCGTTGAGGGCATACATCAGGCCCTTCTGCGCCGAGGTAATGACCACGGCATCCTTGTCGGGCACACGCACAAAGCGGAAGCGGGCGTTGTTCCATTGGCCCTGTTCGGCGGGCCATTGCAGCAGGTAGTCGATTGCCGCGTTATTGCCGCCGTCGTCCCAGTTCTGCGAGTAGAAGGCGCCGGCTATGGCGCGGTCGTTGAGGTCAATCATCTCAACCTGCCAATATTGGCCGCGGTTGTCGGGGTCCGTGGCCTCGGCAACTATGCGGGCGTTGTTGCCGCCGTCGTCGCCGTTGCCCAACACCTTTTCGGGCTCGGCAACCGAGCGGAAGCGATAGGTCAGCTGGTTATCGAAGCCAACAATCGGGCTTTCGGTGATTGAAAAATTGCCGCCGTTGGCCTTTTCAACCAGCGCCAGGCGCGAGCCCGAGGGGGCTGCCGCCAGCTGCGGACGGTTGGTGGGAATCAACGTGAAGCGGCCGCGGGTGGTGGGAGTTACGGTCCAGAGCTGAGCCTCGTCGGAGCCGTTGTTCTCGCCAACGCCAACCGAGGCGCTCTCGGAGCGCAGCGCAAGGTTGCTAAACGGATTTATCAGGCGCCAGGAGCCGCTGAGCTCCGTCAGGGTCCAATATTGCGCCGGCGATGCGGCATCGGGCTTAACCAGGGCGGCGCGGTCGTCAACAACATCGCGACCCGAGGAAATAACATACAGGCGACCGGGAGTAAACTCCACGGCAGCCGTCGATATAGCAGCAGACGAAACCGCCACGCACGCCAACAAGCATTTAACGGAATTTTTCATGGATAATCGATTATTTCCCGCAAATTTACGAAATAATTAGTAATTAGCAATTAGTAATTCGCAATTTTTTGAGAATTGAGAGAGTGGGCGCCCTTGCGGGGGCGACGGCGGCTCGCCGTCGCTGTGCATCGCGTAAGCATGTGGGCCAAGCTGCCCACACCCCCAAATTTTGCTCCCCCAATTCAAAATTCAAAATTAAAAAAATCCCGCCGTAGCGGGATTTTTCAAGGGAAGGGTATGTGTGTTTTTTTAGATCGCAACTTTTGTCGTCTTAGTCGCCGTCTTGACGATGTAGACGCCATGCGGCAGGCCCTTTGTCGAATCGCCGACTTTAACGCCGCGCAGGTCGTAGACCTCTATGGCGCCGTCAACGCTCAGCTCGTCGATGCTCACGGTGCCGTCGATGTTGAGCAGCACTTCGTTATGGTTGGCCATGCTTGAGTCGAGATACGATTCGTTGCGGCCGATGGCGCGGCTGTTGGCGGCAAATGCCGGACGCTCGGGGTCGGGGAGCACGCAGAAAGCGTGGGCGCTCTCAGGCGCGTCGGCAGCGAAGAGGTTGCCGCTCAAGTGGTTGTCGGCGGCCTGAACGCTCGGCTCGTCAACATTTTCCAAGAAGTTGAGGGTCACCTCCGGCGAAGCCGAGCGGATAATCACGGGCTTGCCGGCTTCCACGAAGTCATGGTCTATCTCGGTCATATCGAGAATGTTATCGTTGAGCAGACCGGTGTAGACCTCGGCATCGGTGCTGAAGGCGAAGGGCATGGTTATGTTGCCGTAATAGTTGCCGTTGGTGTAGGCAAGGTCGGTGAGCGTCATCGACGTGACTTCTTCGAGATACCACCACGAGTAGGGAGTGCCTGTTGCCCAGGTCGTTACGTGGCCGTTGTCGATGTTGGGAACACTCAATGCGCGCGAGCCGTTGGCAAACGTGCCGCCGTTGGGCATTTCCTTGTCGAAGGCAACTTCATCGCCGTTGCGCACCATGTAGAACTCGCCCGGCTCGAGGTCCGACGTGCCGTTCTGTATGTTAGCCGTGTGGTTTGCCTCGGCAACGTATGTGCCCTGGGCGGACAGAAGAACCTTGTCGCCTGCGGGCTCGATTCTAAACAACTGCTGGGGATTGCTTTCGTCGAGGTCGGCGGCAATCAGCATCTTATCATCGTCCATGGTCAGATACTTACCCGCATGGTGCTTATTATGAATGCGATAAAGCGTCAGCGGCTCGCCCGGCTTCACCGGTTCGGGAGTTCCCATAATAACCGTTACGGCACAAGTGGCGGAGATTTCGCCGTCGGCGGTTGCGGCAGTAATCATCGTTGAGCCTTCCGCGATTGCGCTAAGCAGGCCCGAATTGCTGATGCTGACAATTTCGGGGTCTGCGCTGCTCCAGCTGATGCGCTTGTCGGTGGCATCGACGGGAAGCACTTCGGCTTCAAGTTGGAATGTCTGGCCGACTGTCAGGGTCAGTTCGGATTCGCTCAGGCGAATTTCCTCAACATTCACAGTCTTAATCGCATAAACGGGAATCTCTGCAATCGGGCCGTCGGCATAGAGCGACTCAGCAATAATCTTGCAGTCGGCTGATGAGGCGTTTTCGGCCAAGGTGTGAACCGTAACCACTCCGTTCGCGTCAACCGTTGCGACTTCCGGGTTTGTAGAGCGCCAATATACTTGCGGCAGGGCAACGTTTTCGGGCTCAAGAGTTGCGTTCAGCTGAACGGATTGCCCGGGTTCGAGCGAAACCGTCGGGTTTTCGTCAACGTTAATGCCGGTAGCGGCAACCATAGCGTAGCCGTCGAAACGGTCCCAGCAGTTAAACACGTCGTAGTATGCGTCGATAACCGAATCATTTCCCGGGTCTTGCAGCCAGAGCTTGGCGGTGTAGGCGCTGAAGGCGGTGTTGGGAGCTTCGGGCGGGGTTTGAGCGGTGACGTAGACGTTCGTAGCGGGGCAGTTCTTAAAGGCATTCTCGCCAATGTTTTTAACGTGAGCGCCCATGATTATGGTCTTGACAGAGGTGTTGTTTTCAAAGGCCGATGCTCCGATAGTCTCAACGGCGATTGGAACCACAATCTCTGTCAGGCCGGTGCATCCGCTGAAGGCGTTGGCGCCGATTTCCTTAAGGCCGCTACCCATAGTCAGCGACTTCAGGGAAGTAACGCCCTGAAACGCATTATCGGGTATTTTGGCCGTTACGTTGCCGATAGTCAGGCTTTCGAGATTGGATGTGGGCAGATTCATCCCCTCTACCGGGCGACCCCAATAAAGGTTTGTAATTTGAGGGCTAAATGCATTATCCCCGATTGAGATTGCTTCAGCGGAATCCGCAAAGTAAGCCGAAGTCAGGCGGGAACAACCGGAGAAAGCATTGTCGCCGATTTCANTAACCGAGTTGGGAATGGTAAGCGATGTCAAGTTGTTACAGCCGAAGAAAGCATTGTCGCCGATTTCAATAACCGAGTTGGGAATGGTAAGCGATGTCAGGTCGGTACAGCCGTAAAAAGCAGATTCGCCGATAGTGGTTACGGAATTGCTGATTGTCAAGCCGGTGAGGCTAACTTTGTTAAGGAAAGGCGATATCGCATAGTTCAGATTTCGTCCGAGATACAACGTTTCGATCGGACAATCAGCAAATAGCGAAGACAACGAGCCCTTACCAACCATAATATTAGTTACAGAGACCATATCAGCACCTCTGCTATCAGAGCTATCTTTAGTGTAGGAAAGGTAAAGAGTCACATTGGCATCAGCAGTAAATNCCNTGCGATAGCTGCCCGACTTGTTCCCGCTTTCGGTAAGAACCGTCGTGTTNTTGATTTTAACAATGAATTTGTCATAATTGGCCTCGCTATCTACAGCATAGTTAAAAGTCAGCACATCACCTGCAACGACCGAGAACGTATATTCTTTGTATGAGGTCGAACTATCCGAATGGTTGGTAGAAGTCCAGTTGGGGAAGATTGAGAGAGAACTCATGGGTTCTCCACATTCTAAGCTTGTTGATCCTTGCTCAATAGTAATGTCTACGAGCGACGTACAACTGCTGAAGGCAGACTTACTGATTTCGGCTACGGAGTTAGGTATGTTTACCGAGGTCAAGCCGTTGCAGCCGGAGAAAGCATAGTCGCCAATTGCAATGACAGAGTTGGGGATAACAAGTTTCGTAACCTCTTGGCCTGCGACATATAAATGATGAGCGTAAGACAGAGGATTGGCATCAACACTTCCAAAAATCATGGCACATAGTGCTTCTATGCTTGCAAATTCGGCTTTAGTCAGGGCGCCGCAGCCGGAAAAAGCGTTCTCGCCAATTGCAGTAACTGAGTCGGATATGGTTACCGAGGTCAGACCGTCGCAGTTGTAGAAGGCATAGTCACCGATAGTTACCACAGAGTTGGGAATAACCAGGTCTGTAACCTCTTTGCCTGCGATATACAAGCGCCGAGTATTAGCCAGCGGATTAGCAGCAGAATTTTCAAAACCGATTGAACACAAATGTTCAATGCTCGAGAATTCAGCCTTGGTCAGGCTGCCGCAGTCTTTGAAAGCATCGCTACCGATATAGGTTACGGATTTACCTATAACTATCGAGGACAGGCGAGTGCAGCCGGCGAAAGCCTCGCTGCCGATAGCGGTTACAGAGTCGCCGATGCTGACCTCTGTTAGGCCACTACAGCTGGAAAAAGCGGATGTTCCGATTTCGGTGACGGAGTTGGGTATGGTCACTGAGGGTAGCCTACTGCAATTATAGAAAGCAGAGTCGCCGATAAATGTAACGGAGTTGCCGATTGTGACCTCAGTCAGGTTATAGCAGTAGCGGAAAGCCTCGCGGCCGATTTCGGTAACAGAGTTGGGGATTATGACTGATTTTAGACCGACGCACCAGGAGAAAGCATAGCTGCCTATAGAGGTTACGGAGTTGGGGATGTTCAGCGAAGTCAGATTCCGGCAACCGTCGAAAGCACGGCTGCCGATAGAAGTAACGGTTTCGCCAATAGTAAGCGATTTCAATGATCGGCACTCGTAGAAAGCCGAGTCGCTGATTTCGGTTACGGAGTTGCCTATAGTTACTTCTTTTATTGTATTCTTGCTCTTAAACGGAGAAGATTGACCACAGAAATTGCGGCCGAGATAAACCGTTTCAATCGGACAACTGCTAAATGCATTGCCTACCGAAAGCGGAGTTTCGCCATCTTCGATTCTTACATTGCCTATGCCCGAGCAGCCGTAGAAGGCCTCGTTGCCGATTTCGGTAACGGAGCCCGGGATAGAGAGTGAAGTCAGGCCGCTGCAGCCATAGAACGCTGAGTTACCGATAGCAGTAACGGAGTTGGGGATGGCGACCGAGGTCAGGCCGGTGCAGTTATAGAAAGTCGAGCTTTCGATTTTAGCAACGGAGTTAGGGATGGAGACCGAGGTGAGGCCGTGGCAGCCGTAGAAAGCTGAACTGCCGATTGAGTTTACCGAATTAGGAATATTGAAATCTCCTTTCAGGCCGTTGCAGCCATAGAACGCAGATTCGCCGATAGTTTCAACCATAGTGGGAATCGTAAACTCGGTGAGTTGTGTACAACCGCTGAAGGCTTCGGCTCCAATAATCTTCAAGTCAATGCGCGAATTGAAGGTAACTTTCGTAATTGACGAGTTCTTGAACGCGCCTTGACCGATTCCGATTACATAATAGCGGGTGTTGTTACCGTCATCGTCCGTAACCGTGAATCGTTCGGGAATAATTATTTCGCCGCTATAATTTCCGGGTTTAACAATTGCCGTGTTCTTTTCTCCTTCGGCCGTGGCAGGGATAAGATAATAGTTTAGCGTTCCGTCGTTAGCGGTTCCAATTTCAATCGGCGCATCGCTGCCTTTCTGACGCAGGTACTTAAATAAAACCCAGTTTGAGCTAACATATTGTCCAATAGACCCTGCCGGCACCGTTACGATAGCAGAGTCGTAAAGACCGCTAAATGACGAACTGGAAATCGAAGGAGGCACCGGGTTTACATTCTCAATATTACTAAGTCCGCTGCAGCCATAGAAAGCATGGTTGCCAATAGTGGTCACTGAGTTGGGGATGGTAAGCGAAGTCAGGCCGCTGCAGTTGTAGAAAGCCGAGCCGCCAATAGAGGTCACTGAGTTGGGGATGGTAACCGAAGTCAGACCGCTGCAGTCGCAGAACGCTTTATCGCCGATAGATTCAACTGATTCCGGAATAACGTATTCGCCTTCAAGATTTAACGGTGCAAAGTAGATTGACTTCTTATCCGGCCCGAAAATAAATCCGTCTTCTATTATCGCTCCTTCCGGGTTATAGGCTATTATCGTACCATATGAGAAAGGATTGCTTAAGTTGTTGGGATAGGCCGACTTTATCAAGCCGCTGCAATTGCGGAAAGCGTAGTTGCCGATTGCTGTTACTGAGTTGGTGATTGTAACTGTTTTGAGCGTTTTTTTATTATTGAACGGAGAATAGCCATAAGATTTTGAAGTTCCGTAACTTAAGTTTCGGCCAAGATAGAGGGTTTCCAGGGGACAGTCATTGAACAAACCTTCACCTGTTGAAGTAGATTTATATAAATTATACCCCAGAGCCAGTGTTTGGTCGCCATCTTCAAAAATAAGGTCTTTAAGGCCTCCACAGTTTTTGAACGCCTGGTTACCTATAGATGTAACTGAGTTAGGTATGGTAAGGGATGTCAGCGAGCTACAGTAGGAGAAAGCGGAGGAAGCAATAGATTCAACTGATTTCGGAATAACGTATTCGCCTTCAAGATTACAGGAAGCAAAGAGAATCGACTTCTTATCCGGTCCGAAAACAAATCCGTCTTCTATTATCGCTCCTTCCGGGTTATAGGCTATTGCCGTACCGGCTGAGAATGGATTGCTTAAGTTATTGGGATAAGCCGACTTTATCAGGCCAATGCAGCGGTAAAAAGCTGAGTTGCCGATAAAGGTTACGGAGTTACCGANGACTACCTCCGTCAGGCCGNTGCAGTTCTCGAAGGCATTGCCGCCGATAGAGGTAACAGAGTTAGGGATAGTTACCGAGGTCAGGTTGCTGCAATTGTAGAAAGCATTCACTGGGATAGTTTTAACACTCTCGCCAAATATGACCGATTTAATATAATATGGAAAAATCGGAGACCAGCTTGAGCCCCAAAAGGTACAGTTTTCAGCATTGAATATTACATCTGTCAGGCCGTTGCAGTCGTGGAAAGCCGAGTGGCCGATAGAGGTAACGGAGTTGGGGATGGTAATCGATGTCAGACCGGTGCATTTCTCGAAAGCGAGATCTCCGATAGTTTCAACGGAATTNNNGNTNATTACCTCCGACAGGCCGCTNCNGCAGCGGAAAGCCTCGCTGCCGATTTCGGTAACGGAGTTGGGAATGGTAAGCGAAGTCAGGCCGCTGCAATTGCGGAAAGCATAGTCGCCGATTTCAGTCACGGAGTTGCCGATGGTGAGTAAGGTCAGGCCGGTGCATTTCTCGAAAGCAAGATCTCCGATAGTGGTAACAGAGTTGGGGATGGTGACCGATGTCAGCTCGGTGCAGCCATAGAACGCATAGCTGTCGATGGAGGTTAGGGTGTATTGGTTGCTGCCGTCGAAAACGGTTGAGGGGAGAATCAGTCTGCCGCTGACATTATTTCCGGGGCCACCTGAACTCCCCGCTTTTGTTTGGCAGGTTTTGGCATCTTCGTCGAGGACAGTGTAGGTCAGGGTCTGGCCCTCGTAAGTGTACTCGAAGTCGCGTGCGCTGATTGCAAGCGGCAGCAACAACGCAAGCAGCGCGAGCCACCGCCTTAGGGTTAGTTTGTAAATATTGTTCATAAATGATATGGGTTATTGATTTATATTTGATTGTTGATTATTCCTATTCCGATGAGTTTGGTTTCGGGGTGTTCGTTAATAACCACGACTTCCGCGCCTTGGTCTCTCAGCGCTTCTATAATTTTGTAGCAGGGGTGGTTATAGCGGTTGTCTGCGCCCACGCATGCAAAGCAGAGCGGGAACTTAAAGGCTGCGTTGGACGCCGGCAGAATCAAATCTCCATTGCCCGATTTAGCCCCATGGTGGGGAATCTGCAACGCCCCGATTTGAGAGATTTGGCTATTATTTAACTTATTATAGAATGCGTTGAGCCATTTTCGGTCGACCGAAATATCGCCGAAGAATACGCATCCGGTAGGGTATTTAGCATATTCGGCATAAAGACTCATTTTCGGAGACGCCGGGTTTAATCTGCTCCCTAATGCTGTGTGGCTAACGAATTTGAAATAGCAGAAATTCTCGGCTTCTCCAACAATATTCGAGTAGACAACCAGCGAATGTTCGTTTTTGAGCTTAAGCTCTTTGTAAATCCTCGTTAATTCTTTAAAGTTTTCAGGGTCAGTAATATATCCACCATTTTCGTCTGCATTCAATGTCTCATAATCGAGCAGCGGCGATTCATTAACTTTTTCTATAAATTGCTCAATGAAATCACCTAATTTCGGGGAAAAGACAACATATTCCATCAACTTCTTTTTTCTCTCTCCGGGAATAGTCGCCCAAATCAAACTATTGCTTGCCAGGTCGACTTTACGCTCACCGTCTTGTTCGCTGAGGTCCAAGTTATTGCGCCAATTCTGAGCGTGACCTTCGTCAAAAGGGCGCACGTAAATTAGTCGTGGCTGATTGGGGAAACGGCCTTCGATACCCTTGTACGCTTTGTAGTCAAACTGCTTTTCGTTGAAATAATCACTGAATATTTCAAGAACCTTCAACTGTTCATCGGAGATATATGGAATAATAACGTTTTTGGGTTCCAGTTGCTTAACTTGATCGATGTGGTCCTGGTCGAAATGAGAAATAAAAAGTACATCTACTTCTTTATCCACCATCTCCTCCTTAATAATATTTCCGATAAGGGCTGGAGAGCCGGCCGAGGAGCTGCCGCAATCATAAACGGCTCGGAAAAGCCGCCGGTAGCTGTCGGGGGTTTGTTGGTAAACCTCCGCGGCATAAAAAGCTCCCTGTCCGACCGGATAGAAGGTGCGCTTGAAGAGCAGATTCATTGGCTGCAATAGTGCCGCGGGGTCCGTTTCTTTGGCGTGGTTAACTGATTGGTTTTCAAACAAAAAGCGCGAGGACCTTATCTTTCTGTCCGTCCTGTTTATAGAGGCCTTCGCATTGCCCATCACAATAGAACGAACAGAGCAGATGCCTCACGCGAGATTACATACGTGTAACCACATAAGGCGTCTATCTCTGTCTCATTCTTGATTGTGATTTGAAAGTTGCGAAGTTTCTATAANCCAAGAANGAGCGTTGGATAAACGCTTTCAAAAATATGTCGTTGTCACCCCGCCCTCAGCCCGCGACCGGGCATCTGCAGACGGTCTGACCCCGCAAAGTTACAAAAATAATTTTNAATTTGGAATTTTGAATGTTGAATTTTTTTGCGGGCGAGCTGCCCACACTCCCGGATGCCGCCATAGCGGCAAAAAAAGCAACGTTAGTTGCGCCAAGATTATAGCCTATCGCAAGGGCCGCATCGCGGACCGCAGCCATAGGTCACGCGCCCGCCCCCCAGGAGAGCTGCGTTAGCT
>WFLX010070644.1_pt1 | contig 14851 bp, 11 predicted proteins | sample 4967041 | NCBI WGS metagenome assembly WFLX01 (sample SAMN12857096, study PRJNA449069) | gut metagenome | isolation source: stool from male and female vole | host: Microtus ochrogaster | place: USA:Florida | collected 2017
AGTAAATTCACCGGGCTCGGCAAGACGCGCGCCTACTTTTATGAGGAGATTGATCAGTTCACGTTGCACAAATTTTGAACCGTGAACCGACAGTTCGATGGTGTCGAGACCTGTGTAGGAATCAGGACCAAGAAAAAGAGTGCCGACNGCCTGGTCGAGCGTAATGCCGGTNTNGGGATCGACAATCATGCCNAGATGGGCGGTNTGGGACTTCCATGAAGAAATATTCTTGCCTTTCCATATCTTGCTTACCACCGGGATAGCGTTATCGCCCGAAATGCGCACTACTGCGATTCCGCCGATACCGGGAGGGGTAGAAATGGCACAAATAGGTTGGGAGGAAGTGGTCATCATGGTCAGTTGCTTTTCTTGTTTTTCCGTGTCATGGATGTGATATGGCGATTCCATTTCATGAAATCGTTTTGACTTTCAAGCTCCTCCTCAATTTCGTCGGGAAGGGCTGAGAAGAAGTCATANCCGGTGAGCGACTCAATTTCGTTGATAGAAGTGGCTGATTTCTGCAAACCNTCNGTGTGGCTGCTGTTGGCTATCAGAAAGGCTATTGCAGAAGGCTGCTCTGCATAAGGCGACAGAATAACCTTGAAGAAATGGCTCGGCACCTCCACACGGTTATCGCCGAGAAATTCGTTGGTGGGATGAAGATATAACGGCCCGGAGACAATCACGATAGCACTATCGATCCGGGCAAGGGAGCGACATTTTTCCTCAAGATTGTTCCATGAACCGATATTGAGCTTATGATCCTGGGGGCAGATGTTGGTTAGATAGAAAGTTTCTTTCATCGCGTCGGCACTCCATTTCATATCTGCCGCGGGAGCCATGTGACCACGGTCATAGCCTGAGTAGAGGTAGTCGTAGGTTTCAGGACACCCTGCCACATCAGGATCATTATAGAAGGTTGAGCTGCGCTTCACCGAGCCGGTGGTTTCGTCGGCTGTCAGCTCCCATGCCACCCAGTTAGGAGTGTGGCGACGGGCATTAAACGACAGTGTCATGCCGGTATAATCAACAATCTGAGAGGGAATCGAATCGGGAATTATAACCTTAAGCAACGATTCGCCCGAAAGAGCAGACGATGAGGGGGAAGGAGAAGAGAAAGAATTATTCCCGGCAGGAAGTTTTTTCCATGCCATAACAATAACGGCACAGAGAAACAGAAAGATAACGACTGTGAGAACAGAATTGCGCGAAGATGACTTGCGAGNTTTTTTACGGCGTGTGGCCATTATAAATTGACAGGCAATGAATTGATTATCGAAATAATTTCTTTGATTTCAGCAGGGGAGGTGGCGGAACTTACCGGGAGCGAAAGAATCATCCCGGCAGTGCGCTCGGCTTCGGCCAACGGATGAGAAGGTCGCCAGGGAGCCATTGATTTCTGAAGATGAACCGGCACGGGATAGTGAACAGCAGTCTCAACTCCTTTGTCGAGCAGAAGCGACTGAATAGCGGCACGATCGCCATTACACATCACAACATACTGATAATAAACCTCTCCGGGGTCGGACGAGCGNAGNGACAGCAGGGGAGTGTCGAGCAAAGAATTATAGAGGGCCACATTCTCGCGNCGCATGGCTATTTCNGTCTCCATATCGGCCAGTTTAATCTTGAGCATGGCNGCCTGAATGGGATCNAGACGAGAGTTNATGCCGATAAGATCATGATGATANGGCGCTGAAGTGCCATAGTTGGCAAGCTGTCTCACCATTTCGGCGAGCCGGGAATCAGATGTGGTTACCATGCCTCCGTCGCCCAGAGCACCGATATTTTTTGTGGGATAGAAGCTGAAAGCTGCCGCATGACCCAAAGCTCCGGCATTATGACTGCCCGAAANACCGGCCACCCTTGAGGTNGCGCCTATAGCCTGNGCCGCGTCTTCGATTATCAGCAGGTCATGGCGATTGGCAATCTCCAGAAGCTGCTCATCAAAGCAAACACGGCCATAGAGATGAACCGGCATAATGGCCCGGGTGCGGGGAGTGATAACCTCGTCAAGACGGCTTGTGTCGAGAAGCAACGTGTCGGTATCAATGTCGGCAAACACCGGAGTAAGCCCGGCTTCGACAACAGCCAAAGCTGAAGCAATAAAAGTGTTGGCGGGAATAATCACCTCATCGCCAGGCTTGATATCGCCCATTTGAACAAGGGCGAGGAAAATCAGTTTGAGGGCATCAAGGCCATTGCCGGTAGCCACAGCTTGAGAGGCGCCGGTAATTTCACACATCAGTTGCTCGAGAGTCGTAACCTCCTCGCCACCGATATATCTTCCCGACGCTATCACTTTAGCCGCCGCCGCGGTGAGGCTGTCGAGATAACGAAGATTGATTTTCCTAAGGTCAAGAAAAGGGAAACGAACCATCAGATATTGATTTTTTTAGCTGAAAGAGCGAGAAAATCATTAAACGAGCGCACATAATCATCCTCAGAATAGGGGGTGGAGCAGAGAGCCAACGCCACGCTGCCGGATGAGAAATTGTTGAGCACACGCCACAATCCCTGAGGCACATATAAGCCTCTGTAAGGGCGGTTGAGNGTGTANGTGCGCCACGACTTGCCGTCGCTCACGGCCACGTCAAAACATCCCGCAGCAGCAACAATTAGCCTCTGCTCACAGAAGTGGGAGTGACCTCCACGCTCGGCATCGGCCGGAATATCATAGAGATAGTAGACTCTCCGGGTGTCGAAAGGCAATTGTCCTTGGCCGTTGACAACGGTAGAGAGACTGCCGGTGAGATCGCCCAACCGGGGCAACTCAATTATGCGGCATTGACTCACAAGAGCAGTGGAATGACCGTTTGACCTGCACCCTTCAATTGAGGGATTCTCTGCAGGAACAGATAAACCGGGTGTGCCCGACATTGTCATCGCCACAGTGTTGGTCGAGAAATTGCTGAACTCAAACCTTGTGGAGGGGGGGAGCAACAACGCCGTCGACGGACGGTTGAGTTTAAAACATGCCTTGCCGAAAGCGCCTGTCGCAGTAACTTCCAGACTGCCCGACAGCGCAGTGACAAGCATAGGTTTGTCGACAAGCAGGTGACCGGGGCGAAACACTCCTCCCGGCACATCATAGATCCAATCGACGCGCTCTATCTCAAAGGGCACCTGATCGGAGTCCTGAATAAAGGTAAGGTTGCCGCGCGGATCCTCAATGCGAGGCAGAGTTACCTCAACCGGAATAGTCGGAAAGTGAGTCACTTGCTTATCTAAATGGTAACAATCGAAGCTCCGGAAACCTGTTGAGCAGATATTCCGGGCTTCGATTATTATTTATTCAACTGCTTATTTTGCAATACGGGCCTTGATAGCTTCGGTTTCCTTCTCATAGCCGGGCTTGGCGAGAAGGGCAAACATGTTGCGCTTATAATCCTCTACACCGGGCTGGTTGAAGGGATTGACACCAAGCATATATCCGCTTATGCCGCAGGCCTTTTCAAAGAAATAGATCAGCTGCCCGAGATAATACTCGTTGATCTCGGGCACTGTGATGCGCAGATTGGGCACACCGCCGTCGATATGAGCGATAGTTGTGCCGAGCTCGGCCATCTTGTTAACCTCGTCGACTCTCTTGCCTGCGATGAAGTTAAGACCATCGAGATTCTCGGGATCGTTGGGAATCACAACAGTGTGTTTGGGAGCTTCGACCGAGAGAACGGTCTCGAAGATGATGCGCTCGCCATCCTGAATCCATTGACCCATAGAGTGGAGGTCGGTGGAATTGTCAACGGCAGCGGGGAAGATACCCTTATGATCCTTGCCTTCGCTTTCGCCATAAAGCTGTTTCCACCATTCGCCGAAGAAATGGAGTTTGGGATTATAGTTAACGAGAATCTCAATTTTCTTGCCGGCGCGATAGAGGGCATTGCGCATTGCGGCATAGGTGAGGCTGTCGGTCTGGTCAGATTTTTCCATGCTCAGGGCACCCTCGATAAGAGCCTTGATGTCGAAGCCGGCACANGCAATNGGAAGGAGACCCACAGGGGTGAGCACNGAGAANCGACCGCCCACATTATCTTCGATCACAAAAGTCTTATANCCTTCGGTGGTGGNAAGCGAGCGGAGAGCGCCCTTCTTGGCATCGGTGATAGCCACGATGAGCTTTGAGGCCTTTTCCTTGCCGACCTTACGCTCGAGCATATCCTTAAGCAGACGGAAAGCGATGGCTGGCTCGGTAGTGGTGCCGCTCTTAGAAATCACGATAATGCCGAATTTCTTATTATCGAGATAGCTCATCAGCTCAAAGAGATAGTCCTCGCCGATATTCTGACCGGCAAAAAGAATTTTGGGATTACGGCCAACGGGAAGCATGGGCTCGAAGGTGTCGTTGAGAGCTTCGATCACGGCTTTGGCACCGAGATAGGAGCCGCCGATACCGATACATACAACTGCCTCACACTCTTTTGAAAGAGCCGCGGCTGTAGCATTGATATCGTCGATGAGCGAAGCGGGGGTAGAAGAAGGAAGGTTATTCCAGCCTAAGAAATCGTTGCCGGCACCATTGGCGTTATCAACAGTGGCAAGAGCCTCACGGGCTTCGGCCTCAAGCGAAGTAAGCACACCGGGAGCAACCGAAGAGGCTGCATTAGAGATATCTACTTTAATCTGATTCATACTATATATCAGGAGAAATAATTAATTATCAATTGAATTGAGAGAGGGGAGTGTCAGACAAATGTTTCCGACATGCGCTTAATAGCGCCAGAAGCTTTGGCATTGCGATAGAGAATATCGTAAACTCCCTCGAGAATCGGCATTGCCACTCCATAGAGCTGATTGATTTCATGGATGCACTTTGTGCCGTAATAGCCTTCGGCAGTCTGTTCCATCTCCATTATCGCGGCCTTGACCGAATAACCCCGGCCAATCATCGAGCCGAAATTATGATTGCGCGAAAAACGTGAGTAGCTTGTCACGAGAAGATCGCCGAGATAAACCGAATCGCAAATCTGTCGCGGACGCGGGCAGACAGTGTCGATAAACCGTTCCATCTCTCTGATGGCGTTGCTCACGAGCATAGCCTGAAAATTATCTCCCCATTTCAAGCCATGCACAATGCCCGAAGCAATCGAGTAGATGTTTTTGAGCACAGCGGCATATTCAATGCCGTCGACATCTGACGAAGTGATGGTGCGGACCGTTTTGCCGCTCAGACATGAGGCAAATTGACGGNCGTGGAAGATGTCGTTACATCCCACCGTGAGATAGCTCTGACGGCCAAGGGCAATTTCCTCGGCATGACAGGGACCNCTCACCACCAACATNTNCTCGGGTTTAACGCCAAAACGTCTCATCATATAGGTGGTGATGATTTCATTCTGATCAGGCACTATACCTTTGATGGCGGTCACGACATATTTNNCNGAAATNTCGACGGTGATNTTGTNGACNTGACTNTTAAAATAANGTGANGGCANCANGAGNAGAAGNGTGNNGGNTTTGNTACACANTTCATTGATGTCACTTGAAAAATTGATGCGGTTGATGTCAAAGATCACATCGGTGAGATAGGCAGGGTTGTGGCCCAGCCTGCGGAACTCATCAATGCGGTCGTCTCTGCGCATATACCACATTATAGAGCTGCAATTTTCAAGCAGCAGTTTAGCGAGAGCCGTAGCCCAGCTACCGCCGCCCATCACGGCTATGTTACCCGGAAAGCTCATTTCTGAGGGTTATCTAAGGGAGAATTAATGGTTATGTTTTTTCAGAATGCTCACGCCTCGGCGGCAGACTCGCCTGTAGCGGCGGCAGCTTCGATCCACAGCTTCACATCCTCGGGTGAGGGAGCCTTAAGGTCNAGTTTAAATTTCTTGTTTATGCCGCAAAGTTCCTGCTGCAGCTTGCCGTGAGAAGCCTGAGAGGCCAGTTCGGCAACAGTATAGACACCGGCTTTGGCAAGGGGAGCGATCCATTCCTCAGGCACTCCGAGAGCGATAAACTTGTCGGCCGANTCCTTGCNACGGGTCTTCTCGGGACGCATCTGGGGGAAGAGCAACACTTCCTGAATGGTAGTCTGACCTGTGAGAATCATCACGAGACGGTCGATACCGATGCCCATGCCCGATGTGGGGGGCATGCCATATTCAAGCGCGCGGATAAAGTCGGCGTCGATAATCATTGCCTCGTCGTCGCCTTTCTCGCTCAGGCGCATCTGCTCAACAAATCTCTCATACTGGTCGATAGGATCGTTAAGCTCGGAATAAGCGTTACAGAGCTCCTTGCCGTTTACCATAAGCTCAAATCGTTCGGTAAGCTCAGGGTTATTGCGATGACGCTTTGTGAGGGGAGACATTTCGATAGGATAGTCGGTGATGAAGGTAGGCTGAATGTATTTGCCCTCACATTTCTCGCCGAAAATCTCGTCGATGAGCTTNCCTTTGCCNNNNGNNTCGTCTACNTCAATGCCGAGATCGCGACACACACCGCGCAGCTGATCCTCATCCATACCGGTAATGTCAACGCCAGTGTGTTCGAGAATGGCCTCGGTCATGGTGACACGCTTGAAAGGAGCTTTGAAAGATATGGTGTTTTCACCTACAGTAACTTCGGTGGTGCCGTTGACCTCAAGGGCAATACGTTCAAGCATGCGCTCGGTGAAATCCATCATCCAGTTATAATCCTTATATGAAACATAGATTTCCATACAGGTAAACTCAGGATTGTGGGTGCGGTCCATGCCCTCGTTGCGGAAATTGCGCGAGAACTCATACACACCTTCAAATCCGCCTACAATAAGGCGCTTGAGATAGAGCTCGTTAGCTATGCGGAGATAGAGAGGAATATCGAGAGCGTTGTGGTGGGTGATAAACGGACGAGCAGCCGCTCCGCCGGGAATCGACTGGAGAATAGGGGTGTCAACCTCAATGTAACCGGCTTCGTTGAAGAAGTTGCGCATGGAGTTGAACACCTTTGTGCGCTTGAGGAAAATATCCTTCACGCCTTCATTAACCACGAGGTCGACATAACGGCGACGGTAGCGNAGCTCNGGATCCTCGAAAGCGTCATANACCACNCCGTCTTTCATCTTAACGATAGGAAGGGGGCGGAGTGACTTGGCCAGCACGGTNATCTTGCGGGCATGGATGGTGATTTCACCCATCTGAGTGCGGAACACATAGCCNTCAACACCGATAAAATCGCCGATGTCGAGCAGTTTCTTGATCACGAGGTTATAGAACTGCTTATCTTCGCCGGGACAGATATCATCACGGCTGATGTAGATCTGGATTCTGCCTCTTGAATCCTGAAGCTCGATAAAGGCGGCTTTACCCATGATGCGGCGGCTCATAATTCGGCCTGCCACAGTTACATCGCGGGCGGGAGCGTCGTCGGCAAAATCGGCCTTGATCTGAGTTGAAAATGCGCTTACCTTATATTCGGCAGCGGGATAGGGCTCAATGCCCAAATCGCGCAACTGCTGGAGCGAGTTGCGACGTATAATTTCTTGTTCGCTGAGTTCGAGTGGATTAATAGCCATAGGAATGACAATAAATTGGGAAATTTCCGCAAAATTACAGAAAAAATATCAACAATCAAAATCTCGCGCCCGCTATATAGAATTATGGTGAGAATTTTGGATGAGAAACGGTTTTTAACTAACTTTGCCATGCCTTAAGAGGCAGACACCAAGAATATCATCACCCCGTTTTTATGATAAACGACTCATTGTCAAAGGTACGCGCATTAGCCCGCAAGCTCACCGGCGAAGGCGGCTCCCATAAATATAAGGTAGGAGTGGCTTTTAGCGGAGGCGGGTCGCGCGGATTTGCTCACTGCGGAGCGTTGCTTGCTCTGGAAAATGCAGGTATCAGGCCGCAGATAGTGGCCGGAGTGAGCGCCGGCTCGGTAGTTTCGACCCTCTATGCCGCCGGCATGAAGCCTCAGCAGATAGTGGAGATTTTCACTGGGTTTGGCTTCACTGATTTTGTGGAGTTTAAAGGCATTCAGCATGGGGGCATTTTCAGCCTCTCGCCTTTCGGNAAGTTTATCGAAAACGCCGCCAAGGTGAAATATATGGAGGAGTTGGGTATGACCAATGTTGTGTGTGCCTCAGACTTCGACAGCGGCAAGCCCAAAGAATTTCGCACNGGAAGGATTAAAGANATCATCGCGGCGTCATGTTGTATTCCGATATTGTTTAATCCCGTGATTATCGACGGCGTGAGATATGTCGACGGGGGAGTGTTGCGCAATCTTCCGGCATGGCCTATCAGAAAAGAGTGTGACCTGCTTATCGGAGTAAACTGCTCTCCGCTCACCTCACCGACAGCTAAATCGTCGATAACGGCAAATGCGTTCCGNACCTATCAGCTGATGGCCAAGACNAATGTGGCCGAAGATATGGCGATGTGTGATTTCACCGTCAACATCTCGGAGATAGCCAATCAGAAGACCTTTGACCTCGACAATATCCGCACCACCGTTAAAGCGGGATATGACGCTATGGCCGACGCTCTTCGCAAGGTTGGCATAATGCCTCTGAGCCCTGACTCGCCTCCGGCTGAAACAGACAGGCTTTCACGCCAATAATTCATTAANAAAACAGACCAATAATTNNCAGATAGTGAATNAGAAACCGANCATTTATCAGCTTTTGCCACGACTGTTTTNAAACGNTTGTGAAAATCCNGTGGCTAACGGCTCAATCGAGCAGAACGGCTCGGGAAAACTCAACCATATAACCGACGATGTACTAAGATCAATCGCCGAATTAGGAGTCAACACAATATGGTTTACCGGCGTGATTGAACACGCCCAGGCTACCGACTACTCGGAATATGGCATCCGCCCCGACAATCCCTATATAGTGAAAGGCAAAGCGGGTTCCCCCTATGCCATCAAGGATTATTATGACATAGACCCCGATCTGGCGGAGGATGTGCCCAACCGCATGAAGGAATTTGAGGCCCTCGTAGACCGCACACACCGTTGCGGCCTGAAAGTAGTGATCGATTTCGTGCCCAACCATCTTGCCCGTCAATATCACTCCGACGCCGCTCCCGAGGGAGTGGTTGATTTTGGAGTCAACGATGANAGGGAGATGTTTTTCAGCCCAAACAATAATTTCTATTATATAACCCGCCAGCAGTTTGCGCCTCAGTTTGANTGCGGCAGCGGCAGTGAAGCCTATATCGAGTTTCCGGCCAAAGCTTCGGGTAATGACTGCTTCACNGCCTTTCCCGGGAGAAATGACTGGTATGAGACCGTGAAACTCAACTACGGAGTGGATTACGGCAATGGCTCAAATCATTTCAACCCCATTCCNCCCACNTGGATAATGATGAGGGATATAATGCTCTTCTGGGCATCGAAAAAGATTGATTACCTGAGATGTGACATGGTTCACATGGTGCCTCTTGAGTTCTGGCACTGGGCCATCGCTCAGGTCAAGGAACAATATCCCGACCTCAAGTTTATCGCCGAAATCTATGAGCCGGCTCTCTATCGCCCTTATATCTATTATGGTGGGTTTGACTATCTTTATGATAAAGTCGGCCTCTATGACACCCTCCGGGCCATTCAGACCTCCGATACCTCNGCTGCCACAATCACCAACTNCTGGCAGACGGTTGAGGGGATAAGCGACAGAATGCTCCATTTTCTCGAAAACCATGACGAGCAGCGTTTTGCCTCTCCTCAATATGCCGGCAACGCTATGCTCGCGATTCCTTCGCTTGTGGTAAGCGCCATGATTTCAAAAGCTCCCATGATGATCTACATGGGTCAGGAATTAGGTGAGAGAGCGCTTGAAACAGAGGGATTCAGCGGTGCAGACGGCCGAACTACAATTTTCGATTACTGGAGCCTCGACAAATTGCGCAGATGGCTCAACGGACTCGGCACACTCATGCCGGGAGAAAAGCTGCTCACACGCGATGAAAAAGAATTGCGCCACATCTACAGCCGTATTCTCCACCTCGCAGCCAACGATCCCGCATTAGCCCAGGGCAATTTCTTCGACCTGATGTATGTCAACTATCAGAATCCTCAGTTTAACCCCCATCACCAGTATGCGTTTCTGAGAGTTTATGAGAATGAGGTAGTGGTCGTGGCCGTAAACTTCGACAAAGCGCCCGTGACAGTTCACATCAACATTCCCGAACATGCGTTCACAACTCTCAACCTCCGGCCCTCGCCCGAAATCAACGCCGAAGAGCTCCTCTCGGGTCGCAAGACGGTCAAACCGTTTATGGCCGAAAAGCCGTTTGTAACCTCGATCAATGCCTGCTCGGCTGTTGTTTGGAAACTCATCCTGCCCGAATGAAGCTCTTTTTTGGGTCCCGACCAAAAAATCAGGCTCCATATCACCCCGTGACTGACTAAAAATTATTATTTTTGCAGCATAAAACACAACCACAACCCTTACCATAAAAAGAGGCATGAAATCTATTATTCATCCTATCAAGATTTTTTCAGGCACCAAGTCAAGATATATGGCAGAGGAAATCTGCAAGGAACTTGGCGTTGAGCTTGGCAAAATGAACATCACCCACTTTGCCGACGGAGAGTTTGAAGTATCGTTTGAAGAACCTATCCGCGGCTGCGAGGTGTATCTCGTTCAGTCAACATTCCCCAACTGCGACAACCTCATGGAGCTTCTGCTCATGATCGACGCCGCCAAACGCGCCTCCGCTCACTCGGTGATTGCGGTAATGCCCTATTTCGGCTGGGCCCGTCAGGATCGTAAAGACAAACCCCGTGTGTCAATCGGCGCCAAACTCGTTGCCAATCTTCTCACAGCAGCCGGTGTTGACCGTGTGATCACCATGGATCTTCATGCCGACCAGATTCAGGGCTTCTTTGACGTGCCCGTCGATCACCTCTATGCCTCTTCGGTATTCATTCCCTATATCCAGAGCCTCAATTTGCCCGACCTCTGTATCGCCACACCCGATGTTGGCGGTGCCAAGCGCGCAAATTCCTACGCCAAATATCTCAATGTGCCCCTCGTGCTCTGCCACAAACAGAGAGCCAAGGCCAATGTCGTTGCCGACATGACCGTGATCGGCGACGTTGAGGGCAAGAATGTAATTCTCATCGACGATATGGTCGACACCGCCGGCACTATCTCGAAGGCTGCCGACCTGCTCATGAGCAAAGGTGCCAAGAGCGTTCGCGCCCTTGCCTCACACGCCATTATGAGCGACCCCGCTACCGAGCGTGTCAACAACTCCGAGATGGTCGAAATGATTTTCACCAATTCTATTCCCTATACCAAGGGTTGCGAAAAGGTNACTGTGCTTTCAGTGGCTCCCATGATTGCCGATACNATCTCAAGAGTTCATAACAACCAGTCGATTTCATCGCAATATATTTTCAAATAATCGATTCAGGTTTCTCAGGAAATCTCCGGCATTAATATCGGCAGCGGTGTCTCCAGCAAGTCAGGGATACTGTTGCCGATATTGTTTTTTAGATAAATCAATCATAAATCACACCATAACCATGAAAAAACATTTGGCTTCATCNCCCCGCGCCCTGCTGTCATGTTGCGCGGCTGTGCCGATGATGTTGACGGCNTTGCCGGCCCACTGCCAGTCGCCCGACAGCGAATGTAACATNTCCGGCTCTAAAACCTATGTTCCCGCTAATAAATTTACCCTTTGGTATGACGCGCCGGGCACTTTGGCGCCGGGGCTAAACAAATGGATGTCACACGCCCTGCCGGTTGGCAACGGCCAGCTCGGCGCTCAGACTCTCGGAGGAGTTCTGGAGGAAGAAATCTCGCTCAACGAAAAGACCCTTTGGACAGGTTCGTCGACCGGCACCCAGCCCGAAGCTAAGCTCACGACTCATCAGTATGGCTCCTACCGCCCCTTCGGCAACATTATTATCACCGATCTCAACAATCCCGGCACGGTGACCGACTATTGGCGAGACCTCAACATCGCCGATGCCACTTCTTCGATGAGCTATAAGGATAGCAAAGGAGTGGAGTTCAGGCGCACGCTCATAGCTTCCAACCCCGACAATGTTATAGCCATGAAGCTCTCGGCCTCACAACCGGCCATGATAAGCAGCTCGTTTAAGATGGTTCCGACCATGAGCGAGAATCATGAGGTGGATTACAGCAACTCCACAGCAACATTCTCGGGAAAGTTTGAGACACTGAGCTACTTCGGCGANATGAAAGTGGTGGCCTATGGCGGCAATCTCACCACTTCGGCNGATAANATNACCGTTGAGAAAGCTGACTCTGTTCTATTACTTTTCTGCGGCATGACAGACTACGACCCCCTCTCGCCATCCTATACCTCCGGAACAGCCTCGATAGCCGGCAAAGTGGAGTCGACTGTCAACTCAGCCGCCTCGAAAGGTTGGGCTTCTCTGCTCAGCAGTCATNTCAGCGATTACAAGCCCTATTTCGANCGNGTGAGCCTCGATTTTGAGGGCTCAGTAAACGATCTGCCCACCGACTCGCTCCAACGCGCCTACGCAGCCGGCAACGCCACCNAGGGNCAGAAACGTATGCTTGAACAGCTCTACTATCAGTTGGGAAGATATTTCACGATAGCTGCTTCGAGGGGAGTGGATCTTCCTTCTAATCTTCAGGGAATATGGTCGGGATTTAATGTTTTCCGACCCTATAGCGCATATCAGGAGCAGCCGTGGAACAGCGACATTCATGCCAACATCAATGTTCANATGAATTACTGGCCCTCTGAAACAACCAATCTGTCGGAATTTCATCTGCCGTTTCTCAACTATATAATCACTCAGGCCACCGTTCAGCCTCAATGGCGCGACCGAGCCCGTAAGGTGGGGCAGCCTCGCGGCTGGACCCTCCTCACTGAAAACAATATCTTCGGCTCGGGCAGCGACTGGGGTAGCGACTATGTGATAGCCAACGCCTGGTATTGCTCCCACCTCTGGCAACATTATCTCTTCACACTCGACAAGGATTTCCTCAAAAGCGCTCTCCCCGCTATGCTCGATGCGTGCCGATTCTGGACCGACCGCCTCGTTCTTGCCGAGGATGGCAGCTATGAGTGCCCCAACGAATGGTCTCCCGAACATGGCCCTGTTGAAAATGCCACCGCCCATTCCCAGCAGATTGTTTCCGAGCTGTTTGCCAATACGCTCGACGCCATCAATGTGCTTGGCGCTGAAGCCGAAGTAGATGCCGACGAACTCGCTCTGCTCAACGACCGTTTCAGCAAACTCGACAGGGGACTCGCCATTGAGACCTATACCGGCGAATATGGAGAAAAAGATGGCGTGAAGCCCGGTGACCCAATCCTCCGCGAATGGAAATATTCGCCCTATACAGTAGGGGAGAAGGGGGGTAATCACCGCCATCTTTCCCATTTAATGTGCCTCTATCCCTTCAGCCAGCTNAAGCCCGGCACACCNGAATTTGAGGCTGCTCTCAACTCTCTGAAGCTCAGAGGAGATAACGCTACCGGTTGGTCACTTGGATGGAAATCAAACCTTTGGGCACGCAGCGGTGACGGCAACCATGCCCACAAAATCCTCACCAATGCGCTCTCCAACCGTGTCACCCCCAACCTCTATGACTCTCATCCTCCTTTCCAGATCGACGGCAACTATGGCGTTACCTCGGGTATGACTGAAATGCTGCTCCAGAGCCACAACGACGGCATAGACCTTCTTCCCGGCCTTCCCGATGCCTGGCAGTCAGGCGAGGTCACCGGCCTCATGGCCCGCGGAGCTTTTGAGGTTGACCAGAAATGGCACGACGGCGCCCTTACCTCAGCCACCATCAAAGCTCTCAAAGGAGGGGAGTGCGTCATCCGCTATCCCGGGATCAATAAGGCAGAAATCAAAGTCTCAGGCAAAAAGATAAAACTCAAAAAATCAGACAATAATGTCGTGACCATCGCCACCAAACCCGGCGACGTTATCACCATCAACTTCTGATAAACATCATCTTATAAGCTTTATCCGATAAGCTTCCTTCCCATCAAGCGGCCGCATCATCCCCACCCGATGCGGCCGCCTTTGTGTTAAAGCCTTTTAAATCGTTGGGAAGTTTCCTCGACAACGCCTAACTTTGCGCTTTCTAATCCACTATTTCTTAAGTGGCAGTTAGGCTCAACCGATATGACCAAATTTCTGAGATTAACCGGTATAATAGGACTATGTGCTATTTTATTGATCGTTGCCTCATATTGGTGGGGTAAAGATTTTCACAGCAGTATTGATCCTACTTTAAGGGTTGAGCTNGAAGATTATTGCAAAAAACACAATCTTTCCCGGGAGAACTGCATTATCGTTGATTTCTCAATTTACTCCGGAAAAGACAGATTGTTTATTGTAGACTTGGAGCGCAACGAGATAGTTTATTCAGGTCTTTGCGCCCACGGCATCGGGAAGGATTTTGATTGTATCTTCAAGCCAAAATTCAGCAATGAGGAGGGGAGTTATCTGTCATGTCTCGGGCACTTTAGGTTAGGAACAGGCAGAAAACTGAGCCAATATGACCTTAATGCAATTGAGCTCACCGGGTTAGACTCTACTAATTCTAACGCTGCTGCAAGGGGAATAATGATTCATGACGGTCTGCCGAACTTAAGGATTCTCGGCCTGCCATGCCTGCCGGCAAGTGAAGGCTGCTTTACCGTAACTTCAAATACTTTAAGGCAAATCACTGAGCTTCAATCAAAGTCTGATAAGCCCATATTAATTTTTAGCACCGACAAGAGTATCTTTGACTTTAAATAAACCTCTAAGAATATGGAAATTATAATGGCGATTCTGGGAGTAATTTGTATTCCCGTCTATGTGGTTTGCGTAGCAATACTGATGCTTTTGATTCCAATTTTCGGGAGTTATGTTGATGCGTCGGTTTATGTCTGCGAGTATGGGGAAC
>WFLX010272066.1_pt1 | contig 14846 bp, 12 predicted proteins | sample 4967041 | NCBI WGS metagenome assembly WFLX01 (sample SAMN12857096, study PRJNA449069) | gut metagenome | isolation source: stool from male and female vole | host: Microtus ochrogaster | place: USA:Florida | collected 2017
TATGCCACAAGGACTAAACAAAGGAGCGACACTGCAGAACGGCACCTACCGCATCGAGGAGGTGCTGGGTCAAGGTACGTTCGGCATCACATATCTCGCTACGATGAAAGAGAAAGTGAAGGGAAGGCTCGGTATGATGGAAGTAGATGTCAAGGTAGCAATAAAGGAGTTTTTTATGTCCGTCTTCAACCACCGAGAACCTAACGGACGCTTTGTGTCTGGAACCACTGGAAAAGACTTTACTAAATATCGTAAACAGTTTAGGAGAGAAGCTGAAAACTTATCTCATCTCTCCCATCAAAATATTGTTCAAGTATTCGATGTATTTGATGAGTATAACACCACCTATTACGCGATGCGCTACATTGATGGGAAATCACTGGACAAATATATTTCCTCAAAGGGACGTCTAACTGAAGACGAGGCGATTGCTATTACACTTGAGATAGGTAAACCTCTTGAATACATGCATTCAAGAAAAATGCTCCATCTTGATATCAAGCCAAGCAATGTAATGCGAGGACAGGATGGACGTCATTATCTTATTGATTTCGGGCTTGCCAAGCAATTTTCCGAAGATGGATATTTGAACGACACCACTTCTATAGGGAGAGGCACACCTGGCTATGCTCCAATTGAACAGGAGAAATTCAAACATGATGGTACATTTCCTGCCACGCTTGATGTGTATGCTCTTGGGGCTACAATGTTCAAAATGCTAACAGGTGAAACCCCTCCTTCTTCTTCAGCTATTCTCAATGAGGGATTTCCAACAGAAGAACTTCTTAAATTAGGCGTATCTACTTATACAATCAATACTCTTGTAAGAGCTATGCGACCTGTCGTAAAGCAGCGATTCCAATCCATAGATGAATTCCTAAGTTATTTAAAACCCGAAGCCGAAATTAATTCAGAGACTTCTCAACTTCAAGAAATGGAAAGAAAGATTCTTCTTCTAACGAAAGAAATGAAGAAAAAGGACGAAATCTTAGAGAAATATCTAAACAAACTTAACATACTTGAATGTCAGAAGAACGAACTTAACTCGAGAATTGCCGAAAAAGAAGAAGTAATTGCAACGCAGTTGCAAAATATAAAGTCTTTAGAAGAACGTTTGCACGAAGAATATGTTGAGAAAAAAAAATCTCTAGAACAGACTAAAAGACATGAAGAGAGTTTAATAAAAGCCTCTGAAAAACTTCAGGATGAGTTAGAATATCATAAAGAGAAATCAAAGGATCTCATTTCACTTTATGAAAAGGAGTCTGCCCTGCTTCATGAAGCACACAAAGAGATAGATTTCCTGAAACATGAATGTATGCAAACAAAGAAAGAGAAATCTGACCTAAAAAGCCAAAATTATCTATTGAAAAATGAGATTAACAAACTATATAATAAATGTCAAACCTTAGAACGCAAAATTGACAACGTTAAATGACGACACTTCCAGCAATAACGTCAAGAAAAAAGATTCTAATCTTGATACTTTGCGACATTTTTTATAACTTTGCAACTGAAAATATTAGACGTTTGCAAAAGATATGCTTACACAGTTGAAGAAATGACGATCTTAATTGTCTCTCTCAATGAAAATAATACAAATAATCTTTTAATCTAAGAAAATGAAAAAAACATTACTACTGATCTTAGGATTGCTTAGCAGCATTTCTGCTTTCTCGAAATCATTTCGAGTTGGCGATTTTGAGTATGAGACATTAAAGAAACCAATATTTCCAACGTGACATCAGAAGGAATTGTGAAGTTAACAGCCAACAGCCAATCAAACATCATCGTGAACCTTACCCCTACCGAGAATCAGCAAGCACAATAGGAATTTTTAGAGAAATATGAAAAAGAAAAGGCTCTTTTGCGAATTGGGACCGACGGCATACGCCATATCAACGCAGAAACAAATTTTGAAGCGAAAACTTCAAGACATGCTGGCCAAAGAGAAGTTTGCCTCCGTACGAAGCTCAGAGTTGCTTCCTGTCTCTGTATGGCGCCACTCCTCAAATATGATAAAACGCGGTCCTGGCATCGACCCAACTCTGCAGCAAAACAAAGCCCAGAACATCCGACTGGCATGCAGCAAGATCGACGGACTTGTCGTCAAGCCCGGCGAATGCTTTTCCTTTTGGAAACTGGTTGGGAAGACTTCAAAACGAAATGGGTTCTCAGAAGGAAGAGTCTTGGTCAATGGCAATCTTGTGGCAGGCCCCGGAGGTGGACTTTGCAATCTCGCCAACACCCTTCATATACTCTTTATGAATAGTCCGATGACCATAACAGAACTCCATCACCACTCTGATGCTCTCGCCCCTGACCCCGCAGGGAAACGGGTGCCTTACAGTGCCGGTACATCTGTAAACTACAATTACATCGACCTTCGATTTCGCAACGACACCGACATAGCAGTGCAAATCTGTGCTCGTTGCGAAGGCGACTATCTCATTGCGGAACTTCGCTCCGAAAAAGAGTTTCCAGTGATATTCCGTATTGTTGAGGAAGGCCATCACTTCCGAAAGGAAGACAATAACAAATACTATCGGATTTCAAAAATATATCGGGAGACTATCGACAGGGCAACCGGCAAACAGTTAAATCGAGAGTTGAAATGGGACAATCATTCCCTCGTAATGTTTGACCCAGAGCTAATCCCATCTTCCGACATTCTAAATTAGAAATACTCTCACAACTTCATAATCATGGAACATGTATTAAAGAAAGGAGCGTACCTACAAGGTGGCTCCTACCGCATAGAGGCGGTGCTCGGACAGGGCACATTCGGCATCACATATCTCGCTACGATGAAAGAGAAAGTCAAAGGACGACTCGGTATGATGGATGTCGACGTCAAGGTCGCCATCAAGGAGTTTTTCATGAGCGACGTGAATGGACGCAAAGCGGATGGAAACACCGTGGAGGGCTCCACCGGCAACGTCTTCACTAACTATCGTCACCGATTCAGAAAGGAAGCAGAAAACCTCGCCCAGCTCTCCCATCCCAGCATTGTGCAGGTGTTTGACGTGTTTGACGAAAACAACACTTCCTACTATGCCATGCGCTTTATCGACGGCGAGTCCCTTGACTCCTACATAGGTCGCCGTGGCCATCTCAACGAAGACGAGGCTATTGCTATAACTACCGAGGTCGGTCGCGCATTAGACTATATGCACGCCCGCAAGATGCTCCATCTTGACATCAAACCCAGCAACATCATGAGGGATGCCGCCGGTCGCCACTACCTCATAGACTTCGGCCTCTCAAAACAATTCTCCGAAAACGGCAATCCAGAGACCAGCACATCTATCGGACTCGGCACCCCAGGCTACGCTCCTATCGAACAGAGCACCTACAAACGCGACGGCAGTTTTCCCGCAACTCTCGACGTCTACGCTCTCGGGGCCTCGATGTTTAAGATGCTTACGGGTAAGTGTCCGCCTGAGGCAAGCCAATTGCTCAACGAGGATTTCCCCGTTGCCGAGCTCAAAGCCGCCGGAGTGTCTGACAAGACCATCGCCATCCTGCAGAAAGCGATGATGCCTGGCTACAAAAACCGTTACCAAAGCGTTGGCGACTTCCTCAACGTCCTCAACAAGACCAACGGCTCNTTCACGAAGCAAGCGGATGAGCGTACCATCTTCGAAGTCGACGAAAATCTCAGCAATAAGACTGCAAGCAAAGAAAATGAAAAAGCAGTAGTACCTCCAATCCCTGAATCGGCTAAATCCCCTGGCCATCAAGTGATACCAAACACCCAGAAAAAGAAATCAGGAATGTCAGTTGCGTTGCTGACAATAGCCATTATAATAGCAGCCGGTCTTGTCGGTTGGCTGGTATGGAAAGGCGTCAACAGTAGCGGCTCAAGCGAGGCATACTCCAATGCATACGATGATGACTCCGTAGTAGTGGAGGAAGCAATTCCAGTAGAAGAATACGAGCCAGTCGGTACGCAAGAAAAATTCAAGGCTCTTGCCAACAGTGGTCTTTCATCATCTGACAATGAATTAGGGTTTTATGGTAATTTCATNGATGGGAAGAAAGAATACCCCATTAAATTGATTTTCAAGTTTAATCAAAATTATATACCCACCAGTTGCCAGTATATCAACATTGACTACAAGGCAAAGGTAAAANTGGACGTCAATTTCGCAGGGGAAAAGATGATTCTCAGTGGTAAAGNTGGAGGGTCAGACTTCACAATATCGCTCACACTCGGCGATGATGGAATATGGAGAGGCTNAGCCAAAAACGGCAACCTGGTTTTAGACGTCGAGGTTTGGCCTATTGAATGGTCAATAGTCTAAAGGGCTTAGGCCCTGTAGATAGTGAATTTTGAAGGATTTTAAAGAGATTTATATCTTTATTGAAATTTTTTTCTTAAATTTGCAAAATAGAAACACTAATTTATATAATCATGAAGAAATATCTGCTTGCCGCTTTAGCACTTGGCGCAATCGCCATCTCTGGGTCAGCTCAAAACCCTGTCGTCAACAATCCCGCAAATAAAGGATACTTCGGTGTGCGTGTCGCCGCTGACATCACTTGCCCGGGGAAAATCACCTACGAGCACGTCGGTGTCGACGCCTACAAAAATGGNGGTGGTATCGAATTCGGNGGTATCTACAACGCCCCCATCGTCGCAAACCTTTTCATCGAACCCGNACTCAAGTTCTATTACGACACCTATTCTGCAAAGAAGGATTTGCTCGAAAGCAACTCCCAGAGTCTAACAATGAAGAAATTCGGTATGCGTATCCCTGTCATGGTTGGCTACCACTTCGACTTCACAAGCGACACCAAAGTCTCCATATTCACAGGCCCGGAACTCGAAATCGGATTCTCCGCCAAAGAATGTCTGAAAGAAAACAGCGTCTCCATCTCTGAAAGCGTCTACGGCGAAGATGGCGGCATGAACAGAGCCGACCTTTCATGGGCTTTCGGAGCCGGCGTGACATTCAACAAATTCTACATCGGCGTCAGCGGAACTGTAGGTATGCTCAACATGCTGAAAGACGGCGATGGTATGAAGTTTCACGAAAACAGAGCAGCCATTACTCTCGGCTACAATTTCTAACAACTCCCATAATCACTATAGAAATCTTGACTGCATATGGGCTTCAATCAGACACCCCATATGCAGTCTGATTAGGCCCCGACTCATAATTTAGCAGCTTGCTGAGGGCGGCTCCGGGCGAGGGATTTTCGCAAGCTGAAGAGGGAGCTTAGCGAGCTAAGTGACCGATGAGGCTTGGCGAAAATCACCGCNCGGAGACGGACATAGGTAACTTCTNNGCCGTATTGGCCGCCTCCGACATTATCTTCTGAGGNAGGTGCGTGCAAACTGCGTCCGNCATAACCGTGACGGACAAGCCANGATGGCGAATCTGTGGAGTCAGGCGAAATACCTCAGCATGAAANNAATCATCGCCAGCAAGGTCATGTGCCTGGCNGTGGAGAGGTACTGCNCGTAGTTCCTCATAANCCGTCTGTATGTCTGGATCCAGGAGAATGTTCGCTCAACCACCCATCTGCCGGCGACTGGGACAAAACCTTTTTCGCCGTAATTCGACTTAACGCTTTCCAGAGTTCTGCCCATCTCATCAAGAGGCTTGTCCTTGAATGCGCCACGGTAACCCATGTCCGCCTTGATCAGCGTAACCTGCTTGTGATCAGAAAGTACGTGGCACATCATCCGCTCTGCGCCCTTCGAGTCATGTACGTTTGCGGTGGTGATGTCGGCTCCAAGCGGATATCCGTTGCTGTCGACAGCGATATGTCGCTTGATGCCCTTGACACGNTTGCCNCCGTCAATNCCNNAGANGGCATNCGGAAGGCCNGTNCGNACGCTCTGACTGTCGATGACCGTCATTGTCGGGAACAGGGGATNCCCCGATTCGTGTCGCTTCATGATCACAAGGGTACGGAGGGTCTTCTCAAGATATCCCCTGNCACTCCAGCNGCGGTAATGGTAANAGACTGTCTTGTGGGGAGGGTATCCCAGTGGAAGCTTGCCCCATTGGCAGCCGGTATAGACTATGAAGAAGATGGCCTCAAGGACATCGAAAGGGTCATGCTTGCCCAGCTTCGCTGATGCAGGTGGGAAAATCAACTTCACCAATGTCCGCTGGTTCTCATTCAGCATTGGATGGTAAAGCATCTGCATTAGGATTTGGTTACACATCTTTACAACTTGCATATGCCTGACAAGGCCTTCCTTAAGTTTCCTGAAAGCATGTTACAAATACCGTGCTACACCCAGCCATCGGAAAAAGTTACTAATGGTCTCGCATCCTTGGGCGCTTTTGGGCCTTTGGCTCAGTCACATAGCTCGCTATGCTCCTTCGCCAAAAGCCCAAAATCCCNCCAAGGCTGCGACCCNCANCAAGNTGCTAAATTATNAGTCNGNGCCTTAATNNCATGGAGAAATCCAACCANTTCATACAGNATGCTCCCAAAAACTTGCAGGCCACAACTCAAATCATTAACTTTGCATCATCAAAATTAATAACCCTCTAAAAAACGAAATAAATATGGACGACAAGACTAAGACCAATATCAGAAACAACGCAGCCACAGGCGCAAGTGCAGTAATTGGTGGAGCAGCTGGAACAGCCGCAGCTACTGTCATCAACTCTATGACCGCAAACGCAGAAGAAGTCACTTCGCCTGAAATCATGACTGAAGACAAGACCGATGAAATTCCTGTCGACCACGTAGAGAAGCCTGCAGAGAATAAACCAGAACCCGCGCCAACGCCAAGACACGAACATAAACCGGAACCGAAGCCCGAACCAAAACCTGAACCGGAACCAGAACCAAAGCCCGAACCGGAACCCGAACCAGAACCAAATCCAAATGACTTGGAAATTGAAGTGCTCGGTTATGAAAGAGTGACTAATGAAGATGGCTCGCAGTCTGATATCGCTGTGCTCAACGTTGACGGTCATCACGCTGAAGTGCTCGACGCTAATGCCGACGGAAAAGCCGACCTTGTTTGGATCGACGCAAATGACAACCAGCAAATTGAAGAGCATGAAGTGCAAGTCGTGGTCGGAGAAAACCTTGCTATGGAGCCTTTCCAGCAGGAAGCGGGATTCAACCCTCTCTTAGCTCAAAATGACATACCAGACTATGTCAACGATGCAAACGTAGACACATTCATGGCTTAAATTCTGACTGATGAGAATAAGACACATTTTATTTAGCACTGCGCTCTTCTGCACTCTCAATGCCAGCAGCCATGACTTCTCTGCCACTATCGACGGCCAACAGATCTTCTTCGAAATCACAAACAAGGGAAAGAAGACAGCCCAGGTGACCTACAACGGAAACATCGCCGACAAACACCACCCCGAAGTCAACGGCACGGTGAAGATTCCCGCAAANGTGAAGCANGAANANACNNTATACGAGATCACTGCCATCGGACCCAAGGCATTCGCCAATGCAAAGCATCTAAAAGGCATAGTTATGCCTTCTGGCATAACAGCAATCGGTGACTTCGCTTTCGAGAATTGCGACTCCCTCTCGAGCGTCGTTTTCCCAGGCAACCCCGTAACAATGGGACAAGGGACATTCTTCAAATGCACCCGCATCGCCAACGTCACTATCGGTAGCGACTGGAAGACAATCGATTTGACTATGTTCAGGTGGAGCACCGACCTACAGGATATCAACATCCCGGCCAACATAGAGCAAATCAATGGTATCAAAAAATTGAAGGCACTTCGCTCCATTTCCGTCGACCCTAACAACTCGACCTTCTCCTCTGCCGAAGGAATCCTCTACAGCAAAGATGCCACTGCCCTGCTTGCATGCCCAAGAGGAATGGAAGGGAAAGTTTCAGTCAAGGATGGTACTAAGACCATCACAGACGGAAGCCTCATCGACTGTACTGGCATCACGGCTCTCGACTTTCCGCCATCAGTAGAGAAAATATCCTTCCGTGAGACTTCAAGGATGAAACATCTCGAATACATCGTCATGCGCAGCGACAATCCTATTTTCACTGGATACCTCGATGGATCGGGTAAATTCCTCTTCCAGCTGGCAACGGATAAAACTCAGATTATTGTTGCCGCACCAGCTCAGAAGGCATATGTCGGCGACCTTGCAACCCAACCGGGAGAATACAGTGAGACCCCAGACGGAATCCCTTACATTGTTGTAGCCGACCAATTACCGACGAAGAAAAACTTAAAGGGAGTGAAGAACTTCGATAAATACTGATAATTATGAAGAAACTTACCATATTGGCCATCACCGCTTTCCTCGCTGCCACGGCTTCCCCGCAGTCTTTCTCCCTCTCCCCTCTTGAGACCAACGACGCCTTGGCCTCCACGCTCAAGGTCAAAGCCCTGCAGACCAAGAGGGAAGCTATCCTGAAACGCATAAAGGCCGAGGATGCCAAGCGAAACCAGCAGATAGCCGGAGTATCTCCCGAACGACTCGAAGAAATCAACGACCGCCAAGACTCTGTATGCCTTGCTCTCCGCTCTGAGCTCACAGAGATCGTGCTTGAACTGAAAGAACTCTCGCCCAACATCAACTCGCAGACCATAGCGGTGCCAGTCTCCCAGATTCTAAATAGCCAGACACTGGAAATCGCTGACAGCGTTCTTAACCTCCAGTCAAAACCATAGACTCATCAACTGAAAATTTGATACAGAAATCCCACTATTTCATGTAATAGACTCCCAAAAGTTTTGAATCCGGAGTTGGAAGTATTAAATTTGCATCATAAAACTTAAACCAATTAAAACTCCTAGATATGAAGACCAACGACAACGAAGCAACTCAGTTCCAGCAGACTGACAGCGAGAAGACCATATTCGACAATGCATCTACAGCTTACGGCACTGATGACACCACTTACTACTCCGATGAAGCCACTGAGCCCGAAGTGAACGTGGAAGCAGAAGAGGTTCAGACTGCTGAGCCCAAAAAGAAGTTTGGCTGGAAGCAGGTAGCGATCGGCGGAACAACTGGCATTCTCCTCGGCACAGCCGCTACTTTCCTCATGGGTATGAAGAAAGCCGACGACCCAGTTGAACCTGGAAAAGAGGAAGCTTCCGAAGAAACAGCCGAAGCCACCAACCAGCCCGCTTGGGCCGATGGAGACATCGCCGTGGCTACCGGAGTGACCGACGACATGAGCTTCAATGAAGCCTTCGCTGCCGCAAGAGCTGAAGTAGGACCTGGCGGCGCTTTCGAATGGCACGGCAACGTCTACGGCACATACTACGCCAACGAATGGAACGCTATGACTCCTCAGGAGAGAGATGAATTTGGCGATCACTTCAGCTGGAACGAGCATAGTGCTGCTTCCGACACTCACTACGCTTCTACAGGACGCTCCACCTCACACCACACAGACCACACGGCCCACCATACATCTTCTGCATCCAACCACGCTTCCAACACCCAGACCACAGCACAAGACACTCAGGAAGATGACGAAATCGAGGTGATAACAGTCGACAATCCCACTCACAACCCGGCCGGACAGACTGGAAATATGGTGGCTCAGCAGCCAGTAGACCTCGACGACATGGAGATTGAGGTGCTCGGAGTAACTTACGACGCTGAAAACAACATGAACTATGGCGAGCTCAGCTTTGGCGGACACGAAGCCGTTGTGATCGACATTGACGGCGACCAGACTTTCGACTTCCTCGCTGTAGACCTAAACGACGACGGCAAACCTCAGGATAATGAGCAGACTTACATCGGAGACGCCGGCCTCACTGTCAACGACCTCGGTGGAGTCACTGCAGTAATCGGCGATACCCCGGACCCCGCTGGAATGGCTATGGATCCTGACACTAACCTCGCTGGTATTGACAATATGGACACCCTCGACTTTTCAGCAGACTTCGCAGGATGAGAACCTACTTACTTAAACTACTAACTTCGGCTTTCCTGCTGACACTGGCATTCGGACTTCACGCGAAGACCTACCTGGTGTCGGTGGGAGTTGCCGATTATGCAGGATTCCCCTCCAAGATCAATAACCTTCGGCTTACTACTACCGACGCAAAGACTATCGCCAACATCTATGCCAACAACACTGCAGTAGACTACGCCCTTCTCCTTGACGATAAAGCCACGAAATCGCGCATTATTAAAGCTATGAAGAAAGTCTACCGTAATGCAGGCAAAGACGATATAATCGTTTTCTTCTTCAGCGGCCATGGTTTTCCCGGAGGTTTTTGCGCCTACGATGGCAACCTTACCTACAAGGCCGTCAGGGAGGCAATGGCTGAAAGCAAGTGTAAAAACAAGATGATGTTTGTCGATGCTTGCCGTGCCGGTGGAATGAGAGTGGAAGCTTCCACAGCCGAAAAAGAGACGAGCAACGCTAAATCTTCAAACGTAATGCTTTTCCTCTCGTCACGCAACAACGAAGACTCCATCGAGCGCCCTTCAATGACCAACGGCCTCTTCACTACCTTCCTTGAGAAAGGACTCAGAGGAGCTGCTGATGCTAACAAAGACCGTACTATCACGGCTAAGGAGATTTTCGACTTCGTACACTCTGGCGTCGTAGCCGACTCCCGCGAGAAACAGCATCCCGTGATGTGGGGAAACTTCGACAACAATATGCCGGTATTGATCTGGTAGGCTTTTACCCTAAATGACTCAAAAATGAACAATATATTAAAAGTTAAATGCCCGGAATGCGGATTAGTGCTGACTATAAAGGCACAACCTGGGATGGAATCTAAATATATCACGTGTCCCGTATGCGGCACAAAAAGCAAGTTCACCGATTTCAAGAAGGTGACTACACAGCAAAACCCTGACCAAGACCCGGCGACTAACTATGGCTACGGTCCGAAAACTGGAAACAATGAGGAAAAAACGCAATATGCCCATTCTGGCGATCACACCCGATATCAGACCGATCCCAAGACAAATCTTGGAGAAATGGGCAAGCGCAACCTCACCATAGGAGCATTAAGACTCGCCAGCACTAACACCTTGATCCAGCTTAAACCGGGACGAAATGTCGTAGGGCGAAAATCTGCCAATTCCGGAGCCAACATTCAGATAAATACCGGAGAAAATAGATCTATGAGCCGCGAGCATATTGTGATTGATGTCAAAAAGCATCCTGTAGAAGGTATCATCCACTGTGTCTCTCTATATAAAGATAAAGTCAACAAGACGTTTGTCGGAACAGAGCAACTCTTGCCTGGCGACGTATTGATTCTGCAGCCAGGCACAATCATCAAGCTCCCAGACGCTACTTTGAGATTTGAGATTCCAGATGAGGAAAGGACTGTGTTCTAAGCGGTAGGGAAACTTAAACCNATTTAATTATAAACNCNCAAGAGGCATGAAATACAAACTTATAGCCACCTGCNTATACGAATATGGGCNAACGTCNCNANTCATATGGGAATCCCCATCAGGAAGACTATACATTCCCTTCGAAAGACCATCTGACCGATGACGCACGCCTTTTCATCTTATGCGACGGAATGGGTGGCCACGATGCTGGCGAAGTGGCAAGCAAGGCTGTCTGCGACGCAATGAGCCAGTCTATTCTCAACGACGGTCATGACCCGGAAGGTGTCTTCACTGCCGCTGACTTCGAAAACGCTATCGACGCTGCATTCAAAGAGCTCGACAGTAAGGATACCGGAGCCGAAAAGAAAATGGGCACTACCCTCGCCTTCCTTAAGCTTTTCGACCGGGGTGCATTCATCGCGCACATGGGCGACAGCCGAGTCTACCATATTCGTCCCGGCGAGACTGGCGAGCAGACTCAGATTCTCCACGTCACTCCAGACCATTCCCTTATCAACGACCTCTTGAAGGCCGAGGCTATCACCAAGGAGGAAGCCCGGACTTCGAAGCAGAAAAACGTCATCACACGCGCCATGCANCNGGGTATNGAGCGCANGCCTAAGGCTGAAGTCTATCAGACTTCCGACANCAAGCCTGGANATTATTTCTACATTTGCTCCGACGGCATGCTTGAGGATCCGGATATGGAAGAAGGAAAACTCATCCGTAACATTTTCTCTGAAAAGAACGGCGACATAGCAAGAAAGACACAGATTCTCACAAGTGTGACTGGAGAAAACCGCGACAATCACTCCGCATTCCTGATACAGATTACGGAAGTGATCGATCCTGTCGTGGAGACCGAAAAGGAAATCTCTCTCGCCCCGACCGCCACTGTCGGATTTACTGCAGAATTGGAAGACGGGCCTGCTGAGGCAGAAACTGCCAACGTTGCGCCTTCAGCTACTACCACTCCCGCTCCGGCAAGCTCTTCGCCAAAACAGGACTTATCCACTCCTTCTGCCTCCCCTATGCCTGCGCCAGCCAACGTTCCTACCGAAAAGCTGAATAAGAAATTAAAAAATCTCAAAGCCATCATCATGGGCTCTATCGGAGTGATGGCTGTCCTTATCTTCGGTATAGGCTACATGATCTTCTTCAAAACCGATAAAGAAGAAATCCATACTGCTCCGGTTTCAACTCCACAAAAGACATACGAGCAGAGAATGGAGGAACTTGACCAACGCCGTGTCAAACCAAACTCAACGGATAGGACAAACGTCAATCCAGAAGAGAGAGCTGCTCAAGCACCTGCCAACCAGACTAAGGAACCCAAGGCAGACCCAGCCAAACAAGATACGCCCAAACCGCAACCGCAAGCTCAGTCTCCAGAACAAAAACCTCAACCGACTACTACTCCAGCCTCTCCAACAAAGGCGAATGCAGATAAAGCTAAGGATGCCCTTACTAATTTGAAGAATGAAGCTTCCAATGAAGGTGTAGTTGAAAGCGATCAGAATCTACAAAAAGACTCCACGAAACTCAAATAATTGCCAGCAGACATGAAGGAATATAAAAACGTACTGAAAAGAGGAGATACCCTCCAAGGGAAAAGCCACCGATATGAAATCAAACAGGTGCTCGGACAAGGCAGTTTCGGCATCACATATCTCGCTTCTGTTTATCTTGTAGGCGAACTGGGGGCAATTCCTACCAATACCGAAGTAGCCATCAAGGAATTCTTCATGTCTGACATCAATGGCAGAGCCGACAAGACGGTGACTGCAAGCAGCCAGACTGGTCTCTTTGATAAATATAAGCAGAAATTCATCAAGGAGGCCTTCAACNTAAGCCGNCTCAATCATCCCGGCATCGTAAAGGTATTGGANCGCTTTGAGACCAACAACACNGTNTACTACGCGATGGAATACATCCCAGGNTGCAACCTTGACGACTACATNACCCATAANGGTCAGCTGACAGAGCTCGAGACTCTCCAGCTGACCGACCAGATTCTTGACGCTTTAGGGCATATGCATTCAAAAGGCATGCTCCATCTCGACCTTAAGCCGTCAAACATAATGATGAAACATGGGCGTCCCGTGCTGATAGATTTCGGACTCTCAAAGCAGTTCGACAACAATGGACAGCCAGAATNCAGCNCTTCCATCGGGGNCGGGNCTCCTGGTNACTCACCGATTNAGCAGTCAAGTTTCTATGGTTCTGGGTCCCAGTCAAATTCCATCTCTTCCACAATGGATATCTATGCGCTGGGTGCCACTATGTTCAAGATGCTTACTGGTCGACGTCCTCCAATTGCTTCCGAAGTGTTGAACTTAGGATTTCCCGAAGAGGAGTTGCGTGCAAAACGCGTATCTCCAAAGACTGTCAATCTCATCAAGAGATTGATGAATCCTATGTGGAAACAGCGTCCGCAGACGGTCGCTGAGGTAAAAAGTCAATTCCAGCTTCCTCCTGAAGTTAAACTCAAAGAGCCTNCCAAAGAGCNCCCCTACATGCCTAAGAATGATGGNAGNCANACTNTTCTTGNTGCAAATTTCGGAGNGCCACAGCCTCCACATGGTGGTGGTTATGGGTCTNTGACTCCNTCATTTGAAAATAATGATTCTGCGCCATCTCAAAAAGAGAGGCATGGTTGCGTCTCCGCTTGGCTTTGGGTAGCCTTGGTGGTCAATGCCTTGCTTATCATCTTTTATGGCATAGCGATGTTTGGCATGGACACAAGAGAGGATGCCTTAGGATTTGGACTTTGCTCCATCGGGGCTGCAGTAAATGTGCTCGGTGCTCTTCTGCTACTTAGATGGAACAAGATTGGCTTCTATATGATGGCTATATGTTCAATTTTAGCCATCGCTATCAATATCTTTGTATTGAATATGGAGCCAGTGGCTATGATTGGGTCGCTCTTTGCAGTTGTCATCTGGTGGGCAATCCTGCAAATAAAGAGCAACGGTGTCTCTGCTTGGAGCCAACTATCCAGCGGATGGGAAGGAAAGAAAAATCAGACTTTCTACTGGATATTCGGTATACTTATCTCGCTGCTCTTCGTCCTGACATTGGTAGCTTTCAGAAATGCTGGTGAAAGCACATCAAATTATGATTGGGACGATGACGAAGTCGTCGAGGCTCTGGTAGAAGAAGTGGAAGGCGATGACATTGATGCAAAAAGGCTTAGATTCCTAAATAGCATGGTAGAGGCGACAAATGAGGGTTTACCCATGGATGTTGAGGAAGGGGTAAAGATGACTCGGGTATTTGTGGAGGGAGACTACGTCATCTATATTCTGACGTGCGATGAGGATGTGCTCGACATTGATCTCCTGAGAAAGAGCAAAGCCAGCATGAAGAAAGTAATAAAGGAAAATCTTTCTGCTAATGACCCTGACATGGAAAGAGAACTGCAGACCATGATCAACGCTGAAAAAGAAGTCGGCTACCGATATGTAGGTGACACTTCCGGAAAGTCCTTCACCATTGAATTCCCCGTAAGCGAATTAAAAAAACTCTAAAGTATGAAAGCCATCATA
>WFLX010021820.1_pt1 | contig 14843 bp, 11 predicted proteins | sample 4967041 | NCBI WGS metagenome assembly WFLX01 (sample SAMN12857096, study PRJNA449069) | gut metagenome | isolation source: stool from male and female vole | host: Microtus ochrogaster | place: USA:Florida | collected 2017
CACCCTGCCCATGTCGTCGGGCTACCAGACGATGCTCATCAATGCCGGGGCTACCCGAAACACAGGTATCGACCTGGCAATCAACAGCGTGAACATCGCCACCCGCGACTTTCAGTGGAATTCGACCCTGACGCTTACACACAACCAGAACAAAATCACCTCGCTCGTGGGCGGCTCGAGCCAGCTCTACGAGGCCCGCTTCGGTTTCAACCAGAACACCCACCTGCTGCAGGAGGGCAAACCTGTCGGCCAGTTCTACGGCCTGGTGACCGACGGCCTTTACCAGGTGAGCGACTTCGACTATAATCCCCGCACCAAGGAGTACACCCTCAAAGAGAATGTGCCCTACCAGACCAACCCCAACCTCGTTAAGCCGGGCATGTGGAAGTTCAAGGACCTCAACAACGACGGCGTGATCGACGAGAATGACAAAACCGTCATTGGCAACGCCGCTCCCAAACTCTATGGCGGCTTCAACAACTCGTTGACCTGGAAAGGTTTCGACCTGAGCGTGTTCTTCACATTCAGCTACGGCAACGATGTGCTTAACGCGACGAAGCTCGTGGCGGCCAAAGTGGGCACCCAGAACTATAACTCNCTCGACATNGTGAACAGCTCAAACCGCTGGATGACGATAGACAACAGCGGAAACATAGTCACCGACCCNGCCCGCCTCGCGGCTATGAACGAAGGGAAGACNGTAGCCGCCTACTACGACCTCGAGAATGGCGACAGCTACGTTCACTCCTGGGGTGTCGAGGATGCCTCNTTCATCAAGCTGGCCAACATAACCTTCGGCTACACACTTGAAAACAAGGCGTTCATGCGCAAGCTCGGTTTGTCGAAAGCGCGCCTCTATTTCACAGGTAACAACCTTTATACCTGGACGAAGTACACCGGTTTCGACCCCGAAGTGTCGACCATGCGCTCGCCGCTCACCCCGGGTGTCGATTTCGGGGCCTATCCTTTGAGCCGCACCTTCATCTTCGGCCTCAACCTTACATTCTAAGTTCATAATTCTCAGTGATTATCCACTTTCTCCAAAGCTTTCCCTTGAAAATGAAGACAGCATATAAACTTCTTTCGATGCTCTGTGTCGGCGCCCTGGTTTCATCGTGCAACGACATGCTGACCGAAACCCCCTCCTCGGGCTACGACACCGACTCGTATTTCGCCAATGCCGAGAAGGCAGAAATGGCTATCTACGGAATTATGAGCTCCATTTCCGACTATAACCACTATGGCCAGGACGAAATGGCGATGCCGGCATCCGACGATATGTATTTCGCCTCCCGAATACAGTCTGATAACAAAATCAACGATATTTCCCATTACCGCTACGACTCGAGCAACGACTGGATCGAGTATCTCTGGCGCATGAAGTACCAGGGAATCGACCGCGCCAACGTGGCCGTCAAGGGTATTTCGGCGATGCCCGATTTTGAAACCGACTCGGAGCTGCGCCGCCTTGAAGGCGAGGCGCGTTTCCTCCGCGCGTTTCTCACATTCGACCTCATCAAGTATTGGGGCGAGGTACCTTTCACCACTGAGCCCGCTACGGGCTACTATTCGTCGTTCCATCCTCGCAAAAGCCACGACGAGCTCTACGAAATTGTGATCGACGACCTTACCCGCGCCGCCGAGCAGCTTCCATGGGCCACCGAAGGCTCGTCGCCTGAGCGTGCTACCCAGGGAGCCGCCCGCGCTCTGCTGATGCGCGTGCTCATGCAGCAGGCCGGCTATTGGCTGGGCACCGATGGGTCGTTCAACCGCCCGTCGTCGTCGGTTCGCCGCCAGTGCTACAACAAAGTGATTGAGCAGTGGGAGGAGTTCCAGGCCAATGGCTACCACGACTTCTATCCCGCCGGGTTCGGCCAGCTCTTCAAGGATGTTTCGGCTTCGGTGCTCAACAGCAAGGAGAACCTTTGGGAGGTTGCCATGTATCAGGACCAGGGTCGCCGCAGCGGCTCGGCCTGGGGCATCTACAACGGCCCGGTGGTTGCCGCTCCGACCGGCCTGGCCACAACCGAGACCGACAACTACATGGGTCGCGGCCAGGGTTTCTTCCTCGTGGTTCCTGAGTGGTACGACTTCTTTGAGGAGGTCGACCAGCGCCGCGACATAGTGATTTGCACCTATCGCTACCAGTGGGACGCCAACAAAAAAGAGCATGTGAAGCAGGAGCGCCAGCGCAATTCGTGGTACCTTGGCAAGTGGCGCCGCGAATGGATGCCCGCAGGCCAGGCAAACAAGAATATGAACTACGGCGACATCAACTTCTGCCCGCTGCGCTATGCCGACGTTGTGCTGATGGCTGCCGAGGCATATAACGAGCTTGGCGAAACCAACATGGCCTGGACGCTGCTGAATTCGGTGAGGTCCCGCGCCGGAGCCACCCCCATCACCACCTCCAACTATCAGCGCTTCATCGGGCGCAACCTCGCCAAGATTCCTGTCAACCAGTATATCGACGACTCCACAGAGCAGGGCAAGGTGCGCATGGCCCTCTATTTCGNGCGCGGCCTGGAGCTGGCGTTCGAGGGGCAGCGCAAATACGACCTCATCCGCTGGGGCGTGCTCGACAAGGCCATCAAACTCTTTGGCGAGAGCACGTCNATCAACACCGCGTCGACAAAACCCTACGAGGCGTGCCAGAATTTCATCCACGGGCAACACGAGCTTTTCCCCATCCCCTTGAAGGAGATGCAGAGCAACAGCGCCCTGGAGGGTATTAACAACCACGGGTTCTGATTAGCGAACCTGCATCCATCGCGCTAAGCGATACGAACTTTTCCTGACAACTATTGAAAATGAAGGTTTTAAAATCCATAATATTCATTGTGGCCCTTTGGCCGGCGCTGGCGCTCCATGGCGCCGATGCCGTCAAGGTGCTCGACCTGCTCGATTTGTCGCGTCCCGGACTTGAAAAGGTTGCCCGGCTTCACAGCGAGGGCAACGACTCGCTGGCCGCCTCGGCCCTGCTTGACTATTTCAAGTCGCGCACAGGGGTGAAAAGCATCGGCGTGAATGCCGAGAAGCCAACCCTCANTGCCGAAGAGCGCCGCTGGGCCGACGAAGGTCTGGAGCATAAGTTTTTTGTGCACAAGGGCTACCAGCCGTCGTATTTCTACGGCGACGACATTAACTGGGAGTACTGGCCCGTGAAGGACAACGAGCTGCGCTGGCAGCTTCACCGCACTAAATGGTGGGTGCCGATGGGAAAGGCCTATCGCTTGACCGGCGACGAGAAATATTCACGCGAGTGGGTGCACCAATACCGCGACTGGATCAAGAAGAACCCGCTCACGAAGTTCGACGGCATCAAGGATAAGAANATGGAGAAGGTCGACAACGTNTACTTCGCNTGGCGTCCTCTCGAGGTTTGCGACCGTCTGGAGCACCAGATCGAGCAATTCGAGCTTTTCCTGCCCTCGAAGGAGTTCACTCCGCAATTCCTCATTGACTTTCTCGACAACTACTACCGTCACGCTGATTTCGCCAACACGCATTATTCCAAGCAGGGAAACCATCTGNTGTTCGAGGCTCAGCGCGTGATTTTCGCCGGGTCGTTCTTCCCCGAGTTTAAGGATGCCCCCCTGTGGCGCAAGACCGGTGTCGACATTCTCAACCGCGAGATTGTGAAGCAGGTGTACCCCGACGGGGTTCAATACGAGCTCGACCCGGGCTATCACATGGCGTGCATCGAGATTTTCGGCAAGGCTCTTCGCATGATGGATGCCAACGGCTACCGGGGCGAATTCCCGCAGTCGTATCTCGACACAATGGCCAAGATGGCGCAGTATACCTACAACATAGCATTCCCCGACTACACTTTGCCGGTGTTCAGCGACAACAAGCTCCACGAAAAGAGCTCTATGGTGAAGAACTACCGCGGTTGGAGCAAGCTGTTTCCCGATGACGAGGCGCTGCTCTATTTCTCCACCGATGGCAAGAAAGGGAAGCTCCCCGACTACACTTCGCGCGCTTTCCCCGACGGCGGATTCTATGTGATGCGCGACGGGTGGACTCCCAACTCGACCATGATGGTGCTGAAAGCGGGTCCCAAGGGTGAGTGGCACAACCAGTTTGACAACGGCACATTCGATTTCTGGTCAAAGGGGCGCAACTTCTTCCCCGACTCGGGCAGCTATATCTATGGGGGCGACGAGGAGGTGCTCCAGCAGCGCGACTGGTTCAGGCAGACCGCCGTTCACAACACGCTGACACTCGACTATGACAATTTCACCACCCGCGAGTCGAAGCTGCTCAAGTGGGACGCGCAACCCCAGAGCGACCTCGTTGTGGTCGAGACCCCGGGTTACGAGGGGTTGACCCATCGTCGCGCCGTGTTCTTCGTCAATAAAGAGTTTTTCGTGATTGCCGACGAGGCCTACGGCAACGCTACCGGCGATGTGACCATCCACTACCAGCTGCTCCCCTGCGAGCCGGTTGAGGATGCCGCCAATATGGCCGTCAGCACCAATTTCAATGACGGCAACAACATAGTGCTCAGCGTGTCGGGTGCCGAATCGATGGATGTTGAAGAGGGGTGGGTTTCCCCGGCCTACCGCGAGAAGCACGAGCGCCCCGCCTACGGCTACACCATTGATAAGAAGGATGCCACCCCGGCCCGGTTCATAACGGTGATTTATCCTACCAACGCCAAGAACCCCTCAGCCCACAAAATCGAGGCTGCCTACAAAGGAAAGTTCTCCGACAAGGGAGCTGCCCTCGAGGTGAAAATCGACGGAAAGAAATACCCCCTCTCCTACACACTCTGAACTCCACCAACTCNCTCCATTCACAAATCCNAAATTCTGTTCATCATGCCGNGTCGCGAGATCCTTCACGANGCNGCTTTTTTGCGCGANANCTGCGCGAGCACCTCGCGCTGGATTTTGGAGCCGNGCANCGCGTTTGCGCCCANGTAGAGANGCAATGCNGTCGCCCCTTGCGCCAGNAGGAGCGCCCAGCAGTTTGAAATCCACGAGCCTTCGACCCATGTGACNGCCATGATGGCGAGTGTGAGCAGCAGGTAGGGTAGGGAGTCTTTCAGAAAATCCGCTATTCGGCGCCCGGTGAGNGGAGCAATCTTTGCCAGCATCACTGCCCAGCTCAGGGCCGAGGCCGCAAGCTGGCCGTAGAGCATGAGGCGTATGCCCCACACGGGGTCGCCNGGCCTNGTTTCNGCGATNAACGGGAGNGTGGCNGCGAGCAACACGAAGGCNGCTATGTCGCGAAGCGCCTCCATNGCCATCACGAGTTTTGTGCGGGCCACAGCGACGGCATAGTTGTTGTAGAGCGAGCTCAGCACTGTGAAAACGCCCCTTGCTAACAACAGCTGGAACAGAAGAATAGAAGCGTCCCATTTCGCGCCAAAGAGGCAGTGGAAAATCGGTTCGGCAAGGAGCGCGAGAAAACCGATGGCGGGGAAGAGGAGGTAGGAAGTGAAGCGGTTCATTTTGGCGCTGACGCGGCTGAAGCGCTCCGGGTCGTCCTGCACTTCGGAGAGGGCCGGGAGAAACGAGGAGGTGAGCACCTGCGAAATCGACGTGATGCCCATCTTGCTCCATTTGTCGGCCTGCGAATAGTAGCCGAGCGGCGCGAGGCCTGCACGGTTGCCGATGAAAAACGAATAGATGTTCTGAAACAGAGTGTTGAGAAACGAGGTGCCCATCATGCCCCAGCCAACCGAGAAGAACGAGCGGAGCGAGCTTGCCGAAAAGCGCATCAGGGGCCTCCAGCCCGAAGTGACCCACAGGACGAGCGCCTTAACTCCGTTCAGGGTTATTGTCTGCCATACGATGGCCCAGGCTCCATAGCCTCCCAAGGCGAGCGAGATGCCCACGATGGCCCCGGCAAAGAGCCCCACGGAATTGGAAACGGCCACCATCCTCACATCCATCCGCTTCATCAGGCGGTTGGTCTGCNCGATTGCCGAGGCGCTGAGNATGAANGAGATGAACATTACGCGGCTCATGGGCACCAGTCGCTGGTCGCCCTGGAAGCAGTCGGCAATGAGCGGGGCNGCGAAAAACAGAATGATGTATGCCGCGCAGGCCACAGCCATGTTGAACCATAGCACCGTGCTATAGTCGAGCCTGGTCGGATTTTTGCGTTGAATCAGGGCGTAGGAGAAACCGCTGTCGACAAACAGCGACGCGAAAGCCTGGAAAACGAGCATCGCGCCAACCAGGCCGAAATCGTCCTGGCTTAGCAGTCTCGCGAGCACCACGCCGGTGACGGCGTAGAGGAGTTGCGACGAAACTCGGTCGATGATGTTCCATTTCACCGACCGTGCCGTCAGGGTTTTAAGTTGAGCCCCCTTGTCGGGCTCGTCGTTATTGCTGGGAGTCGGCTTCACCTTCCTGTTCGAGCGGTTTGCGGCTGATGTTGTCGAGCGAGAAGAGTTTCACACCCATCGCGTAGTTCTTGATGGTTTTAGGCTCACCCTTGTAGTAGAGCTTGCCGGGAAACATCCCCTTGACCACCAACGATTTTTGCGCCCATACGCCCGTTGTGCCCGAACCGAAGAAGCGGCAGTTGGCGGTTTCAGATTCGAGGCGGTCGGCCTGGATCGCGCCAACGCCGGTGTTGACGAGCGAGGCTTCGTCGCACTTGCCCGAAACAACGAGGGTGCCATTGCCGGTTTTAATCGACCCGCTGAACTTCACACACTCTATGTCGCTCACAATCAAACGCCCGTTGCCTATCACCGTGGCTTTGAAATTGATGGTGGGCTTCACGGTGATGACCCTCACGGTGGAGTCGCCGCTGTTGGTCACCGATGTGAGAAACCGCGAATAAACGGTGAGGTCGGGTAGGCCCCACACCATTTCATCATCGGGGTGGAACTCCTTCTCAATCGAGAGTTTCCCCTTTTTGTTGTTTTCGAAGAGAATCTGGTTCGCGATAGCGGCAGTCGTTTCAAAAACCGCGATTCCGGCCGAGGCGGGAACGCCGTTATAGTTGACGTTGAGCCCGTCGACAACCGACAGCTCTGTGAAGTCGCCCACCGACAGCTCGTAGCGCGAGAGCACCATCTCGTCGGCCGACGAAACCAGCGTAGCCATTAACGCCAGGAGGAAAGGAAGTATGTTGCGGATTCTCATAAGTCAGTTCGTTTTTGTTGTTCGAGATATTCCGGGAGTATTCTGTGCTCCACATCGTCGAGAATCTCCCAAAGGCGCGGCAGGGTATCGGCCTGAAGCATCGCGATGCGTGTTTCGCGGAAATTGGGTATCCCCTTGAACAAAGAGCACACGGCGAGGTGCCTCCTGATGTGAAGAATGCCGCGGTATTCGTCAATGCGGTCGACACTTTCGGAAATCTGCCGTCGCAGAATGGCGAATTTGTCGGCAAGGGTCAGCGGTTTTTCAATCTTTCCGTGAAGAAGGGTCTGTTTCATGTCGCTGAACACCCAGGGGTTGCCAATGGCGGCGCGGCCCACCATCACCCCGTCGACTCCGTAGCGGTCAAACGCTTCGACGAGGCGCTCGGGGGTTGTGATGTCGCCGTTGCCTATCACTGGGATGGTGAGGCGCGGATTCTCTTTCACCCGGGCAATCATCTCCCAGTCGGCTTCGCCGGTGTAGAGTTGCGAGCGGGTGCGTCCATGCACCGTGATGGCCTTGATGCCGCAATCCTGCAGCTGCTCGGCAAGCTCCACGATGATTTTCGAGTTGTGGTCCCACCCCAGGCGCGTTTTCACAGTCACCGGCAGGTTGACGGCCTTCACCACCTCGCGGGTAATTTCGAGCATCTTGGGGATGTCGCGCAGAAGCCCCGCGCCGGCCCCTTTGCCAGCGACTTTTTTCACCGGGCATCCGAAATTGAGGTCGAGGATGTCGGGCTTGGCGGTTTCAACTATCTTTGCGGCTTCGACCATCGGCCCTACTTCCCGGCCATAAATCTGGATTGCCGCCGGACGCTCGGCGGGCGCGATCGAGAGCTTGCGGGTGGTGGCCGCGATGTTGCGGATCAGCGCGTCGGCCGACACGAATTCGGTGTACACCATGTCGGCCCCCAATTCTTTGCATATCAGGCGGAACGATTGGTCCGTGACGTCCTCCATCGGAGCGAGCATCACGGGTTTGTGGCCGAGGTCGATGTCAGCTATTTTCATACGTTGTGAAACTTAACCGCTAAGTTACAANAAAATTCGCAACTGCGAAAGCGNNCCGCCNCTTTTGCCAAAAATGGCCGGCAAAAGGGGCGTCGCGTGTGAATTGTTTCGTCCGCGTGGAGTGTGGGGCTATTCTTCGCCGTCCCAGTCGTAGTCGATGTCGGGGTCAAAGCCGTCATCCTCCTCGTCGGGCGGAAGGAGTTCGTCGTCCTCGTCGGGGGTCGGTGCCTGCTCGAAGATGAACTCGTCCTCCTCGCGCACGCGGTGGTGGCCGTCGAGCGGGCGGTGGGTGATGGGCATCTCCTCGATGCGGTTGGCATCGTCGTTGATTGCCTTCCACAGGCAGTCCTTAAGCTCGGTGAGCCCCTGGCCGGTGACCGCCGAAATGAACACATGGGGGATGTCGGTCGGCAGTGTGGGCTCGATTTCGGCAATCAGTTCGTCATCGAGCATGTCGCTCTTCGAAATCGCGAGCACGCGCTCCTTGTCCATAAGCTGGGGGTTGAAGCGGCGCAGCTCTTCGAGCAGAATCTCATATTCTTTCGCNATGTCCTCGGCATCGGCCGGAACCATGAACAGGAGCACGGCGTTGCGCTCGATGTGGCGCAGGAATCGCAGTCCGAGCCCTTTGCCCTCGCTCGCGCCCTCGATGATGCCGGGGATGTCGGCCATGACAAACGAGCGGTTGNCGCGGTANTCCACGATGCCGAGCTGCGGCTCCATGGTGGTGAAAGGGTAGTCGGCAATTTTCGGGCGCGCTGCCGAAACCGACGAGAGCAGGGTCGACTTTCCGGCATTCGGGAACCCCACGAGGCCCACGTCGGCCAGCAGCTTCAGCTCAAGCACCACGGTTTTCTCAATGGCGGGCTGGCCAGGTTGAGCGTAGCGCGGGGCGCGGTTGGTGGGCGATTTGAAGTGCCAGTTGCCCAGGCCCCCCTTGCCGCCGCGAAGCAGCTTTATCTCCTCGCCGTCCTCGGTGATTTCGCAAAGGAATTCGCCCGTGTCGGCATCGAACACCACTGTGCCGCAGGGCACCTCTATGAGCTGGTCCTGGCCGTCCTTGCCAAAGCTACGGCCGCCCGACCCGGGCTCGCCGTTTTCGGCAAACACATGGCGGCGGTATTTCAGCGGCAGCAGTGTCCACATGTTTTTATTGCCTCGGAGAATGACGTGGCCGCCGCGGCCACCGTCGCCACCGTCGGGGCCCCCCTTGGGAATATATTTAGCGCGGTAGAAATGGCTCGAACCGGCGCCCCCTTTTCCTGAGCGGCAGAATATTTTGACGTAATCGATAAAATTTGAATCAGCCATAGTTTTGTCGTTGTTTTCGTGTCGTGTTTCGCGGCCGGAGCGCCGGCATCAGCCGAGCCATTCGCGGTGGTGGCGCATGAGCTCCTCGGCGTGGCGGAAGTCAGCCGGGGAACCTATGTCGATCCAGGTGCCNTTGAGCGGATAATATACNACCTTTTTNCCTTCNGCAATTGCTTGCTCGATGNNGTCGGTGGCATCGGNCCGCGNGTCGGTNGGCAGGGTGTCGAGCATCCGGTTTGAGAATATGTAGATTCCGGCATTGGCGAAGTGGGAGTAGGCGGGCTTCTCGCGAATGGCGGTGACCAGCGGACCCTCGGTGGCGAGAATCGCGTAGGGAACCGACACGGTGTAGGGAATCGCCGCGATTGTCACNTCGGCCCCCTCCTCGCGATGGCGGAGATACATATCTTCTAATGAAACGTTCGTCAGTAGGTCGGAGTTCATTACGAGCGTGTCGGAAAAACTGCTTTCGCGCTTGACGAGCGCCGCCGAGCCGATTGTGCCCAAAGGCATCTCCTCGCGCACGCATTTGACGTTGATGCCGAAAACCGGTTTTGCGAAATGCGCCTCGATTTGGTCGGCAAGGTAGCGTGTGGTGACCGACACGTCTTTCACGCCGGCGCGGGCGAGGTTGCGTATATTGTAGTCGATAATCGGGCGCCCGTCGATTTCGAGCAGAGGCTTGGGCGTTTTGAGCGTCAGGGGGCGCAGTCGCTCGCCCTTGCCTCCGGCCATGAGGATTGCCGAAAGGGGCAGGGCGGTGTCCTGTTTGGTGAGGTCAAGCATCGACTCGACACGTCCTTCGGGGTCGACGATGGGGAGCAGCCGCAACCCCTTCGAGCGGGCCCGGCGGATAGCCTCCGCGTCGGTGGCCGCCGTCAGAGCTGTGAAGCGTGTGTTCATCGCCTCGCTCACCGCGCTTTCGGGCTTCTCGCCGCGAATCAGTGCTCGGCGTATGTCGCCGTCGGTCACCGTGCCAAGCAGTTTCCCGTCGGTGTCGGTGACAAGGAGCGTCATTACCTCGCCCGAAAGCTCGTTGAGCCGGCGTAGCGCTGTGAGAATCGAGTCGTTGTCGCGGATTATGTGCTTGTCCATTATTTCTATTCTTTGTTATGGGCCATGACGGTTTCGGCGATTATCCAGTCGAGAGGCGAGTCAATGTCGAGCGAGCGCTCGCGGGGCATCTCGAACGGGACGCGCCGGGGGAAAGCCCCCAACGGCATCTGCCTGACGGAGTCGGGGTTGATCACATACACAGCGCCATTGTACTCCCAGGCCCGCGGAGCGTCCTGTCGCCGTGTCAGCAAGCCGTCCCCTTTTGAGATGTGGAGGTAGCCGCGGGCATCGGTCTCAAAGCAGTTGTAATATGGGTTCGCGTCAGTCTCCACGACGCTCACCGCCATGTCGGTTTCCCCGGGGACGTAAGCCTCCATGCACCCTAAGATGTCGTCGGCGTTGCGGAATGGCGAAGTCGGTTGCAGAAGCACCGCTACATCGAAGTCGATTCCANTGGCGGCGGCCCAATCCATGGCGTCGATAATCACTTCGCGCGAACCGGCAACATCGGTGGCCAGCGCCGCCGGGCGGCGATAGGGCACCCGCAGGCCGAGTCGCTCAGCTTCAAGGNCTATTTCCTCGTCGTCGGTTGAAAGGAGTATCTGCCTGTCACTGAGGGCTAAACGGCGGCAGACCTCGCGGGCGGCATCGATGGTGTAGGCAATCAGCGGCTTGCCACAGAGATGCTTGATGTTTTTGCGGGGAATACCTTTGCTCCCCCCGCGGGCCGGAATGATGAACAATGGTGTCATGGCTGGTTATAGTTCTTCGTCGGCCGGGGTGTTGACTATGGGGTAGGGGTCGACGAAGCGTTTCACGCGGATATCCGACAAACGTATTGTGGTGAGCACGTCGACGACGCGGGCGATGGTGTCGGGTTTATAGTAGGGGTTCTCGGCTTCAACCGCCAGGCTTTTACCGGCGGGCGAAAGCGCGAACAGAATGGCGTCGCGGATGCTGTCGGCATCGGCTTCGCAATGAATCACGGATTTCGCGGCGATGCGCCCCTGCTGCCTTATGCCGATGTCGACCGTGGGGATGTGCATCGACGGCACCTCGACAATTCCGCTCGAGGAGTTGCCGATGACCGCCGCCACATAGCGCAGCAGCGACAGGTAGCGCGTGCGCCCCAGAGATGGAACCACGGCCACGCGGCCCGGGTTGTTGCGGGCGTATTTGTTTATCATGTCGATAATCACCGCTCCGTCGGGGTCGTTGTTCGGATAAGTGAACACGATTTTGTTGTGGTGGAAGGTGTCGAGCGCGTCGAGCAACGCCTGGCAGCGCTCGGCTACGGCAACGGTGTCGCAAGTGGCCGGATGCAGGGTGACGAGCAGGGTGGTGGCTCCAACCGACATGCCGATGAACTCTTCGAGGGCCTCCTTCGTCACCACGGGGTCGTGCTCGATGTTGTAAACGCCNGGCGAGCCGNCATTGAAAACGCGTCCGGGGTCTTCGCCCATAGCTATGACGCGGTTGCGGTAGGCATCGGTCGAGGTGAAGTGGAGCGTGGCGAGCTTGGTGAGGGCGTGGCGGATGTTGTCGTCGAAAGCGCCCTCCGAGATTTCGCCCCCGGCGATATGGGCGATGGGGATGCGCATGATGGTTGCCGCCGTGGCCACGGCGAGCATTTCATAGCGGTCGCCCAACAGCAGCAGTATGTCGGGTTTGATTTTGTCGAGAGCGCGNGCGGTGCCGGCGAGGCATTCGGCGGTAGCTACCGCGGTGTCGCAGCCCGAGTCCGAGGCAAAGTGCATCGGCACTTTTGCGTCGACCGTGAAGCCGTCGTCCTCGATTTCGCCAACAGTCATTCCGAATTTCTTTTCGAGGTGCATGTTGGTGGCGATGACGCTGAGCTCCACCGCNTCGCTGTCGCGAAGGCCTCGGGCGATGCCGCTGAGCAGCCCCCAGTCGGCGCGGGTGCTTGTGACGATACAGATTTTTCTTTTTGCCACGGTGATGTTTGTCCTTTGAAATACAAATTTAGAGCTTTTTCCCGAGTTATGCAAGCGGGCCAAAAGAGTGGCGGCGTGNCGAAGGGAAATTCGACACGCCGCCGCAGTGCTTTTCNCGCTGAAATCAGGGAACGAGCTCCATGCCGCGACGTATTGCGGCCTCGTTGGCGGGAATCAGGTGGTGATGGCGGTCGGGCANGGCCTTNTTGAGGCCGCGGACCACAGCCTCGACCGGGAGGTCGGGGCGNGCTTTGAGCAGAGCGCCAAGCAGAATCATGTTATAGACCTTGGCCTGCCCGGCGGCAATGGTGGCCTCCATGGCGGGCACCGGGAGCACGCGGATGTCGGTGCGGGTGGGCGCGCGGTGTATGTCGTAAGGGTCGTAGATGAGCACTCCGCCAGGCTTCACCTTGCTCTCGAACTTGTCGAGACTCTGCTGGTTGAGAATCACGGCTGTGTCGTATGTGTCGAGCACGGGCGAGGAGATTGTCTCGTCGGAAAGAATCACCGTTACGTTGGCGGTGCCTCCGCGCTGTTCGGGCCCGTAGGAGGGCATCCAGGTCACTTCAAGGTCGTTTTCAAGGGCCGCGTAAGCCAGAATCTTACCCATAGAGAGCACTCCCTGGCCGCCGAATCCGGCGATGATGATTTCGTCTTTCATGTTGGTTGTGGGTTTTTGAGCGGGTGGTGGCCGCTCTATGGGTTATTTTTCTTCCTTCGTGGTGTCCTTGATATCGCCGATGGGATAGTAGGGAATCATGTTCTCTTCCATCCACTTGTTTGACTTCTCGGGGGAGAGTTTCCAGCCAGAGGAGCAGGTGGAAACGATTTCGACGAAGCTGGTGCCCTTTTTCTGCATGGCGTTGGTGAAAGCTTTCTTGATGGCGGCTTTCGCCTTGCGGGCAGCGGCGGCGGTGTGGACCGATTGGCGGGTGACGTAGCATGTGCCGTCGAGGAGCGCCACTACGTTGGCCACCTTCAGGGGGAATCCATTGAGGTCGTGGCGGCGACCGTAGGGGGTTGTGGCGGTCTTGGCCCCTTCGAGGGTGCAGGGCGACATCTGTCCGCCGGTCATGCCGTAGATGCCGTTGTTGATGAGGATTATGGCGATGTTTTCGCCGCGGGTGCACGCGTGGATTGTTTCGGCGGTGCCAATCGCGGCAAGGTCGCCGTCGCCTTGGTAGGTGAACACCAGTTTCGAGGGGTTTAGGCGGCTGGCTGCCGTGGCAAGAGCCGGGGCGCGGCCATGGGCGGCTTCAATCCAGTCGATGTCGATGTAGTTGTAGGCAAACACGGCGCAGCCCACCGGGGCGATGCCGATTGAGTCGTTTTCGAGGCCCATCTCGTCGATTACCTCTGCCACGAGTTTGTGAACCACGCCGTGGCTGCAGCCGGGGCAGTAGTGCATGTTCTTTTCGAGCAGGAGCTTGGGCCGGGCGTAAACTTTGTTCTCAGGACGTATGATTTCTTCGCGAGTCATTGTGAGTTCCTTTGTTTAATGGTTAACGTATTGGGCCTAAGCCTTGTCGATGAAGTCGCGGCGCAGGGCGTCGAGCACCTCTTTGGGGTTGGGCACGATGCCGCCCATGCGGCCGTAGTGGCATACGGGGACGCGCTGGTCGACAGCGANGCGCACATCCTCGATCATCTGGCCGGCATTGAGCTCGACAACGAGCACGCCTTTCACGTTTTTCGATGCTTCGCGAATCGCGTCGTAGGGGAAGGGCCAGAGGGTGATGGGGCGGATGATGCCCACTTTCAGGCCCTCCTTGCGGGCATCGTCGATTGCCTTGCGGCAGATGCGGGCAATGGAGCCGAAAGCCACGATGAGGTAGTCGGCATCCTCGGTCGCGTATGCTTCGTAGCGCACTTCGTTTTTCTCGATTTCGCGGTAGGTGGCCTGGAAGCGCTCGTTGTTCTGCTCCATCTGGGCGGAGTCGAGCTCGAGCGAGGTGATTACGTTGTGCGAGCGTCCTGCGGTCTTGCCGGTGATTGCCCATGGGCACTNCCGGCGAATCTCTTCNTCGGTGCGGCGCGGGCGCTGCTCGGGGAGCACCACTTTCTCCATCATCTGGCCAACGATGCCGTCGGCGAGAATCATGGCCGGAGTGCGGTATTTGAACGCGAGGTCGAAGCCGAGCCCCACGAAGTCTGCCATCTCCTGAACCGAAGAGGGCGCGAGGACAATGAGGTGGTAGTCGCCGTGGCCGCCACCCTTGGTGGCCTGGAAATAGTCGGCCTGCGAGGGCTGGATTGTGCCGAGGCCGGGGCCTCCGCGCATCACGTTAAGGATAAGGGCGGGCAGCGATGCTCCGGCGATGTATGAGATACCCTCCTGCTTGAGGCTCACGCCCGGAGATGATGATGAGGTCATCACGGCCTTGCCGCTGGCTGCG
>WFLX010096408.1_pt1 | contig 14842 bp, 10 predicted proteins | sample 4967041 | NCBI WGS metagenome assembly WFLX01 (sample SAMN12857096, study PRJNA449069) | gut metagenome | isolation source: stool from male and female vole | host: Microtus ochrogaster | place: USA:Florida | collected 2017
CCGCGCAGATTGCAGCCTGGCCCTTAAAGTCTCAGGCTGTTTGCTCATCCTGCTTGCGAGTCTCAAGTATGAGGCATACCAGTTTCTGGGCGGCGCATTCTTTGCTCCGCAGCTGCCGCGACCCGTTCTCATATTTTATGAGGCTTTTTATGGGTCGCTGATTCTGCTTTCCTTTTTGCTGCTGCTCTGGGACGTCTATCTGCTCGGCAACTGGATTCTCGCCAAAGCCGGCATCCCGATTCCGCGCAATCTGCCATCCGGCAAGATTCGCATCGGGTTTGTCNGCCTTGNGCTTTCGCTGGGGGCCTTTGGCACATGGCAGGCTGTAAAGGTTCCTGCGCCGCGCACTGTTGAGATGCGGCTTGCGAATCTGCCAGCCGCCCTTGATGGTTTTTCCATCGTCCAGCTTACTGATATTCACATTGGCCCGATTTTGCGCAGGGATTGGCTGGCGCAGGTGGTGAAAATAACAAACGGCCTCCAGCCTGATCTGATCGTGCTTACTGGCGATTACATCGACGGCTATGCGTCGGAGATCGCCAGGGAGCTTGAACCGCTCGCGGATCTAAAGGCGCGCTATGGCGTGTTCGGCACAACTGGAAATCACGAGTATTACTGGAACATGCCGGAATGGCGCAGGGAGCTCGAGAACCTGAAGATTACTTTTCTGGATAATGCGCACCGAAGCTTTAAGATCAATGGCGAAACAATCGTTCTGGCTGGCATCCCGGACCTTTCCGCGGACAGATTTGGCTTCAGGGGGCCCGATCTGAAAGCGGCTCTGGAAGATGCGCCCGAGGCAATCAGAATATTGCTGTCGCATCAGCCGAAACTGGCGCGTGACTATCTATCTGAGGTTGACCTGATTCTTTCAGGCCATACGCACGGCGGCCTGATGTTTTTTCTGCAACCCTTGATAGCGCGCTTTAATTCCGGTTTTGTTGCTGGGTTATATCCAGTTGACGGGAAGAACATCTACGTCAGTTCGGGCACTGGTCTCTGGAATGGCTTTTCCTGCAGAATTGGCGTGCCGGCAGAAATAACGCGCCTTGTGCTGAGAAGCCCGGCGCCCTGATCAGGGCTGGAAGCTGCCGAATTCCGGACGCAGACCGGAGCGCGTCATGAGCTTGATCCGGTTAATCTGATTCGTCTGGCTGGCGCTGGCGTCGTAATCAAGCGCGACAATGGATGCTGCCGGATAGCGCCGCTTTAGCTCGCGGATAACGCCCTTGCCGACAATGTGGTTGGGCAGGCAGCCAAATGGCTGCATGCAAAGGATGCTGTTTACGCCATTTTCAAGCATTTTGATCATCTCCGCTACCAGCAGCCAGCCCTCGCCAGTTGAGTGGCCAAGTGAAATCAGCTTTTTCGCTTTCGCTCGCAAGTCGGAGAAGCGCATCGCCTTTCCAAAGCGTTTGCTGCGATTAAGCGCCATGCGCAGGCTTAATCGGGTCAGCTCCTGCCAGGCCATTGCGCCGCGCGCCAGAAGCCAGCTCTTTTTACTGCCGGAAAGCTGTTCATAATTGAACACCTGCTCGTAAAGGCTATAGAGCATGAAGTCCATAATGTCGGTCACAACAGCTTCGCCGCCTTCCTGCTCGATTATCCTCGCTGCGTTATTGTTGGCATCCGGGTGATATTTAAGCAGGATCTCGCCAACAAGTCCGAAGCGCTCCTTGCGTTCCTCCGTAAGCAGCGGCAAGTTGTCAAAATCTCGCACAAGCGCGAACATATTGCGCTGAAACGTGAGCAGATTGCAGGATTCTATATTTTTTGCGCCTTTTTGGGACCAAATCCTGATCAGCTCCTCTGTTGAGCCTTTTGTTCTTTCATAGGGGCGCAGGCGATGCAGGGTTCGCATCAGGGCGTCGCCATAATGTCCAGCCATTATCAAACGCGACAGTAGTCTGGTTGTCAATTTGATGCCTGGGTCGCGCTGCGTGGCCGAGAAATTTGCTATCGGGATGTCACCAAGCCCGGCGCTGATCAGGGCCTTGCGCAACAGCGCCATGTAATTTGTCGCGCGACAGCCGCCGCCAGTTTGCGAAATGACCAGCGCGACGCGGCTGGCGTCGTAGCCGCCAGACTGGATCGCGTCAATCAGCTGCCCGATCACCATTATAGCCGGATAACAGGCGTCGTTGTTGACGTGTCTTAATCCCGCCTCAATCGCCCGGGCGCTGACGCTTGGTAACAGCGCGGAGTCGTAGCCTTCACAGCCAAAGATTTCCGTTGCGAACTGAAAATGGAGCGGCGACATCTGGGGTATGAGCAGGGTATGGGTGTGCCGCATCTCCGGCGTAAATACTGGATAACTGGTCCGGGCTGCTCCAGGGTGAAAGGCTGGGGCCTGTTCCCGCAATCTCTCCCGCATCGCGGCAAGCAGCGAGCGAATCCGGATTTTGGCCGGCCCGGTATTAAAACCCTCGTCAATCTTGATCATCGCGTACAGGCCGCCATTGCGCTCCGCTATCTCTTCAAGCTGATCTGAAGTGACCGCATCAAGACCGCAGCCAAAGGAAACGAGCTGAAGCACGGCCAGGTTTGGCCTTTTACTCGCAAAAGCTCCGGCGCGATAAAGACGCGAATGATAGGCCCATTGATCGACCACTCGCAGTTCACCCGGGTCGGGCATGAGATGCGCGATCGAATCTTCAGTTAATACCCCGAGTCCGCAGGCAAGAATTAATTCCGGAATGCCGTGATTAATTTCGGGATCAATGTGATAAGGATGGCCTGCAACGACCAGCGCGGGTTGATCTCCAAGCCTGGCCAGCGCTTCCTCGCCAGCTTTCTGCAAATCCGCGCGGTATTGCGCCATTTCCTCAAAGCCGGCGCTTACCGCGGCTTCGATTTCCTCAGGCGGGATCGCAGCGAAAAAAGGCACATTCTGAAGGCGTCTGGGCAGATTATCCGGATCAAGAGGCANGAAATCNTGGATCAGATTTACGCCTCTTNTGCACAGACAGGGCATATTNAGCGGAATTATCTCAGGATAACCCGCAACAATTGGACAATTAAAAAGCCCGTGATTAAAATTAGCGTTCTTTTGCTCATATTTCACGCATGGATAAAAAATTGTCTGCAAGCCGCGATCGCAGAGGTTCTGAATATGGCCATGCACCAGCTTTGCCGGCAGGCAGACNGNTTGCGATGGCACAGTGTCAAAGGCATCCTTATGCGCCTTTCCTGGCGCAGGCGCGGATAATTCCACCCGGAAGCCGAGTTTGGTGAGTATTGTAAACCAGAGCGGAAAATTCTCATAGATGTTTAATACGCGCGGAATGCCGATTCTGCCGCGTATCGCCTGTTTTTCAGGAAGCGGCTCATAGGAAAAAAGCCGCCTGTATTTCCATGCGTGCAGATTGGGGAGCGATTTGCGTGTGCCGCCGGAGCCTCTTTCACAGCGATTTCCGGCAATGAAGCGCTGGCTGTTATTGAAATGCGATATCGTCAGCATGCAGTTATTGGCGCAGCGCCCGCAGCGGCCGGCTGTTGTTTTAATCTTAAAATTTAGCAGCTCGGGCAATGCGAGCAGGGAGCTCTTTCGCGTGCGCCTTTTTCTTGCGAGCAGCGCCGCCCCGAAAGCCCCCATCAGACCGGAAAGGGGCGGTCGCGTGACGCGCCTGCCGAGCTGCAGCTCCAGCGCGCGCAAAAGAGCATCGTTCTGGAAGGCGCCTCCCTGCGCGATAATTTTCTCGCCCAGATCCGCAATATTCCTTATCTTCAGCACCTTGAAGACAGCATTCCTAATTACTGCCCAGCAGAGGCCGGCAGCGATATTGGCGATTTTCGCGCCTTCTTTCTGCGCCTGCCTTACGCGGGAATTCATGAATACCGTGCAGCGGCTGCCGAGGTCGACCGGCTCCTGGCCGCAAATGGCCTGCCCGATGAACTCCGGCAGGCCAAGGCCCAGGGATGCGGCAAAATTGTCGATAAATGAGCCGCAGCCCGCTGAGCAGGCTTCGTTGAGGCTAATGCGTTCGATAACGCCCCTTTTCACATACAGGCACTTGATGTCCTGGCCGCCAATATCCAGAATGAACGAAACATCAGGCTCGTAAAAAGAGGCAGCCTCCAGGTGCGCGACGGTTTCTACCTCGTCAAAATCCAGATTTAGCGCCGCAGCGAGCATTGCGCTGCCGTAACCGGTGACGCACGCCCCGCGGATCACAAGATCGCCGCGCTTTTTAGTATGGATCTCCTTCAATGCGTTGATGACGACCTGGAGGGCGTTGCCGCGATTGGCCAGATAAAGTGAATAAATCAGATTTCCGGAATCGTTGATCAGGCAGACCTTGATAGTTGTCGAGCCGCTATCAATGCCAAGCCAGGCATTTCCGGCCGCAGTCGCAAGCTGATCCACGGGCGGAAGCTGCGGCGGATGACGTCTGCGAAATTCCTCCAGTTCTTTTGCGGAAGCGAACAGCGGCGAAAGAGCGGGGATGCCAGTCCCGCGCTCTCCCTGCGCCAGTGCTTTCGCCGCTTCCCCAGGGTTAAGAAGCGCCTGGCAATTCGCGCAATGCATGGCCGCTCCGAGAGCGACAAAGAAATGGCCGAAGTCCGGAAAAACGGCTTCACTGGTTTCTTTCAGGCTCGCCGCGAATCTGGCGCGCAGGGAGGCGAGAAAATGAATTGGGCCGCCGAGGAAAACAACCTTGCCGCTAATTGGCCTGCCCTGCGCAAGTCCACTGATTGTCTGATCGACTACTGCCTGCATTATGGATGCGGCGATATCTTCCCGGCNGCAGCCTTCGTTAAGCAGGGGCAGAATATCGCTTTTNGCGAACACGCCACAGCGGGAGGCGATCGGGTAGATCGTCCTGGCCCGGCCAGCAAGGCTGTCNAGACCTGCCGCGTCAACGCCAATAAACGCCGCCATCTGNTCGATAAAAGCGCCGGTGCCNCCAGCGCAGGTTTCNTTCATCCGCTGTTCAACGCCACCGGTNAGATAAGTNAGTTTGGCATCCTCTCCGCCCAGCTCGAGGACGACGTCAGCGCCCGGGATTGCGCGATCGATTGCCAGCCTGGAGGCGAGCACTTCCTGAATAAAAGGCGCATTGAGCTCCTGCGCCAGCTCGAGCCCGCCTGAGCCAGTAAGGCAGAGTCGAATGTTCTGGGCGCAGAAAGGCGCAAGCTTTTGAAGGAGCTGAATGAGGCTCTCGCGGATATGNGAAAAATGACGGTCATAGTGGCGAAAGACTGTCTCGCCAGACTGCGAGAGCCCGACCGCCTTTATTGTGGTGGAGCCAATATCAACGCCAACCCATTCAGCGCNGGCTGGCGGGCAGGCGTCGCTATTTGCGTCCGCTCCTGGGCAGGAAGCCTTGATCATGATGGATCTGGTTTGAGCGCAGGAGAGCCCTTGATCCAGTAGCTTTCAAAGCCGTCATCCAGGATGCCGTCTGCGATGTCGGTCAAGCCAGCATGCGCGAACAGGGCGCGGTATTCCTTTTGCGTGCGCCGCCAGCCCCAGAATTGCTGTTTTCTGATTCCGACATAATGGAGCATGCCGCGAATGACATTTTTCATGGAATTAACGAGTGCGCCTATAAACGAATCTTCCTGGAGGAGCGAGGCTGAAATGCACAAAAGGCGTCCATTTGGCGTCAGTTGCGAGGCCAGCTGTTCCATAAGGCGCGTAAGCTCGCGCGTCGGGATGCCATAATCGACTGCCGAGAGATAGACGATATCAAAGGTGCGGTCCGGTGGAATGCAGAGTGCAGGCGAGCCGATGTAAATCCTGTCCGCAGGCAGCAGCTTGCGAATCCACTTCATGCCTACAGTGCTCGGCTCATTGATGTGCAATTCAATGTCAGGACGTTGCTCAAGCAACGTTTTTTCCATGTAGCCGACACCACTGCCGATTGAGAGAACACGGGGAGGGAAGTCAGATTCACTTGCAGTTGCCGCATCGATCTGGCGGCTGATCCAGTCCGCCGATTTATCCTTGTTGCGCCGCCAGACAGCAGGCAGATCGTCCCAGCTTTTGTAGCGCCGGAATAGCTCTTCGTAAAATGTCGAATAGAATCTTGATTCCGCCAGTCTGAAAAAGGAAATATGCGAAAAGGAGGTAAAAGGAATGCCCTGCCAGCTTTCCTGGTAAAATCTTCTCACAGGCTGGACTCCGCTTTATATGCGCAGGCGGCTCCATTGATTGAAACAAAAGCGTTCATCCCTGATCCAATCTGGTCTCTTCTCTCCATGTCAAATCTCTGCTGGGCCTGATTATGGCAAAAGCGCTTTATAAGACGTTTCAGGGTTCAGTTTAGCAGCTAATCAAGCAAGGCGCAAATCCCCGCTTGCGCCGCAGAGTTCAGAGAATCGCTTTAGCAGGGCAGCTCTTTTATGTCCTGCATGTTTCTCCAGTCTGCCTGCGAAATCCGCGGCCGCCTTGAGAAGATCTTCCTCGCTGCCGCTGTTATCGATAACTTCATCGCAGGCTGCCATCTTTTTCGCTTCGGGCCATTGCCAGCTCTCGATGGTTTCAATTTTAGCAAGATCCCAGCCGCGATTGGCCGCTATTCTGCGCCATCGTTTTTCACGTGGGCAGCTTACTCCCACAACCCGAGCATCCCCGGGGCGATGGCTTGCTATGCCGCTTTCAAAATAAAGTGGAATCTCCGCTACCGCGAATTTGTGATCTCTATTCGAATCCCAGAATTTTTCAATCTCCGCTTCCACCAGGCCGTGAATAACGCGTTCAAATTCTCTTTTCAGATCTGGCTGCCCCTGCATATTCCGAAAGAGAGCCTGCTTGTTTACAGCGCCCGCCTCGTTCAGGGCATCCTCGCCCATGTGCTGCCTTATCCAGTAAGCCGCGTCGCCATTCGGCCCATAAAGATTGGCGACAATCTGGTCAGCGCTTGTTACTGGCAACCCCAGCGCCGCGAGCGCCTTGCTAAATGTGGATTTGCCGCATCCCTGGTTACCGGTCACAATAACTTTTTGAAGCCTCTCGCAATTTGCGACTGCGCTGTCCAGGAAGTCAGCAGGCGGCGGCAATGTGAAATCCAGCTCCTCGCCTGTAAAAGGGTGCGTAAATGCAAGCCGGCCCGCATGCAGCATTTGTCGTGGCGCCATTCTGGCGATTGCCCTGGGCGCATAAACTGCATCGCCCAGCAGCGGGAAGCCGAGATGCGCGAGATGCACGCGAATCTGGTGCGTGCGCCCGCTATGTAGAACTACGCGCAAAAGCGAAAATTGCCCATTATGCCATAGACGGCGCCACTCGGTATGGGCGCTGCGGCCGCCGTGCTGTTCATTGACGACCGCCATTCGCGTTTTAAGCTCAGGATGCCTCCCAATCGGCTCCCGGCATTCACCCCGCTCAGGAGGCACGCCTGCCACAAGCGTGAGATATTCCTTTCGAATCCTGCGCTCCGCAAACATTTCTGTCAATCGCAGCCTGGCCGCCTCTGTAAGCGCTACGACAATCAGCCCGCTCGTATCCCTGTCCAGCCGGTGGACAATGCCTGGCCTTTCGCCGCCATGTTCGGCAAGCCCCGGAAACCGGGCCAGCAGCAGATGAGCAAGTGTATTTTCAGCGCAGGAAGGGCACGGGTGCACAGTGAGCCCGGCCGGCTTGAAGCAGATTGCGATTTCAGAATCCTCCCAAATGACGTCCAAATCGCCCTCTCCGGGAATCAGTGAGGTTTGCGGCTCTCTGATTTCAATTGCTACCGTCTGCCCGACTTTGGGCCGACAGGACGGATCCCTGATTATATTTCCATCGAGCCGGCAACAACCGTCGCGGATCGCCTGCTGAATCCTTGCGCGCGAGAACTCGTGGTAAAGGTCCCTGAGCATCAAATCAAGGCGCTGGCCTGCTTCGGCGGCAGTTACGACATGCTCCATTTCAGCGCGTCCCGGGCCGGGTCAGCGTTCTGATGCGATCAGTGAAAGTTCTGGGCCGGTAGAGGTTTTCGAGTTCCATGCCTGGCGTGATCGAAGTCACTACTGCGCGTCCGAGCACATGCCGCTCGTTGTCGTCGCCATCCTTGATGATACGCAGCCCCCAGGCGTTATGGAACAGCGCAGGCCGGTTTTTCCAGTTGCCTACATACAGGGTAATGTGCCCTGGCAGGCCGACTAGACTCAGGAATGGCGTGCCATCGCGCATGATCGTGTTCGCTTTCTCGGACGCAGTCATCCCCTCGAGACGAATGACAGAGCCGCGCCGGGCCTGTGCCGCCGAATTGCGAGGGAGCCAGAGGCCGAAAGGCGTAAAAAGATCGCGGAGCATCGAAGAGCAGTCGCGCAGGCCGAGCATGCCGCCCCAGCCATAGCGCTGCCCCATCATCGCATTGCCTACTGCCGCTACCTTTCCGACTGTGAATGGCACCGGCATTGGGGCAGCCTCGGCAGAGGCAAGATCAATTTCAGCCGCGCCTGCCTGACCGTTTCTTTCCCGAATCGGCACAAGCACCCGGAGACCTGCCTTATCCTGCCTGACAAGCGGCAGAAGAGTCCCGATGCCGGCCTTTGAGTCGGCGCCGTTTACGCCCGTGCCGGGTAAAACCACATTATCACGAACAAGCGCCGCATAGCCGCGCTCACGCCAGAGCGCCTTAAAAGCAGGCTCGGCAAGCGCCACATCCCTGGCATCCACCCAGCCGCCCGCGACCGGGCATTCAACATAGTGCCAGTTGCCGTCCTGGCTGGTGTGCGCGATCAAAAGTGGNGTGCCTGGCGGCAGCGAGGAGTACTGGAGGTAATCAAAAGGATCAAGCTCCGGCTTTGGCGTCGGCTTTGTGAAGCGGCCTTCATGCGTTGGCAGCTCGCGCAAATCAGTCTGGCGCAAGGTGATTGCGGATGCGCTCCGTGACGGAAAGCCGGANAGACGGGNATTCGCCAGCAGCGCCTGCCATTCCGCCTGCGTCCAGGGCTCGCCATTGTACTTGTAACCTCTGGAGCCACTGAGACTGGACGCCTCCCTGCGTGAGATCGAAGTGCGGCTCATTTCCCACGGGCCGAAATAGGTATTGATGAAAGCGTTGTAGAGCCGCTTCTGCTCGTATTCTGTGAACAGGCGTTTGGCCGGNCCNACTTCTTTGGCAAAGACTTCCAGGTTTTGCGGAAATTCTCTNATGTCCGCAATATCCGCAGCAGCCGGNGCAGGCGGGGCTGGAGCTGGACCAGGTTTTTTGGCACAGGCGCCGAGCAGGATGGAGATTGCCAGAAAGAGAATGGCGGTAAATTTCATTGTAGCAGGAACTATATTCAGGGTTTCGNTTTAATAAATGGACGGGAGTTTGTTAATTGGCTGTGATCACAGTGCCCGCGATNTCGTTTGCTCCGAGGCAGAGAGCGAGGCTGGATTNGCGGCTTCCATCCAGAATAATCGCACTCTTGCAGCCCTGGCCAAGCGCGAGCTGGCAGCATTCCACTTTGGGCAGCATNCCGCCGCTAATTATGCCCNTTGCGGTCAGATTCGCGATCTGGTTCGGGTTGAGCNCTTTCAGGANGCTTCCTTCGTCATCGAGAACGCCCGGCACATCCGAGATCAGCANGAATCTGTCTGCGGCCAGCGCGCCGGCAATTGCGCCTGCAGCGGTATCCGCATTCACATTGAGCAATTCGCCGTCCGGCGAAAGAGCCAGAGGCGCGATGACTGGCAAAAATCCCCCGGAGAGCAGTGTATAAATAATGCCGGGATTCACTTTAGCAACCGAGCCAACGAATCCCAGGAGAGGATCTTTTTGTACGGCGCAAAGCAGCCTGCCATCCTCCCCGGAAATGCCAACTGCTTTTATGCCGGCCTCAAGCAATTGGCGCACAAGATATTTGTTCACAGCTCCGCAGAGCGCCATCTCAACAGCGTCAAGCGTGTCACTGTCCGTCACGCGCAGGCCATTAACAAATCTGCTTTCCAGATTTAGGCGCCTGAGCAGCGAATTGATGCGCGGGCCTCCGCCATGCGCAATTACGAGCTTGTGGCCACTTGCCGCAAGCTGGGCGACATCAGCGCAAAAAGCCGCCAGGAGGCCAGGCTCATCCATCGCGTGGCCGCCAAGTTTGATTACGGTAATCCCTGACTCAGTCATTCTTTTTTTCCTGATTTCTGATAAGCATTGCATCTCCATAGGAAAAAAACCTGTAACCCTGGCTGATTGCCTCAGCATAGGCGCCGAGGATTCTCTGCCTGCCGGCGAAAGCGGCGACAAGCATCAGCAGCGAGGAACCTGGCAGGTGGAAATTGGTGATTAATCCATCAATGACATTGAAAGTTTTGCCCGGATAAAGAAAGATGTCAATCATTCCGGAAAAAGCGCGGATCTCGCCACTTTGAGCGAATGCGCCTTCCAGCGCGCGGGCGCTGGTTGTGCCGACTGCAATCACTGGCCTGCCTTCCGCTCTGGCGTTGCGGATTGCGGCTGCTGTTTCCGCGTCGATTATCGCGNATTCGCTGTGCATTTTGTGCTGGCGAATGTCCGGTGACCGCACAGGCGAGAAAGTGCCNTAGCCTACGTGAAGGGATATTTCGCGCCATTCCAGNCCGGCTGCCTGCATCTGGNNCCGCATTGCGGAGGTAAAATGCAGGCCGGCGGTTGGCGCCGCGATGGAGCCAGGCATGCTCGCATAGATGGTCTGATATCGCTCAAAATCATCNTCTCGCGCCTCGCGTTTGATATAGGGCGGCAGAGGCAATTGCCCAGATGCCTGGATTGAGTCAGAAAGTTCGCCAGACCAGCTGATTTGCGCCTGACATTGTCCAAATTCGCCTTTCGCGAGAATCCTGATTGCGATCTGGCCGCATTCCAGNNGCGCGCCGATTTTGATTTTTGCGGCCGGCCGAATCAGGCCATCGACAATCGCGCGCCCATTGTTTGTCCGGATCAGGGGCAGCGGAGTGAGCAGCAGAAATTCCGCCTTGCCACCGCCGGGCCTTGCGCAGGCAAACCTGGCCGGCAGAACGCGGCTATTGTTGGCAATCAGCAGGGCATCTGCTGGCAGAAATTCGCAGAGCTGGCTGAAACGGGCATGCGCCGGAGNAGACGTGCCGTTTCTTTCCAGAACCATCAACCGCGAAGCGCCGCGCTCCGTCGGCGGCTCCTGCGCGATCAATTCCTCCGGCAGAGGATAGAGATAGCTCTCAAGATGGTAATCCNGCAATCCTGATTAAACCTCGCTTANAAAAATGAGCCTGGCTGGAATGTGGAAAGGAAGCCTCGACAGCCCGCAGCAGGCAGGGATATTATGGATTCCGGATTTTATTTTCAAGCGAGGNCTGACCCGGAAGCGATTTTCATATCAGCCTGCATCTGGCTTTNATCCCTTCAAGCGGCATTCTTAATCTGGAGCAGGATTTTGATCGCCTGCGGCGCGCGCTGAATTGTCCTCTTCCAGATATTTATTTAGCGGCGCTGCCAGATCAAGCCACCACTGGGGCAAAATGAATTTCAGGACATTTCCTACCAGGATCACCGCTTTTACTTCTTTTAAAAGGCTCAGGAACTCCTCTCGCGGAATTGAGCGATTCTCGAAATATTTGATCATCTCCCAAGTACTGTAGCCAGAGAGAATCATGTTGCTATGGATTTGATGGCTAAATGAATCGCCGTGCAGAAGAAGCGGATATGGCTTATTGAGAGGCGCGAAATCNGCCATATACGCATATGGNTTTCCACGCGAATATTTCGGCCAGATGTTCAGCAGATCCGCGAGATCTGATTCTGCGTTCNTGAATTCCCTGATCTTTTTCGTTCCTGTGATATCAATCAGCGGGAATTNGTCAGGATTGATGTGATGGAGCTCTGAGGCAATCTTTTCGAGGCAGAGCGCGGAACTGTGCAGAGTCCAGTGTGTTCCCCGATCCGGAAATGAAATTTCGCGCAAGCCAGGCTTATCCAGAATCGGAAAACAGTTCACAAAATGGATTCCATCCCTGGCAAGTAATTCCTCATAAATAGGCCCAACGTTTGCAGANCCGATTTTTAGTTCGGGANTCAATACCTTGAATCTCCNTGGAGTGGCAAAATCGAAGAAATCAACTTTACAAGGNGCGAGGACGACGATTAGCGGGATGCCACGTTCTGCGAGGAATGAATTAAGCCGTTTCAGTTCCAGCGCGCTTTTTTGGGAAAGCTCGCGAATAACTTCAGGCGGAGTATTGCCGTATGTAACGCTGAGGTTCCCATATTCAAACAGAATGCCATCTTTCCCCTGGATTATGGTTCTATCGTATCCAGCATGAAAGAATCCAAAATTGAGCAAATCGTATATATCGTTCTTAAGATAAAGGAGATATTTAAGAGATGGTATCTTGCGTGCAAGGTACTTCTCGGCAGTTTTTTGATAGTTGCAATCGAGAAATCCTTCCAGGCTGAATTGCGGCGTTGCTACTTTCTCCACAAAACCAAAAGGCGCCCTTGTTGAGTAAAGCACCCATGAAAAAATGATTACGCCAAAAAAGAAAATGGTAAAGATTGTATTTCTCATGGCCTAGAATCTGAAATAAAGGAAAGGACTGTAATCTGAGGTAATTACAAAGGCATAGGCAGCGACAAAAAGCACGGCAACACCAATTTTGCCCAGCAGGGAGGATTGCGCAAATTCCAGATTGACAATTTTCATAGGCTGACTACCCGCCAGGGCCACTATAAAAAATATAATATTGCTGTATGTAACGCAGCTAAGCCATCCCCACTCGAACGAAAGGAATGGGAAAGCAGGGTTGCCGCAAAACATGATCTCAAGATAACGCAGCGCCGCTGCAAGGCTGTCAGAGCGGAAGAATACCCAGCCGATCAGGATAAACAGCATGACAAGCAGGGCATGCAGGCTTGAACCAGGAAATGCGGCGGCGTTCCTGGGCTGCTGTGGGGATTTACGAATAATCATGCGTTCGGCTATCAGGCCGAGTCCGTTATACAGGCCCCAGAAAAAGAAATTCCAGGCAGCGCCGTGCCAGATGCCGCAACAGAGCAGGATGATCAGAATATTGCGATAAGTATGGATTTTAGAGCCTCTATTGCCTCCGATCGGGATATAAAGATAATCCCTAAGCCAGGTCGTCAGCGACATGTGCCAGCGGCGCCAGAAATCCTGCAGGGTGCGCGCCGCGTAGGGATAATTGAAATTTTCCGGGAAATTGAAATTGAAAATTTTCCCTATGCCAATCGCCATATCCGAATAAGCCGAGAAATCGTAATAGATTTGCAGGGCATAGGTTATTGCGCCAATCCACGCCCACAAACAGGGAAGCGTATCTGGCGGAGATGAGAAAACGGCGTCCGCGATATATCCCATGCTGTCCGCGATAAATACCTTTTTAGCAAGGCCAATGCAGAAACGGATGAGGCCGCACTGAAGATTAGCTGCCCTCTGGCTGCGATTGCCGAGCTCGGTCTCTATTGAAACATAACGCACAATCGGCCCGGCTACGAGCTGGGGAAAGAGCGATATATAGAGCGAGAATTTGAATATGCTTGTCTGGATTGCAGTCTGTTGGCGGTAGGCATCAATTATGTAAGAAATCGCCTGAAAAGTGTAAAATGAGATGCCGATTGGCAGTGCGATATCCGGCAGAGGCAAAGCCGGGAGATTAAAAAAAGTGATGCAGCTGTTGAGATTTATAACCGCAAAATTGAGATATTTGAAAAACGCAAGCACCGCCAGGTTGCCCGCTACTCCGATGATCATCCAGAGCCTGCCTGGTCTCGCCAGTTTCAAACCTGTGTACCATGTAAAAATAATAACGCAAATCAGAATCGGAAGCGCGCGCGGATCTCCCCAAGTATAGAAGAAAATGCTTGCGAGGAGCAATATCGGATTTCTGGCCGATTTTGGAGACAATATATAAAGAAGCAGAAGGAGCGGGAAAAAAAGCGAGAGAAAAAAAGGACTTGAAAAAACCATTGTCTTATGGGACCAGCCTTAAGGAATACAAAAGACAGCCAGAAAACAAAAGGCGCTGGCCATGACAAATCTGTCCGCAAAGCGGCTGGACGCCATCTGTTCTGGCCGTGCGGCTGCCAGAATCGCAATCGTGTTCATTTGCCTGATTCACGATTACTGTGGCGGCAGGCTTCTTCCTGGAGAGCGCGTCAATCCAGAATGCCAGTTTGCATTCGCAGGCGCATACAGACAGGGAACGACTATCGAGAGGGAGCAGCGTTGCTCGCGGGCTTTCGCCGACCGGGCGCGGGATCAGCCAGGCAGCCGCAATTTGCTGCCTGCTCATGCCCGAAACTGAAGACGCGAGAGCTAGCCCCTGTCTGCCTCGACTACTTCATCGGGGTTATTTATTTTTGCGAGTTCGTCCTTAAGCATGTCGTATTTGGCAAGCAGCGTATCCTTCATTTTTTCGCCCTTGCTGAGCAGATCGGCTGCGGCCGGTTTCAGCCCTTCCCAATCGATTTTGTCGCGATTCAAATATGCCAGCAGCGCGGCGCCGGCTATTGCTCCACCAAAAAACGCGAGCGTGACTTTTGTGCCTGTTTCCATCTGTTTTCCTCCGTGCTTGCGCCTGCGAAGAATTTCGCGCGCCCTTGCCTATGCGTCGATGTGCATTTAGCTTGCAATATTTCGCNTGGCTTTGCAAGAGGATAGCCGGAATGCGAATGGACGCGCGCTTGCAATCGCGCGCTTGTGCTGCTATTTTGCCTTTATGGAGACACCAGCCTGCATACGTCTGCCCTTTATGCGCTCGCGCGGAGCGAGCAGCTTACGGATCTGCTCTCTCTGGCCNGGCCATGAGGATGAACTGCCGAATGGCGCCTGGCAGCCTGATAATTATCCACTCCCGGCCGTGTCCGCCTCCGCTTTCCTTTCCGCTCTTGAGGCCCTGTCGCATCACGATCTGGAAGTGTTGCGCCACAGCCTGTCAACCAGGAATTTT
>WFLX010287371.1_pt1 | contig 14838 bp, 12 predicted proteins | sample 4967041 | NCBI WGS metagenome assembly WFLX01 (sample SAMN12857096, study PRJNA449069) | gut metagenome | isolation source: stool from male and female vole | host: Microtus ochrogaster | place: USA:Florida | collected 2017
GCGGCTGTGGAAGGCAAGAGCGGAGCCGGACCTATCACACATTTTGACGCCTCAAAGTTCAAGACTCAGTTCGCTTGCGAAGTGAAAGGCTTTAATGCCGCTGACCACATTGACCGCAAGAAGCTGCGTCAGCTTGACCTTTACGCTCAGTATGCGCTTGTTGCTGCAAGACAGGCAGTGCAGGACAGCAAGCTGGAGGAGGCACCCAACCTCGACCGCGACAGAGTGGGCGTGATTGTTGCAGCCGGCATTGGCGGACTGCACACTTTTGAGGAGGAAGCCGGCTACTATGCCCTTAACGAGGCAAATGGCCCCAAATACAACCCCTTCTTCATTCCTAAGATGATTGCCGACATCGCAAGCGGGCACATCTCTATGGAATATGGCTACCACGGACCTAACTACGGAGTGGTTTCCGCTTGTGCGTCCTCAAACAACGCTATTATCGATGCGTTCAACCTTATTCGCCTCGGCAAAGCTGATGCGTTTATAACCGGAGGTGCAGAAGCCGCTATCTATCCCGCTGGTGTCGGAGGCTTCAACTCTATGCATGCGCTTTCTACCAGAAACGACAGCCCTGAAACAGCATCTCGCCCATTCAGCAAGAGCCGTGACGGATTCGTTATGGGAGAAGGAAGCGCTATCCTGATTCTTGAAGAACTCGAACACGCTAAAGCAAGAGGCGCCAAGATTTATGCTGAGGNTGCCGGCGGAGGCATGAGTGCTGACGCATACCACCTTACCGCNACACATCCCGAAGGACTCGGAGCTAAGCTTTCCATGAAGGCTGCTCTCGATGACGCAGGAATGAAACCGGANGATATTGACTACATCAATGTTCACGGAACATCTACACCTGTTGGTGATGTAAGCGAAATCAAGGCTATTGTGGAACTCTTTGGTGACGCTGCTTACNAGCTCAACATCAGTTCTACAAAATCCATGACCGGACACCTTCTCGGCGCTACCGGAGCTATGGAAGCGCTCTTCAGCGTTAAAGCCATTGAGGAAGGAATCATCCCCCCCACCATCAACCATGAAGAGGGAGATGAGGATGAAAATATCGACTATTCGCTCAACTTCACTTTCAATAAAGCACAGAAACGCGATGTAAGGGCCGCCCTCAGCAACGCTTTCGGCTTTGGCGGTCACAATGCTACCGTAATTGTGAAGAAGTACGAAGAATAACCCCGATTTTTAATAAACTACCTAATATCGCGGGTGTGTCAGAATCCTTTTGACGCACCCGCGTTTTTGCATCTCCTCGCTTTTTAGAGATAATAACTTGGCTACTTTGCCGAACTTCTATAATTTTGCAATGAGTGTCTGCGGGTTCAGATATTTCCCGGCATTCACCTGTAAATATGTCACTGCCCCTCGCCATCTATAATATAGCGCTGAAAACCACTTTTACCACACTGAAAGCGGCTTCAGCCGTATTCCCCTCGGCAAAAAGAGGCAAACTCGCAAAATTTGTAAAGATGCAGGCTGAAACCTTCGCTGACATTAAAAATGGAGGCGAGGCGCATAAAACCGCATGGTTCCACGCCTCCTCTATGGGAGAATACCAGATTGCACGCCCGGTGATGAAAGAACTTAAAAGGCTCTATGGAGTGACGACGGTTCTCACATTCTTCTCACCAACCGGAGTAGAAGCAATTGCAAAACTTCCTGTTGACAAATCGTATGCTGATTGCGTTCTACCGCTGCCGCTTGACATACCACGAAATGTCTGCCGCTTCATCAATTGCGTAAAACCCGACATCGCAATCTTCCTTGTTTCAGAATTTTGGCCTAACTATCTGCACATTCTCAAAAAAAGAGCAATCCCGACCCTATTGTACTCTGCACATTTCCGTCCACAGAATCCTAATTCGGTATCTTCCCGTTTCAAGAAAATCATGGCACGGATGTTTGACACAATCGCTGTGCATGACAAAGAATCAAAGGATAATCTTACAGCGGTGGGATGCGATGATGTGCGATTGCTTGGCGACCCGCTCTTTGACAACGCGCTTGCTGTAAAGAATGAAAAATATTCAAATCCTGTAATAGAAGAATTCTGCGGCAATTCCGGTGATGTGCTTGTGGCTGGAAGTTTGCATTATGATGAGGACATGCACCTGCTTGTTGCGCTTGCAGAAGCATTCCCTGAATTGAAAGTAATTGTTGTACCGCATGAAATCGACAATGAGGGCATCAGTGGCTTGATAAGCCGGTTGCCTGGAAGCGCCGTTTTATATTCTCATGTAAAGGATACCCGTGATTTCAAGGATGCCAGATTTCTTATAATAGACTATGTGGGCGAACTGGCACGCATCTACCGCTATGGATCAGCGGCATACATAGGAGGCGGATTTACCCGATTGCTTCATAGCGTTGTCGAGCCGGCGGTATATGGGCTCCCTATTTCATTCGGTCCGAGAATAGAGCGCAAAAACATTGCCCGACGGATGATAGAACGTGGAATCGCCACCTCAGTNACNACTCCTCAGGACATCNTCAATTGGTGGAAACGTCTGCATGATTCTCCGGATTCACTTGCNAAAGTTCGCCAGGAAGCGATTGAGTTTTGTGAGGAGCAGAAGGGTGGAGCTGCCGATGCGGCTAAAATCATTTACGGAATAATATCATGAAGCATCCGGTCAAATTCCATATTATATACGGCATCCTGTCTTGTCTGGCACTGCTGCCTATGGGCATGCTNTACGCCATGGTGGCNCCTGTGCGGTTCATATTGCGTAGAGTCATCAAGTATCGCCGGAAAATGATTCGGAAAAACCTTGCGAACTCTTTCCCGGATTATGATGAGGAAAGAATCCGCGAAATTGAGAAAGAATATTACCGGCATCTATGTGACATGATGGCTGAGACAATCAAACTCATAAAAATATCTGACAAAGAATTGTCAAAGCGGCTTATTGTCACAAATCCGGAGATAGTGGACTCGATNCTTGAGTCAGGAACACCGGTTGTGCTTCTNCTCGGGCATATTGCCAACTGGGAGTATGTGCCTCATCTCACAACCTACTCCCGCTGCGATGTTCCGTTTGGAGAAATATATCGTCCGCTCCATGATAAAGCATGGGGAGAGATTTACAACCGTATGCGGGGCAGGTGGGATAATGTAATCCAGGTGCCGCAGAAATCCGCGGTAAAGGACATACTCCGTTGGAACGCAAAAGGACCGTGGATTGTGGGATTCCTTGCCGATCAACGCCCGTACGGACGCAATATTGACCACTGGTTTGAATTCCTTAATCAGGAAACCGCTGTAACTGTAGGACCCGANCAGATTGGACGTCANACCAATGCGCGTTTTGTTTACGCTGATGTTGCCGAGACCCGCAGAGGCTACTACACTATTACATACAAGGAAATCACAGCCGCTCCTGACGGAGAGGAGGAGTATCCCGTAACCAGACAATACCTTTCACTGCTTGAACAGACAATAAAACGCGCACCCGCCTTATGGCTTTGGTCGCACAATAGATGGAAACAGAAAAAACAATAATACATTATGAAAATTATATGCGTTATACCGGCAAGAGCCGAATCCACTCGCTTTTTTGAGAAACCNCTCGCATTGATACTTGGCAAACCCATGATTCAGTGGGTATGGAGCCACTGCAAGGATGTGCCTGAATTTGAAGAAGTGTACGTTGCAACCGACAGCGACAAAATTAAAAANGTTGTTGAAAGTTTCGGTGGCAAGGTTATCATGACCTCACCCGACCACGACACTGCTACAGAACGCCTTTGGGAGGTCTCTGGAAAAATCGATGCTGATTTGTATGTGATGGTAAATGGCGACGAGCCCTTGCTTAAAAGAGAGGCTATTATCAAATGTATCCCTGACCATATTGGAGAAGACGAGCTGTATGTGTCAAATCTCATGACTGACTTCACTAATCCTGTTGAAGTTGTTGATGCCACCAACTTGAAAATCGTCACCGATGCGCATGACAGGTGCCTCTTCATTTCAAGGAGCCCAATCCCTTACCCCAAAGGAAACATGGACTATGTTTATCATAAATTTGTNGGTGTGGGCGCATTCAACCGCAAAGCGCTCGATTATTACCACAACACTCCTCGCGGACCGATTGAAAAAATTGAAGAGAACGATTCTTTCCGCTTCATTGAAAACGGAGTGCCCATCTACTACTACAACTGCTACAGCAAATCACTTTCTGTTGACAACCGCAAGGACATTGCCGGTGTAGAAGCATACCTCAGAGCGCAAGGCGAATGAACATTGTTCAGATTTANCCCGGCATGGTGTGGGGAGGAGCGGAGCAGATGATAGATGAGCTTTGCGATAACCTTGAGCGNAAAGGGCATANTGTTACACGGCTCACCCGTCCCGGCAGCGTTGCTGCGCATAGGTCCGGAATCGAATCATTCGATTTCGGTCCGCTCATGCTCGGGCTTAAATCANAGGCACTTGCTGNGAAATTTGCAGAGGTAGAAGCGGATGTGGTGCATATTCATGACCTCTCTTTCATTCCTGTTGTCACTAAAGCTGCAAAGCTGTCACAACGGAAAATTAAGATTGTCATGACACGGCATATCGCCCGAGCCTCTAAANTAGGATGGTGGCAACGAAGGCTNTTCAACCGTATCGACTCAATTATCTTCGTTTCGGGACTTGCGCAGAAACTCTTTCTGTCAAAAAACGGATGGATTGATTCGGCAAAATGCAATGTAATCCATAATTCTGTTTCGACAGCAGACCGGCAGGGACAACAATTGCCGGAAAATCTTTCTGACCTTACCCAGCCGGTAATCCTTTTTTGTGGCAGAGTCAGGAAATCCAAAGGTGTTGAAGTGCTCGTAAAAGCACTTTCTGGACTGCTTGACCACCAGTTCACCCTGGTTATCGCAGGAAAGCCACGGAGAAAAAGCTATGAAAAGAAACTGCGCGATCTGATTGCTGAAACAGGAATGGAAAGCAGGACTGTCCTTACAGGTCACATAGATAATCCCGGTGCGTTGATACACAACTGCGCAATTGGAGTTGTTCCCTCGATCGTGCGTGAGGCAGGCTCAATTTCAGTTCTTGAGTTTCTGAGTGAAGGTAAACCGGTGGTTACTACCAACAATGGGTCGCAACCTGAATACATAACCGATGAATCTATCGGCACACTTGTACCCCCCGATGATGTTGAATCGCTGAGGAAGGCACTGAAAATCCTCATTGAATCACCGGAGCTCAGGCACAGAATAGGGGAAAACGCAAAAAAACATTTCAATAAGGAATTGTCCTATCACGTTTTCCTCGACAAGATAATTGACGTTTATTCCAAAGCAATAGATTGACGCTATGGATCCAAAAGGCAAAAGAATTACTGCAGTACGGCTTTCGGCACTCGGAGATATCGCCATGACTATTCCAGCTGTAAAGGCGCTTGCACTTACGTATCCGGACATTGCTGTCACTTTCATCACTGATGCGCGATTTGCTGGACTTGTGGCAGACGCTCCTGAAAATCTCACTGTCGTAGGGTTGCCGAAAAAAAAGTTGAAAGGACTCAAAGCTATTCCCGCAGTAACAAAAGCTATACGGGAGTCAAAGCCCGATTTTGTTGTTGACATGCACAATGTTGTCAAAACAACGGTGCCAACGATATTATTCGGTCTTGCAGGTAAGAAAACTGCTGTACTTGATAAAAAACGGCGACAGCGTAAAGCTATTCTTGAAGGAAAAATCAATGCCGAGCCATTTACGCAACGCTATCTTGACCTGTTTGCTGAGATTGGATTCCCTGTAAAAGAGGAAAAAATCAAATCCTCGCCACGAAAGAATCAAAGCGGCGCCATACGCGTCGGCATTGCTCCATTCGCACGATATTATACCAAAACCTATCATCCTGAACAGACGGAAGAACTCATCAGAAAGCTGAATGAAAGAGGTAATACAGAGATTTTCCTGTTTGGCGGAGGCGCAGCAGAAATTNAAAAACTTACCGAGTGGGGANANAAATACCCTGCGGTGAAATACATATCGGGAAAATCAACNCTNGCAGAAGAANTAGAACTGATGNACACCCTGGACGCCATGGTCAGCATGGACTCCGCAAATATGCATCTTGCTTCACTCGCAGGCACTAAAGTAATCTCTNTATGGGGAGGGACAACACCTTCTTGCGGATTTCTTGGTTGGGGACAAAGCATTGAAAACGCTATTGTTGCCGGTGTTGATTGCCAGCCATGCTCAATTGCTGGAACCCCCACATGCCCAAAAGGCAGAAATCTGATTTGCATGACCCGGATATCTCCCGATGATATTATTGAACGAATTTTATGATACTCACCCAACTACTTTTTCTTTTCTCTTGGTTTGCGGCAGTTGTCATATTCTTTGCAATTGTTCAAAGACCTCTTTTCATCATTTACAACCGCAAGAGCCTTGAGCAGCCGCTCACAGCAAAAGATATTTTCAATATCTACCGTAAAGGATTACCTACCGACTGCATCATTGCTTCATACTACTGCGCCATACCAATCATCATCGGCACGCTCTGTTTTATGTTCGGTTGGCAAAAAGCTTTTTTCATAGCTACGGTTGCATACGCCGCGCTCCTCTCTCTTGCCACCTCATTGCTTGTTGTTGCCGATACCGCGCTTTATAAATTCTGGCAATACAAAATCGACTGTTCCGTCACGGCATACCTGCGCTCTTTCAAAGGAGCATTTGCCTCCGTTTCAACTTCATATATCATTATTGCCTTCTCTACCGTTCTATTCGTCGCCGCAATCCTTTTCCTGCTACTCTATGCTGTTGCACGCGCCACTGCCCTCCTCGCCACATGGAACGGCGCGGCACATTGGTGGACATATATCGCCATGCCCTTTGTAGCGGCATTGTCTGTCGGCATTTTCTTCCTTATTATCCGCGGACTCGGCAGAAGACCCAACAATCCGAGCATGGCATTTTATTGTGCCGTGCCTTTCCTCAACCATAGTGCGTTGAATCCCATTTACAATCTCATTTACTCTTTCTCAACCAAAGAGGACTTTTCCAAACAGTTCCAGTTTTTTGACAAAGAGGAGAGTGCAAGAGAGACCTCCGAGATTTTCTCAACGCCACTTCCACCCGCAGAGAAACTCTTCACAACTGACCGTCCTAATATCCTGCTTATCGTGTGGGAAAGCCTATGCGCCATCCATGTTGGAGCACTTGGTGCAAAAGGCAATGTCACTCCCAATTTTGACCGACTCGCCGAAGAGGGAATTTTCTTCTCTAACTGCATGAGCGGCAGTTTCCGCACCGACCGCGGTCTTGTCTGCACCCTCAGCGGCTACCCGGCGCAGCCTACATCGAGCATAATACGCTACACCCGCAAGCTGCCTCATCTGCCCGGAATCCCAAGGACACTCAAGGAGTATGACTACATCACTACAGCAGTGCATGGCGGAGACCTTGAGATTTTCCATAAACGTGATTTCTATTGGGCTGTCGGGCACGACAACCTTGTCGAGCAGAAACATTTTCCCGCAGATGCCCCCACCGGCAAATGGGGAGTGCATGACGGGTATGTTTTCGACTGGCTGTATGATGACATACAGAAAAAGACCGAAGAGGGAGTCCGTTGGTTCACCACATTCCAGACCCTCAGCAGCCACGAGACATGGCAAGTGCCTTACAACCGCATACCGGACAACGAGATTGCTAACTCATTCGCCTATGTCGATGATGCTTTCGGCAGGTTCATCGACCGGCTTAAAAAATCACCAGCGTGGAGCAACACGCTCGTTATTGTTCTCGGAGACCACGGANTAAACATCATGCGCTCATCTGANAAATCCTGCTCNACAAACATTCCCATACTTATGGTTGGAGGATGCATCGCAAAACCGAGGAAATTTGAACAAATCATCTCTCAGACCGACCTTGCAGCGACATTGCTCGCACAACTCGATATACCGCACTCTGATTTTATTTTCAGCCGTGACGTACTTTCGCCCTCCTACACATATCCATGTGCCTACCATGCTTACCATAACGGAGTCATATTCAAGGACGGAAAAGGAGAGACCGATTACGACACCATGTTTGACCGTTGTGAGAATCCTGATCCAGAGCATCTTCATCACATCAAGGCTATTTTACAGACACTCTACACAGACATCGCCGCAAGATAATGGATTTGATTGAGTTTCGCGACTTCTGCCTGTCAATGGAAGGCGTAACAGAGAAGATGCCTTTCGGCAAATTCGCGCGGCGTTACGAATCCGTTCTGGTTTTCTACGTGCTTGACCATATGTTTTGCCTGACAGACATCAATGAATTTACAAACGTGGAAATCCCCTGTACTCCTGATGAGAAAAGAGAGTTCAAAGACAGATACACAGCTGTAAGCGCACCGCTGAACCGCGCACTTGTCAACTGGGTTACCCTGAATTTCGATGAGGATATGCCTGACGAGGAAATCTATTCCTGCATCACACGCGCTTACAATCTCATAAAATCAAAACACTCAAAGAGCGGCAAAAAACGCTCTTGACCCAGGCTCATCCACTACACCGGTCACGAACCTACTCTTCTGACAGAATACTGTCGATTTCCACCAGTTCCTCAGGAGCAAAAGCAGTATTGTCAAGGCACTTCAAACTGTCACCAAGCTGCGCAGTAGAGCTACAACCCACAATCACCGATGTAACGCGAGTGTCCTTCAGCAACCATGCAAGCGACATCTCTGCAAGCGTCTGTCCCCGGCGCAGTGCTATCTCATTGAGACGTTTCAATTTATTTACCAGTGCCACTGTAATTCTTTCAGGCTTGAGGAATTTCCCGATTGAGGCTCTTGACCCTTCCGGTATGCCGTTTAGATACCGGTCGGTAAGCACTCCTTGCTCAAGCGGAGAAAAAGCGGTAAATCCAACACCGTTGCTTGCACACTGCTCCAGAATGCAAGACTTCTCAACTCCACGGTCCATCATATTGTAACGCCCTTGATAAATGAGGCAAGGCACATCACGTGATGAAAGATAATTGTAAGCATACTGGGTAGCATCATAAGGCCATCTGGATATTCCGACATATAGAGCCTTACCCTGGCGAACTATGTCCACCAGNGCCTGAAGCGTCTCATCCATCGGGGTNTCCGGGTCAAANCGGTGGCTGTAAAAGATATCCACATATTCCAGATGCATTCTGCANAGGCTTTGNTCAAGNGAAGCAATCAGATATTTTCTTGACCCGCCACTGCCGTAAGGACCACGCCACATATCGTAACCGGCTTTGGTAGTTACGACAATCTCATCGCGGTAAGGACGGAAAGATGACTGCATGACGCGACCGAAAGTCTCCTCGGCAGATCCGTAGGATGGTCCGTAATTATTGGCGAGATCAAAACATGTTATGCCGTGGTCAAACGCATAATGGAGCATATCGCGGCTTCGGGAAAAGGGATTGACGTCGCCGAAATTATGCCATAGCCCTAACGATATGCGCGGAAGCATAATGCCGCTGCGACCGCACCGTTCATATTTCATTCCGCATTCATAGCGGGAATCTGAGGCATAATAAGGAGGATTGATCATATTGGTGCAAGTGATGGGTTATATTTCAGCTATATCGAGGGAAATCAAGACTTTGATATTTTAAAGCCTGATTTGATGATGAGCTTGAGTGTTTCCTGCGAAGTGGCACGGTCATATTCCTTCTCGCCTTCAGGCAACTCTTCATACGGCACAAGGCACGGATGCTCCTTTTTTGCATCGTTGCGCACTTCGCCGTAAGTCCAGCCATCATTAATGCGGTTCTGCGCCCATACCTCATGCACATTCTTTGCCATCTCCTCAACGAGAGGCAGCAATTCTTCCGGCAGTTCTATATTTGACGTATCAACCGGACTTGGCTTATAATCCTTTTTCATATCTGTTTTTTATTGTTACTATTTCCCAGACATTGCTTAATCGAGGTCCAGACTACTCTAAAGTCACAATCTTTGTAATCATTTCCAGACAACCGGCTCTGCTCATCAAGTTTTTGCCATGAGCACAAGCAATTATGGCTCTTGGATTGCTCATCACAGCAAGTTCCGCCTTCGTAAAACCTGTAACCGAGCAACTCATGTGCCGCATTCCACCGGAGATGTTCAAGCATTGCAAGGCGGAGAATTATCTTTTCCTCATATGACTTTTTTTCGCCTTTCCCATAAAAATACCTATTGTAGAAATCCGGCCAATCAGTATTTTCAGGCATCACCGATTTAAGGATATGGAGCTTTGTAGCACTATGCAATGCATTTGCCACATCCTGCCCCTCCTTCCTGCGAAGATTGCTAAGTTTATCAAGCTCCGGGACTTCTCCACTTGTAAGCTTCTTTCTACGGGTATCCCACCCATCTTGTTCTCCCGACAACAATTGATACTGCTCAAAATACTCTTTAGCGCTTGCAAGCAGACTGTTGTTAACAACAAGGTCAAAGGTATAGGTTTTCTCCGGTTGACCGAAAATCCTTATCACCGGAATATTATTTTTACCATTTCCATAACCGTAATTATAATGGTCAGCGATTTTCTGCATCTTTTCCACCTTGTCATCACTGGAGCATCGCACAAAAATGCGCAACCGCGACAAATCATTGCCAAGCCGGCGCGCACGGTTGAATATGCGTGCCGCAAGGGCGATTGCAGTGTCATTGTCACCGATTGAAATTACCGCATAATTCAACTTACGCACATACTCCTCATCAAGCACATCCTCATAAAAACCATCGCTGTCATAATCAACCGCATGAAAAGAAATCATGTCAGTGGAGCCAGCGGTATTGCCAAACACCGAGGGCATCGCTTCCTTGAATGAGCCTTTCATCCTTTCAATATCAGCATCCACAATCCTGCATTCAAACTGACTCTTAAAAGCCTCAGTATCGGTAGACTCACTCCCTACAAACGCCCCGAACTCATACAGGAACCTGAAAGCATCACGCCCAACCTCACCGAAACCGACAATAAGGGTATTAAGCTCACCATCAACAGTCCCAGGATTGGTATCACTCAGTTTAACCACTTTAACGGGGTGACACTCCGGGTCTTTCTTTAAAAGCTCAACGGCAATGTGGGAAGAATCTACCAGCCGAACTTCCAACTTCTTATTTACAGCAACATCCTGAATCACCTTATTCGGTCCATTATAGCGGGCATGGCAGTATATGGTATGTTCCAAACTTTTCGCCTTCTTCTTATCAGATTCTTTGGGAACAGAAGCTTTTGCCACCTCTGCCATTGTGCTATCCTGCGCAAGAACCATTATGTTGCGGATGTTCCTATCCTCATCCTCGTCCATGAAAAATATGTGCAGCTGGGAGTTAGCTGTATCTTTCAATTTCTCTATCAGCCTCTTCACCCTTGAAAGACCAAGATAGCTGAACGCATCGAAATCCTCCCTCTCCACTATTTTTTTATCTATATCCGCAAGCTGCTGTCCGGCAAGAGCCACATGAAACCCTATTTCCCTTGCATCACTGAATATCTTACGCTTATGGGTTACCAAGGCACGCATACTGTTGAGGGCTCCGCAATCATCATCCTGTATATTCGCCTCATCTATGACGATTACAACAGCGTTGCTGTCATTTTTNACTATATCACTGACAAGCAAGGAAGTAGGTGTATTGTCACCGAAAAACAGGTACAAATGATTCTTGCTGCTACTGATTTTTATACTATGGAGGCGGAAATACGCACTGATACGGTAATAAATCAATCCGACGAGCATTCCAACCGTACAGGATGAAGACAGTACAGCAAGAACCAGAAGCCATCCCTTGAGAACTCCATGCCCGTCAAGACGGTCAAGGATGTTGCTGTCAACATCAAACAGGAAAAGGTTTATAGCGCTGATTAGGGAGCGGAANAGATACTCCGCATTTGTAAATTCCACTCTATGCCCTAACTCCTCAGTTAATGCCGGATCGTTTCCTATGCTGTAGAACACATACATATATANCATAGTGCCCATTATGAAGAAAAATCCCATGACNGTGGCAAGGAATTTAANGGGAAAGTCCCTGGCATACAAATGCGTACCGCGTCTGGCTATAATATCATATAGGTTCTTGCAAATGACACCAAGCACAGCCAGCAGGCTTAATCCCAACAAGATAGCAATAATCCACATTGATATTTGGTCGTTGAATATAACCAACGACACCACCAGTGCCACGCATGCAAGCATAAGCACACCCTTAACATTAACCCATTTTTTCATAACGCTCGATTGCATTTCCTGTCCGGTAAAATGCAAAGATACTAATTTCCAGAATAAAACCGAGCACACGCTTTCACCCACATTCGTCCGCGTAGCGGGCAAACCACAAATAGCCCGGGGTAAGGTAATCCTATGGATGACTGTAACTCTGGGTACCAGCCATAAACCCACCTCGCCCCTGCTATGGGTCGCACTACCTCCACCATCCCGTGCGCCGGAGAGCGCACACAGAGAGTAGCCGCGGTGTTAAGGGAGCGAAAGCGACCGCAACACGCGGGTGCNAGGCTACTNNCGGGACGCGCNCNNCNGTGCGCGTCATANNTTAGAGACGAACCGAGCCGGAGAGTATAAAAGANGCGTTTGGAATAACCGCCACAATCGCAGTCATTCCAAACGCATAAATGTTTTTGAAGCTGTCAGAATCGTTTCATCAATCAAAGGAGAGGAGGAGAAAAGTCAACTGCCAAGTGTCATTCATATACTATGGTGCCGGAAACGGGAACAAGATAAGGATCGGTGTAACCGTGAAAGTAGACCTCGATAGTTCCCTCAAAATAACCCTCCGGAGCGTCTTTTGTGAAGCCTAACAACAATACCGTAAGCATGGGGCGCGCCTCGAATTTTTGAGATTTGAAGGTGGTCTCACTCCTAAGGAAATCCGGGGTGGCTTTAAACGGCTCAAACCACATCTTTGCACCCTTTGGAAATGCCGCAAAAGTAGTATCCTTATCATCATTCATTTTACCGATGCATAGGAGGGTTGAGATCTCCCTTGGATTATAATATATACTGTCCCGCTCTCGGGGAAGAGTGATTTTTCCTACGTCAAAGCGCGTCAGGGTGTCCTGTAGGTTTCTTGACAACATATAAAATGGAGGGACTTTGCCATAAACGACAGAGTCGTCAGAGGCACCGCGCTCGCCTACTGATTCCTTTTTATCCTGCTTTGCGGCTATATCTATCTTCTTACCTTTCTTCAACGCTTCGGCAAGGTTCAGCTTGCCGAACTGCATGTCATCTTTGGAAAAACTAAGCCATAATACACCGGAGGGTTCATGATAATATAAGTCACGGATACGTTTACCGATATTGAGGGTCGCAATATAATTGCCGTCCAGATCCATAACAATTATCTGTTTGCCGAGCTGCTCCCTGTTCCAGTCACCACCGGAGTAAACGCCGAGAATATAGGGACCTCCCACCTTCACGTCAGAGAAATAATTCATCCAGCCTTCCGCTTTGGGCTTGTAATTGGGTCCTTTGACGCGTCTGAGCACATTGCCATCGTAGTCGTATATAACGACTATGTCTACATTGGCACTAGCCTCTATCACCCTCTCCGCAGCCTTGGAAATCGCAAGTCCGGAATAATTATCGTCAAAATGCTCCTCCGGGGCAAAATCTGTCAGTTCGCCTGTACGGAGATTGTATTTGCCGAGAGCCTGCTGGAACCTGGTAGTCTCGGGAAGCAGCGTTACTTTGCGGGAGAAACCTAAAGTGTCATTGACATAGAAATAGTCCATAGGAAAAGTAGTCGCATCCAACGGCTTCATTATACGTGGCACATATAGGGAATCTGTCAGCGCGCTGTCAACATCATAGATGGAGATTCGATGTTGGATTAAATCCAGCACTATCGCTTTTTCGCGTTGATCAATTGGCGAAGTAATAAAATTAATATCACACGACATGGAAACCTCATCCGGTCCCTCACCGAAATCCATGAACTGACCGATATATTTTCCTTCAGGAAGGGAAAAGACTGATAAAACCTTATCGGTAGACTTGAAGTCATATAAATATAAGTATTTGTCACTTCCTAAAATAGGGATACTGGCATGAATCAGTGGTTCCTCTACAGGGAACTCCTCAATTAGTTCGCTTACGTCTATCTCATTGTCTCTTTCCTGGTTGACATTGATTGAATCCTTTTCGCGGCAGGAAAAACAGATAGAAAGAAATAAAACTAATGTAACTATATAGACTTTCATAATATACTAAGCTTATGGTGTTTTATACTATTGATATAAAAAGAGTAACCCGATGAGCCATATATTTAGGATATCGGGCTACCTTCTCTTTAATCGCCTATAGTGCCATCGGGAGCTACACCCTTTAGATCTTTATAAAATTGACCTAATGATAAGGAACACCCTTGTCCCTCAGGCAAACATGCTACATCCCATTCAATGATAACTATTCCTTCGTTTTTGGCGAGTGCCTCGGCGTTGGCGAGTTCGAGGTCTGAGAGACCATCATTAGGGGTGGTTACTGACTTGGCGAAATAGCCGCCTGCACACATCAGAGCCGCAATTGCAGCTGCAGAAAATAGTTTCTTTTTCATTGCATTTTATTTTTTTAATTATTAATATATCCATGGAGCGTTATACGCTCAGGATTTTCTTTTTCAACATAAAAGATGTCGACATGGCGACGCATGTAGCCGGGAACGGAATCCGGCACGAGGGTGACCGTCAACACCACGGTGCTGTCTGCAGGGATTGTCCCGGAGGACGCCACGGCACTCACGCAATCGCAAGAGGGCACGATCTCCTGGATGGTGAGTGCCGCAGCGGTGTTGTTTTTAAGGGCGAAGCGTTTGACTATAGTGTCGCCCG